>Ga0070708_100000867_pt1 | contig 22844 bp, 24 predicted proteins | sample KBSK5503metaG_FD_65469 | JGI IMG/M metagenome (GOLD analysis project Ga0070708, IMG submission 65469) | Corn, switchgrass and miscanthus rhizosphere microbial communities from Kellogg Biological Station, Michigan, USA - KBS K5-50-3 metaG | ecosystem: Host-associated > Plants > Roots >... | reverse complement strand
GGTCGGCGCGTGGAAGCCGTAATCCATCAGCCGCTTCGCCACGTCGTCCACCTCGACGCCCGCGTCGCGCTTCACCTTGCGCAGATCGACGATGCACTCGTGGGCGACGAACCCGTTCTTGCCCTTGTAGAGGACGGGGAAGTGCGGATCCAGGCGCCGCGCCACGTAGTTGGCGTTGAGGATGGCGACCTTGGTGGCCTGGGTGAGGCCGGCGGCACCCATCATCTTGATGTACGCCCAGGAGATGATGAGGATGCTCGCGCTCCCCCACGGCGCCGAGGAGATGGCGCCGATCCCCTTCTCGCCGCCGGTGCGGATCACCGGATGCCCCGGCAGGAACGGCGTCAGGTGTTTCGCCACGCAGATGGGCCCCATCCCGGGACCGCCGCCGCCGTGCGGGATGCAGAACGTCTTGTGCAGGTTGAGGTGGCAGACGTCGGGGCCGAAGTCGCCGGGCCGGCAGAGGCCGACCTGGGCGTTCATGTTGGCCCCGTCCATGTACACCTGCCCGCCGTGACGATGGACCACTTCGCAGATGCGGCGGACGTCCTCCTCGAACACCCCGTGCGTGGAGGGATAGGTGATCATCAACGCCGCGAGGTTCTTCCCCGCCTCGGCCGCCTTGGTTTCCAGATCGCGGACGTCGACGTTCCCGTTCTCGTCCGTCTTCACCACCACGATGCGGTAGTTCACCATCGCCGCGGAGGCCGGGTTCGTGCCGTGCGCGGACTGCGGGATCAGGCAGACGTTGCGGTGCGCCTCGCCGCGCGACGCGTGGTAGGCCTTGATCACTTGCAGGCCCGCGTACTCTCCCTGCGCCCCGGAGTTGGGCTGCAGCGACACGCCGGGGAACCCGGTGATCTCCGCCAGCATCGCCTCCAGCTCCTGGAAGATCTGCGCGTACCCCGCCGCCTGCGCCCGCGGCGCGAAGGGATGCAGCCGGGAGAACGCCGGCCAGGTGATGGGCATCATCTCGGCGGTCGCGTTCAGCTTCATGGTGCAGGAGCCGAGCGGGATCATGCTGCGGGTCAACGAGAGGTCGCGGGACTCGAGCAGGCGCATGTAGCGCAGCATCTCGGTCTCGCTGTGGTGGGTGTTGAAGACGGGATGCGAGAGATACCCGCTCTGCCGCAGGAGCGCGCGCGGCAGGCGGCCGTCGTCGCCCTCCACCTCGGGCACGCCGTGCGCTCCCGCGAACGCGGCGAGCACGTCGCGGACGTCCTCCGGCGTGGTGGTCTCGTCGAGGGAGACGCCGATGGTCCGGTCGTCGATGCGGCGCAGGTTGATCTTGCGGCCCTCGGCGGCGGTGAAGATGGCGCCCATCTGCGCCGGGTCGGTCTTCACCGCGACGGTGTCGAAGAACTCCTCGTGCCGCAGGCGGTAGCCGAGCTGGACCAGCCCGCGCGCGAGCTGCGCGGTCAAGCCGTGCACGTGCTGCGCGATCGCCTTCAGCCCCTTGGGCCCGTGATAGACCGCGTACATCGCGGCGACGATGGCCAGCAGCGCCTGCGCCGTGCAGATGTTGCTGGTCGCCTTCTCCCGGCGGATGTGCTGCTCGCGCGTCTGCAGTGCCATCCGCAGGGCCGGGCGGCCGCCGGCGTCCACCGAGACGCCGATGATCCGGCCCGGCATGTGGCGGACGTACTCGGTCCTGGTCGCGAAGTACGCCGCGTGCGGACCGCCGTATCCGAGGGGAACGCCGAAGCGCTGCGTCGATCCCACGGCGCAGTCCGCCCCCAGCTCGCCCGGGGGCGTGAGCAGCGTGAGGCCGAGGATGTCCGCCGCCATCACCACCAGCGCGCCGCTGGCGTGCGCCTTCTCGATGAAGGGGCGCGGGTCCCGCACGCCGCCGTCGGTCGCGGGGTACTGCAAGAGGGCCCCGAAGATCTTCTGCTTCCCCGGGTCGAAGGTGGCCGGGTCGCCGACGAGGATCTGGATGCCGAAGGGCAGGGCGCGTGTACGCACCACTTCGATGGTCTGCGGATGGCAATCCTGCGCCACCAAGAACGCATTGCCGGAATTCGGAGCGACGTTGTGGAACATCGTCATCGCTTCCGCCGCCGCGGTGCCCTCGTCGAGCAACGACGCGTTCGCCACCGGCAGCCCGGTGAGGTCCTCCACCATCGTCTGGTAGTTGAGCAGCGCTTCCAACCGGCCCTGGGAGATCTCCGGCTGGTACGGCGTGTACTGCGTGTACCAGCCCGGGTTCTCGAGGATGTTCCGCTGGATCACCGGCGGGGTGACCGTGTCCGAGTACCCCATACCCAGATAGCTGCGGAAGACCTGGTTTTTCGCGGCGATCTCCGCGACCTCGCGGAGCAGTCCAAATTCCGAGCGGCCAGGCGGCAGGTCGAGCGGCTTCTTCAGCCGGATGGATGCGGGCACCGTCCGGTCGATCAGCTCGTCCAGATTCCTCACCCCGAGGGCCGCGAGCATCTCCTCGATGTCCCGGCTGTCCGGTCCGATATGGCGGTCCACGAAGCGATCGGGATGGCGGGTCGGCTGCATCTTCCGGGGCTCCTTGAAAGGGCGGCGCAAGATAACGGGGATCGTTCCGGTCTGCTAGAGTGCACTTCCATGAACCTGACGGGGGACCCGGAAGGCCTGGCGACGCTGAAGTCCTTCCAGGAAGGCAACCGGGACTACCTCAAGTTCCTCATCCAGGAAGCGCGCACGGTCTTCGAGCACCAGGTCGATTTCAAGAGCCCCGACGGCGCCCAGTTCCGGCTGCACTTCGACGTGAAGACGGGGGATTTCCGCGTCGAAAAGAAGCCATGACGAGCCCGACCCCGTAACACACGTGCCTGCCTCAGGCGGCGATCCCTGGCGGTCCCGCCGTTCCATTCCACACCTTCTGCAGAGCAGGTGGGATGCTGCGCGCTCGCCGCCAGCCAGACTGCAGCAACCACGTCTGGGGGCGTGAGAGGATCCGTTCCCGCTGGGGGGCGGAATAAGCGGACGAGCAGAACGGGTCAGAGCCGCGGCTGCCATAGTGGTGGGCAGCGTTCCCGAGCACTACCCGATGGCGTTCACGAACTGGGTGGGCGAGGGCAGTATTCGCGAATGGTAGTGGTCCGCGAAAACGCCTCCTCGCCGGTTCATCAGTCGGTTCAGCCCTCTGGCGATGCGCACGCACAACCCCTGCATGCCGCGCGAAAGGGCGACGTTGCTGTCCGCCTCGACCAGCAAGTGCAGGTGATTGCCCATCACCGAGAACTCGATGATGCGTAGTCTGAGGCGTTCGCGGGCATCCTCCAGGCAGGTCTCGATGATGCGGAAGCACCGCCGGCTACGGAGGTTCCAGACGTGGCTGGCGACGCGAAGGGTGACATGGACCGCCGCGGGTTTCGCGAACTGCGGACGCGCCTTGTGTGAAACGAGTGCCCGCGGACCCTTTGGCTTCCGTCCCGCACCAGTGCGTTTGCCGCCCCGATGCGGGAGCTTCAAAGACATCTGTTTCGACGTGCGCATGATTGGGGAGAGTTTGCCTGAGGCGTCTTTTCCGCGCGTCAGTCAGTCGACCGATGCGAGGGAATTGGCCGGATGCCGCGACGCGCGAGGTCGCGATTCGAGGGCGACGATGCCCTCGGGCGCGGCCCGTTGAACCCTGACGCCGATGTCGCGAGCAGCTCGGCCTACCCCGCTCCAAGCCAGCGGATTTCCGACCAACGGCCCTTGGCCCGAGCGGTGCACATTGAGCTCCCATGCGCGCATGGCTCATTCTTGTCCTCGCAATGATTGTCACCGGCTGCTCGCACTACCGCCCGGTAGGTGGCGTCCCGATCGGCAACAGCGCGGCCGAGATCGTGATCACGACAACGGCCTTCGCGCTTGCGATTGCGATCGAGGGTGACGACCGAGCCGACGTCTGGTGCGAGGACGACAGCATCGATCCGCCCCACACCTGTCCGGCGAAGTCTGGCCCGACCCGCTAAATGAGGACACGATGCGCCTCGATGCACGCATGAGCACCCCCATCCTGATCGTCCTCGTCCTTGCTCTGGCGGCGTGCGGGCTGGGGCGCGCCGGCCCCGGTGCTCGCTCCAACGACCCCCGCACTCCCTACGTCTTTCACGGCACCGGTGAAGACACCGCGGTCGACGTCGCCACCGGGGCCGCCGCAGCTGCGCTGGTCGCCGCGGGACAGGGCGAGCCGGCTGCGCCTCTCTGCACTCCCGAGAACGAGAGCGGAGACCCGCCGCACACGTGTCCGGAGAAGGCCGGCGAGCAGCCCGCCACCAAGTGACCTAGAACTGCGCCGGCCGCCGCGCGATCCGGTACAGCACCACTCCCATCAGCGCGAAGCAGGCCACTCCCAGGATCTGGTAGCCGCCGCCGCCGAGCGCGTGCGTGATCCGCTCCTCGGCGTTCAGCGAGTCGACGAACGCGCCCACTTTGTCGCCCCAGTGCAGGAACGCAACGACGGTGCCGGTGATCGTCCCGCCCGCGACCAGGCCGGTGGCGAACAAGCTTCCCGTTCCGACGTCGTCGCCGTGCCCGCCCGCTGCCTTCGCGCTGGAGCGGCGGTCCACGATGCCCTTGATGGCCCCGCCGACGAAGATGGGCAGCGTGGTCGACAGCGGCAGGTAGGCGCCCACCGCGAAGCTGAGCGGAGACACCCCGCACAGCTCGACGGTGATGGCCAGGAACACGCCGACCAGCACGAACTGCCAGTCGAGGTTCTGCGAGAGCAGGCCGCGGATGAGCGTCGCCATCAGCGTGCCCTGGGGGGCCGGGAACGCCTCCGTGCCGATCTGGTGGCGCACCAGGCCGGTGGCCGCGTCCAGCGTCGGCTTGTCGAGCACCTGGACCGTGAACCCGATCACGGCGGAAGCCACCACCACTCCGATGAGGAGTCCGATCTGCTGCCGCCGCGGCGTCGCGCCGACGAGAAAGCCGGTCTTCAGATCCTGCGAGGTGGCGCCCGCATTGGCCGCGGCGATGCACACCATCCCGCCCACGCACAGGGCCATGGGCTGGTAGACGTCGCCGGTCCATCCCAACGCGAGGAAGAGGAGGCAGGTGGCCATCAGCGTCGCGATGGTCATGCCGGACACCGGGTTCGAGCTGGTGCCGATGAGCCCGACGATGCGGGAGGCGACGGTGACGAAGAAGAAGCCGAACACCACGATGAGGACGCCGAGGAGGAGGCGGCCGCCGAAGTTGCCGGGCAAGAACGGGAGCAGCGCCATGATCCCCACCAGCGCCAGGCTGCCGAACACGGTCACGCTCAAGGGGAGATCCTGCTCGGTGCGGCGGGTGCCGGCCGCTCCGCGTCCGGTGCGGAGCGAGGCGAGGCTGCCCTTGAAGCTGGCGACGATGGTGGGCAGCGTCCGGAGCAGGGTGATGAACCCTCCCGCGGCCACGGCGCCGGCGCCGATCTGGCGCACGTACGCGAAATAGATGGCGCGGTTCAGCTGCGCGAACGTCTGCGTCGCCGGGTCCCAGCCGTAGGCGCCGGCCCTGGCGACGTCGCTCAGGTATCCGAGCTTCACCAGCTGGGTGGCGATGGTAGCGGTGGGCACGATCGACGCGATCAGCGGGATGATGCCGAGCCAGGCCAGCACGCCGCCGGCCACGAGCACGCCGGCGATCCGCGGCCCGATGATGTACCCGACGCCCAGGTACTCGGGCGTGATCGATCCGTTCACCGTGGCGGCGGGAAAGATCCGGCTGCTCGCCTTGGTGACGTAGCCCGGCACCTCGGCGATCACCTTGAAGATCTGCTGCAGGACCGCGTAGACGAGGGCGAACGCCAGCCCCATGTACGCGGTGCGCGCCATCTGGCCGCCTCTCTCGCCGGCGATGAGGACCTGGGCGCAGGCGGTTCCTTCGGGATAGGGCAGGTTGGCGTGCTCCTTCACGATCAGGGCGCGCCGCAGCGGCACCATCATGAGGACCCCGAGCATTCCGCCCAGGAGCGCCAGGGTGAAGATGGTCCAGTAGCTGAAGTAGGGCGCGCCGACGCTCTGCCGCGTCGAGGCGTCCACCGCCAGGAAGAGGAAGCCCGGAAGCGTGAACACGACGCCGGCCGCGATGCTCTCGCCCGCCGACCCGATGGTCTGGACGATGTTGTTCTCGAGGATCGTCGACCCGCCGAGCTTCTTCAGCACCGAGATGGAGAGCACCGCGATCGGGATCGAAGCGGAGACCGTCAGCCCGGCCTTGAGCGCCAGGTAGACGGTGGAGGCTCCGAAGATCACTCCGAAGAGGGCCCCGACCAGGACCGCCTTGGGGGTGAACTCGGGCACCTGCGCTTCGTCGAGAACGTAGGGCTTGTGCTCCGCAACCGGCGCAACGGCTTCCGCCATGTCCGCCTCCCTTTGGGGGTCCTGCGGTGCCTTGCGCGCGAACCGGGTCCGCGAGCCGCCCCTGATGTGGGGCGGGCGGTTCAGTACCCGAGACCCGCGCCGGAGGTCAATCGGGGAGCGAGGAGTCTACCCCCAGCGGACGGGCAACCGGATCTCGGCCCCCGCCGCGTCGTGGCGCAGGACCTCGGCGCTCCCGACCTCCCCCTTCACGCTGCAAAGGTCGTAGACCGTCATGAGGTTTCCCCGCACCTGTTCGAAGAGCGAGCGGTGGAGCTGACCCCCTTCGATCCGGACCCGGACGACGCCGTCTTTCGCTCCGATCGGCTCGTACTGGAAGCTGAAGCCGCGCACCGCCATGGAGAAGAAGCGATCGAGATGGCCGAACATCGTCGCCGGCGTCTGCCCGAACATCGAGAGCGCCATCTTCAGCACCGGAGCGACCAGCGTTCCCGAGAGCTGGCGACCGGCCGCGTGACCGAGCTCGACCACCAGCTCCGGCGAGCGCGCGTAGAGGAGCTTCTCGATCTCCTCCAGCGGCGCCGAAGGCTGCCAGGAGAGCGCGAAGGGCGGCTTCTCCAGCACCTTCCGCGAGGACGGCGAGAGCCGCGCCTTCACGTCCTCGAGCAGCTGCCGTTCGCTGAGGAACGCGGAGGTGATGCCGTAGACGGTCCCCAGACAGCCACGTTCGTCCGCGTTCATCGCGGACTACCGGGCATAGCTGGCGTCGGTGCCCTGGAAAGCGCGGTGGAGCTCGTCGGCGCGATCGATGACCTCTTTCGGAAGCGGTTTGTCCACCGCGTCGAGCGCGGCGTCGAGCTGCTCGACGGTGGCGGGGCCGAGAAGGATGGAGTCTACCCCAGGACGCGCCGCGACCCACTGATAGGCGAGCTCGACGGGCGTGCGGCCCGCGTCCGCCGCCAGCCTGGCGAACGCGTCGGCCAGATCGAAGAACCGATCGGTGAGGTAGCGCCGCTGATACAGCGGGTTCTTGTCGAACCGCGAGCCCGCCGGAAGCTCCGAGTCCCGCTTGAGCTTGCCCGCGAGCAGCCCGCCGGCGAGCGGGTTGTACACGGTGGTATGCACGCCGTACTTGCGCGCGAAGCGGAAGTACTCGATCTCCAGCTGGCGCACGAGGAGGTTGTACATCTGCTGCGAGACGCGCGGCTTCACCCCGGCCTGGATCATCTCCAGCAACTGCCAGGAGGCGAAGTTCGAGACGCCGAACGCCCCCACCTTTCCACTGGAGATCAACCTCTCCATGGCGGCGAGCGACGGCTCCAGCGGCCGTGAATGGTCCGGCTTGTGGAAGTAGTAGAGCTCCACGCGGTCGGTCCCCAGCCGCCGCAAGCTCTCGTCGATGGCCGTGGCGATCCGGTCTGGGGAGAGTCCCTCCGGGTTGCTCATGCTCGGCCCAATCCCGACCTTGGTGGCGATGCGGGCCTGCCCGCGCCGGTGGCCCAACGCGCGGCCGAGGATCCGCTCCGACTCCCCCTCGACGTAAGCATTCGCAGTGTCGAAGAAATTCAGCCCGCGCTCGAGCGCGCGCTGCACGATCCGGTGCGACTCCGGCTCGGGTGTGCGCTTGCCGAAGTTCATGGTGCCCACGACCAGCGCGGGCGGAGATCCATCGCTTCTCGCGTCCAGATAACGGTCCATGCGGCGCAGGATGCCTCAGGGTGGGTGGAAGTGCGAAGCGGGAACCTTGCGCTCGAGTCCAACCTTGCGGTTGTTTTGCACCTGCATGCAAAAGGTGCTGGTGGTCGACGACGAGCCGGAGTTGGTGCGCTTGCTCGGGCAGACGCTGGGCGCGGCGGGGTTTGCCGCGGTGGGCGCCGGGTCCGGGGAGCGCGCCCTGCAGCTCCTCAACGAGCAGGAATTCGCCGCGGCGCTGGTCGACAAGAACCTGGGCCGGGGCATCGACGGAGTCGAAGTCCTGCGGCACTTGCGCCGGCGCCAGCCGCGCTGCGCCTGCATCATCATGACCGCCTTCCCCTCGATGGGATCGGCGGTCGAGGCGCTGCGCATCGGCGCGCAGGATTACGTGGAGAAGCCCTCGCCGGAGCTGGACACGATCGCGGATCGGGTGCAGTCCGCGATCCGCTCGGTGCACCGGCGGGCCGAGCACGAGGACTTGCTCCGCAAGCTCGCGGCGCTGGAAGAGCAGATCAAGGACAAGGACCGGCAGATCCGCGAGCAGGGGCTGGATCGGGCGATCAGCGATCAGGTGGCCACCGCGCGCGTCGACGAGGCGAAGGAGCTGCTGCGGGTCACCGCCCGGCAGCGCGACGACAAGCTGGTGGAATCCGCCAAGACGCTGCTGGCGCTGGCGCACGGCTTTCGCGGCGCCGAGAGGTTGATCGCCGCCATCCAGAACCACATCGTCGCGCTTCGCGCCAGGTAGCCTAGGCGGCCAGGGCCTGATCGAAGTCCTCGATCAGATCCTCCGCTGCCTCCAGTCCCACCGACACGCGCACCAGCGCGTCCGGGATCCCGATGCGCGCCCGTTCCTCCGGCGACAGCCCGGAATGCGAGCTCGCCGCCGGCCGCGTCACCAAGGTCTCCGGCCCTCCCAGGCTGGGAGCGTGCAGCGGCAGCTTCAGCCGCGAGAACATCCGCTCCGCCGCCGCGACGCCGACTCTGGGCTCGAAGCTGAGCATGGCGCCGAAGTGCGCGAACATCTCCCTCGCGCGCCCGTGCTGGGGATGGCTGGGGAGGCCGGGGTGGTTCACGCGGGCAATCTCGCGGTGCTTCTCCAGGAACTGCGCGATCTGCAGCGCCGTCGCGCACTGCTGGCGGAAACGGACGCCCAGCGTCTTCAGCCCGCGCTGGAGGAGGAAGCAGGCGTGTGGATCGAGGGACCCGCCGAGGTGGTCGAGCGTGTGCTTCGCCTCGCGCACCCGGGCCGCGTTCCCCATCACCGCGCCGGCGATCAGGTCGCTGTGGCCGTTCAGGTACTTGGTGGCGCTGTGCACGACCAGGTCGAAGCCGTGGTGGGGGACGGAAGGCGAGCGGCGTGGCGAAGGTGTTGTCGATCACCGAGACGAGGTGGTGCTCGCGGGCGAACTCGGCGGCCGCGGGAAGGTCGGCGATCCGCACCAGCGGATTGGTCATCGACTCCAGATAGAAGAGCCGGGTGCGCGGCGTCACCGACTTCCGCCAGGCGGCGGGGTCGTCTCCGGGGACGAAGGTGACCTCGATGCCCAGGCGGGGCAGGTCGCGCGTCATCAGATCGTGCGTCCCTCCGTAGAGGCCGTGCTGCGCGAGCACGTGGTCGCCCGCCTTGAGATTCGAGAAGAGGGCCGCGCTGATGGCCGCCATCCCGCTGGCGGTGGCGAGCGCGGCTTCCGCCCCTTCCAAGGCCGCGAGCTTCGCGTGCAGCACGTCGTGGGTGGGCGTGTTCGAGAGGCGGGCGTAGCGGATGTCGTGGTATCCGCGTCCTTCCGTCTCCTCGAAGGTGCTCGACTGATAGATCGGCATCGCCACCGCGCCGCCGTCGCGCGGGCGGGGCTCTCCGGCGTGGACCAGCAAGGTATCGGGCCGCATGGTGCCCGCATCTAGCGCGGAACGCGAGACCGGAACAGATGCAGTCGGCGCGAAGTGTGACCAGCACAGCTGGCCGCCTTGGGTGGTGGGTCAGTTTGCTGTGCTGGTCGCGCCCATCTGTGCCGCTTCGCCGTCCAATAGGGCGACCACTTCCGCGATGCTCCATACATGGTCCGCAACGCCAGCGGCCATCGCGGGAGTGCGCTTGAGCGTCTGATGCACGCGGCAGAAGTTGTAGTGCATGAAGTGAAGGCCGATGGCTGCGGCGTGGTTCTCGATCTTCTTCGAGAACGGGTTGGTCAGCCGCGTGAGGCGCCGCATGCTCATGCGCATCGTCAGGTTCTGGCGCTCGACGTAGGACGTTGAGACCTCACTACGGTCCGGATTCCCGGTGACAGGCATCGTGCGAGTCCCCTTGCAGAAGCCAGGGCTGTATCGCGCCTCACCCGCTCGCTCCGTGCCGTAGAGCTTGACAAGCTGCGCGTAGTCGATCCGATCGCATCCTGCAATTGGTTGCAGGCGCGAAGTACCGAGTCAAGCGCTAGGGCCCACTCATCTTGCGCTCCGCGAACCATAGGTCGTACTGCATCTGTAGATTCAGCCAGAACTGAGCGGTGGTCTCGAAGAAACGTGCGAACAGGATCGCGGTTTCCGGCGTGACACTCCGCTTCCCGTGGATGATCGAGTTGACGCGCTGGAGCGGGATATCGAGCCTCTCGGACAAGGCGGACTGCGTTAGGTCCCGAGGCTGTAGAAACTCCTCAAGCAGGATCTCGCCCGGGTGCGCAGGTGGCCTGTTCTTCGGCAGCATGGCAATTCTCCCTTAGTGGTAGTCCACGATCCGCACTTCGTCCGCGTTGCCGTCCGCAAAGCTGAACACGATCCGATATTGGTCGTTCACACGGATGCTATAGAACCCGGCCCAGTCGGCACGCAGCTTCTCCAGGCGCGCTGCCGTCAAGTCTTTCAGGTGATGTGCCGCGTTGAGCATGTCCAGTTTGTTGCGCGCCGACCTCCAGATAGTTTTCGGGATCGATCGCGCCTCCTTGGAGTCCGTGCCGTCAAACACGTCCTTCGTCGCCCTATCCGAGAAGCGAAGGATCACGACGGAAGCGTAGTACTTGCACGCTTGCCGTGCAACTGTGTAACTGAGGCTGCGGGTGGGGACTACCGCCACAGCCAGACCGATCCACCACCCAAGACCAACATCTGTGATCAGACCGGTACAGTTTTCCCTCGAATAAAACTGAGCCACTCCCCGGCCTTGCAGCCTGTGCCCCTTCCCGTCACACTCCGGCCCATGGCCCAGATCCGCCTGTACGAGCGCGTTTGCGGCAAGCTGGAGGAAGCGATGCGGGTGGGGGCGCTCCGCCCCGGCGACCGGCTTCCTTCCGTCCGCCGCCTCTCGGTGCGCGAGCGCGTGAGCATCTCCACCGTGCTGCAGGCCTACTTGCAGCTGGAAGCCCGCGGTCTGATCGAGTCCCGCCCGCAATCGGGGCATTACGTGCGCTTCCAGCGGCCGCTCCCCCCGGAGCCGCCTCCGACCCGTCCGGCGTCCGGCGCGACGCCCGTCACGGTCAGCGCGCTGGTCGCCAAGGTGGTGGAGAGCGCCAGCGACCTGGACCTGGTGCCGCTCGGCTGCAACCAGCCCGATCCCGATCTCTTTCCCTGGGGGCGCCTCGGCCGCATCGCCGCCGGCATCGCCCGCGAGGGCGGCGGCTTCACCTACGAGCTCCCTCCAGGGGCGCGCTCCCTGCGGCGGCAGCTGGCGCGGCGATCGCTCGAGTGGGGCTGCACCCTGTCGCCCGACGACTTCATCGTCACCACCGGCGCGATGGAAGCGGTGCAGCTCTCGCTCCTGGCGGTGGCGCGCCAGGGAGATGCCATCGCCATCGAGTCGCCGGCGTACTTCGGGACGCTGCAGCTCATCGAGGCGCTCGGGCTGAAAGCGGTGGAGATCCCCAGTTGCCCCCGCGACGGCATGGACCTGGACGCGCTGGAGCGGGTGCTCAAGTCGCGGCGGATCGCGGCGGCGCTGGTGGTGGCCAACTTCTCCAATCCGCTCGGCTGCCTGATGCCGGACGCGAACAAGGAACGGTTGGTCGGGATGCTCGCCGCTCGCGAGGTGCCGCTCATCGAGGACGATCTGTACGGCGATCTGTACTTCGGCCAGGGCCGGCCGCGGGCGGCGAAGTCCTTCGATCGGCGCGGCCTGGTGCTCTACTGTGGAAGCTTCTCCAAGACGCTCGCTCCGGGATGGCGCACCGGCTGGGTCGCTCCGGGCCGGTTCCGGGAGCGCGTCTCGCTCCTCAAGTTCGCGCAGACCGTCGCCACGGCGTCGCTGCAGCAGCTCGCGTTCGCCGAATTCCTCGCGGGTGGATACTACGATCGCCACCTGCGCTCGCTGCGCAAGGCGGTGGCCGCCACGATGCGCAGCATGGGCGACGCGGTCGCGACGCACTTCCCCGAGGGGACGCGCGCGACCCGGCCCGACGGGGGCGGAGTCCTCTGGGTCGAGCTGCCGGACGGGATCCCGGCCCTCGAGCTGCACCAGCGGGGCCTGGCCGCCGGGATTGCGATCGCGCCGGGGCCCATCTTCTCGGCCCGGCAGGGCTACGAAAACTGCATCCGGCTCAACTGTAGCCTGACCTGGTCGCCCCGGATCGAGGCGGCCGTCGCGACGCTCGGACGGATCGCGGCGGAGATCCGTGACCTCCGTCGCGTGCGTGAGTCTCCTCATGTCCCGGCGCGGGCTCATGCTTGATGCTCCGCGCATCATGGACAAGCTGATCGGCGCTGGTTTGATGCCGGAGCCCGGCGCGCCGGTCCGCACGCCGGGTGAGCCGAGCGCCTGGCGCGGCGACGTCGCGCTGCCCAACGATCGGGTGATGCAGACGCTGATCGCCTGGGCGCAGCGCCACCCGGATGCCGCCCAGCAACTCGAGCCGCGGACGCTGGAGTGGACAGCCGCCCATCGCGGCTGCTGAGCCCGGATCGGGGGAGGGTTAACTCTTCTCGTCTTCGTCGGGGTTCGCCAGCGGTCCCCGATGGGCGTCGTCGTGGACGCGGCCGCCCTCGCGCGGAGCTTCGTCCTCAGGTTGTCCGCCCATGCCGCGAACGTTATGACTGATTCGGGGGCCGACAAGGTCGCGCGAGCCCGTCGCGCCGGGGGGCAGGGAAGCCTGCGCCCGCGCGGCCGGGGATTGTCGGGCTGCGCGCGCAGGCTCACCGTTGCGGGGATCACGCACGCCATCTACCGGAGACCCGCCATGCCGAAAGGCCTAGCGCTCGCGCTCGCATTCCTCGCGCTGCCCGCCGCCGCCCAGACGACGACGACGGTGACGCAGCAGCCGGCGGCGCCACCGCCGCCGCCGCCCTCCACGACGACGGTGACCACGCAGTCGCAGCCGCAGCCGCCGCCCTCGTCGACGACGGTGGTCGTCAACCCCAGCGACCCGGGTTACGTGCCGCCGCCGACCACGGGACGCACGGACGATGACGTCCCCGGCGTCTACTCCGCGCCGCCGGGCCGTTCGGCGGTCGCGATCATCGCTACCGACGCGCTGTATGGCGGGATCGCTGGTGGAGTGATTGGCGGGGGCGTCACGCTGATCGACCAGGGCGATCACTGGGCGCGCAACCTCATGCTCGGGGCTGGCATCGGCATCCTCGCGGGAGCAGGGTACGGCATCTACGAAGCGGCCACCCAGCCGCCTCCGCGAAGGTCATACGCCGACAACGATCGAGGAGCGTCCAACGTCAACGGGTTCGCGTTACCGGCGGCGTCGGGCAGGTTCTGACCTCCTCCGCGGTCAGCCGGGGCACGCCGACGCGCTCCACGGCGCGGGCTCCGCACCAGGCGGCCACGCGCGCCGCGGCTTCGATTGGCAGCCCTCGCCTGAGACCCGCCGCGAGCCCGGCGAGGAAGCAGTCCCCGGCGCCGGTGGGATCCTTCTCGCGGGCGGGATAGGCCTCGACGTGGAGCTCAGCGTCGTGCCGCAGGATCGTGGAGCCGCGTGCGCCGTCGGTGATGAGGAGCGTGATCCGGCGGCGCAGAGCAGGCAGGTCGAGGACCGCGGCCTCCTCGCGGCTCGCCTTCAGGACGTCGAACGACTGCAGCGCTTCCGGCGCCGGGGCGCGTAGCCGCACCTGGCCCGCGGAGTCGATCTCCCGCACGACCGATTGCGCATCGGCGACGACGGTTCCGCAGATCTGTCGCAACCGGCGGAGCGTGCCGAGCGGCAGCTCTCCGGCGATGGCACAAGCGACGCCGAGCTCCCAGCTGCCCTTCAGGTCTTCGGGCTCGATCGCTTCCGCGATCGCCTCGACGCGGCCGCTCCGCTGTGGACCGCGATAATCGTCGACGAATGCCGTCGTCCTGCCGGCCGCGACGATGGGCGGCCGGGTCACCTCGTTCGCGTAGAGGAAGTCGGGACCGACCTTCGCGACCACCGCATGCGGCTCGCCCAGCGCGTCCAGGATGGCGGAGACGTAGGCGGCCGAACCGCCGAGCGTGCGATGGATCGAGTCGTTGCCGATCAGCGTGTCGTGGCAATAGTGTCCGGCGACGAGGATCGACACGGGGCGCTTCTCGCACCCTGGAGGCGGCCTTGCAAACTCTTCCGCAGCTCGAGGTGCTCTTCGAATCCGCCCGGACCGGGGTCAGGCTGATGCTTCCCGCCGCGCTCCAGCAGGCCTACGGCGCCGACTTGTGGCTGCCGCCGGAGTGCGTGGTCAGCAACTTCGTCGAGTCGGTCGACGGGGTGGTCGCCTTTCCCGAAGCGGGCAAGGAGTCCGGCGGCATCGTCAGCGGCGGGTCGGCGGCGGACCGGCTCCTGATGGGCATCCTGCGCGCCAGCTGCGACGCGGTGCTGATCGGTGCGGGAACGCTGCGGGCGGCGCCGCGGGACCTCTGGTTCCCGGAGTCGATCTTTCCCGACGCGACGCCCCTCTTCGCCGAGCTCCGGCGCACCCTCGGCCTTCGGGAGCGGCCCGTTCTCTACGTCGTCAGTGGGTCCGGCCGCGTCGACCGCTCGCATCCCGCGTTGCGGCAGGGCGCCGTTCTCCTGGAAGGCAGGCTCCAGCCGCGCGAGATCCTCGCGGCGATGCGCGGCGCCGGGCACCGGCGCATCGTCTGCGAGGGCGGGCCCGGACTGTTCGCCGAGCTGCTCGCGGCCGGGCTGATCGACGAGCTGTTCCTGACGCTCTCCCCGCGGCTGTTCGGCCGCTGGGCCAACGACGGCCGCAAGGCATTGACCGATGCCCGCGACCTGGCCGGAGCGCAGCTGCGGCTGCTCTCGGTGCGCCGCGACGGGGCGCACCTGTTCCTCCGTTACCGGTGCGGGTGACGGTGATGGACGTCGGAGACGTGCGCGTGGGCGTGCGTCACCGGGTCGTGCCTGTGCGGGTGTGAGTGGGGCTCGACCACGTCCCCTGCGTGCGCGTGCCGGTGATGCGCGTCGTGGACGTGCAGGTGGTCGTGCTCGAGCGGGTCGTGCGTGTGCAGGTGCGCGTGGCGCTCGCGGAGCAGGCCGGCGATGCCCAGCGCCATCAGCGCCGCCGCGGCGAGGTCCAGCGGCGCGGGCCGGTCCCCGAGCAACGCCATCGACGCGAGCGCCCCCGCGAACGGACCCGCCGCGAAGAATGCGGCCTGCCGCGCGGCGCCCAGGATCCGCTGGGCACGGAGGTAGAGGAGGAGGCTGGCGCCGTAGCTCACCGCGCCCAGCGCAAGCGCGAAAGCGCAGGTCGCCAGCGCCGGCAACGAGCCGCCGATGGCGAGTGAAAGGATCAGGTTCCCGACGCCCGCGCAGAGCGCTTTGACGCGGAGCACCCGCACCGGGTCCTTGACCGCCAGGCGCGCGGAGAAGTTGTTGTCCAGCGCCCAGCACAGGCAAGCCAGGGCGATCGCGCCCGCGCCGGCGGCCGATCCGGACCACTCGCCGCGCGCGGAAACCAAGGCGCCGCCGGAGACGACCAGCGCGGCTGCCAGCGCCTCGCGCAAGGACAGGTGCTCGCCGAAGAGCGCGACGGCGAGCACGATGGTGAACGCCGTCTCCAGATTGAGCAGCAGCGACCCGGCGAGACCGCTGACCCGCGTGAGCCCCCAGAGCAGGAGGACGGGTGCCAGGGCCGCGCCGGCGATCACGGACCCCACGAGCCATGGCGCATCGGAGCGCGTCAGCGGCGCCTCGGCGCGTCCACGGCGGGTCGCGAAGAATGCCGCCGCCGCTCCCAGGTAGAGCAGGGCCGCGAGCGAGACCGGCTGCGCTCGAGGAAGGAGCAGCTTGGAGGCCGGCGCTCCCAGCCCGAAGAGCAGGGCGGAAGCGAGACCCAGCGCGGAGCCGCGCCGCAGGTCCCCGGTGTCCATGGCGAGCAGCTTACGCCGAGAGCGCCTGATCCAGATCGGCGATCACGTCGTTCGCGTCCTCGAGGCCGAGCGAGAGCCGGACCAGGTCGTCGTAGATTCCGATCGCCTCCCGCTCCTCGGTGGTCAGCTCGAAGTACGACATGTACGCGGGCTGCTCGATGAGCGTCTCCGTCGCTCCCAGCGAAGGGGCGATGGTGGCGAGCTTGCACGCGTCGATCACGCGCGAGGTCGCCCGCGCGTCGCCGCGGATGCGGAAGCTGACGACGCCGCCGAAGGCGCGCATCTGCTTGACCGCGATCGCGTGGTCGGGATGGCTGGGCAGCCCCGGATAGAAGACCCGTTGCACGCGAGGATGCTGTTCCAACCAGCGCGCGACGGTCAGCGCGGTCTCGTTCTGGCGCTGCACCCGCAGCGGGAGCGTCTTCAATCCGCGGATGAGGAGGAACGCGCTCTGCGGATCGAGCACGCCGCCCAGGACGCCGCGCAGGTCCTTGATCGCCTGCACCAGCCCCGCGCGCCCGCACACGGCCCCGGCGAGCAGGTCGTTGTGGCCGCCCAGGTACTTGGTGCCGGAGTGCACCACCAGATCCACGCCGTGGGCGAGCGGCTGCTGGTTGACGGGAGTGGCGAACGTCCCGTCGATGATCAGGTTCGCTCCCGGGCAGCCGTCGCGCGCTCGCGCGAAGAGCGAGAGATCGGCGACGCGCAAGTACGGGTTGGTGGGCGACTCCGCCAGGATCACCTTGGTGCGTCCGGGTCGCAGCGCCTCCTGGAGGGCCCGCTCGTTGCCCGGTTCCACCAGGGTGGACTCGACGCCGAGACGGGAGAGGAACCGGGTGACGAACTGCCGCGTGCGCCGGTAGCAGTCCTTGGTGAGCACCACGTGGTCGCCGGCCTTGAGCAGCTCGAACAGCGCCGTGGTCGCGGCGGCCATCCCGCTGGCGAAGAGGGCCGCGTCCTCGGCGCCTTCCAGCGCCGCCAGCTTCCGCTCCGCCGCGCGGACGGTGGGGTTGCCGTAGCGGCCGTACTCCTCCCGCTCGATGTCGCCGGTGAAGTACCGCTCGATCTCCGCCGTGTCGGCAAAGGCGTACGTCGCGGAGAAGACGATGGGAGTAGTGACGGAGTCGAAGGCCTTCTTGCGCGGCTCTCCGCCGTGCACGGCCAGCGTCGACGGACCCTGTTCTTTCGATCGGCTGTCAGCCACGGTGGGCCAACCTTTCCACCCACCACCTGGCTGAACGAAGCACCCAGCCGCTTAGAGTGAGATTTGTTAGGCGCGTCACTCAAGGTGGGCGAAAGTCCGCGCCGCCCGGATCCACCGGACGGACGGGAACCTATCGGGCCGCGGCACCGCTGTCAAAGCCTGTTGGGCGCCATCAGCACCAGGAGCGCTGCCCGCGCCTGCGACCGGTTCTCGATGCCGTGCTCGCTGCCGGCCGGCGCGAGCACCGCTTGACCGGCCCGCAGCTCCTGCTCCTCGCCGCCCACGCGGGCGTGGACCGCTCCCTCCAGCACCGCGTAGACCTTGTCGCTCCCGGCGTGCGCGTGGGCCTTCTGCGCCTGGCCGGGCTCGAGGCAGTAGACGTCGAGGAAGAAGCGCTCCGTCTCGAACAGGTTCAGCTTCTGCAGCTTGGCCGCGTCGAATCGGCGCTGCGTGAACGTCGCCACCTTCATGGCCGGGGCTCCAGCGGCGCGATCCCGGCCGCCTCGAACAGCGCCATGTCCTGCGCGTACTCGGGGTTGCCAGTGGTGAGCAGCTTCTCCCCGAAGAAGACGCTGTTCGCCCCCGCCATCATGCAGAGGAGCTGCGCTTCCTCCGTCATCTGCTGGCGCCCGGCGGAGAGCCGCACCATGGCCCGCGGCAGGAGGATGCGGGCGGTCGCGATCATGCGGACCATCTCCACCGTGCTCACGGGAGGCATCTCCGCCAGCGGAGTGCCGCGCACCCGGACCAGCATGTTGATGGGCACCGATTCCGGGTGCGGGTCCTGCGCCGCCAGCGTGCGCAGCAGCTCGCAGCGGTCGTCGAGGGACTCGCCCATGCCGATGATCCCGCCGCAGCACATCCCGATCCCGGCGGCGCGGACGTTCGCGAGCGTTCGCAGCCGGTCCTCGTAATCGCGGGTGGTGATGATGTCGCCGTACTTCTCCCGGCTGGTGTCCAGGTTGTGGTTGTACGCATCGAGCCCCGCGGCCTTGAGCCGGCGGGCCTGGTCCCCGGCCAGCATGCCCAGCGTGCAGCACGCTTCCATCCCCAGCTTCTTCACGCCCCGCACCATCTCCAGCACGCGGTCGAACTGCGGGCCGTCCTTCACTTCCCGCCAGGCGGCACCCATGCAGAAGCGTGTCGCGCCCGCGGCCCGCGCCTTCCCGGCGGCCGCGAGGACTTCCTCGACCTGCATCAGCGGCTCCGCTTCCACGCCGGTGTGGTAGCGCGCCGCCTGGGGACAGTAGGCGCAGTCCTCCGGGCATCCGCCGGTCTTCACCGAGAGCAGCGAGCAGAGCTGCACCTTGTTGTCGCCGAAGTGACCCCGATGCACGGTCTGCGCCCGGTGGACCAGCTCGAGCAGCGGGAGATCGTGGATGCCGCGGACCTCCGCGAGCGTCCAGTCATGTCGGATCATGCCGGGCTGAGTATCACGCCACCGCGTCTTCGACCACGCGGTTGCGGCCCGCCTGCTTCGCGTCGTAGAGGGCCGCGTCGGCGCGCTTGAACAGCTCCTCCGGGTTGCGCGTCGCTGGCTCCATCGCCGAGACGCCCACGCTGACCGTGACGCGCACGGGGCCCGCGTCCGTCTGGACGGGATCCTCGGCGACCCTGTGCCGGATGCGCTCGGCGAGGATCTTGGCCGCGTTGCGCCGGGTGGTGCCCGGCAGGAGGATGGCGAACTCTTCGCCGCCATAGCGGCCCAGCACGTCGATGGTGCGCAACGCCGCGCGGCAGCGGTCCGCGAGCGTGCGCAGCACCTGATCGCCGACGTGGTGCCCGTACTCGTCGTTGATGGCCTTGAAGTGGTCGACGTCCAGCATCAGCGCGGTGAGCGGCTGGCCGAATCGCCGCGCGGTCTCGAACGCCAGATGGGCCAGCTCCATGAAGTGCCGGCGGTTGTAGGTGTTGGTCAGGCCGTCGAGAGTGGCGAGGCGCTGCACCTCGTCGAAGAGGCGCGCGTTCTCCACCGCCATCGCGGCGGGCTGGGTGAGCGAGAGGGCCAGCCGGACCTCGGCGTCGGTGTACGGCTGGTGGCTCTCCAGGCAGACCACGCCGATGGCGATGCCGCGCTGGATCAGCGGGAGCGCCATCATCTGCCGGCCGTCGTTGAGCGACGGCTGGTGGCTGTGCAGGGCCTTCGCCACGTGCACCGAGGTGGGGACGATGCGCTTCGACTCCTCCGCTCCCCGCGTTCCGCGGGTGACGATCACGTCCAGGCCGTCGCGGGTCTTGATCAGCACCGCGGCCTCGTGGAAGCGGACCGCGCGGCCGAGGCTGTCGAGGAGCCGCTCCAGCACTCCCTCCAGCTCCAGGGTCTCGGAGAGGGCGAGGGTGAGCTTGAGCCCCTCCCGCTCGCGCAGACCGCGGATCATGGTGTTGAACGCGTCGGCCAGCTCACCCAGCTCGTCGCCGCGCTTGACGTCGACGTGCGTCTCCAGCGCTCCGCCGGTCACCGCGAGCGCCGCTTCCCGCAGCTGGCGCACCGGCGCGGTGACCGTGCGGATGGAGCTGAATCCGATGAGGACGGCGGCGAGCAATCCCAGGGTGAGCCAGAGGTACGCGTCGCGCGCCAGGTGCCGGAGCGGTCGCAGGGCCTCGTCGGCCGATTCCTGCACCACGGTCTTCCAGCCCAGGAGCGGCACCGGAGCGGCCGCGCCCAGCCACTCGTCGCTCTGGATTCCCTTGACCAGCGGGTGCTCGCGCAAGCTGGCCTGCCGGAGCATCAGCTCGCGGTCGGGATGCACGATGACCTTGCCCTCGCCGTCCAGCAGGAACGCGGCGCCCGACTGCCCTGGCCGGTAGCGCGCGAAGCTCTCGGCGATGCGCCGCAGCGAGAACTCTACGGCGAGGACCCAACGCCCGGTGCGCGCCGCCGGGATCGCCACCGCCAGCACCAGGCGCGGGATCGGCAGGCCCTCGGCATCCTGCAGGACGTACACCGGCCCGATCGCGAGCCCCGCCTGGAGCGCGCCCTGCATCGGCACCTTGCCGGCGTATGCGTTGAGCGCCGCGTCGTCGATCGGCTCGTGCTCGGAGGCCAGGGCGCCCTGCAGTCGGGGGAACCGGATGGTGTTCCCCACCGCGTCGGCCTGCGAGTCGAAGAGGCCCACGATGTCGGCGCCGCGCGTCTCCTTGTAGATGAGCAGCAGCGCCTGATCGCGCGCTTCGGGGTCCAGCTCGCTGAGCCGCAACGTCGAAGCCGCGAGCGTGAGCGCGTCCAGCTTGTCCACCAGGGTCCGGTGCACCTCGGCGGCGAGCCCGCGCGCATCTTGCTGGTAGATCTCGTCGAGCTGGCTGCGCAGCGCTTCGCGGCCGCGCGGAAGGGTGACCGCGCTGGCCAGGAGCAGCGGGACGCTCGTCATTGCCGCGAGCAGGATCGAGAGCTTGACCGGAAGGCGCATCAGGGCCCGTGGAAGCGGTTGGTGGCCCCCCGGGCCAGGAACCAGACGACGGTAGCACGGCATCTTTCCCGTGGGAATTCAGGGATGTGCGAGCTTGTGGGCCGCTTGCGCCAACGCCTCCTCCAGCTTCTCTGGAGCGCCGCTGCCCTGCGCGAAGTCGGGTCCGCCACCCCCTTTTCCACCCAGCACGCCCAGCGCGTCCTTGAGGACGGCGCCCATGGGCGGCCCGGCGGAACCCTTGGGTCGCGCGAAGACCAGGTGGGCGCGGCCCTCTTCCACCGCGGCGAGGAGCGCGGTCGCGCCGTCCTCGGCCAGGGCCTGCGCCACGGCGCGAGCGAAGGCGGCGCCACGGTCCAGCTTCGCCACCACCGGAGATCCTCGCCCTTTCAGCCGCGCGGCCTCGAGGCGCGCGAGGTCTTCCAGGAGCGCGTCGGCGGTCTTCCTTCGCGCTTGCGACTCGGCGGCCATCCGGGCCGCGGCCTGGCCGAGATCGGCCGGGGCGGCCTTGAGGGCTTCGGCAGCCGCCGCCACGATCGCGGTGGTCTCGTGCAGCAGCCGCACGGCGCGCGCGCCGCAGACGAACTCGACGCGCGACTTGCCCTCACCCCATTTCTGCGCGCGGAGGATGGCGATGCAGCCCACCTCGCCGGTCCGCGCCGGGTGGGTGCCCCCGCAGGGCGAGGCGTCCACGCCTTCCACCACCACCACCCGGTCTCCTTTCACCGGCTCCTTGCGCAGCGGCAACCGCGCGCGTTCCTCCCCGGTGAAGTCGCGCGCGACCACCATCAGGTCGCGCCAGACGCTCTCGTTCGCCATCGTCTCCGCGCGGGCGGTGTCCAGCTTGGAGAGGGGAGCATCGAGGTCGATGGTGCAGGTGCGCTCGCCGAGGTGGAAGGAGACGGTGGGGGCTCCGAGCTTGTCGAACGCCGCGGAGAGCAAGTGCTGGCCGTGGTGCTGCTGCATGTGATCGAACCGGCGCGGCCAATCGATCTCCGCCGCCACTTCACCCGGCTGCACGGGTCGCTCGAGCAGGTGCAGCACGGCGCCGTCGCGCTCCTGGGTGTCGAGCACCTTGACCCCGCCGAGGACGCCGCGGTCGCCGGGCTGTCCGCCTCCTTCCGGGTAGAACGCGGTCTGGTCGAGGATGGCCGCGGGGTGGCCCTCCAGATCACGAAGCTCCATGACGCGGGCGCGAAACGATCTCAGGTACGGGTCTGCCAGGTAGAGTCGTTCGGTCATGTCGGGCTTGCTCAAGAGAAGAGGCGGAGTTGCTTCCGCTGAGGCGGCTGCGCGGGACCTGCGACGTCGCGGCCGCCGTATTCGTGCGAGCGGGCGCGCTCGTGCTCGAGGATCTCCTCCAGCTGCGGGCCGGATGCGCCGCCTTCCAGCCGGCGGGCCTGCTCGTCGAGGCGGCGGATGGCCTCGAGCTTCTCGGTCTGGCCGAGCCGGGCCGCCGAGACGGCCTGCTTCAGCACCGAGATGGTGCGGTCGTAGACCTCGAGCGGGACGGGGAAGGGATGGCCGTCCTTGCCACCGTGCGCGAGGGAGAACCGGGCGGGATCGGCGAATCGGCAGGGCGCGCCGTGGAGCACCTCCGCCACGGCGGCGAGCGCCTCGACGGTCCGCGCGCCCATGCCCGGCTGCAGCAGCAGCTCGGGGAAATCGCGCGGAGCCGCTTCGCGCGCGGCGGCGAGCGTCCCGTGGAGCCGGCGGAGGAACACGTCGCTCCCGCGGACGTCGTGATGGGCCGGCATCCGTAGCCGCGGGAGCTCGCGCAGGACGCGCTCCGGTTCGCGCGAGAGCTCGAGGGCCGCGTCCCGCGAAGCGGCGGCGCGTCGATCGGTCAGGTTGACGATCGCGCCCGTCGGGTGGCCCTCGATGGCGGCGTGCGGCTCCTCGACGAAGCTGCGCACGCCCTCCGAGAGCCAGTGGTACCGGCGCGCCTGGCGGCGCTGGGTGTTCATGCCCTGCTGGACCACGGTCCAGGATCCGTCGCCGGCCACGACGAATCC
>Ga0070708_100000866_pt1 | contig 22856 bp, 19 predicted proteins | sample KBSK5503metaG_FD_65469 | JGI IMG/M metagenome (GOLD analysis project Ga0070708, IMG submission 65469) | Corn, switchgrass and miscanthus rhizosphere microbial communities from Kellogg Biological Station, Michigan, USA - KBS K5-50-3 metaG | ecosystem: Host-associated > Plants > Roots >... | reverse complement strand
GGGGATGCCCACGACCTGGGCGACCGCGCGCGTGAGCGGAATGTCGTAGCCGTCCTGGGTGCCGTCGGTGTCCATCGAGGTCAGCAAGATCTCCCCCGCGCCGAGCTGCTCCAGCCGGACCGACCACTCGACGGCGTCGAGCCCCGTTGGCTCGCGGCCGCCGCGCACCATCACCTCCAACCTACCGCCGTTCCGCTTCGCGTCCACTGCCCCGCAGACGCACTGGCGGCCAAACTGCTCGGCGAGGCGGGTGACGAGCGCGGGGTCGCGCACCGCCGCGGTGTTGACCGCCACCTTGTCCGCCCCGGCGCGCAGCACGGCCCGGGCTTCGTCCACACTACGGATACCGCCCCCAACGGTAAACGGAACGAACAGCGTGTCAGCGACGCGGCTCACCAAGTCGAGAAGCGTCCCGCGCGCTTCATGGCTCGCGCCGATGTCGAGGAACACGAGCTCGTCCGCCCCCTCGGCATCGTACCGCGCCGCCTGCTCTACGGGGTCCCCGGCGTCCCGCAGCTGCTCGAAACGCACCCCTTTCACGACCCGCCCCCCGCTCACGTCCAAGCAGGGGATCAGCCGCCGGGCGAGGCCCGTTGTTTCGAACCGGCCTAGCATACCCGCAATACGTCGTCCAGCAAGCCCGCGTCTCCGCCCCCCACCATTGACAAAATGTCCTCGAGCGCTCTGCGCTCCCGCGGCCATGCGAACCGGACCAGCGCCTGGGCCGGCTCGAGCCACTCCGCCCGGTCGTGCTCGGGCGAGACCCGGGACTCGGCCGTGGGATCGACGAAGGCTACGAACACGGGGATCAGCGCCACCTCGTCCACGCGGTGCCGGTAGAACGACTCCAGCCGGCTCGCGTTGTAGAGCCGCACGGCGACTAGACCCGTCTCCTCCTCGAGCTCGCGCAGTGACGCCTGCACGGGAGTCTCCCCCGACTCGATCGTCCCATGCACCGTTTCCCAGGATCCCGCGCAGCGACCGTTCTCGCTGCGCCGCAGCGCGAGGACCTCGCCTCCGCCGCCCCCTCCGCCGCCTGCCCGCCCCGCACCCCCCGGCCGCCGCAGCACATACACGTCGACGAACGAGACCCGCGCCTCGGTCACGGCGACCACGCGGCGAACTCACGCAGCAACGCGAGCCCCGCCGCCTGAGACTTCTCGGGATGAAACTGCACGCCCAGCACGTTGTCGCGTCCCACGATCGTGGGGAATGGCGCGCCGTACTCCGCCTCGGCGAGGTCGCCCTCGGGCGCCACACGGTCGGGGTGGTAACTGTGGACATGATAGAAGAAGGCCGCATCGCCGCCGAACGCCCGCGCCAGCGCGCGATGCGCCTTGCCGGGACCGGTGAGCCGCACTCGGGCCCAGCCGACGTGCGGCACGGGGAGGGAGGTCCGAAACCGCGTCACCCGGCCCGGGAGCAGACCGAGTCCCGGGATCCCCGGCGCCTCCTCGCTTTCGTCGAAGAACAGCTGCAGCCCGAGGCAGATGCCGAGCAGGGGGCGGCCGGCCCGGGCGACCTCGTCCAACGCCCCGCGGAGCCCCGTCTCGTCGAGGCGGCGCCGGGCGGGCGCGAAGTGGCCCACGCCGGGAACCACCACACGCTCGGCGCGGCGAACCGTGTCCGGGGCATCCGTGAGCTCCGCGGCGGCGCCCACCGTCTGAAACGCGCGGAGCACGCTCTTCACGTTCGATGCGCCGTAGTCGACGATCGCGATCACCTAGAGAGAGCCCTTCGTGGACGGCACGTCGGTCACGCGGGGATCGAGGCCCGTGGCGGCGCCCAGCGCCCGCGCGGCCGCCTTGAAGACCGCCTCGACCACATGGTGGGCATTCTGGCCCCGGAGCAGATCCACGTGCAGCGTCAGGCCGCCGTGGATCGCGAGCGCGCGGAAGAACTCCGGCGTGAGCGCGACGTCGTAGTCGCCGAGCTTCTGCCACGTAGGAGGCTCGGCGTGGTACGCGACGTAGGGGCGCCCGCTCACGTCCACCACCACGCGGGCGAGGGCCTCGTCCAGGGGCACGGTGGCCTCGCCGTACCGGCGGATACCCCGGCGCTCCCCCAACGCCTGGGACAGCGCCTGCCCCAGGACGATCCCGACGTCCTCGACGGTATGATGCTGGTCAACCTGCAGGTCGCCACTGGCGGCGATCTCGAGATCATAGAGGGCGTGGCGCGCCAGCGCCTCGAGCATGTGGTCGAAGAAGCCGATTCCCGTCTTCACCTCGGCGCGGCCCGCGCCGTCGAGGCACAGGCGGACGCGGACGTCGGTTTCTCTGGTCTTGCGCTGGGCTTCGGCCATCCGGGCCATCACGTCCTCCCCCGAAAGATCGCGTCGAGCGCGCGACCCACCGCCTCCACGTCGTCCTCGGTCCCCGCGGTGATCCGGAGGCACTGCTCGAGTCCCGGCGCGCCCGAGACGTCGCGCACCAGGATGCCGTGCTCGGTCACGAGCCGCGCGAACACGTCCGCCGCCGGCTGCGCCTCGCAGCGGATGAGAACGAAATTCGCGGCGCTGGGGAAAGCGTGCAGGCCCGGCACGCGCGCCAGCCGGTTATACAGGAGATCACGGCTGTGTCGTACCTGACGGGTGCGCTCCGCCAGGAGCTCCGCCGCGTCGAGGGCGGCGTGGGCGGCGGCCAGGGTCACGCGGTTCACGTTGTACGGCAGTTTCGCCTTCGCGATCTCCGCTGCGACCGCCGGGTGCGCGAGCGCGTACCCGAAGCGCAACCCTGCGAGCGACATCGCCTTGCTGAACGTGCGCAGCACCACCAGGCGCGGATGATCGCGCAGCAGCGGGATGGCCGTCGGCCCGCCGAAGTCCTGATAGGCCTCGTCCATCACCACCAGGGCCTCCGTCTCGGCGAGCAAGCGCTCCACGGCCCCATCCGGGAACGGCGTTCCCGTGGGATTGTTGGGCGAGTTGACCACGATGGCCCGCGCCCCGGCGTGGCACGCAGCGCGCACCAGCGCGTCCACGTCGAAGTCGAAATCGGGTGTGAGCGGCACCGGGACGTGGCGTCCCCCGTATACCGCGGCGAGCAGGCGGTACAAGCTGAACGTCGGCACGGGCGTGACGACAGGCGTGCCGGCGCCCACGGTGACCGAGAGGGTCGCCTGGATGAGCTCGTTGGAGCCGTTGCCGACGAGCACGCCGTCGGCGACCCAGCCGTGCCGTGCGGCGAGGCGTTCTAACAGCTCGGCCGGCGCGAACGGAGGATAGCGGTTCCACGGGGCGGCGCGTACGGCGGCGAGCACCGCTTCCTTGAGCGAATCGGGGGCGTCGAACGGGCTCTCGTTCTGATTCAGCTTGCGCGGCGCCGCGGGCGCGGCGAGCGTGTACGCCGCCTGCGCGCGGACCTCGGGCTTGATCAGGGCGAGCGCGGCTTCAGCCGAGGGAGCGGCAGGGCGCACGTGACGGCATGGGAAACGGGAAAGGGGAAACGGGAAACGTGGACGCGGCTAGCGCCTGCGACCGAGCACAGCTTCCAGCCGCGCCGAGAGCGCGCGCGCGCGGAATGGCTTCGTCAGGAAGTCGTCAGCGCCGAGCTCGAACACGCGCACCTCGTTGTCCTCGTCGCCTTTCGCAGTGAGCACGACGACGGGAATTGACGCCGTGGCGGGCCGCGAGCGCACGTGCGAGAGGACGCCATAGCCGTCGAGCCCGGGCAGGTTCAGGTCGAGGACGATGATGTCGGGGCCCACTCGGTCGATCTGATCGAGCGCCTGCACCCCGTCACGGGCTTCCGCCACGACGTAGCCGTCCCGCTCGAGCAGGTCACGCATCACCTTGCGCAGACTGTCCTCGTCGTCCACGAGCAGCACCTTGGGCGCGGCCCCCCCATGCCGCCACGAAAGGCGCGGCGTCGCGGGCTCCTCGAGCAGCTCGAAGTTTCCCGTCAGCGCTTCGCTCTGCGCCGCGCCCGAGGCGGCGGGCGTCGCGAGCCCCCCGTGCCCCCTTCCCCCGGCGGCCCCCGCTCCGGTCGAGGGAACAGCCGTCCCCGGCGCGACCGAGGAAACCGCACCCCCGCTGACCGACCCGCGACCGCCGGGTGCGGGGGCGGAGGGGGGTTCGATGCCGTCCTCTTCCTGGGGTATGTCCACGACGCGCATCAGCTCGTCCACCGTGGACTCGCCCTTGAGCACGTGGGCCAGGCCGGACTCCCACAGGGACTTCATGCCGCCGCGACGGGCGGCCGCGGCGATGTGCTCCGCCGTTTTGCCTGCGGTGATGAGCCGCTCGACTTCCGGCACCACGGTCAGCACCTCGATGATCGAGAACCGCCCTCGATACCCGGTCATGGCGCAGTCGGGGCAGCCCGCAGCCCGGTACAGCGGCGTGCCCCTGGGGATCCACTTCGCCATCCGCTCGGACGGCGTCTCCATCCAAACTTCTTTGCAGGTGGGGCAAAGCCGGCGCATCAGCCGCTGCGCGAGCACGCCGCGCAGCGCGGCGGCGATTTTATAGGCCTCCACTCCGATGTCCACGAGCCGCGTCACGGCGTTGGCGGCGTCGTTGGTGTGCAGGGTCGAGAGCACGAGGTGGCCGGTGAGGGACGCCTGGACGGCGATTTGGGCCGTCTCGGGGTCGCGGATCTCGCCCACCAGGACGACGTTCGGGTCCTGCCGCAGGATCGAGCGCAGGGCCGATGCGAATGTGAGGCCGGCCTTCTCCTGCGTCTGCACCTGCACGATCCCAGCCATGCGGTACTCGACCGGGTCCTCGACGGTCACGATGTTGACGCCCTCGCTCTTGATCTGATTGATGCAGGAGTACAGCGTCGTGGTCTTGCCCGAGCCGGTCGGGCCCGTGACCAGGATGATCCCTTCGTGGTTCTCGAGCAGGCGCTTGATCCCCTCCGTCTCGTCCGGGTTGAGCCCGAGGGAGTCCAGCGACTTGACTGTGGCCCGCGAATCGAGGATCCGGATCACGACCTTCTCCCCCAGCGCGGCGGGGAGGGTCGAGACTCGCAGGTCGATAGGCTGCCCGTTCACCGCTACACGGGCGCGCCCATCCTGGGGCCGCAGCCGGTCGGCGATGTCGAGCTGCGACATGATCTTGATACGGGAGATCAGGGGGATCCCGGCCGCACGCGGGATCTTCATCACCTGCCGCAGCACGCCGTCGATGCGGTAGCGGACGGCGACCCCGCCCTCCTCCGGCTCGATGTGGATGTCGCTCGAGCGGGACAGGATCCCCTCGGAAATGATCAGGTCCACGAGCCTGACCACCGGGCGCTGGCTCGCCTCCTCCGCCGACGCCGCGATCTCATCCGGCGCCACGGCCGGCGCGATCGTGAACATTTCGCCCGACCCCTCCATCCCCTGCAGCACCTTCTCGAGGGCCCGGTCGGGGCGGTAGAGCTCGTCCAGCTTCTCCGTGATCTTGGCGGGCGCGAGCAGCAGGCTACGGATCTCGCGCGCCGTCGCGAACGCCAGGGCCTTCTCCGCATCGAGGTCGAACGGGTTCGCCGTCGCCACCTCCAGGAACGAGTCGGTGACGCGGAGCGGCAGGATATGGTAGCGCCGCGCCAGGGCTTCGGGCACCTTCTCCTTCACCGCCGGGTTGACCGCGTGGACGTCTGCGAGCTTGAGGCGAAACCGTGTCGACAGTGCCGTGAGGATCTGCTCGTCGGTCGTCACCTTCTCCGCCACGAGGGCCTGCCAGAGGGTCTGGCCCGGGGGCGCCTTCGCCCGGAGCTCCGTCAGGCGCTCCGGCGTGAGCACTCCCTCAAGGGAGAGAGAGTGGACCAGCCATTCGTCGGGGAAGGGGGTGTCGGCCATCGCTAATCAGACAAAGGTAGCCAGGAGCCCGGCCCAGTCCAGCCCGGACCCTTTCATAGGATGGCCCAGAAATCGCGTGCGACATCGAACGCGAGACCCAGGCGTCGGCTCTGGGCCCCGAACCCCGCTTCCAGCCGGAAAAATCCGAGCCACTCGACAGCAAGCCCGAGCGTGACGCGGGCCCCAGGCGTCGCCGCCCACGGCGTGCCGGCGACCGGCCGGTCGGCCCACCCTGCCGCGACGTAGGGCCCCAAGGTGATGGTGCGTGGAGTGCGCGCGTAGGGGGCGGGGCCAAAGGATACGAACGGCACCGGGGCGCGCCACTCGACGTGGGCGAGCGCGAGCCGCGCGCCGCCCCACTGTCGGAACGCGTCGCCCAGCAACGTTCCCCGTCCCCCGAGCACGAATGTGCGGTGCGCCGGCAACCCGGAGCTCGCAATGCCGCCTTGCAGGCGGACCAGCACGCGCGTCGCGCCCGCCGGAAGGAGCACGTGCCCGGCGCCGGCGACGCGCACGTAGCCGGCGCCGCCGTCGACCCGGCCGGCCTCCGCGACCGCCTCGTAGTGCAAATCGCGGCGCACGGCGAAGCCCTCGGAGCGCCGACGCAGCGCCAGTTGGACGAGATCGACGCCGGGGCCGCCCAGCGGCGGATTGGGACGAAACGTGCCCGTCGCCGGGTCCGCTCGTACCGCGAGCGAGCGGATGCTCTCGCGCCCCAGCGTCGCGCTCCACTCGCCCCGCACGCCCACGCCGCGGCGGTAGGCGAGGCGGGCGCCGTCCGCCAGGTAGTAGTCACCGTAGTCCACGCCGAATTCCTGGGACGAGAACGAGTTGAGGAGCGGCGCGATCACGGGAACGTCGCTCACGTCGCGCACCTCACGGAACAGGCTCGCCTCGAACGACGTGCGTCCCGAGTGCTCGGCCGCGGTGAGGCTGCCCTTCGGCCGCCCGTCGGCGAACCCGTAGCTTGCGATCCCGCGCAGCTCGCGCCGCTCGCCGCCGCCGCGGAGCACCGCCCCGGCACCAAGCGTGAGCCCTTCCACGCGGTTCGCACGCACGAGATCGGACAGACTGCGCACGCCGACGCGACGCGGCTTGAGTCCCGTCAGGGCGCGTCGGCCGGCGATCTCCTGCACTTCCGCCCGGACCCGCTCGAGGTCGTTTTGCCGGACCGGCTCGGCTACGTCCTGGATTGCCGCCGAGAGCGGCTCCCTCCAGGGGAAAGAGTCGCGCTCGGCCTTCGGCAGGAACGTGATTTCCTCCCCCGCGAACCACCTCTGGGCGAGCCCCAGGTTGAATACATAGCCGTCGATCTCCCAGCGGCCCCGGATGATTCCCCGGGCGGGGACGTCGAGCCACGTGGCGCGCCGCCGGATCTCGATCTCCTGGTGGTAGGGAAGCCACCAGCGCCCCTCTTGCAGCGCATTGTCGAGCACGATGCTCACGTCCTCGAGTTGCGGGTCGAGGTACGCCCGGGGCGTGAAGTTGAAGGCGAGACGCACCAGGTCCGCCGTTTCCGCGTCCACGTAGAGGGTGCCGACGATGCGCGCCGCGCCGAAATCCCTGGGCCGCACGCGCAACGGGACCACGCGCACTTCGCGCTGGGAGAAGAGGATCGTGGTGGTATCGCCGAGGGCGTAATCGTACAGCTCCGGCCCGCGCGGGGAGAGCGGATGCGGCACATCCCGCACTTCGTCCCCCTCGCCCAGGCGGATGGCGGGGCCGAAGTTGTTTTGGAAGATCCCGAAGTGGTCCCGGTGATAGTTGATGTCGGTGGGGAGCTCGGCCCGGTCGCGCCAGGCGACGACGCGCTGCTTGCTGCTCCCCGGGGACTTCCAGTACACTTCCAGCTCCAGCTGGTCCGCCTTGATCAGCCTTGGGGGGTCGGCGAGCCCTTCTCCGAACTGCCCCAGGAAGAAGAGGAAGCCGTGAGCCTGGGCCTTGTAGTCGCGCAACCCCGTGTCGGCCGCGGTGCGGGCGCGGCGCAGGATGGCGCGCTGGGCGAGGCCGACGGCGGCCTCGGAGTTCCAGCCCTGCGCGGCAGCGCCGGAAGCGATGCCGAGAAGCGCCACGAGCAGCGTGGTAGGGGCACCGCAATGCGGTGCCCCTACTACGCGTTTATCGAGGCCGACCTGTCGATCCATCACCCGTTCCCGTCTTCGATCGCGGCCACCGGCCCCGCAGCCATGCCGGCCGGGGCGCTGCGATGACCGATCGGAGAGCCGAATTCCTCGCGCGAGCGCAGCAGGGCGGGATGGTTCCGCTCGTGCGCGAGGTCGTGCTGGATGCTGATACCCCGTTGGCGGCGTTCGTGAAGGTGGCCCGGCCGCCGTTCGCGTTCCTCCTGGAGTCGCTCGTGGGGGGCGAGCGCTGGGCTCGCTACACCTTCCTGGGGACCGAGCCCCGGGAGGTGTGGCGCTACCGAGGCACGGCGGTCGAGCGCTGGACGCGGGGCGCCGCCTGGGAACGGGCCGGCGAGACCGAGGACCCGATCGGACACCTCGCCCAGCGGATGCGGGAGCTTCCCGCCGTGGCGGTCCCCGGGCTGCCCCGCTTCACGGGCGGCGCCGTGGGCTACCTCGGCTACGACCTGGTGCGGACCATCGAGCGCCTGCCCCACCCCCCGCCGGACCCCGTCAACCTCCCCGACGCCGTGATGATGATCGCCGACACGTTGGTCATCATCGACAATCTGTTCGGCCGGGCGATCGTCGTGACGACCGTGGAAGTGCCCCGTAGCGCCACGCCCAGCCGTCGACTCGGGCTCTACGAGGCGGCGGAGGCGCGGCTCGACGAGATCATCGACCGGCTGCGCGCCCGGCACGATCTGGCACCGCTGTCGTTGCCCGACGCCCTGGCGCCGGTCCCGACCACGTCGTCCTACCCGCGGGAGGCGTTCGAGCGGGACGTGGCGCGGATCCTCGAGTATATCCGGGCGGGCGACACGTTCCAGACCGTGCTGTCGCGCCGCCAGGAGGCGATGGTCGCGGTGGATGCCCTGCTCCTGTACCGGTATCTGCGGGCGCTCAACCCGGCGCCGTACCTGTTTTACCTCGCGCTCGAGGATGTTGCGCTGGTGGGCAGCTCTCCCGAGGTGCTCGTGCGGGTGGAGGGAGGGGAGGTGACCGTCCGGCCGATCGCCGGCACGCGGCCGCGCGGCAGGACCCAGGAGGAGGATGGGGCGCTCGCCCGCGCCCTGCTCGCCGACGAGAAGGAGCGCGCCGAGCACATGATGCTCGTGGACCTGGGCCGGAACGACGTGGGCCGGGTGGCGCGGTTCGGAACGGTCCGTGTGAGCGACCTCCTGACGGTCGAGCGGTATTCCCACGTGCAGCACCTCGTGAGCGAGGTGCGCGGCAAGCTACGCGATGGCTACGACGCCCTCGACGTGTTCAAGGCCTGCTTCCCTGCGGGCACGGTGACCGGCGCCCCCAAGGTGCGGGCGATGGAGATCATCGACGAGCTCGAGCCCGAGCGCCGGGGCCCATACGCCGGGGCGGTGGGGTACGTGGGGTGGGGCGCCGCGAGTCTCGACACCGCCATCGCGATCCGCGCCGCCGTGGTGCTGAAAGATCGCGTCCTCGTCCAGGCCGGCGCCGGCATCGTCGCCGACTCCGACCCGACGCGCGAGTTTCTGGAGACGGAGCACAAAGCGCAAGCGGTGCTGAAGGCGTTGGCCCTGGCGACGGCGGCGGGATGACGGGCGCCGAGGCCGACGCGTATATTCTGGATTCCGTGTTCAAGCTCTTCAGCACGACGGGCGAACAGTCGATCGACCTGAAGCCCGGCCGTACGCTCGTAGTGGGGCGCGCCGTCACGAGCGACGTTCCCATCTACGATCCTACGATCTCCCGCCGCCACGCCGAAGTCAGCCTCACCGAGGGCGGTGTAAAAGTGAAGGACGTCGGCTCCTCCAACGGCACCTTCCTGAATGGCGCCCGGATCACCGAAGCGATCGCCGGCGAGAACGACGTCATTACCTTCGGCAAGGTAGCGTTCCGGGTGAAGGAAGTGACCGCCCCGGCGCCGCGCCCCAAGGTCGTGCCGCCGCTCCCCTCCGAGCTCGGCGCGAAGGCGGGCAGCACGATCCTGCGCCAGCTGCCGGTCACGAACTCGGGCGGCGTGCCCGCCATCGTCCAGGACAGCCCCTCGGGACCGTCGCACCTCAGAGTCTCTGCGCCGTCGCTCGAGGAGCGGCGCCAGAAGAAGCTCGAGCTCCTGCTCGAGATCTCGAAGGAGCTGTCCCGCCAGCAAGAGCTCGACCGCCTGCTGGACAAGGTCGTGGACTTCACGTTTCAGATCATGAACGTGGACCGGGTCTCGATCCTGCTGCTCGAGGACGCGACGGGGGAGCTCGTGCCGAAGATATCGAAGGGGCGCACGGCGCAATCGTCCGCGTCCAAGCACGTCCCGCAGTCCATCGCGCGCCGGGTGGTCGAGGACCGGGTGGCGATCCTCTCGGACAACACGCCGGCCGACGAGCGCTTCAAGGGGAAGTCGATCCTGATCCAGAGCGTGCGCAGCGCCATGTGCACGCCGCTCATCGGGACGGCCCAGAAGGTCCTCGGCATCCTGTACGTGGACAATCTGACCGCGGCGCACTCGTTCTCCGACGAAGACCTCGAGTTCCTGATCGCCTTCGGCTCCCTCGCCGCCGTGGCCATCGAGAACTCGCAGCGCTCCGAGCGCCTGCGGCACGAGGCGCTGGTGCTCTCCAACTTCCAGCGCTACTTCGCGCCCAACGTCGCCGCTGAGATCGCCCAGCAAACGGGGGAGGTGCGGCTGGGCGGCCAGAAGCGCCCGGTGGTGATCTTCTTCTCGGACATCCGTGGCTTCACGACGATGTCGGAGACGATGAGTCCCGACGACATCGCCACGTTGCTCACCGAGTATTTCACCGAGATGGTGGAGCTCGTGTTCGAGCACGGCGGCACGCTCGACAAGTTCATGGGCGACGCCATGCTGGCGCTGTGGGGCGCCCCCATCGTCCACGAGGACGACGCCGACCGCGCGATGCAGTGCGCCCTCGACCAGCTGACCGCCCTCGAGAAGCTGAACCGCAAGTGGAAGGACGAGGGCCGCCCCGAGCTGGGCGTCGGGTTCGGCATCAACTTCGGCGAGGTGTTCGCGGGCAACATCGGTTCCGACCGCCGGCTCGAGTACACCGTGATCGGAGACGCCGTTAACACCGCCAGCCGGCTGTGCGCCAACGCGGGCCGGAACGAAATCCTCATCTCCGAGCCGTTCTACCGCGAGATCAAGCACCCCCCCGGAGTCGAGACCCTGGAGCCGATCCAGGTCAAGGGGAAGGCCAAGAAGGTCCCGGTCTATCGGGTGAAGCGGTAAGGCAGGCCGAAGCGCTCCAGGAGCTCGAGCGCCAGCCTGAGCGGCAGGCCCATCACGCCGAAGAAGTCGCCACGGATGCCCTCGACCAGCGCCGCCCCCTTGCCCTGAATCGCGTAGGCGCCCGCCTTGTCCATCGGCTCTCCGGTGGCGACGTACGCGGCGATCGCGTCCGCGGACAGCCGCCGAAACGTCACCTCGGTGACATCGAGCGCATGCTCGAGCCGCCCGTCGAGGGCGACCGCGACGGCCGTCATCACCCGGTGGGTGCGGCCCTGGAGCCGCCCCAGCATCGCCTCCGCTTCGGCGCGGGTGCTCGGCTTCTCGAAGATCTCGCCGCGCAGCACCACGGTCGTGTCGGCGGCGAGCACCAGCTCGCCGCGCTCGCGCGCGGCCACGACCCGCGCCTTCTCGCGCGCCAGCCGCACGACGTAAGCCTCGGGCGGCTCCGAGCTCTCCCGCGTCTCGTCCACGCCGGGCGCCACGACGCGGAACGGCAGCCCCAGCATCTCGAGCAGCTGCTTTCGCCGGGGCGAGCCGCTCGCGAGGACGAGGCTCATTTTTCGAGCAGGAGCGTCACGGGCCCATCGTTCACCAGCTCCACCTCCATCATCGCCCCGAACTCCCCCGTCTCGACTTTCACCCCACCCCCGCCCTTCTCTCGCAGCAAGGCGAGAAAGCGGTCGTACAGCGGGATCGCGATCTCTGGAGGCGCGGCGTCCACGAAGCTCGGCCGCCGCCCCTTGCGCGCATCGCCATACAGAGTGAATTGGGACACCACCAGCACCGCACCGCCGACGTCCGTGAGCCCGAGATTCATCTTTCCCTCGGCGTCGGCAAAGACCCGCAGGCCGAGGATCTTGTCGGCCATCCAGGCGAGCGTCGTTTCCGTGTCGCCGGGCGCGAAGCCGGCCAGGACGACGAGCCCCGCCCCGATCTTCCCGGCCGCCCTCCCGGCGATGCGCACCTCGGCGCGCGACACGCGCTGGACCACCGCCCTCATGCCCGCCCCTCTCTCCCACCCCCCTAATGCGGAGTGCGGAATGCGGAATGCGGAATTGCAGTGAGAGGTCGAGCCGCTACACGACGCTCGCCCTGACATTCCGCATTCCGCACTCCGCATTCCACATTCGTCTCATCCGTTCCGCACTCCGCATTCCGCATTGGATTCACTCCACCGTCACGCTCTTCGCCAGATTCCGCGGCTGATCCACGTCGCAGCCTCTGCGCACCGCGATGTAGTAGGCCAAGAGCTGCAGCGGCAGGACGGTGAGGACCGGCGTGAGCAGGTCGAGAGTCTCCGGCACTTCGATCTGGTGGTCGGCGAGCCTGGCCAGCCCCGAGTCGCCCTCGGTCACCACGGCGACCACGCGCCCGCCGCGCGCCTTCACCTCCTCCACGTTCGACACGACCTTCTGGTACACGGCGTCGCGTGGCGCGAGGAAGACGACGGGCATGAGGTCGTCGATGAGCGCAATCGGGCCGTGTTTCATCTCGGCCGCGGGGTATCCCTCGGCGTGGATGTAGGAGATCTCTTTGAGCTTGAGCGCGCCCTCCAGCGCCACGGGGAAGTTGTAGCCGCGGCCGAGATAGAGCACGTTGGTGGCCCGCATCATGCGCTCGGCGATGCGCTCCACGTCGGCGGCCTTCGCGAGCATGCGCTCGACCAGCTCCGGGAGCCGCTGCAGGGCCCGCGCCACCTCACGCCCCTGCAGGATCGAGAGCGCCCGGACGCGGCCCATCGTCAGGGTCAGCAACGCCAGCGCCGCGATCTGGCTGGTGAACGCTTTCGTCGAGGCCACGCCGATCTCCGGGCCGGCGTGCAGGTAGATCCCGCCGTCCACCTCGCGGGCGATGGTCGAGCCCACGACGTTCACGATCCCCAACGTGCGCGCGCCGCGCCGCTTCGCCTCGCGCAGCGCGGCCAGGGTGTCGGCCGTCTCGCCCGACTGCGAGATCCCCACCACCAGCGTCCGCTCGTCCACGATGGGATTGCGGTAGCGGAATTCGGAGGCGTACTCCACCTCCGAAGGAATCCGCGCGAGCTCTTCCATCATGTATTCGCCGATCAGGGCCGAGTGCCAGGACGTGCCGCAGGCCGTGAACACGATGCGGTTGACCTGGAGCAGCTGCTCGTCGCTCAGGTTCAGCCCGCCGAGCCTGGACGTGCCCTCTTCCTCGAGCACGCGCCCCCGCAGCGTGTTCCGCAGGCTCTCCGGCTGCTCCATGATCTCTTTCAGCATGAAATGCGCGTAGCCGCCGCGCTCGATCTTCGCGAGGTCCCAGTCCACCCGGCTCACCGCCTTCTCCTTCTCCGCGGTGTTCAGGTCGACGATGCGGTAGTCGCCCGGCCGCACCACGGCGATCTCCCCGTCGTCCAGGTAGACCACCGAGCGCGTCTGCGCCAGCACCGCGGAGGCGTCGGAGGCGATGAAGTTCTCGCCCGACCCGATCGCCACCAGCAGCGGCGAGCCGCGCCGCGCCGCCACGATCGTGTCCGGCTCGCGGGTCGAGACCACCGCGATCCCGTAGGTGCCTTCCACTTCGTGCAGGGCACCGGCCACGGCGCCCACGAGCCCGCCGCCACCCCCGCCCTTCGCGTACGCCTCCTCGATCAGATGGGCCAGCACCTCGGTATCGGTCTCGGAGCGGAACACATGGCCGCGCCTGACGAGCGCGGCGCGGAGCGGCCCCGCGTTCTCAATGATTCCGTTGTGGATGAGCGCCAGAGTCCCGCCGCAATCCGTGTGCGGGTGGGCGTTGGCCGTGGTGGGCGCGCCGTGCGTGGCCCAGCGGGTATGCGCGATTCCGGTGTGGCCCGGCGGCAGGTTCTGGCCGAGCTCTCTTTCCAGGGCGGCGATCCTACCGGCGGCCTTGTGCACCTCGAGCCGACCGCCCTCGACCAGCGCGATGCCGGCCGAGTCGTAGCCGCGATACTCGAGCCGCTTCAGCCCCTCGAGCAGCAGCGGGGCCGCCGGGCGGGCGCCCGTGTAGCCTACGATGCCACACACAGCCGCCGTCCTTCATCCACGAGTTGCTCCGCCGCGGCACGGGTGGGCGCCTCGGCGATGAGCCGGATGATCGGCTCCGTGTTGGACGGCCGCACGTGCAGCCAGCGGTCCCGCCAGGCGAGCCGGAGGCCGTCCTGGGCGTCCGCCGTCGCATCGGCGTAGCGGCGCTGCAGCGCGGCATACACGGGCTCGAGCGCGGGACCGCGGGGCACCTTCGCCTTCACGATCGTATAGCGCGGCGCGGCGGCCACGAGGGCGCTCACGGACTGGCCGGTGCGGGCGAGCCACTCGAGCGCGAGCGCGGCCGCCACGGGGGCGTCGCGCCCCACGTGCAGCGCGGGATATATCACCCCGCCATTCCCTTCCCCTCCGATCACGGCCGCAAGCCGCAAGATCGCGCGCGCCACGTGGGCTTCGCCGACCGGCGTCCGCACGACCTCGGCACCGCATTCATGTGCCGCGTCTTCCACGACCAGCGACGTGGACAGATTGCAGACCACCACCCGTTTCCCGTTTCCCACTTCCCGTTTCGCGCCGAGCACCGCTCGGACGGCGAAGGCCAGGGTGTAGTCCTCCCCGATCGGCTCGCCGCGCTCGTCCACGATCGCCAGGCGGTCGCCGTCGGGATCCACGGCGAACCCGAGATCGGCCCCGGAGCGCCGCACCAACCCCGCGAGCTCGCCGAGGTTTTCGGGCACCGGCTCGGGCGCCCGGGGAAACTCTCCGTCCGTCTCGAGATGGAGGCCCAGGACGTCGCATCCCAGCCGCTCGAGCAGCACGCGCATGATCGGGCCTCCCGCGCCGCGGACCGTGTCGAGGGCGACCTTGACGTGCTTCGCGCGGATCTCTGCCACCGCGAGGCCGGGGAGCCGGAGGACGCGATCGAGGTGTCGCGCCACGGCGCCGTCGTCCGTCCCGACCTTCCCCGCCCTCCCCCACCCTTCACCGCCCTCGACCACCAATTTCTGCACCCGCGTCCCGTCCGCGCCGTCGAGAAACACGCCGTCCGGACCGATGAACTTCAGGGCATTCCACTCGATCGGGTTGTGGCTCGCGGTGATCGCGATCCCGCCCCCCGCCCGGTGGTGCTCGACTGCGAGCTGGATGGTGGGAGTCGGGGCGAGACCCACTTTGATCACATCACACCCAACGGACGCGAGCCCTGCGACCACGGCCGTCTCGAACGCCGGGCCCGACTTACGGGCGTCCCGCCCGACCACGACGAGCGGCTTGCGCTCCCTCGCCCAAAGGCCGAAGGCGGTGGCGTAGCGGGTCACGACATCCTCGGTGAGATCCTTTCCGACGATGCCGCGCACGCCGGACACGCCGACCATCAAGGTGTCGGACATCCGGGCAACGTAGGAAGGTGGGGAACGCGCGTCAATCGGACGCGCGTCAGCCGCCTCGAACCTTCAGCGCTGGGACGGGCAGGCGGAGCGGGCGGGTCTCGGGACTGGCGACGGGCAAGGCCGTTATGTCGGGGAATGCCGCAAGAAAGGCATCCACGACACTGGGGTCGAATTGGACGCCCTTCCCCTCCTCGAGCTCCTGGATCGCTTTGTGCACCGACAGGGGGGGGCGATAAGGGCGCGCGCTGGTCATGGCGTCGAACGAGTCGGCGACCGTGACCACGCGGACCTCGAGCGGGATGCGGTCCCCCTTGAGGCCGTCGGGGACCCCTTTCCCGTCGAGCCGCTCGTGGTGCGACCGTACGATCGCGAGGGCCCCCGGGGCGTCTCGCATCAGGGGCTCGAGGATTCTGGCCCCGATGACGGGGTGCTCCATGATGTGCCGGTACTCGGCCTCGCTGAGTTTGCCCGCCTTGTGCAACACGGACTCGCTCACGCCGATCTTGCCGATGTCGTGCAGCTCCGCCCCGAGCGCGATCATGTCGCCCACGTCCGGCACCAGGTCCAGCCGTCTCCCGATCGCGACCGCGTAGTTCGTGACGCGGACCGAGTGGCCACGGGTGTAAGAGTCCTTTTCCTCGAGGAAGTGCACCAGCGCCTGCAGCCGCTCGAGCGACAGCTCCTCGATGCGGCGGGCCTGCTCCTGCACCCGCCGCTCGAGCTCCTGTTGGTACATGCGGTTCTCGAGCAGCAGCCGGCGCTTGTCGAGGGCCTGCGTGACGCGCGCGCGCACCTCCTCGAGGTGGAAGGGCTTGGCGACGTAGTCGAGGGCGCCGAGCTGCAGGCACGCGACGGCGCTCTCCACCTCCGCCACCGCGGTCACGACGATGACGGCGGTGTCGGGCCAGCGGGTGACGATCTCGCTCAGCAAGGCTTCGCCGTCCATCTGTGGCATCCGCAGGTCGGAGATGACGAGGGGCACCGCTTCCCGCTGCATGATCTCCAGCGCCTCCGTTCCGGAGCCCGCCTCGGAGCAGGTGAAGCCCTGTCCTTCCAGCAACCGCACCAGCACGCGCCGGAGGCGGGGTTCGTCGTCCACGACGAGGCATCTGAGATCGTTCGGCTGAGGCATGCGTCCGCCTAACGTACAAATCGCTTGCCCGGCGCGAAAGGCGTCTGTACGTTCCCGCCATGACCAAGGTGCTCCCGGAGGACCCCAAGCTGAGGTTTGGAACCCTGGCCGTGCACGCCGGGCAGACCCCGGATCCCCTCGCGGGCGCGGTGATGGCGCCCATCTACCAGACCTCGACGTACGTTCAGGCGGGCCTGGGGAAACACAAGGGCTACGAGTACGCCCGCACCCAGAATCCTACCCGCGAGGCGCTGGAGCGAAGCATCGCGGCGCTCGAGGGCGGGCGCCACGGGTTCGCGTTCGGTTCGGGGCTCGCCGCGCTGGATGCGGCCCTCAAGCTGCTCTCGGCCGGCGACCACGTCGTGTGCGGCGAGAATGTGTACGGCGGGTCGCACCGCCAGATGACGCACATCTGGGCGCGGCTCGGCCTGACATTCACGTTCGTGGACACGGCCGATCTGGAGCGCGTCGCCGACGCGGTCACCCCGCACACCAAGATGATCTATGTCGAGACGCCCACCAACCCGATGATGCGCCTGTGCGACCTCCAGGCTGCCGGCGAGATCGCGAGCCGGGCGGGCGCGCTGCTCGTCGTGGACAATACGTTCGCGACTCCGTGCTTCCAGCGCCCCCTCGAGCTCGGGGCCGACCTCGTGCTCCACTCCACGACCAAGTACCTGAACGGCCACAGCGACATGGTGGGCGGGATGCTGGTCGCGACTCGGGACGACCTTGCCGAGCGGCTCGCGTTCATCCAGAACGGGTCCGGCGCGGTGCCCGGACCGTTCGACTGCTGGCTGGCGCTGCGCGGCACCAAGACGCTCGCCCTGCGGATGCGCCAGCACGACGCCAACGCCCGCCGCATCGCGGAGTGGCTGACCAGGCAGCCAACCGTCCAGCGCGTCTACTACCCCGGCCTCCCCTCGCATCCCCAGCACGACCTCGCCTGCCGCCAGATGAAGGGCTTCGGCGGCATGATCTCGATCGAGCTGGGATCGATCGAGCGCGCCAAGCGCTTCGTCGAGCGCACCAGGTTGTTCGCCCTGGCGGAGTCCCTGGGCGGCGTCGAAAGCCTCATCGGTCATCCCGCCACGATGACTCACGCCAGCGTGCCGCCCGAGATGCGGCGGGCGATGGGTCTCACCGACGGCCTGGTGCGCCTCTCGGTCGGCATCGAAGACGTGGAGGACCTGGTCGCGGACCTGGATCAGGCTCTCGTGGCAGCGGGGTGAGCGCGAAACAGGCGCGCGCACGCGGCGTAATGACAGTATACTTTCGTAAATAGGAGCGTTGTATGAGCGAGCCCACTGGTCTCCCCGCCGCGCGCCCGCGCAGGATCCTGACCCAGATCGCGGCCGTCGCGTGGGAGCACCCCGCCGACCGCGCGGCGCTCCAGACGCTGCGCGCCGTGCCCGGCTTCGACGAGGTAGTGAAGAAGGTGGTCGGCTTCCTGGGCGAGCGCGGGATCCGCCTCCTGTTTCAGGCAAACGCCGTGCGCGTTGGGCCCACCCAGTTCCCGCGCATGAACGCGCTCTACGCTGACGTGCTCACGACGCTCGACTGGCCGGAGCGCCCCGAGCTGTTCGTCTCGCAAACGCCCTTCGTGAACGCCGGCGCCTACGGTATGGAGCGGCCGTTCATCGTGATCAACTCGGGCGCCCTCAAGCTGCTCGACGACGACGAGATGCGCACGCTGCTCGGCCACGAGCTGGGCCACGTCATGAGCGGCCACGCGCTGTACCACACGCTCCTGGTCCTGATCCTCAACGTCGGTCTCGGCTTTCTCCCCTTCCTCGCCGGGATCGTGCTGCTGCCGATCCAGCTCGCGCTGCTCGAATGGTACCGCAAGAGCGAGCTGTCCTCGGACCGCGCCGGACTGCTCGCCTGCCAGGATGCCACGGCGTCGATGCGGATGTTCCTCAAGATGGCGGGCGGCGGCGACATGAAGGAGATGGATCTCGCCACGTACCTGGAGCAGGCGAAAGAGTACGAGGAGTCCGGCGGCGCGCTCGACCGGATGTTCAAGATCCTCAACACGCTCCCGCAGTCGCACCCGTTCAACACGCTGCGCGCCGCCGAGCTCGATCGCTGGATCGGGGAGGGCCACTACGAGCGCATCCTCAGCGGCGACTACCCGAGCCGCGGCCCCCAGGCGGAGCAGCGTCCCCTCGACAAGGACATCGGTGAGGCGCGCGACTACTACGTGAAGGAAGCCAAGGCGGTCGTGGACGACGTGGTGGACACTGCCAGGCGGGCCGCGCAGGCGTTCACCGACGCGTTCAAGAAGAAGTGAGGATCCTGGTCGTCGGCGGGGGCGGCCGCGAGCACGCGCTCTGCTGGGCGCTGAAGCGCGACACCCCCGAGGCGACCCTGTTCGCCGCTCCCGGCAACCCCGGCACCGCCCAGCTCGGCAGCAACCTCGAGATTCCCGCCACGGCGGTGGACTCGCTGGTCGCGGCCGTGCGGGAGCGCCGGATCGATCTCACGATCGTCGGCCCCGAAGCGCCGCTCGCGGCCGGGCTCGCCGACCGGCTGCGCGCGGCGGGCCATCTCGTATTCGGGCCGAGCCGGGCCGCCGCCCGGATCGAGTCCTCCAAGGCATTTGCCAAAGACGTGATGCGGCGCGCGGGGGTCCCGACCCCCGAGAGCCGGAGCTTCACCGCGCTCGAGCCGGCCCTCGCCTACATCCGCGCTCACACCGAGCCGCTGGTCGTGAAGGCGTCCGGACTCGCCGCAGGCAAAGGCGCGGTCGTGTGCGGCACGCGCGAGGAAGCGGCCCGCACGGCCCGCGCGATGCTCGCGGAGGGAGCGCTGGGAGACGCGGGCCGCGAGATCGTGGTCGAGGATTTCCTGGAGGGCGAGGAGCTCTCCGTGCTCGCGCTCACCGACGGCGAGCGGATGCTCGTTCTCCCCGCAGCCCAGGACCACAAGCGTCTGTGCGACGGCGACACGGGGCCGAACACGGGCGGCATGGGCGCCTACTGCCCGGTCAGCTGCGCGACCTCCGAGCTGCTCGAGCGCGTGCGCCGCCAGGTGCTCGAGCCGACCATCCGCGAGCTGGCTCAAGGGGGAGCGCCGTATCAGGGAGTGCTGTACGCCGGGTTGATGCTCGTGGGCCCCCCGCCCTCCACCGACGGGACCCTGTACGTTCTCGAGTTCAACTGCCGCTTCGGCGATCCCGAGGCCCAGGCGGTGCTGCCCGTGCTCCCGCGCGGCGTGACGCGACACCTCGCCGACATCGCGGCGGGCGGGTGGAACCCGGTCGAAACGTGCATGGCTGCGACCGGGGGGGGGGCGGCGGTCGCCACGGTACTCGCGGCGCCCGGCTACCCCGAGAAGCCGGAGGTCGGCGCGGCGATCCTCGTGCCGCGCGACGTCGAGCCGGGGACGCTTCTGTTCCATGCAGGCACCTTTCGAGACCCGGACGGCACACTGCGCGTGCACGGCGGGCGGGTGCTCACGGTGACCGGGTTGGGTGAGACCGTGCCGCAGGCCGCGGAGCGAAGCGCCGCGGCGTGCGAGCGCATCGCATTTCAGGGGAAGACGTGGCGGCGCGACATCGGGTGGCGGGAGATCCAGCGTGCCGGAGCTGCCTGAGGTTGAGACGATCGTCCGGGGGCTGGCCCCGCGGCTCGAGGGCTACCGGATCGCGCGCGCCCGCCTGGCCAAAACGGACGTGCTGCGCAGGGTGTCGAAGCCGCGCCTGCTCCGCACCCTCCGGGGCAACACGATCGAGGAAGTGATCCGCCGCGCCAAGCACGCGGTGTTTCGCCTGGCGAGCGGTCACAGGCTGATCGTACAGCCCCGGATGACGGGCTCGCTCGTCGTGTACGACCGGGCGCTCACCCGCGACGAGGCGAAGTACGCGGTGCTCACGTGCACCATCGACGACGGCCGCCTGCTCGTGTACCGCGACGTGCGCCGGCTGGGCACGCTGTGGCTGCTCGACCAAAAGGGATGGGACGTCTACACGAGCCGGATCGGCCCCGAGCCGCTCGAGGAGACGTTCACCCCCTTCGTGTTCGCCGAACGGTTGAACGGCACGCGCACCGCGATCAAGAAGGCGATCATGGACCAGCGGCGGGTCGCGGGGGTGGGGAACATCTACGCCAATGAGGCGCTGTTCGAGGCGGGGATCGACCCCTCGAAGCCCACCAACAGGCTGTCGCTCGAGGAGTTCGCCCGGCTGCATGCGGCCGTCACGGGTGTGCTCGAGCGCGCCGTCAAGTCCTCGGGCACGACCGTACGCGACTATCGCACTGGAACCGGGGAGGAGGGTCGGTTCCAGTTCGAGCTGAAGGTGTACGGCCGTGGCGGAGAGCCGTGCGTGCAGTGCGGCAAGAAGCTCGTCACCACGCACACCATCGATCTGCGGGCGACGACGTTCTGCCCGAACTGCCAGAGATGAGGTGATAACGCGTTGAACGACGTCAGCGCCTTCGCCAAGCTGTTCGATCATTCGATAGTCCGGCCCAACGCCACACGGGCGGAGGTGAGCCAGTTTGCCGAGACGGCGGTCAGGCTGGGCACCGCCACGCTCACCGTTCAGCCCCATTACATCAGGTTCGCAGCCGAGCAAGTGCGAGGATCCGGCGTGCTCGTAGGAACGGTGGTCGGCTTTCCGCACGGCAACGAAACGCCTTCGATGAAACTGTATCAAGCGCAGGAAGTCCTCGATCTCGGGGCCGAAGAAATCGACATGGTGATGAACATCCCCGCCCTCAAGAACAGGGAGGCCGAGGTGTTCATTAGAGACATCGAAGGCGTAGTCAGAGCCGCTGAGGGCAAGACCGTCAAGGTCATCACCGAGAACTGCTACTTGACGGAGCAGGAGAAGGAGCTGGCGTGTGAATGGATCGTTCAGGCCGGCGCTCACTTTGTGAAGACGTCGACCGCGTACGCCGACGGCGGCGCGACGCTGGAGGACGTTCGCTTGATGCACCGGGCGGTCAAAGAGAGGTGCCGGGTGAAGGCCGCCGGAGGGATTCGCGAGATTGGCGAGGTGCTGGAGTACCTTCAGGCCGGTGCGCGGCGCTTCGGCTCGACCCGGACCGACCAACTCGCCCGAGCTTTCCAGGACTTGACCGCGGAGAAGAGGGCCCTGTTTCTGGAATATGTGCCGGGCCCGCTTCGACCCTCCCACGCAACCGGAGCAGCCTAGGTCTCTACGGCGCCAGCTCCACCAGCCGCGCTCGCGGCGGGATGCCCGGCTCGAGCTCCATGATGCCGACACTCGGCGCAATCCCGAAACGCGGGTGTCCCGCTCCACCGGGATTCATCACCGTCACCGTCCGATCCACGAGCTCGAGCAGCGCCCGGTGCGTGTGCCCGTACACGATGATCTCCGCCCGCGGAAAGGCCTCGTGCAGCTTCGCGGGTGTGGGATGACCGAGCTGGTCACCGTGAGTCACCACGATGTCGAATCCTTCCAGCTGGATGCGGGCCACGTCGGGGAGCTTCGCCCGCACGTCGGGCCCATCGGCGTTGCCGTAGACGGCGGTGACCGGCGCGAGCGCCTGGAGATCCGCGAGCACTTCCCACTTCCCCACATCCCCACCGTGCAGGATGTGGTCCACCTCCCTGAAGACATGGAACACCTCAGGTCGTAGCAAGCCGTGGGTGTCGGAGATCACCCCGACTCGCATTGTGCGCTCGTACAACGTAGCGTCGTAGGGTCGTACAACCGGCTCAGCCCTGCCACCGCTTGACGAGCGCGATCTCGAGGCCCAGGTGATCGAGGATACGCTGCACGACGAAATCCACGAGATCGCGCACCTGCTCGGGCTTGTGATAGAACCCGGGCGCGGCGGGGAGCACGACCGCCCCGGCTTCCGCGACGAGGGTGAGGTTCCGCAGGTGCACGAGCGACAGCGGCGTCTCGCGCGGGACCAGCACCAGGGTGCGGCGCTCCTTGAGCGCGACGTCCGCGGCGCGCTCGATGAGACTGCGGCTCGTGCCGTGCGCCACCGCCGCCACGGTCCCCATCGAGCAGGGGCAGATCACCATCCCCGCGGTTCTCGTGGAGCCCGACGCGGGCTCCGCGCCGCGATCCTTGTCGTCGAACACCCGGACGCTCGCCCAATCGTTCCCGCTCGCCCGTTTGAGCTCGCGGTCATCCTTGATGCCGCACTCCTCAGTGAGGAGTCGCCAGCCGTGGCTCGAGATCATGAGCCAGGTGGGGACGTTGTGGATGGCGAGTACCTCGAGCAGGCGCACGCCGTAGGGCGCGCCGGA
>Ga0070708_100000865_pt1 | contig 22857 bp, 17 predicted proteins | sample KBSK5503metaG_FD_65469 | JGI IMG/M metagenome (GOLD analysis project Ga0070708, IMG submission 65469) | Corn, switchgrass and miscanthus rhizosphere microbial communities from Kellogg Biological Station, Michigan, USA - KBS K5-50-3 metaG | ecosystem: Host-associated > Plants > Roots >... | reverse complement strand
CGCGAGCGTGAGTCTCCACGGCGCAAGGCCGTGGCATCAGTTTGAGTTTTCACACGGTCGCTACCGCGCGGTGGTACTGACTTCATGGGACCGCAGCATGGGTGACAGCGCATGAGACCCACCCGCTACCGCTCCTCGGTTCTGACGTAGAGTCGACCCCGCAAATGAGCCAGATGCAACAGCACACACTCCTAAGTCAGAACCGAGGAGCGGTAGCGACCGGGTCAATCTTGGGTGACACTCAAGGATCGTTTTCACCAAAAGCTATGACGAGTATCAAGGCATCACGCCAAAACTTAAAGGGTCAAGATTATCGCACGCGGAGTCTTCCCCAAGATTGACCCGGTCGCTACCGCTCCTCGGTTCTGACGTAGAGTCGATCCCCCGTAAATGGGCCAGATGCAACAGCACACACTCCTAAGTCAGAGCGACCGGGTCAATCTGGAGCGGCACTCAAAGATCGTTTTCACCAAAACCTACGAGCAGGGTCAAGACATCACGCCAGAACTTAAAGGGTCAAGATCATCGCACGCTGAGTCTTCCCCCAGATTGACCCACCCGCTACCGCTCCTCGGTTCTGACGTGCATCCGTATCCACTTAACTATTTTGCATCACTTTTTGACCTGGCTAAGTGCCGTGGCTCCTGATAAACCTTGATCAGGATCATGGAAAAATCCTGGCCGATAGTACTGCGTTGATGTGGCGTGCCACGAGGCACGATGATCAAATCACCTTTCTTAACTTCGTATTGCTGGCCTCCAACGATGTGTGGACCACGCCATTCCCCGGGTTCGACTTCGTGCGGAGCCTCAAGCGTTCCACCCATGGTCAGCGTCGCTGAACCCTCGAGCACATAGTAGACGTCGTCCGAAGCATCATGAACTTCGCCCGAGGCGGCTGGGGTATTCTTCTCGTGTTGCACCGCAACTCTCAACTGCATGCCGTTGCTATCGATCAACTCCTCAACTTTGTTTGCGGGATGCAGTTTCTTTTCGAGATCACCCAGCGCCTGCGCCTGTAATACTACAACGGGACGCGTGGTCTTGCTCGGCATTCGCTGCGCAGAACCAACTGCGCTCTGCGCCATTATGCTAATGGATACCGACGCGATGAAAACTGCCGCCGTCATGAACTTTTTCGTGTTCAGGATCATTGATTCTCCCATCGTTCTTACACTCCGGAGTCTTTCCAAGCTTCCCCACACGGAAATTGATAAGTCTCCAACGATTCCGCTTTCATTTCGATGCTGTACCCCGGCGCGGAGGGCGGCATGTATCTGTCGCCCTTCATCACAACCGGTTGCACAAAGTGTTCATGAAGATGATCTACATATTCGACAATCCGATTTTCAAGCGAGGCGCTGACGGCGACGAAGTCAAAGATGGAAAGGTGCTGCACGTACTCGCATAAGCCCACACCCCCTGCATGAGGGCAAACGGGCACACCAAACTTGGCTGCCATCAGCAATACTGCAAGCACTTCGTTAACACCGCCGAGTCGACAACTATCAATCTGGCAAAAACTGATCGCCTCGGCCTGCAGCAGCTGTTTGAACATCACGCGATTCTGGCAGTGTTCGCCCGTGGCAACTCCGATAGGAGCGACGGCGCGCGCAATGGTCGCGTGTCCCAACACGTCGTCGGGTGAAGTAGGTTCTTCGATCCAGTGTGGACGAAATTCAGATAGCGCTTTCATGCAGCGGATGGCCTCGGAAACGTCCCACACCTGATTTGCATCCATCAGCAACGTACGCTCCCACCCAATCTCCTCGCGAATTATCCGGGCCCGTCGCAGGTCGTCGTTGAGATTACGCCCCACCTTCATTTTGAAATGGGTCCAGCCCTGTGCCAATCGCTCCCGCACCAGCATACGCATCTTCTCGTCCGTATAACCCAACCAGCCGGCTGATGTGGTGTAGGCGGGATAGCCACATCTATACATCTGTTGCTCGCGCAGATCCTTTGTCGGCTCATTACGCTTCAATATCGCCAGCGCTTCATCCGGAGTCAAAGCGTCTGTGATGTAAGTAAAAGGAATGCACGAGACTATCTGCTCGGGAGTCATGTCGACGAGCAACTTCCAAAGCGGCTTACCCTCCATCTTTGCGTAGAGATCCCACATGGCATTCACCAGCGCCGCAGTAGCGAGATGGATGACACCTTTTTCCGGACCTACCCAACGGAGCTGGCTGTCAGACGTTAGACGTCTCCAAAAGTTCCCCATATCTGTGGCTGGTTCGATTCGCAGGCCCACTACCAATGGTTTGAGTGCCTTCACTGCAGCGACGCAGAGCTCGTTTCCACGGCCGATTGTGAACGTCAGACCGTGTCCTTCGATTCTATTGGGATTATCGGTCCGGAGAATGACGTAAGTGGCAGAATAGTTCGGATCGAGATTCATAGCGTCCGAACCGTCGAGGGATTGCGAGGTAGGAAAACGAACGTCTCGCACGAGGATATCGGTGATCGTGACGGGCATCTCTATTTTATATCATTAGATCTTTGCAGTCGGGTGCTTTTAGTTGTTCGTAGGTAGGAGAATCACGGTTCAGTTGAAAGTACGTCCGCGTCTTCAATACGACTCAGCTGCAGCACGCGCACTTCGCCAGCGGTCTACCGCAACAGCAATAACAATGATGGCCCCGATGATTATCTCCTGCACATAGTTTTCCCAACCAAGTTGCTGGCAACCGTTTCGTAAGAAAGCCATGATCAAGGCGCCGATCATGGAACCCAGGATGGTACCCTCGCCGCCGTTCAAACTGCCACCACCAATGACTACCGCAGCAATAACATCAAGCTCGAGTCCCGCGGATACGGTTGGATCGCCAAGTCGCAAACGAGACATCTGCATAACGCCCGCCAGGCCAAACAGCAAGCCCGCGAGTGCATAGATGGTTACCTTCAGACGATCCGTCGCAATCCCGCACGCTCGCGCCGCCGCTTCATTGGAACCCAACGCAAAAACGCGTCGGCCGAACACTGTGTTGCGCAATACAATCGCCGCTATCACCGCGAGCGCGATGGCCATCCAAACTCCGGGCGCGACCAATAACCATTCGGGTTTAGGAACAGTGGACAGCAGATTGTTGGCCCACGTCTCCGGCATGTTAACCGTCTGAGAGCCGGCAACGCCCTTCGCAACACCGCGCGCGACCCCCAGCATTCCGAGAGTCGCAATAAATGGCACGACCCTCAGGCGCGTAATTACCAGACCGTTGACCACTCCCACCAGGCCACCCACGAGAATGCCCGCCGTGATGGCGATAACTGGCGACAATCCCGCGTTAATGCCGAGTGCAGTGATCACGCCCGTCAAGGCAATGGCCGAACCGACCGACAAATCGATCCCGCCGCTGATTATGATCATCGTCATGCCAATTGCGCCGATGGCCACGATGACTGTTTGTACCAGAACGGTGCGGAGGTTCTTAGGCGCGAGGTATCGCTCCGGAGCGCCCGTCAGGACAGAGAAGACAGCGATCACCAGCACAAGCCCAAGAAGTGGTCCGAAACGATTTAGCTGGGTGCGAAAGAAGGCTGGACCGACAAACCCGCGACTCTGTTTTACCTCGGCAACCATTTTGGTTTGGAAAGTCTACTTCAAATATTGATCAAGCGGTGGGTGGAGTAATGTTTGAATTTCGGGAGCTTCGAGATTGTCACGCGTCACCATCGTCACGCCCGTGTCAATTCGCTTCTCGACGGGTTTGTCCTGCAGATGGTCAACTATGCTGCGCACGCCCAGATAGCCCATGTTAAATGGATTCTGTACCACGATTCCATGCAACTGGTTCAGTCGCATCGCGTCGATGAAAACCTGGCTGGCGTCAAAGCCAACGAAAGTAACCTTGCCCGCCTTGCCGATATCCTGGAGCGCCAGCAGCATTCCGGCAGTCGCTGATTCATTCGGAGTGAAAATCCCCTGCACTTCGTCTGCAAAACGGTTAAGTAGATTCTCGGAAGCCCGTTTGGCGGTGTCGCGAGTAGCGCCGGCATATTGATCGGTTGAAACCAGCTCTATGCCTGGGAACTTCTGTTTGATCTCTCCAATAAAGCCCTCTTCGCGATCTGTAGTGCTGGCCGATCCTTCCGCATATCGCAAAACAAGCACTTTCCCCTTGCCATTGAGCAGTTGGCCCAGACGATCAGCGGCCAGCACTCCCCCTTTGCGGTTATCAGTGGCAACAAAGCTGACGATGGCATCTGACTCCAGAGCCGAGTCGATAATTACGGTTGGCACTCCTGCTCGTTTGGCGTCCTCGACTGGTCTAACCAGTGCCCGGTTGTCGAGTGGGGCCAGGACTATGCCGTCCACTCCCTGGGCTGTGAAGCCCTCAACGACTTGAATCTGTTGCTCGCGATCGTCTTCACGTAAGGGGCCCTTCCAGATCACTGCGACGTCGTTTCCCTGCGCCGAAAGCTCGCTGGCCGCTTTGTTGCTGCCGGCGTGAATGCTTTTCCAGAATTCATGCGTCGTGCCCTTAGGGATGACTGCAATAGTCAGCTTTTTCTTTCCCCTTGCTGCTGAACCCCCGGGCTTTTTGCAACTCACCGTTGCAATCATGACCAATACGATCAGTAAAGAGATAGTTCGGCGCATGGAATCTTTTCCTGTTCTAAAGATTTGAGTGAGCGAGCTTAGCCACACCTTCTTCCGCTGAGACTACCGGATTGTTCAACTTGCCTACGCTTTCGATATCGACCACCATCTCGTCTCCGGGATGCAGAAAGACCGGCGGCTTGCGCGCGAAACCCACACCGGGCGGAGTGCCGGTTGCAATAACATCGCCAGGCTCCAACGTGATGGTTTGCGAAAGGAATTCGATTAGCTCAGGCACACCGAAGATCAACTGGTCGGTGTTGGAATCCTGCATTGTGTTGCCGTTAAGTATTAACTTGATCGAAAGCTTGTGTGGGTTGGGAATAACGTCGGTAGTGACGATCGTTTGTCCCATCGGCGCAAAAGTGTCGCAGGATTTCCCGCGCTGCCACTGGCCATCTGCGAACTGAAAGTCGCGCGCGCTGATATCGTTGAAGCACGTGTAACCGAGCACATGATTAAAAGCCTGACTCGCGCTGACATTCTTCGCGCGCCGTCCAATAACAACCGCGAGCTCTGCCTCATAATCGACCTGTTGACTCGTAGCAGGTAGGACAACCGGTTCGCCTGGTGCAATCACAGCCGTAGCAAACTTCGAAAATACCACTGGTCTCTCCGGAATCGGCATATTGCTTTCAGCGGCGTGGTCTCGGTAGTTGAGCCCAATGCAAATCAGTTTACCGGGACGCGGGACTGGCGCGAACCAATATGCATCTTCACTTCTGATCAGCCAACCCTTTTCTTTGGCTTCGGCAAGAGCTCCGGCATCACCGATGAGTGTTTCATATGTCTCGCGCGATTTTTTGAACCATGGGCCATCCATATCGAACCACGATAGAGGATTCGCCGGACGATCCGCGCTCGGAAACAGTCGCTCGCAATCCAGACGGTATCCGGTGTCACGGTGTCCGTCTTTCAAAATAATACCCATTCGCGGCGACTTCCAGTCTGTATCTTCCGTTGTGAAAGCTATGATTTGCATTTTCAGAGTTTCTTCCTTTAGAACTCAACGAGCATCGATATAGTTTTTACTTGATCAGCATCAACTGGACGCTAAGAACTATCAGACAACACAGTGACCACTCGATACGGAACCGGAAGCGTAGCGACCGCACTCACCTTGCTGGAAGATCGAGGTTTAGAAGTTCATTGTACTTACTCATGCCTCTTACCCAAGATAAAGCCGACCTCAGTGTGTGGTTTGCAGCGTTGAGCGGCAGCGCTGCACTCACCTTGTAGAACGATCGAGGTTTAGAAGTTCATTGTACTCGCCCACGCCTCTTACCCACGATAATCCCGGCGCTCCTGTGGGTTCGCAGCGTAGTCGGGCTCTTAGTTGAGTGCGGTCGCTACCGCTCCCGGTTCTGTAATTTAGTGGCAAGATTTGTATAACTGTATTCACATGGACGTATTCACATAAGGTCTACCACCCAGCCTTCACACTCAAGGGTGGGCCTTCATTAACAACAACGTAAAGCTCCTGTGGACCATGTACACCGATCGCCAACGTTAGCTCAATATCCGCGGTACGTGACGGACCGGTAATAAAGGTAACGATCGAACTCACCCTTTCTTCCTGGCGCAACACAGTCAAGGCTTCAGCGAGCGTCTGGTAAATCTGCGTTGCTTCAACGATCGCGATATGTACCGGCGGCACAAGTGACACCAGGCGATGACGTTCGCGCTCAGAATCGAGCACAAGAGTCCCTGTCTCCGCAATCGCCGCCTGCACCGTCGTAATGCCAACGTCATAACCAAACAACGCCGCTGCATCGGGCGCGACGGTGATTTGGTCAACATCCGTGGCTATCAAACGAGCCAAACGCTCCACGGCTGGCTCATCAGACAGTGCTATGCGGCGAGCTTTCAGTTTTGTTCCCTGAAGCTGGGCAATGATTCCGGCCAGGGCGCGAGCTACTTCGAATTCGCCATGTGCCACTATGCAGTGACCATCCACAGCTTCAAGATTCTGACTGAACCGCTCAACAGGCGGGGCAGCTGCGTTGCTGATCAAGTCGAGATCGGCTAAGAACGGGACTTTAGCGCTCTCTTCTTTTGTCTGAGAATGGTGATCTTCAACTATCTCCGCATAGACCGCATTGTGACGAACACTTGCTGCCAAGTGCGATCTGATCGATCGAAAAATGGCTTCCCGTGCGTCGCCTGTTGTTTCGGAGTTAATTATTTCTTGATCACTCAAATGCCTACCTCTCACCAGCCAATTCACTGCGCCATCTTTCGCGAAAGCTTTTTTCTTCCAGCGGTCGGAGGTCGCGTCCGCTGGTCCAGGCTCCGAGCGGCGGCGCAAGATGCGTCACCCACCGACTCACTCTTCCAATCTTTCCGTCGTGCATTATCAATCTCTGCAACAAACGGCCGAGTCCTGCGCTCGCGTTATACAACCGGGGCCTTGTCATTACCTTTACCCAAATTCTAAATGCGAACCGCTCAGCTATACCCCGACCCTTTGTCTTTTGTCCGTCCTCTTCGTCGTGCCTTTCAGCAATCTCACCACGCAGATGGAGCAGCAAGCGCGGGATATCAATTTTTACAGGACACACCTCGCGGCAAGCCCCGCACAAACTGGAAGCATAAGGCAGCTTTGACGCCTTATCGAGACCGATCAGCTGCGGCGTGATAACGGCGCCGATAGGTCCGGGATACACCGAACCATAAGCATGCCCACCGATCTGTTGATAGACCGGACAAGCATTGAGACAAGCGCCACAGCGAATACACGCGAGCGATTGCCGTGTGACCGGATGGGCCAACATGCGCGAACGGCCATTGTCGAGCAAGACGATGTGCAACTCGTCCGGACCCTCGTCCTCTGGCTTGCGTTTAATTCCAGTGATCAGAGACTGGTAAGTGCTCAAACGCTGACCTGTGCCCGATCGTGGCAGCAATTTCAAGAAGACATCCAGATCCGCAAAGCGCGGCAAAATCTTTTCGATGCCCATGACCGCGATGTGGATTCGCGGTAGGCTCGTAGTCAAACGAATATTGCCTTCGTTCTCCAGGATCAGGATCGTGCCGGTCTCGGCAATCCCAAAATTGACTCCACTGATTCCCATGTCAGCAGCAGCGAAGCGCTCGCGCAGAGTTGTTCTGGCGGTGCTCGTCAGTTTTGCCACATCATCCGTTGGAGCGATGCCCAACTCTGCCGTAAACAATTCTGCGATCTGCTTCTTGGTCTTATGTATTGCGGGAGCGATGATGTGTGACGGCATCTCGTGTGCAAGTTGAATAATGTATTCACCGAGGTCAGTCTCAACCACCTGCATCCCCGCAGCTTCCAGCGCCGCATTCAAGTGAGTTTCTTCGGTAGTCATGCTCTTGCTCTTGACGACGGTCAGGGCCGCACGCTCGAGAGCAAGACCGCAGATGATGGTGTTGGCTTCCTTCGCATCGCGCGCCCAGTGCACCCTCGCCCCACGCCCTTCGGCTTTGCTGACAAAAGCTTCCAGATACCGATCGAGGTGCAACAGGACGTCGTCTTTGATTGCGCGTGCTTCAGTACGCAATTCCTCCCAGTTGCTTAAGCCGGTGGCTGCCGCCAAACGACGTTCGCCGAAGAGCGAGGTTGCATTGCGCAGCGCTCCACGCAACTGCGCGTCATCCAGCGCCGCCCGGGCGTTCTCGTCAAACGTTTCTGACGTCAGATGATTCATGAAAGTGTCCGACAAACATGCCCGATATGCTTTACCTTGTCGCTGACTCCCACAGAAGTCTTCGTCGCACGAAACGACAAGCTGAATGAAGCATATCGGACATCAGCTTGACGCCAACAACTCTGCCAGGTGCATAACCCGCACATTCGATCCTCTACGTGACAGGCGTCCGCCTATTTGCATCAAACAGCTCGCATCTCCGGCGATAACGGCCTGTACTCCGGCACGCTCGATGGCTTCTATTTTTTGATCCAGAATCGCTACCGAGATCTCCGGATATTTGACGGAGAAGGTGCCGCCAAAACCGCAACAGGCGTCGGCGTTTTCGAGTTCGATAAACTCTGCACCGCGCACATGGCGGATCAAAGAACGCGGCTCAGTTTTGAGATTTAGATCTCGCAGTCCGTGACAAGCATCATGCCATGTCAAGCGACCGGACCAACTTGCGCCAACATCTTCCACCTTTAGTACGTGAATCAAGAAGGAGCTCAGTTCGTGTGTACGAGCAACGACAGCCTGCGCACGCTTCCGCCATTGCGGATCATCAGGAAAGAGTTCAGGAAAATGGTGGACCATCGCTGTGCACGAACCCGAAGGGCTGACGATTGCTTCTGCCTTGCTCTCCTCAAAGTTGCGAATGAAACGCCGGGCCAACTCGCGGGCCTCGGTCCGGTAACCGGTGTTAAAGGCGGGTTGACCGCAGCACGTCTGTCGTTCATCAAATTCAAGCTCACAACCGAGACGTCGCAGAACTTCGACGGTGCTCACTCCGACCGAGGTCCAGAGTTGGTCAACGAGACAGGTTACGAAAAGAGAAACGAGCATTTTATGGTCGTCGATCTTTCTGTTTTGGAGTTTTGGGTTTTGTTCTTTGTTCTTTGTTCTTTGTACTTTGTTCGCAGTTCAGGCTAAAGAACAGCCAGATCGAAGAGCAAAGCTCCAAGTACAAAGCTCCAAGTACAAAGTTCAAAGATCACTCAACCAAGCAATCCAGATACCTACTTTCTACTACAGCACCACCACGCCCTTCACATAATCCGCCTGGTGCATATCGTTGACCAGGGCATTTTCTACTGCTTCCAGGGATCCGTACTTGTGTGTGATCAGCGAGGTAACATCGATCTGCTTTTGCTCGATTAGATTCAACGCACGCTTATACACTGAGGGACGGCCATCGCTCTCAAATCCTCCCGACGCCCCAACCGACGTGATGAGCACCGGCTCCCTAAACAATACGTTATTCAGTACGCTCAAATCAGTACCAGCATGACCGTGTCCGTAGAGCAACACCGCGGCCTGTTTCCGAATGAGACCGGGTATCGAAGCCACCGCCTCTCCAGCTCCCGAAGCTTCGATCAAATACTCGACTCCCTTTCCACCACTATGTTCCCGCACTACTTCCACCAGGTCAGACTTGCTGGGATCGATTGTTTCATTCGCACCGAGGCTCTTCGCCAACCGCCTCTTGAGCTCATTAGGATCGCTGACAATTAATAGACCATCGTATCGTAAGACGGCGCGCAAATATTGCGTGAATAGTAAGCCTGCCGGTCCCGCGCCGCATATCAACACCGTCCTCACACGACGTTCGAGGGAATCGGCATTAATAGCATGACGAGTGGCAGCCCTGCGAACAGCATCGGAAGAGTGGATGACGCAACCCAGTGGCTCAACCAGCGCCGCCGATGAAGACTCCAGCGGTGCGTTGATTTTCACGGCGTTGACGGCAGGTACGGCGATAAAGTCGGCCAAGCCGCCCGGCAGTCCAGTGATGCCATGTTCACGGTAGAATTCGCATTGATGCGAGTCTCCGGTGCGGCAATACTCACAAAGAAGTTCTCGACGTCTGCTGACACAGTTCAGGCCCTGGTCCACCACGACGCGATCGCCTGGCCTTAAGTCACTTACGGCCTTGCCAACCTCTTCTATCGTTCCGCTGATTTCATGACCGAGTATTTGTGGTTGTAAAGCCAACGGTATCTGCAGTCCGCGCTCATTCGTATTGTAGTTTGAATGACCGGCAAAGATATGTGAGTCAGTACCACAGAGTCCTACGGCCGACACGCGCACCAGTACTTCGCGAGGCGAGATCACTGGACGCGGGACGTCGCGCATTTCAATTCGTCCAACATCGCAAAGCACACTCGCGCGCATACTTGAGCCTGCAACCGAAGCCGATCTGCCCTGGTTAGTAATAGTCGATGCGCTCACGGAACCTCACTAGTCTGTCCAACGTTTGTCGTAACCTATGGGTCGATATCGCTGGTGTCGAGCCGACCCGAATTGCGCAATGCTGCGAACCGTTGCATTGTTTCGCGAACACCATCCTCGAGCGAAGTCGATGGCAATGGACCAATCACGCGACGGATGGCCGCGTCGTTCATGGACGGCGCAATCGGAATAGGAGGACCGCCATAGGTAATCAACTCGCCCTCCGCCTGTTGATTAATAAGCTGCGCAATCCTATCAACCGCGACACTTTCGCCGTGAAGGTTAAAGACATACGCACCTGGAGGTACGCCTTCAACGCAGGCTATAAAAGCCGAAGCAGTGTCAGCTACGTATTGGAAATCAGTCGCACCACCAAAACGAATGTGGAACGGCCGGCCCAACACGGCCGCCTTCATCGCTTTAGTGGGATCACTCGTCAGTCCGGAATCACGGTTGACACCATATACAGTCAGCGGTCTTAGTCCCACACTCGAAAGTCCATAGTCCAGAAAATAGATGCGCGCATTTCCTTCATTGGTCCGTTTGAAAACACCATAGTGCGTAGTCGGCTCACACTCAGCCGTTTCATCCAGGGGACCGCTCTCCTCATCCATTCCGTAGACTGCAGCGGAACTCGCGTAGACTATTCCTTTCACTCCAAGGGTCCGTGCGGCCTCGAACATGTTGATAGTGCCGACGACATTCACGAGCGCGCCGGCTACAGGATCGGCTTTACATGTCGGCACTTGCAGACCGGCGAGGTGGATCACGCGTTGCGCGGCTGACTCTTTCAAGGCGCCAAGCACCGCCGGACCATCTGTGATATCGCCCGTGACGAAACGTACGCGCTCGAGATCCGCTGGGTCCATGATGGCGCTGAGTCGTCGCGCATCGTCGCTCCGATCAAAAACCAGCGGGCTGTCTCCGCGTTCAGCGAGAGTTTTGACTATCCACGAGCCAATGCACCCTTGCGCCCCGGTGATGAAATAGGTTTCAGACATCGCAAAACTTTGCAGTCATGTGTTTACTTCAGTCGATAAAACCTGCGGGCGTTATCCGCAAAGATTTGTTGCCGCTCCTGTTCGTCCAACTGCTTCAGAATCTCTTGAAACGCATCAAGCACTCGATCATAGGATGCGGCCAACAAGCAGACAGGGTAGTCGCTGCCAAACATCAATCGCTCCGTGCCGAACAGTTCCAGCGCGCATTCAACAAATGGTCGCAAGTCGTCCGTATGCCAGGTTGAGTGACTTGCCTCCGTCACAAGTCCCGAGAGCTTGCAGGAAACGTTCTTGTAAGCCGCAACCGGCTTCAGTTCGCGAGTCCACTCCTTAATTTCACCCTGCGCAATGGGTGGCTTCGCCATATGGTCGACGACCAAAGAAAGTTCCGGACAGCTCTCCGCCACTGTCCTCGCGTGTTTCAAATGGCGTGTGTGGACCAGAAGATCGTAAGATGCTTCGTAAGCACTGACCTGCTGCAAGCCTCGCACGACTTCGGGCTGGGAGAGCCAACCGTCCGCAGGCTCACTTTCTACGAGATGCCTCACTCCTTTGAACTTCGGATGTGCGGTCAGTTCGGCCAACTCCTGTCCCACTGTCGGGCTTGCCAGATCTACCCAACCAACCACTCCGGCAATGAAAGGATAAGCGTCGGCCAAACTCAACAACCAACGCGACTCCGCCACACTATTACTCGCCTGGACCAGGACAGTTTTCGCAACACCGTTCCGCTCGAGTAAGGGCTCGAGGGCTGGCGGCAAGTAATCGCGATAGAGGACTTCAACATCGCTGCTCATCCAGGGGTAGTCAAAGCGACGAACCTGCCAGAAATGTTGATGGCTGTCGATGATGTCCATGTTGGGGCCTGGGTCTTTGGTGTTTGGTCTTTGGTCTTTGGTTTTTGTGCTTTGTACTTTGTACTTTGTACTTTGTGCTTTGTGCTTTGAAACTCCTGACTTGGCATCGCGCGTCGATCACTAGAACCCGTCAACCAGTGAATTCAAAGAACAAAGTACAAAGAACAAAGTACTAAGTTCAAAGTTTAGTACTTCGGTTCCCGCGGTTTCTCAGCTCGCTTGGCCTCATTGTTCTGACGTGGCTCGGCGTCACATTCGAGCGCGAATGTAGTCACAAGCTCAGGAGCTTGTTTTGGCAACCCAATCAAGCGTACGCGATAATCGTCCTGCTCAAATTTTACGGGTTGATTACTTCCGTGCATTTTGGCCGACGTGACCTTGGGGAGTAGATTGGCGATAACGACTGTCTCTCCTGGCCAATAGTGCACGTGAGCGAAGAGCGTATTGCCCGTACGCGTAAAGCTCAGATAGTTTCCACGCCGAGGCTGGCAATTGTCGGAGTGGTAGATAGTGTCGCCGTGTTTACTCATCCAATCTCCAACAGCTGACAGAATCTGAACTGATTCAACCGGAATCGAGCCATCGGGTTTTGGTCCGATGTTCAGCAGATAGTTGCCACCATCGCGCGCACAAGTGATCAGATTGCGAATAACTGTCGCTGGCGATTTCCATCCATTGTCGGCGGCGTGATAACCCCAACTATCGTTCAGTGTCATGCACGATTCCCACGGACGACTCTCTGAAGCCACGATACGCTGTTCCGGCGTCTCAAAGTCTTCGGGAATCTTCGAACGATTGTTGATAATGATGTCTGGCTGCAACTGCCTAACCATCGTGTTCATCTCGACCGATTCCCAACCTTTTGCATCCAACGGCCAGGCGACGTCGTACCAGAGGATATCTATCTTGCCGTAGTTGGTCATCAACTCCTTCACTTGGCCGTGAATGTAATCTACAAACCGGCGTCTCGCCGCTTCGTCTTTCAGGCAGCGTGCTCCATCTGGATGGTGCCAGTCCATCAGCGAATAGTAGAAGCCGAAGCGCAAGCCTTCCGCGCGTGCGGCGTCGACGTATTCCCGGACGAGATCGCGTCCTGGTCCGCGCTTGATTGCGCAATAGTTCGTGAGTTTTGAATCAAAGTTACAGAAGCCCTCATGATGTTTGGTGGTCATCACCATGTACTTCATTCCGGCGCGGCGAGCTAAGCTGGCCCAGTCTCGCGCGGCGTTTGGCTTCGGCTTAAACTGGTCAGCGTACGGTTCATACTCTTTAACTGGAATACCTTCATTTTCCATGACCCATTCATGACGACCAAGTGTGCTGTAGAGACCCCAGTGGATAAACATGCCAAACTTAGCGGCGTGCCACCACTGCATGCGCCGCGCGCGATCGGCACTCGTAGAGGTCGTTGGAGATCCATCATCGGCAGGTTTTGGCTGCTGGGCCAAAGTCAGGTCAATCCCGGTGGAACCTACTGCGACAGCCCCTGCCGTAGCGCCCATGAGAGCTAGATACTTTCGCCTGTTCATGTTAAGTTTTTCTCCTCTCTCCTTAGAGCCCCTGCAAGTGTGAATCGTTAGCGGTAACGGATAGTAGACATTACCAGAACGGCTGTCAAGATTCTTTGGGGCAATAGAACCGCCTTGGTAGACACTGGAGTCGAAGGCACACACAAGGTCAGAACCGCGAGCGGTAGCGACCGGGTTGCTTCCGGGAGACTCCACTTTGTATTGTCCCCTCAATACAGAACCGCGAGCGGTAGCGACCGGGTCGTTCACAGACGCTCAACTTTGAATTGTCCCCTCAACACAGAACCGCGAGCGGTAGCGACCGCAATCGAAAGCCACACACAACGTCAGAACCGCGAGCGGTAGCGACCGCGTCGTTCACGCTACTCTCAACTCATCCAGGCCTCAGCTTACCTCTCTTGAGTTCCTGGTTGAATCTGGCGGAAATGACCCGGTCGCTACCGCTCGCGGTTCTGTAGTCGCCGCGTTACGCGCGTCTGAAGCTTTTCAACCAACTTACCGCTCTTGAGTTCCTAGTTGAATCTGGTGGAAACAACCCGGTCGCAACCGCTCGCGGTTCTGTAGTGAGTGGCCGCGTTACGCGCATCTGCAAACCCTGGACAAACGCCTCAACGCGATGCGATCTCGAATTCACCCTTCAGCCTGATGTCTTCTGAAGAAGACCCAACCATCACCTGAAACGTGCCCGGTTCAAGGACGAAATGCATGCTCCTATCCCACAGTGCCAGGTCGGGAAAACCTAACGTAAACGTCACGGTGTTCGTTTGCCCCGGCGATAGGTTGACGCGCTCGAAGCCGCGCAGATTCTTTTCGTAGGTAATGACGCTACTGACAACGTCACGTGTATAGAGTTGAACGATTTCAGTGCCCTCTCGCGAACCTGTATTCTGAACATCGACTCTGATTTCTATCTCACCGGATGGGATTTGCCGCAAGGGAGTGATATGTAGATTGCTGTAGGCGAACGTGGTATAGCTCAAGCCATGACCGAAGAAGTATAGCGCACCATTGACTCGCGTCTTCTCACCCTCCCATTGCGCATTTGGCTTTGTCGGAAAGTTGTAGGGGATCTGTCCGACAGTTTTCGGAAATGTTACTGTCAACTTGCCACCAGGGTTGTAATCTCCAAACAAAACTTCGGCGACGGCAGTCCCACCCTTTGCTCCCGGAAACCATGCTTCTAGAATTCCCGGAACATATTTGTTAATCCAGTTGATACTAAGCGGACGTCCATTGAGCAATACCACAACGACGGGCTTACCGGTCGCATACACCGATTGGACCAACTCCAACTGCCGGCCCGGTAGATCCAGGCTGGTGCGACTCGCACTCTCTCCAACTGTTTTTCCGGAATCACCAAGAACCACGACGGCAACGTCAGAAATTCTTGCTGTCTCAACCGCCTCGTTTATCCCAGCGCGCTCTGCGGGAGTTAACGGCTCCGGCAACACCTCAGTGTCAGGCCAGTGTTCGTTCGTGATTTCACATCCCTTAGCGTAGTTAACCTTAACCTTGTCTCCTAACAGGTTCTTGATTCCCTCAAGAACCGTTACTCCCCTCACTGCCGAGGGACCATAACGGTATTGAGTAAGGGTATCGTCGTCGGCATTTGGACCAATAACCGCGATCGACTTAATCTGTTTACTAAGCGGCAAGACCTTGTTGTCGTTCTTCAGCAGAACAATACTCTCGCGCGCCGCACGCAGAGCAACTTTCTGATGCTCGACGGAGTTAACAATATCCTTTGCGTGAGCTGCGTCGAGTATGTAGGGATGATCGAAGATACCCACTTGGAACTTCACTCGCAAAACATCTCGCACCCGATCGTCGAGGGTCTTCATCGAGACTTTTCCTTCTTTTACTAATTCGCGCAAAGGGAGAATGAAATCCTCAGGTGTCGTAAAGTTGGTCTTCACGTTTAGTCCCGCCTGAATGGCCTGTCGCACAGCATCTTTCATATCGGCGGCGACGCCATGCTTGTTGTACAGATACTCGACTGCACCGCTGTCGGAAACAACATAACCTCTGAAACCAAAATCCTTACGCAGGCGCTCAGTCAACCAATATTCGCTGCCCGTGATCGGAATTCCGTCGAAGTCGTTATATGAGCTCATTACACCGAGCAGGCCGCCTTCTTTGATTGCCGCTTTAAACGGCGGCAGAAAGATATTCTCAACCTCACGAGGAGACGTTTGGGGATCAGTTCGGGCCTGGCCCTCGCGAGCACCTTTGCCGACACTGTAGATGGCAAAATGTTTTGCCGTAGCAGCTACAGTGTTGTTCTCTTGCAACCCTCTCACCATTTCGACTCCTAGCCGAGACACGAGATACGGATCTTCTCCGTAGACATCTTCGAGGCGGCCCCAGCGTTGATCCCGAGCGACATCCAGAGTCGGTGCGTAGATATTTGTATAACCAAGCGCGCGGCCCTCGCTGCCGGTGATGCGTCCCATCTCGCGCACCAATTCCTTGTCCCACGTGTGTCCCATGCCCAACTGAGAGGGAAAACTGGTGGCGACGGGAACGGCAACACCTCGTAAGCCTTCATTAGTAAAGTCGACGGGAATTCCGAGTCGAGTCTGCTCGATAAAAAACCGCTGGGTTTCGTTCATGGCCCACACATGCTTCTCGAGATCCCTGGCGTAGATGCTCTTTGCACCGGGACCCCATCCATTCAAATGCTCATCGATATTGGCAATGCCGTCTTTCCAAATCTCTTTCTTCCATTCCGTCGTGGGCAATTCATCTTTTAAGACCCGGTTGTAACCGTAGAGAGTGGCGGTCTGACATGTCTTTTCTTCGATAGTCATCTGGGACATCAGGTCGCTGATGCGGGTCTCAATGTCTATCTTCGGATTCTCGTAAATATCCATCCGGCCGTTTTTGTTTAAGTCGATCCAGCCGGTGTGATAAATATCTTTCCGTGCTGTGGGCTCTTGCGCCGTCACGGCAAGAAAGAAATTAGAGACGATTGCCGGCAGTACGAAGAAAACAATCAGGAGTGTTCTTATCATGCGCTGTTAATCAGAGCTTTCTATGATTCATCGGGCAGCGAAGCTTTAGTCAGTTCACCGTCGACCAGACGCCAAATCCCTGACGAGTTGGCGTTCCTCAGTTCATTGGGTAATACAGCTTCGGGCGCGTCTTGATAACAAATCGGACGCACGAAACGGAACACGGCCCGCGTGCCTACTGACGTCGACCGCCCATCAGAAGTCGCAGGGAAGGGACCGCCGTGCACCATCGCATTACAGACTTCCACTCCCGTGGGAAAACCATTAAAGACGATCCGCCCCGCCTTGTTTTCAAGAACCTGTTTCAATTGATTCGCTGATTCCGACTCCGCAGGGGTAGCATGAATCGTGACGGTTAACTGGCCTTCAAGCGCCTGCGCTATCTCGAGCAGTTGTCTCGGATCTCCATAAGTGACGAGCAACGTTGCTGGACCAAATACCTCCTGACTCAAACCAGGATCCGCCAGGAAGTAATTCGCGTCAGTTTGAAATAAGCCCGCTCTGGCGTTGCAGCTTGAAGACGCATCGTCGTGCTGAACAAGTGTTTCGACTGAGGCATTGTGCGTAAGCGCTGAAGTGCCTTCACGGTAAGCGGTGCCGATCCGACTCGTGAGCATAGTGAATTCTGCTGTGCTTGCCATCATCGCTTTTAGTCGTCCAATAAATCCCGCTGAACCCGTTCCCTCAGGAATGAAAACAAGACCAGGATTGGTGCAAAACTGACCCGCGCCGAGAGTGACTGAGGCATGTAGCCCCGCAGCAATCTGTTGTTCTGACACCTCCAAAGCGCCGGGCAAAATAAAGACCGGATTCACACTGCTCATCTCAGCATAAAAAGGGATCGGCTCCGGCCGCGTTGCGGCGGCGTTCATCAGGGCCAGCCCGCCAGACCGCGAGCCTGTAAATCCTCCGGCCTTAATTTGTGGATGGCGGACCAGTTGCATTCCGATCCCCTCGCCTCGTCCAAACAGCAGCGAGAAGACACCCTCAGGAAGATCAAGCGCGCGGACGGCAGCGCCAATCGCCAGTCCGACCAACTCAGCGGTGCCGGGATGCGCTCGGTGTGCTTTGACCACCACAGGATTTCCCGATGCCAACGCGGAAGCGGTGTCGCCCCCGGCAACTGAAAAAGCCAAAGGGAAATTACTGGCGCAAAATACCACTACTGGCCCAACGGGAAGGAGCATGGATCTAACGTCGGGCTTGGGCAACGGCTGTCGCGTTGGATCGGCGCGATCAATTCTCGCATCAACCCACGACCCTTCTTCCACCAACTGAGCAAAGAGACGAAGCTGCTGGCAAGTGCGCGCAGTTTCACTACGAATGCGAGCTGCAGGTAAAGCCGTTTCTTCAGTAGCGCGGGCCCCGAGTACGTCACCCAAACTCTCGATGTTCTCGGCGATCTTGCGGAGAAAGGCAGACTTCACTTTTGGAGTTGAGCGCCGGTAACTTTCAAACGCGCTGCCTGCCAACTGCACAGCCTGATCCACTTCAGTTGCGCTGGCCACGTGATAGTCTGGTGTGAGTTCTGCTCCGCTCGCCGGATTGATCGCGCGAAATACGTCGACGTTTGCATCGCTCCGTCTGAAACCTATGATCGATCTGCCAGTTAACTTGGCCATATTGTCAGTATGTGCTTTGTGCTCTGTGCTTTGTGCTTTGTATTTTGTACTTTGTGCTTTGTTCTTCGTACTTCGTGTTTTGCCTTTGCTTTAGTGCTGCCCGTACCCCTACCCAATGGGGCAGGAAGTGCAAAGTACAAAGCACAGATTTCAGATCAATGTATCTCCGGCTCCGGGGTGTCGGCCCCTGCCTGCAGCAGATCGAAATCGCAACCTTGATCGGCCTGCGTGACATGTGCCGCATACAAGGCGCCAAAGCCTCTTTTGTAACGCGAAGGATCGGGTATCCATTTTGCGCGGCGCTGGTCCAATTCGGCATCGCTGACATGCAATTCCAGCTTGCGAGCCTGAACATCCAGTTCGATGAGATCGCCGTCCTGCACAAACGCCAGTGGCCCACCAACGAACGACTCCGGCGAAACGTGCAACACACAAGCGCCATAGGCCGTGCCACTCATGCGGGCATCCGAAATCCGCACCATGTCGCGCACGCCCTGTTGCAAGAGCCTCCTGGGAATCGGCAGCATTCCCCATTCCGGCATTCCTGGACCACCCAATGGGCCCGCATTCTGCAGTACCAGAACTGAATCTTGATCTACCGGAAGCTTGCCATCGTCAATGCGTGCGGACAGATCGTTATAGTCTTTGAAGACAAGAGCGCGCCCGGTATGTCGCAGCAGACGAGGTTCAGCAGCTGTTGGTTTGATGACCGCACCGTTCGGCGCAAGATTACCGTAGAGAATCGCAGTACCGCCTGAGGACGACACTGGATCGGCAAGGGAACGAATAACCTGCTCGTTGTACACGCGAGCCGATTGGAGGCTGTGTCCCAATGTTTCCCCCGAAACAGTCAGGCAATCGAGGTCCAGCAGCTCACTAATCTGCTTGAGCAAGGCGCGCAGCCCGCCGGCATAGTAGAAATCTTCCATCAGGAACTCGCCGGAGGGACGAAGGTTCGCAATCATCGGAGTGCGCTGTGAGATCTCGTCAAACTTTTTGAGATCGAGTTTGATACCAGCACGTCCTGCCAACGCCACTAGATGAATGATTGCGTTAGTCGAGCCACCTATCGCCATGTCCGCCGTGATCGCGTTTTCAAATGAAGAACGGGTCAGGATGTCCGTCGGTTTTAGGTCGTCCCAAACCATTGCCACTATTCGGCGCCCACACCTGGTTGCCATGCGTGCATGATTTGCGTCGACCGCGGGAATCGACGAAGCTCCAGGCAAAGTTAAGCCGAGTGTTTCAGCAAGGGCAGTCATCGTGGAGGCCGTTCCCATCGTCATGCAGTGTCCGGGACTTCGGGCGATGCCATCTTCCATCTCCGACCACTCGCAATCGGTGATGTTACCCGCACACTTCTCCGCCCAATACTTCCAAACATCACTACCGCTGCCGAGCACCTTTCCATTCCAGTTGCCGCGCAACATTGGACCGGCAGGGAGATAGATTGCCGGCAGGTTCATGCTGATTGCCCCCATCAAAAGACCGGGAGTGGTTTTGTCGCAGCCGCCCATCAACACCACACCATCGATAGGCTGGCTGCGCAGCAGTTCCTCCGTTTCCATAGCGAGAAAATTCCGATACATCATCGGGCTTGGCTTCATGTAGGTTTCCGTGACCGACATAGCTGGCAACTCAACCGGAAATCCGCCTGCTTGCCAAACGCCACGCTTGACCTCTTGCGCGCGCTCGCGGAAATGACTGTGGCAAGTGGCGAGGTCGCTCCACGTGTTGATGATCGCGATGACTGGCTTGTCTTTGAAATCATCGATGGCATAACCCATCTGCTTTGTGCGCGAGCGATGAGCAAACGACCGCAGATCATTGGGGCCAAACCACCGAGCGCTACGCAACTGTTCTGGAGTTTTCTTCTGGTGCATCTGTCTAGTGTCCTACAAAATGTCCGATAAACTTTAGTTGTCGCGCGTTACGGAACCGGGAGCGGTAGCGACCGCACTCAACGACAGCTTCTCATAAACTCAACCTAAGCCAGCCCCGCTTGTTTTTATCGCACTTCACTCGCCAAGTTGAGTGCGGTCGCTACCAGAGCCTCCGATCACGATCGCTCCGTGGAGTTACGGAACCGGGAGCGGTAGCGACCGCACTCAACGACAGCTTCTCATAAACTCAACCTAAGCCAGCCCCACTTGTTTTGATCGCACTTCACTCGCCAAGTTGAGTGCGGTCGCTACCAGAGCCTCCGATCACGATCGCTCCGTGGAGTTACGGAACCGGGAGCGGTAGCGACCGCACTCAACAAGCGCATTTAGTAAGACTAATCTGCCTGAGCCAGCCACGCATATTCAATGTCGATCTTGCCCTCTGAATTCATAGGAGTCCTTCACCAAGTTGAGTGCGGTCGCTACCGCTCCCGGTTCTGTAATACTCGACCACCAACTGGTCTTAATGATCAGAGATTCGTACAGTTCATCGGACACTTATCCTTGCTTCACCTCAACCGTATCCGAAATTAAGAACCAGTACGCGATCATCCCTACCGCAAGGATCACACCCACCAGGCCGAGAGCCAGCGCAAAAGATTTTGTCGTGTGAACGATGAATCCGGTTAGCGCGGGCGCCAAAATCCCGCCGAGGTTGCCACCAAAGTTCTGAATCCCGGAGACAGTGCCCACGATCTTCTTGTGGCAAACAGCTTGTGTGAGTGTCCAGGTATTAGGCGAACAGATGCCCAGCCCACACAACGAAATAGTAAGCAGCCAAACGGCGCTCATCTTGTCAGTGACCAGTCCGGCAGGTACGATCAAACAACCAATAGCCAGACCCACAATAATAAAAACTTTGCGGACCATTGCCTCTTGATGACCTTTTCTCACTAACCAATCGCTCGACAATCCGGAAAGCACGATGATGACCGACATTATTAAGAACGGGGCCGCGCTGTAGATCGCCATTTCGCCATCGGTGAAGGCTCGCTCTTTCGTGAGGTAGCGAGGCAGCCACGTGATAAAGACAAACCAGGCGTAGTCGTAGGCAAAAAAGCCAAGAAAGATGCCGAACACGCTTCGATGTTTGAGTAACGAAAGGCCGCTCAAAAATGAAACCGCTGCGCTTTCTGTTTTTGGACCGCGAGCTGAGATTTCCCACTTCGTCAAAAACTTCCACCAGGGAAGCAACCAAATCAACGGCACAAGTCCGATTACCAGGAAGAAGAGCTTCCAGTTGTACCGCGCTAGAAAGTAGGTGCCGACCAAACTGATCAGCGCGGTGCCAAGACGAACACCGGTAAGATAGATTCCGGTTACGAAGCCGCGCTCGCTTTGTTGGAACCAATTAGCAACAGCACGAGACGACGCTGGAAATGAGATGGCCTGTCCCGCACCCAGTGCCACACGCATTCCAACCAGGCCCGTCAGGCTGTTAACAAAACCAGTAAAGGAGGAAGTCAATGACCAGAAAACAAATCCGAGCGAATAGGCACGCTTGACCCCAAAACGGTCGACGAGCCAACCGGCGGGAACCTGCATGAAAGAATAGATCCAGAAAAAGCCCGAAAGGAGAATTCCGATACTCGCTTCCGACAAGTGAAGGTCGCTACTCATGGATGACGACTGCGCACCCACGGCAACACTCAACGCGCTACGATGCGCGTAGCTAATCAACATGGCAGTGAACAACAGCAGCAGGAGACACCATCGTTGAGGAGAGTCTCGCAACGACGTTGTGGCACTGAGTGGCACCGGTTCAATAAGGACCTCGGGTTTGGGTAACGCCATTAGTTTCCTTTGTCAGTTACATTACAGAACCGGGAGCGGTAGCGACCGCACTCAACGACAGCATCTCTTAAACTAATCCTAAGCCAGCCCCGCTCATTTTTTATCGGTCGCGCCTCGTGAATTCATCGCAGTCATTCGCCAAGTGGAGTGCGGTCGCTACCAGAGCCTCCGATCAAGATCGCTCCGTGGAGTTACAGAACCGGGAGCGGTAGCGACCGCACTCAACGACAGCTTCTCATAAACTCAGCCTAAGCCAGCCCCGCTTGTTTTTATCGCACTTCACTCGCCAAGTGGAGTGCGGTCGCTACCAGAGCCTCCGATCAAGATCGCTCCGTGGAGTTACAGAACCGGGAGCGGTAGCGACCGCGCTCAACGACAGCTTCTCATAAACTCAGCCTAAGCCATCCCGCTTGTTTTTATCGCACTTCACTCGCCAAGTTGAGTGCGGTCGCTACCAGAGCCTCCGATCAAGATCGCTCCGTGGAGTTACAGAACCGGGAGCGACCGCACTCAACGACAGCTTCTCATAAACTCAACCTAAGCCAGCCCCGCTTGTTTTTATCGCACTTCACTCGCCAAGTTGAGTGCGGTCGCTACCAGAGCCTCCGATCA
>Ga0070708_100000864_pt1 | contig 22859 bp, 29 predicted proteins | sample KBSK5503metaG_FD_65469 | JGI IMG/M metagenome (GOLD analysis project Ga0070708, IMG submission 65469) | Corn, switchgrass and miscanthus rhizosphere microbial communities from Kellogg Biological Station, Michigan, USA - KBS K5-50-3 metaG | ecosystem: Host-associated > Plants > Roots >... | reverse complement strand
AACCTCGGAAAGAGCGTGGTGTTCGCCGACGACCAGATGGCGGCGAGCTACGGCCTGCAGGCGCTGCCCACGCTCTACTTCATCGGACGGGACGGCCGCGTCCTCGAGTCGCATGCGGGCTACGCCTCCGAGTCGGCCCTGCGACGACAAATCGAGAGCGCGCTTGGCAAGTAGCACCGCCGGTAGGCCGGCGACCAGGATCGATTGACTGGAGGACACCGGACGTTATCCTCAACGATGAAAGGGGGCGACCAGGCTTCGACGGAGGCTTGAAACCCTAGATGCGTGTCGAGGCTGCTAGTGAACTCGTTAAACCGCTGGCAAAGACATAAAAGCCAACGACAACGTTGAGCTCGCACTCGCTGCTTAACCAGCTTTAGTGCGCGGTCCTCCCGATCTCGGCCCGTGGGTCGGGGCAGGACCGTCAGAATGCGGGCTGGCTGACCTGGAAGCCTGGGGCCAGGTCGGCGAGATCACCAGGACCGGATTCCGGAGATCGCGTCCGTGCGAGACTCGGAATCCTAAATTAAACCGCGGACTACACACGTAGAATCGAAGGGCGGAAGGCTTTCGGACGGGGGTTCGATTCCCCCCGCCTCCACTGTAATTTCAAGTACTTAAGTCGCTTTTTGGGTCCATGTGCCGCGTATGTGCCGTGCGGGGCAGCGGTTCATCGAGTACCTGCACCGCGTTTTGCTTGGTCTCCGGGGTGAGGTGAGCGTACTTGAGCGTCATTTCGATCGAGGCGTGCCCCATGAGTTCTTGAATCACCTTCAGAGGGACGCCGCGCATCGCGAGGTGGCTTCCATACGAGTGCCGAAGATCGTGCCAGCCGATTTGGCCCTGATCGCGTGCAATGCCCGCTCTGCGCAATGCTCGAAGAAGCGGCCAGGTTAGAAGCCCCGGCGTCAAAAGATCGCCGTCAGACTGGCAGAACACGTAGGGTCCGCGAAGGTGTCGATGCGCTTTCAATGCATCTACCAGTGACTTCGGCAGATCCACCGTTCGAACTCTCCCGCCCTTGGGCAGCCCGGCGATCCCTCTCCAAATCGTGCGCCTCACGTGCAGCTTGCCGCGTACAAGATCGAGGTCGGTCCACTGCAGACCGATAAGCTCGCCTTGGCGCAGTCCCGTCTTGAGAGCGGTTTCGAGAAGCACGCGCCACTCCGGATCCGCCGCCATGATCAGCCGCTCGGCCTCATCGAAATCGAGGAAGTCGAACGGAGGTTTTTCGACGCGGAAGAACCGAACGCGTGGGATGTGATCGATCACGCCCTGTTCCTCGGCCACGGCGAGAAGCTTTCGCAGGATCGTCAGCGCGTTGTTGATCGTCTTCAGCGAGAGCCTCTTCGCTGGGGTCTCCTTGCGCTTTCGGACGGCGTAGATCGTCGGGTTCTCCTTCCGCGCCCGCGAGCCTGACTCTTTCGCCCGCATAGCGGATTTGAACGCCTCGATTTCGGCCGGTCCGATCTGATTCAATCGCTTCGCGCCAAAGAACGGAATGACATGATTTCTTAGGGTGTGCCTCTTGCTGAAGACCGAACTCGGTTTGTTGTTGTTTTCGCTGTAGGTCAGAAAGCGCTCGACAAATTCCGCCAGCGTCGGCACTTCCCGTGCGATCACTTCCTTTCCGTAGCGGCCTTGTCCCAAAGCGAGGCGCAGATCTCGTTCGTACTGTTCAGCCCCTCGGCGGGTGTTCACGGGCGATGCTTTGCGCACTCGCTCGATCCTTCCGTCTGCGTGCTCGAACTGAACGTCCACGACCCATGCCTCACGATGCTTGCCGCTAGTCTTGTCCTTCCACTGCCGCAGTCTGACACTCATGGTTCTGCTCCGAGTGCAGCACCGCGGTTACCCCGGAAGGCTTCTAGCAGGGCAGCGCGACCGATGCGAATGGAGCGGCCAAAGCGCACCGCCCATGCCGGTCGTTCGCGTTGGATCTGCTCGTAAAGGGTTTTCTGGTTTAGACGGAGAAGGACCGCGGCTTCTCGAACGGTGAGTATGCACGGCTCCGAAGGTCCACGATCTACTACGTCCTCAACAACCACTTATCATCATGCAATAATCCATAGAAATCATTGGCAAGCCTCTTTTACAGATCAGACACAATGATTATACCATACTCCGCTAGCTCCTTTCAGATGGGCCATAGTTGGTCCTTATGACCATTCCCGGCCTTAATTGAGACATTGGACCTGGCAGAACCGGTCATCCCGCTCGATCGCCTTCTTTCCTGCCTCCGGCATCCCTCGACCAACGAACTGCCAACCCCATCTTCCAGGCGTCATGGATTTGCCACGAAGTCTCTCGCTATCTGTCAGGGACTATTACGCCGGCAGGGCGTTGGCTCCATTTTCGCAAACAATACGTTGTGTCGCTCGTGCCACTGCTCGACAATGGAAATGGCAACATATTGTAGAAAGATTTAATAAATACAGATAATTGATCTCTCCGCCGTCGTCGCCACGCGTGACTGTTTTAGGGCCGTGTGGTATACTAGTTGTCACCAAATGCAAATAGGAGAATCTAAAATATGCAAATAAATACAGAAGAGGCTATGGCGTGGAAGGTACCAAATGTTGCAATCATTCGTCAGGAAATGGTCGAATACCTCGAAAGCTCAGCGGAATGGGCCGTGTTTTATGAAATGACCGATCGGCGCATCCATGATTACGCCAAAGAGTTCATGGAGAAGTGCCGAGCGGACGGAGTCGACTGGCGCGAAGCCAAGGGAGAAGTGATCAGGGCCCTAGTCACGGAGATTCGCGAGAACGCGGCTTGGTAGTCCGGACGTGCGAAATGGCCAAGTGTATCAAAGGCCAGGCCTTGGCACGTCCCTTACGCCGATCGTGCTAATTTGGCCATTCTTGACCGTTTTAGACCCGGAATTGAGGGCAAAGGCCCGCCGCGGTTGCCGCCCAACTTCCAAAGTAGTTAGTTGGGCGCGCTATCGGTTGGTACCCTTACGCTTCTGGTGCCAGGCTTCTTCGAGCAGCGCCCGCTGCCCCGTTAAGAGCTTCACGGCACCTGACCCGCAATCGGGACCACCCTAAGCCTGGACTACCCGGCATCGATCAGGCTGCCCATGCAAACACTGAAATCCATTATTAATTCCAGACCAGCCGTACGTATCCACCGTGCATTGGTTCATATTTTCAAAGAAAGGCTGCAAGGCTTGCATAAGTCAGGCTGGCAGCGCGTCATCTTTTCTGTCGTACAGTATAGATAATTACTTTTAAAAGAAAGTTATCTATACATGTACGACAGAATATTCGCTGGGTTGGCCAATGTTTCAGAGTGTCCGCCTGGTAAAAACACAATATTGATGGAAGGCAACGAAATGAAGCGAACGAAGAAATTCCTAGCGAATATGGATCGGGTCGAGTACCAGCTCTGGCTCTGCTCCTACGATAAAAGGAGGAAACAATATACTGGCTTAACCCACGTTACCAACGAGACTCTGGCTAAGCGTCTCTCGCCAATGTCGGAGCGTAATATCCAGCGAATTATCACCGCTCTTGCGGAAAGCCATCGACTGGAACGGCGTTACACGGAACTATATTTTCACAAAACCCTTCGGACCATTAAGCTCTTAGGAAAACAGCCCGAAATCAAGCCGATTTGGGAAATTGAGCGGCCTACACTTTCTATTCCATCGGTAACCGTACCGTCGTCTTCTGTAGTCAGTCTAACATCGATCCCTCTAGACGATCCTGCTTTCGGCCTGAAGCTCAACGACCAATTGGACCAGTACTTAGATTCGTTTCGTATCGATGTTCGCTATTTGGACGACCGAGGTGCCCTCGGCGGTCACCCAAAACCGGCCATAGGCGGTCACTTCAAAACCGGCCAATGAGCTGAGCCGAGACGTTAGGCCCGACGGTTTTTGTACCGTCGAGCATGGCCAACGTCTTGAGCGAAGAGAAACGACAGCAAGTCATTGCACTGGGCCGGCTGGGCTGGTCCCTACGGCGCATCGAAGCTGAGGCCGGCGTGCGCCGCGAAACGGCCAGCGCCTACCTCAGGGATGCGGGAATCGAGGTGCGCCCGCCTGGCCGGTGGGGCCGGACGGCAAAACCGGCCAACGAAGTGACCACCGGGTCCGTGGCAGGACCGGCGCTGGGAGGCGGCGCAAAACCGGCCAACGAAGTGACCACCGACTCTGGACCTCGCCGACCGCGCCCCAAGAGTCACTGCGCCCCTTTCCACCAACTGATCGAGGACGCGCTGCTCCGAGGCCGCAACGCCATGGGCATCTACGAGCACCTAGTGGATGAGCACGGCTTTTCGCATAGCTACGAGACAGTGAAGCGGTACGTGCTTGCGCTGCGCGGGGCACGCTCGCCCGAAGCTCACCCGATCATCGAGACCGCCCCGGGTGAGGAAGCCCAGGTCGACTACGGCGACGGACCGATGGTCCGCCATCCTGAAACCGGCCGGTACACCCGCATGCGAATGTTTGTCTTGACGCTGGGTTACAGCCGAAAGTCGGTAAGGCTTTTGACGTGGAAGTCCAGCACCGAAATCTGGTCTCGCCTCCATGAGCGAGCGTTTCAGCGGCTGGGCGGATGCCCGAAAACCACGGTGCTCGACAACCTCAAGGAAGGAGTTCTCAAGGCCGACATCTACGAGCCGAGCTTAAACCCGCTCTACCGCGACGTCCTCAAACACTACGGGATGGTGGCACTACCCTGTCGGGTGGGGCACCCGGATCGAAAAGGAAAAGTCGAGTCCGCGGTGGGCCACGCACAGCGGACGCCGCTGGCCGGGATGCGCTTCGAGTCGCTCGAATCAGCGCAGGCGTATCTCGACACCTGGGAGGAGCGCTGGGCCGACACCCGCATCCACGGGACGACGAAGCGGCAGGTGGCGGCGATGTTCGCCGAAGAAAAGCCGCATCTGCTGCCGCTGCCCGTCGAGCCCTTCCGCTACTACCGCTTCGGCGTTCGCACCATCCATCTCGACGGCTGTGTCGAAGTCGAAGGGGCGTACTACTTGGCCCCTCCGGGGCACATCGGGCGCACCGTCCAGGTGCAGTGGGACGAGCTCCACGTCCGGCTCCTCGAGCTTCACACCGGGAGGCTTTTGCGCGAGCACCTGCGACAAAGCAAGGGACGCTTCCGCCACCATCCCGAAGATCGCCCAGCGCGCACGCCGGCCTCCACCTTGAAGCTGCTCGAGCGCGCGCGAAGAGCGGGGACATCCATCGGCACGCTCTGCGACGAAATTCATCGGCGCGAACCCTTGGGCGCCGAGCGCCGGATTCTCGGCGTCCTCGCCTTGGCACGGCGGTATGGCGTTGCCGCAGTCGAAGATGCCTGCGTCACTGCGCTGGAGGTGGGCGTCCCCACCTACCGCTTCGTGCGCCGCTATGTGGAGCGGCGAGCCCCTCCTGCTTTGAGCCTCAAACAAGTCGATGAGCTCATCCGGCCGCTCACCCACTACCGCGACCTCATCGGTCGCATCACTGAAAAGGAGTCCACCTCATGAATCTCGTCGAGCTTCAGCGAAGCCTCAATACCTTGCGACTGGGCGGAATCGCCTTGTCTCTGGAAACGCGCTTGCTCCAGGCCCAGACGGAAAAAATGAGCTACCTCGATTTCACCTCGGCGCTGATTGCCGACGAGCTGACCCGCCGCAGCGATCGCTTCATCGCCCGACGGATGAAGCAAGCCGAATTCCGCGACAAGGACAAGAGGCTCGATTCCTTTGACTTTGACTTCAACCGAAAGATGAATCGAAAGCTCGTCTTTGAGCTGGCGACCGGTCAATTCGTCGACCGCCACGAAGACGCGCTCTTCCTCGGGCCCCCGGGCACCGGCAAGAGCCATCTGGCTCAGGCGATCGGCCACGCTGTGATCCAGGCTCAGGGCCACCGCATTCTCTACCGGGAGGCCCATCAATTGCTCGCTGAGCTCGCGGATGCGGCGGTGTTGGACGACCGCAAAGCCCTGCTCGAACGGCTGTCGACGGTGCCATTGCTCATCGTCGACGACTTAGGAATGCGCAAATTGCCCCATACCGCCGCCGAGGATCTGCTGGAATTGGTGATGAGACGCTACGAGCGTGCGAGCACTATTATCACCTCGAATCGCCCGGTCGAGGATTGGGGCAAGCTGCTCGGGGACACTGCCGCCGTCGCCGCAATGCTCGACCGCCTTCTGCATCACGCCCATGTGCTCAAATGCGGGCCGAGGAGCTGGCGCACCAAAGACAAAATCGCCGAGGCCGCTCAATGAACGCGCGACCAAAACGCGACCAATTGCGATTTGCCGGCATTGGCACATTTTTCCCGCTGCCGTATTTGGCTTATGGGCGACGATCGACGCTCAGGCCGACCTCAACTACCCCCTCGATCGCCTTGATCACCAACCCTCAGTTTCTTTGCAGATCACCCTTGAACATGACCAATGCGAACAGCTAAATGATCCATTGTCTCGGCTCATCCGTTGGCCGGTTTTGCGGTGACCACGAGTGGCCGGTTTTCAAGTGACCGCTGAGGAGGTGCAGAGGAGGGAGTCATTAAAGTTGATTCGCCGCGCGAGATTACTTCGTTCGAAGACCGCGGAGGTTTTAGGTTTCCCCCTCAAAATGATCCTCATGGGCGGGTACAGTGGTGGATAGCCAGGTACTGTCCAGATAAGAAGGCTGCCACTACCGGCAACGTGTTTGTTAAGAAGGGGGGCTGGCGTGGTGTCGACTATGTGTTTTTCCTCCTGGCTCAGACCCGCGATTGTTATCAGGTCTCGATAGCGAAGCTGGCCTTGGCCTGCAAAGGGAAAAGCCCCATTTCCATCGGCCGTGGGAAGCAAGGGTATTTGGTTCCCTTAATTAAATTAGCTCAGATCGCGGAGGGCAAAGCGACGATCCCCGATTACTCCCCATCTAATTTCATTCTAGATCGGATTTATGCCCAAACGACCCATCCTAATGAGGAGCCGATTCGCCACCAAGTCCCGGAAGAAGATGATTCTGCGGAAATTCCAAAAATGCTTCCACCAGCAATTGACGGCCATCCGATGCGGTTTAGCGGGCTTCCAATTCCCGCCAAAGCTTCAGGAGTGGCCGTAACCGCCGCAGACATAGCTATTGAGAGCGCAATGCACTGGATGCAAAATGAGGGCAAGTTGGGGCGGAATTTTCCAGTCGGTTACGCAGACCAGCTGACCAGATGGATTTACGAGTGTTACAAAACTGGCGTATGCAAGGCGCAGCCCAAACCTATAGAACTGCAAAAGGCCGACGATGAGATCGACAGAACGCCGCGTCGGAGCTTCGAGGACCGTGTCCGAGGGGATCTCGAGGAAGGTCGTAACGTTTCGAGGTAAGAGGAGTGCGGCTACCTCAGCGTCGCGTATATGTACGCAAGTGCGACGCTGGGAAGCGATGGCACTGGCCCAAACGCCACAGCTCCATCTCCCCCTAAGGCAGCTCCCTCCACGGTGATGGTGTGCATCCCTGGAGTAAGAGAAAGACGGATGGGCATTGCGACTGAATAAAGCCCACCAATTGGATAACCCCCGCAACACGGACTACCACTTGTACCAACTATGGCGTTGGCACCTTGCGAGGCGGCTTCACCTTGGCTGATCCCGTCCAGCATGAATCGCAAACCGCAATATGCTCCAGCTTGACCGAGAGATACTAGCGTAGCTGCATGCCCGTAAACGATGACGTCAACGATTGTTGTTGTCGGAACAGTCAACGATATTGAGAGGCCCGGAATCGCGGCCCAACCAAAGAGCCGCACCCCGGCGGTTTGCCTAGCCTGATAGACGATGGAAGATTGACCAGGGGGGCCTTGAGGTCCGACCGGGCCTTGGGGTCCTAGTGGCCCCTGCGGTCCGGTATCCCCAGTTTGCCCGCGTGGTCCTGTGACGCCGATCGGTCCGACCGGTCCTTGCACACCCGGTGGCCCCATTGGTCCAACCTGTCCAATTGGTCCTTGCGGCCCCGATGGACCGGTCAGCCCTTGCGGTCCAGTCGGTCCCTGCAGTCCCTGGGGTCCAGGTGAAAGAGCGAATGCGACTGCGGTCAACGGTTGTCGGACCGGCAAGACGCTTGCCCCCATTTGCGTGACATCCAAATACCTCGACGAGCCGGAGGGAAAATCCTCTGGATTCAAGCCCGTAGGCTGGTGGAGGCTGCCGAACCCAAAACGGACAGACCCGCTGCTGTCCACGGCCAAGGCATTCGGCCCGGTATAGTCTTCCACAAATATCAGGGTTCCGCCGATTGCCGCATCCCACAACTCGACGGTTACGTCCTGGATCGTCTTGGGGGTCAAAGAGGTGGCAAGCGTAAAGGGGATGGCCCGCGAGGTCGTCTCTTGGCCCGTCGAGGAAAGAACGGGAAAGAAGATCAGGGCGATTGAAAGCGAAAACGGTTGTCGACTCATTGTATGGTCCCCCCTATTGTACAACGCCGAACCCAGCAATCGACGATATCGCGAGGATTGGACGAATACAGCAAGAACTAAGCAATAAAAGGGGGGTATGGGGTCCGGGGATTTTTTTGGGCCCTTCCCTGGGAAGCTTCGGCGCATCTCCCAAATATGGCCCCTTCAGTCCGTTCGAAAGGCGCGATTCCCCGATCGGAAAATTCAGTGCCCCGTCACTCGGTGAGTAGGCGTGGCAAGATCTTTGGACGTTTCCCGTCGTTGGTGAAAAGCGCGGGAAAGTCCTCAGCGGTTATTTCACCTTGGTCGGAGCGCAGCTGCTAATCCGGCGCTCCAGAGCTTCTACCCGCGCCCTTAGGTCTACGTTTTCCGCTCTCAGGGCTTCGGTGCGCTTCTCCAGTGCCTGCGCCGCGATCATCAAAATTCCGTCCATGTCCGTCGAGGTGATGGTGGTGTCGGTGCCAATGGTTCCGATGCCATCGTGTCCAAAGGCGGCGAAGAAATCCTGAGCCATCGGGCCGTAGTGGCGAAATTGTTGGGCGTCATGGCCGATGAAGTTCCAGCTGGTGAGGGTCAGCTCTCCAATTCTGCCAAGCACCTCTTCTCTATCCACCGGTAGAAAGTTTTCTTTTTGATTGCGGTCGGAACTGGCGGTGAAGCCTACCTGACCTTCAATCATGGTGACAGCGGTGTCGCCTAAACGGATTTTGTTGCTGGCATTGACAATGGCTCCGGCGCCGATCGCGGTGGCATTGGTTAAATTGAAAGACGAAACGTTGGCACTGGCCCCTATGGCGGTGTTGCTGCTTCCACCATTGTTGCTAGTGAGGGCACCAATGCCGACAGCAGTGTTCTCGCTGCCGCTGGTATTCTGATTAAGTGCTGCTGTCCCAATGGCAGTGTTGTTTGATCCGGTGGTGTTGCTTGAGAGCACGCTTTCCCCGCAACCGGTGTTCTGGCTGCCAGTGGTGTTGTTGTAAAGAGCAATTCGCCCAGTGGCGGTGTTGCGGTTGCCGGTATCGTTGTTTCCAAGCGCGCCAATCCCGGTGGCGGTGTTGCCAAAACCGCTCATCATGAAGTTGCCCGCACCACTGCCGAGGAAGGTGTTTGAAGTCCCGAAATTGTGAAGGAAAGGCACTCCCTCCTTCAAAACGTTCCCCACGGTGGAGTCCGTAGAATCACGCATCGTCAGATTGCCCGAGACGTCAATGTCTTGCGCCCCAGTCAAGCTCGACAGCAATAGAACGGACAGTGCGCCCGGAAGCGCGAACAAGGCTCGGCTTTTCATGGAAACCCCCTCCTTACAAAGTGGCACGGACCTCGTACGCCTTACCCGTAGTGAATGTCAATCAGCACGTCCCGTAAGTGCCCAACTCCGCGCCAGACTGCCGCGGGCGGTACCAGGCCTAGAGCGGCGGTTCGGCGCGATTCAGCGGAGCGGTGGAAAGGGAACTATTGACACACCGCGGCTCGCCAGAGTCCGGATTGGATCCCTCGCGTTTGCTGACAGGTTTCGTGCGGCTAAATCGGACGTTTCTGCCGCAGTGCTTCGCTCAATCGTAAAGTCGCGAAACGACCGCTTCGTCCATCGTGCTCGGGGACGGCCTTTTAGCCGCACCAGCCAAGAATCGACGCAACGACCGCTCGGGGATTTGAGCCAGGGCAGCCGCGCACCGGATTGACTCTCCGTTGCTGACCCGCTCGGCCGCAGCGCGGAGCAGGATCGGGGAGCACGGCGGCCGACCCAAGCGCTTGCCGCTACGGCGGGCGCGCTCGATGCCCGCTTTCGTCCGCTCGATGAGGCGGGAGCGCTCTTGCTCAGCTACCCACCCGAAGATCGCGACCAGCAGCGAGCGCACCGGGCCTGACGTGTCGAGCCAAGACTCCCGGACCGACAGCACGCGGACGCCAAGGCGGTCCAGCTCAAGCACGTCGTTGATCGCGCCCTGCATGCTTCGGTGAAAACGATCGAGGGCCCAAACCACGACGGCCTGAATGCGCCCGGCTCGCACATCGGCCAACATGCGATCGAACACGGGCCGCCGCTTTGCAGCGCTTTCGGTCTCTTCGTAGAGCGCGATCTCGTATCCGCGTGATCGGCCCAGTTGCTCGACCTCGGCGCGTTGGTTTTCGATGGTCTGCCGGTCGGTCGACACCCGGAGGTAGCAGGCCGCTCGGCTAGTTCCCGGTTTCGTTGGTGCTGTCATTTGCCCGCCCCTTGGCCGGAATGCGCGGGGACCTAGCAAGGATTTACGTAAACGTCAATACAATTAAGCTTGACGATGCTCTTTTTGGAACTATCATCAATGCCTCAAATGTCACTACTTCTGCCCCCAAGACAGGCCCGGCCGCCGCGGACCAGGATGATGAGCTTTCGAATCCCGTTGGAGTTGCGCGACCGGTTGCAGATCGCAGCTACCAAGCACGGTCGCGAAGTGACCGAGACTCTGTGCGCCCTGCTCGATCAGGCATTGGCGCTCGACGATGCGCTCAGCGCTCCCCGAGTTAAGAAAGTGCTGGAGCGCACAATGAATCAGGACGGGTTGACGCTGGCTGAGGCGCTCGCGCACTTGATCGAACTCGCGAAGTAACGCACTTATCCCCGGCGATCCCGCACAATTGAGTCAGCCCGCACCCTGAGAAGTAGTTGAGATAGCGGCTTTCTGGTACGGTGATCGTGGAAGGGGGTAATACTGGTGAAGGTTCATTCGGCGGCTATCCTCGTTGTTGCTCTCTCAGAGCGTGTTACAAGGACGATCTCGCCGTTTGCCGTCGTGGAGAATTCCGAATTGCAAACGCGGGTAGCCAAACTCACCGAAGAGCTTCGCCAGCAGGAGTACGCCCTCCAAATGCCGGACATGGTTAAGGGTGGCGTCATAACGGTGACCGTCTTACAGTGACGCCTTGCAGCAGTGTGAAGCCCGAATCGCCCAGGTCGTCTCCCGAATGAACCCCAAAGAGCGACTCCCATCCTGGTGTCGGAAATTGGGCAAGGAGTAAATAGGCCGTGGCTGGGAATTGTTCCCGCGGGGACTTGCACGTGAGGATCTCTACAGTCCTGTTCATCAGCATGTCTCTGTTCGGGTCATCGAACGTGAACGCAGGCTACGACGACACAGACTGGGGAATGACGCTGCCCCAGGTTCGGAAACTGCATCCTGGAGGCAAAGTCGGTGCGGCGACTGCAAGCGGCAAACGGAAATCCCCTTCTGACGCAACCACCTATGAAACTGAAAAAGACGTTGCTGGCTATCGCGCCTCGGTCATCTTCTACTTCTTGCCGAAGAAGGGGTTATCAGAGGTATGGGTCATGTTCAAGCGACCACGCAAGAGCGACAGACAGGGGTTTTCGGAACTAAACATGGAAAGAAGGTACGCCGATCCAATCATGCAGACGCTACGGGAAGCACTCGACGCCAAGTATGGCTCGCCCTTTTCGGTGACACCTTGCAAAAATCCGGCAGAATCGCGGGAATCCGAGGGCGAAGATCGTCGGCAATTCAAGACGGACTCTTGCGGGGCCAGGTGGCTGCCTTGCTGGACTAAGGGGCCAGGGTGCCGCTGGATCGAGATCGAATTGGAAGACCTCGTCACTCTCGCGCCGCCTGAGGCAAGCGTTGTTTACGAGGAGAATCATAGTGTATCTGTTCTGTATCGTGGGAAACCCCCGGTTTCCACGAAAGGGCTTTGACCTACCGCAGCATGTCTCGCGCAAGTACCATTACGCCCGCGCGAGATAAATGGTTTCGCCCGGGTCCGTAAATAGAAAGGAAAGAGAGCGAAGATGAAACTCGCGTTGACGCTGATCCTGCTGACTGCCTCAAGCTCTTGGGCCGGCTATGACAGGACCACTTGGGGAATGCCACTGAAAGAAGTTCAGAAGCTATACCCGGACGGGGTAGTTCAACCCAAGCAGGATAAAACAGCTGACTATGCTGTCATAAAGTCCATTGCTGGTCAGACTGCTGTTGTGCTCTTTAACTTTGATACAACTAAGCGGCTGGATAGTGTCACGATTCTGTTCCCCAAGGCCGGAAGCAGTATTGACCTGAAGGGTGAACGATACGACGCCGCTTCAAAGGCAGAATCTGCCACGATCTATAACTTATTGACCAATCTCTTGTCTCAAAAATATGGTGCACCTGCCAGCACCAATCCCGAAACTGGTATTATTCTCTGGCGTTTAGACAATGGCGATATAGTCGGGTTGAACAAAGCAAAGGATGAGGTGGGAGTTGGTATTGTTTATAGCAAAGGCGAGCTACCTACTAACGGGCTGTAGTCCCGCGCCAGAGCCATCACCCGGGCCGACGACCGCCGCCTGTCGTGAGGATCTGCGGTCGTAGTTGTGCGATCTTCATCGCCTCTTCTCCGCCTTCAAAACATCGTATTGCCCCATGTGTTCCTCGTTGGCTTAACGAGAACAGAGATTATGAGGTGAACATCATTGTCGGCTTGGCCAACCTGCATGGGCTTGAGGAGCCGATCGGTTGTTATTTTGAGGCCTGTCACTAACGCATCATCTTGGAGCAAGCAAAAGAACGGAGTCTCGTCTTTTTCGGGCTGAGGACCTTTGACTTCGTCGCAATTGGTCGGAAGTCTGAGCGCATCGAGAAGAGTTTTGAGTCGATTGTCGATATCTCCGCCAGTGCCGATTAAGGCTCCTGGGTCTTGCCTGCGGAGAAACAAGATATCTAACTCGCAACAGAGGCATAGATCGGTCGTAACAATTGGCACGAATTGATAGCCGCACCTACTGAACTTTTCTGCTATAATCTCGATTTCTGGTCGTGCCGGGCGACCCGGCTCCTTGTCGAATGGCGGGTTGGTCTTTATTGCCACCAGCGCTGGGTGTACGCCCCATAGGTTAGCCAGCTGTTTGTGAAAGGTTTTTCGTACAGCGTGCTTCTCGGCAGCGCGTGTGTCGGTGCGCGAGGCCGCTTTAAGCGGGCCTTCGTAGGTTAGGCGAAATTCCATGAGCATCCCTGGCGAGGTGGTGTCGTCGCGATCTTCGTCCGACTTCCACTGAAAGCGAGCAATGCCCAAAGGAAACGACCGATATCGCGAAGCGTTCGCATCATCGGGACAGGGTAACGAACGGTTCGAGTCCTACGCAAGCGGGCACGCTTCTCAGATCTTCGCCATCCAGCCGGGGGGCCATCGCTGAAGACTGCGAACCCAACTGGTCAATGCCGCCAGAGCCACCGAGAGGCCCGTCAGAAGGGCGGCAACCGCGTTGAGGTTGGAGCTGTGCCTGATCGCCATTAGGAAGGGATCGGTTTCTGGGGCCTGGTCGAAATACGATTGCATCGTCGGCAGGGGTATAGCGGCGGACCACCACCAGAAACCCGCGGCTGCCAACCCCAGGAGGAATGAGCACCGATCCAGCCAGGAAACCAGCTTGGGCCGATCGAGAATCATCTAGGCTACTCCGATGGCCTCAGACCGGCGTTGTCGATCGCGCCCACGGCCAAGAGCTGATCCGCTTGCTGCCGGCTGATGCCGACCTCGCCCGATCCCAATCGGCGATGAAGGCGAGCCCTTTGGCGTGATCGACGGCTGATCGATCCCCGATCGAGAAGTTCCGGGGCCTGCTTGAAGGCGCTGGTTTGATCGTCACCCGGATCGGACCGGCCTTCAGACCCTGTAGCAGCTCTTCAAAGGACATGAATCAGGATCGGCCTTTCTCGATCGCCAGCCGCACCATCTCCTGAAGCCTTTTGATCTTCGCTTCGACTTCCTTGAACAGCTCTTGAGAGTAGGCCGGTCCGACGCTTCGGACCTCTCCATCACCCAGGCGGCTCATCTCGGTCCCGTCTAGGATGCGGTTTATGAGCTTCAGGGCCACCTGGGCGCCCTCGGTGTATCCCAGGTTGAATCCTTCCTGGTGTGCCGCTTCCACCTTCGGATCCTTGGGCTGGGGCTTGGTCTTGCTGGACGGAACTGCCCCCAGGTAACCGGGTGCTGGACCGGGCCTCTTCGGATTTTTACGCATGATGCTTCTCCTGCAGGGAATGCCGGGGCATCTTCTGGTTGGCCGGGGACAACCCGCAAGATCTACCAGCGCGATCCGACAACTCCAAAGGCGTCCACCAGGTTGGGGGTGCTCACCGCCACGCGCTGCAGGTGCGGATGAAGCGCGCAGGCCAACGCTGGTCGATCAAGCACCCCCGGGTTGGGGCGCTATCGGCCGAGGCGCGTTGCATACCCCTCGTCACCCTCGCGTTTGCGGGTGTTGAATAAGGCGAAGTCGTAGACGCCGCCGCTGAGGTTTTCTAGCAGAGCACGCCCGTACTGCCATGCGCGAGCCTCCTCCGCTTGGATTATGTCCTTTTCGTTCTCGTGGAGGTCGGGGCTCGGCGCGGGCATCTCGGTCCGGGGGCGCTCACCGCGGCGATGTGAAAGCGCGTGGCCGTACTCGTGAGCGAGCGTGACCAGCTCTTGGGCGTAATCGTCCACGACGTCGAAGCGCGTGCGCCAGAGCTGAATCGCGGGACCGAAGCCATACAGATCAGGATGGAAGAAGCCGTATTCAGTCGGATCAGGCGAAGTGCATCGAGCGTTATGGCGGATCGTGATCTTGTCGCCCTCGATCAGCTTCCAGAGCTTGGCGTGAAGAGTGCGAACGTCTGCTGTTCCGGGTTCCATCGTTCCTTTTGCGTCTTGATCAAGGAGCCCGGTCATCTTCGCTGCCCGCAATGCTCTTCTCCCGGCTAAGCTGTTTACTGCCATGGGCAAAGCGCGGCGTATGGCAGATGGCGGAGACTCAGAAAGCGACGCGAATCTCCGTCATCGTTGCCGGCCTGACGCTATGCAGCGTTGCGCTCAACTTCCCGACGCCTCTGCCGGGGCAGCGGCGCGTCGGCGTTGATGGCCTTCCTTACGTCGGCGTAGCCTTTTTGGTCATTGAACCAATCTGTGACGGCTCTGGTCATCTGATGCTTCACCACCCAGCGAAACGCCTTCGCCACCTCGGGGCTGAGATCGTGCGGCACAGGACCACGGGCCGGTAAGCCTTGAATTTCCCGCACCGCCCGTCGGGCGCTCTGGAGCGCGTCTGGCCCGACGTTTTTCTCTAACACGAGGGACTGGATCTCTTTCGCGTCGAAGTTCTCCCGTAGAAAGTTGATGAGATCGACCGCCCTCGATAGTCCTTTTACGTCGATCTGCCCCGCCTCCTGCTCGCGGTATAGATACTCCGTCCACTGAGCACCGGACATCTTCATCTGCGTCTCGTTCGCTTCAAAGATGGCTTGGCGAATCCGGGTTCGGTCGGACTCACTTTTCATCGGGTAGACCTTTGCGGCGATCCTTGTCCATCCGAGCAGCCGAGCCGCCATTACTCGACCATGCCCCTCTACGAGTTCGTATCGGTTACCCTTCGCAAGTACGTCGATCCGATCTTTTTGCCCGTCGTTCCCCATCGATTCCATCAGTCGCTGACGGGGGCGAGCGGACATGTCGCCGCGGTCCGAAGGTTGACTGAGGCCCTCGTCAATTCCATCCAGCGTGATCTCGTCCTCAACGTACTCGAATCCAGCGAACATCAATTTCGGCGTTGCCATCTTGCTTCTCCTTTAGACTGCGGTTGGGTACTGCCGTTTGGGGTGCTGCATTTGGGTGCTGCCGATTGGGTCCTGCTACTGCGGACTTCACTGGCCGCTATACGCGCGATGTCTGACGTGCACTAAGCGAAGTGGATGGGGATCCGACCGGAAGCCAGGGATCGCTGTCGAGCCCAAGGGCGGGGTGAAGACCCTGATCGCCAGAATACGTTCCCGGCCGTGGCGCGGATCTGGGCGGAGATCTTCAAGAAGTTCGGCAGAGGGCTTCCCGAGAAGACGATTAACCGAGTTCGGGCCAAGAGTTCGGAGTCAAGATCGGCCCCCGCGGCGTCATTCTCGATGCAGCAACGGGCCGACCTCGGCGCTTCTACCTCAGTGACCTAGGCAGCCTTCTGCGTTGCTGATCCACATCCTCTCAAGCCACGGAGGCAGCTCGGAACGCCAGTCACTCGGGGCGCTTCGCGCGAGTTCTTCCCGTTTCCAGTGCAGCGTGACTCGGTTTGCGATGGGGGCCGCGAATGGTTCGGCCCATTCGCCTGAGGTGTACGGCCTGGCAGTCGTCGCAGTGGCAGTACATCTGCACGAGGGGCTCGCCAGAGATCTCGATCTCGACCGCACCGCAACGGCAGCCGATGAGGATGGTCTTCATGGTCGGCTCCTCGTGATTTGTCTGCTTGCTCCGCACTATTCTCGGTCACGCATCGACGGGGTCCGCGTGATCCCGACCAGCAATCCTTCCGGGCTCAAGAAACGGCTGACGGTCTGACCCCAGGGCTCTTTCTTGTTCTTGACGAGCATTCGGTACCCGCGCGCTTCGAGCCCCGCCGTAGCACTCTCGACGTTGTCGACGTCAAACTCAAGCCAAGCTTGCGGCGGAGGGATCGCGTCCGGCCAGGAATCCTCGCCAAAGCAAGACTGCGCTGCCTGCGAAAGGGGCCATAGGGCGAAGGTCTTCGCGCCTTCCAACGCCTCCGTATGAAGGTAGCCTCCGGCCTCCTCCGCGAAACCAATGGCGAGGGCCTGCCTGTTAGAGCTTGCGACTCGCGGTGGCCTCGCGGACGACGGGACCAAAGCCCGCGACGAACAGAACCTTGAACTCTCCGACGTGTTTCATGGCTTCTCCTTGCCGGGTTAGGGGGATGGCTCAAGCAGTCCCTTGAGCGTCGTCAGATCCTTCTCGACCCACTTGGCGACATCGGGTGCGTCGGAGAAAACGACGTAGCTTTTCGCTTGCATGGGTTCTCCTAGGAGCCCGGGCGTGGTGGCGCGGTGCGATTTTCGGCGGGTGCCGTAGCGTCGAAGTGCTTAAGCAAAGCCTCCAGAAGGTAGCGCATGGCATTGTGGAGGTTTCTTACGAAGATGCGGATTTCTTCGCCCGGTATGTTCAAGTCCTTGGTCTTTTGCTGAGTCAAGCTCACAATGGCAGCGTCAGCGAAATAGAAGCGGGTTTGCTCAGGGGTGGCGCCCATCGACACGTACAGCCGGTCACTCCCAAACTCTTCGACTGGACGGGTGAACTTGAGTTCGTAGCCTTTGGCTAGCCCTTCGAAGTCCTCTTTATGGCCAAAATGGAAGGTGGCGTTTCTGACGAACTTCAGCAGAGTGTGTACGCGATCCTTGAAAGCGCCGGTTCCCGGAACTTTGGAGTCTTCGCGTTGGGTAAATGAGAACACCGTAGCCTCCCACGTGCGTCGAGAGAAGGAACTCAATCGGCGAAGCGCTTGCCGGAACGTTCTCGAATCGAGCACCCCGCTTTGTTTGGCGAAAGCGATCGATTGCCCCAATTCAACGATTACTCCTGCTGTGAGGCGGAAAAAGGTGCCTATCATTCCGTTGTACTGACCAAAATGTTTCTTTTCTGAGGGCGGTCCGCGCTTGGTGACTTGGTAATAAGCCCAATCGATGTCCTTCAGCTCGTTCATTGCCAAGCCGAGGACGATAGTGAAGCGTTTGAGCAGGATCTCTTCCTTGCTCTCGCCAACCTGCGGCAGCAACAGGTCCCGCCGATACGTGATCGGATCCACGAGATCAAAGTCGGGCGGTAAGGGGTTCGGATCTTGGGCCGGCTTTTGGGCCATCATGCGAAAGTCGCGGTGGCAGGTATCCACGCGTCGATCGCGGCCGATATGGCTTGAAGTGCCACACTCGCCCCGCTGGCGATCGCCGCCCATTCATTCCAGGTTATCGACTCTTCACCCTTCGACATTGGGGACTGATACCATAGGCGGGCGGGAACGAACCCGACTAGCGCGGCGGCGATTTTGATCCACACCGAGGCGTCGCGCACGGCCGTGCGAATACTGATCATTTCACCGATCCAGATGGCTAAACGTGTCTCTTGGTTGGGACGCTAGCCGGACCTCCCTCGAAGCCCGCCGCCTTTCTCGGAAACCGGTGCTTTCGCTCTTCGGCCAGCGCTGTCGCGTGTTCGTACGCAAGTGCCGCAGCAGCTTTCTTGTCCGGGGGAGAAGGTTTCCCCATCTGGGCTGCCATGAGGTGAATCGCTGCTTGGTCGATAAACGCCAATTCTGAGTCAGTCCAAATCACGGTACATCTCCTGAACCGAAAAACCCGGGGCGCCGTTGCTCAACCGGGGTGAAGCATCACCTATACCAGCGCAAGGTGACGTAACAGACGCTCGCGGAAGGATGCGCCCACCGATCTCGGTCGTGGAAGCCGGGGGCTGCTTTCCCCCCGCCTTCATGTGCCGTCAGTGTGCCGTGCGGGCGCGGAACGGGGTCGGAAACGGCGGGAACAGACCGGAACAGGCGGGAAGGGAGTTCGAACAAGATCAGGACGATAGTGGGTAACCGCTTGTGCTGCTTAAGGTTTTTCTATCTCCCGGTACGGTTCGATTCCCCCCGCCTCCAATAAGAGATGCTCTCATCATTTGACCAATGGCACGAGCGCTGCTCCGTCCTGTGCAGCAAGGATGCAACTAGACTCGCTCGAGCACAGCCCTCAGGTAGGTCGCGAAGGGAACCCAGGGCGCTCGTGACGCCGGCTCTGATCAGCTGGCGTCTAGGCCATCGATGCGACGAGCAGAAGGGCGGCACTCAGGTTTGCGTTGCGCCATTCATGCGCGACCGTGCCCATCGAGTGCAGCAACCATCCGTTTGAGTGCAACCGAGCGATAGCTCGCGATGACGAGTTCTTTCGCCTGTCGCCAATCGGTCCGGGCATCGACTCGCATCGACGTCCACCCGTGTTTCGCGCCAAACTTGCAGAGGAAGAACCTTTCGCCATCGACGAGCCGTGTTTGCTCGGCGCGATCTGCCTTGAACACGAAGCAGAGCATTCCCGGCTGCTCGTGATCATCGAGAACGACGAACGTGCGCTTCTTCCCAGCCTGAAACGTAGGGTGGCCAAACGTCGTCGTCTCCACGCTCTCTGGCAGGACACTGCAGATCGCCCGCAGTGTCTCGAGTGCCTTGCGCTCTCCGCGTGACAGCCCATCGTTCCTGGTCATTTTGTGTCGGTCCTTATCTTCGTCAATGAGCCGGCAAGCTTGCGTTCCTGCCGGAACAGTTATTCCCTCGCGCGGGAGTGTGTGGTCGAACCACGCTAGCCACTCGCGTACGAGATCGAGCCGCTTGTGATCGAGATCGTAGACTCGGTTGCGGCCCTGCCGTGCGTGGCCGAGCAGACCCGCTCTCTGGAGAACCTGGAGATGGCGCGTCGTGGTCGGCCACGCGTGCGCGAATCTTGCGGCAATGTCGCCAGCGGTCATCGTGCCGCGCAAGTGAACGGTGAGCAGGATCTGGCGACGGGCAGGATGCGCGATCGCGCTGCAAACCGCGTCAAGCGCAGCGAGTCGGGCTTCCGAATCGGGGGTCAGAGCCGCTCGAGCGTCGTTAGCGTCATCTCCTCGAGATGGGGGCCCATCGTCTCCCACACCGCCATGACTTCCGGGGTCTGGTGGGCGATGTCCGATGCTTTTTCGTCGCGCCATTGAAATGTCTCCACGAAATACGGCACCGGCTCGCTCTGGCGTTGCAGATCGGTCGCACGCCAGACCCGCACCGGTTCGTCGGTGAGAAGCCCGCTGTTTCGAAGCGTAGGACCGTGCTTTTGAAGGATCGCCGCGAGATTGGACTCATGGCCCTTCTTCGGTCGGTAAATGACAAGGCGGTTGACTGGGCCGGACTTCAAGTTCGCGCGATTTTCGGCTGCCATGCTCGTTCTCCCTGTGGATTTTATATTTGTCCATATAGCTAATTATCTCACTGCTCGTCAAGTGCCATGACAACTTCCTTCGACGGCCATGCAACAGGCTCCTTGAAGACAGCGAAGGAAGAAAAAAGATTGCCTCGGTCCGCGCAGAGCAATCGGCCGTAGCGGAGCTCGGGTGCCGTCACCGAAAACTATTTGAAGCGCTCAGGCGTCGATATCAAACCCGATCACGGGGTGGATAATCTCGCCATGGCCATATCCCTGGTCGCTTCCACGCGCGGGCTGTCGCTGATGCCCGCCTACGCAAAAACCTGCTGCCCTGGCGTTGTCAGACATGCCCTCGACAGTTTGCGCGAGAGCGAGCTTATTCCAGGGCCTAAGGCGAGCGCCGAGGAGATCCGAGAACTTGCCAGACTTGCCTCGGCGAGTTTTGGACACGCAGTTGGTACGTGCAAAATGGGCGTGGACAAGCTCGCTGTTGTCGACCCAGAGCTTCGCGTGCACGGCATTTTTGGTTTACGCGTGGCGGACGCCTCCGTGATGCCACAGATCATTACGGGGCCGGGGACAAACGCGTCGACCCACATGATTGCGGGCCGAGCCGCCCAGCTGGTTCTCCGCTGAGACGTGGAAGCGCAAAGGAGAAATCAGCGCACCTTTTGGAGAACGGAGCGGGGCGGGCTCTAGTAGGTCCATCCGCCGCAGCTCTGGCGCGCCGACTTACGTCACCGTCAGGATCGCTTGAAGCGGCGCTTTTCGATCTTCAAGCTCTGGAGCTTCGAATACAGCGTCGTCGCCGGAATTCCCAGCCTGGTCGCGGCGCCCGACGGCCCGGACACCTTGCCGCCCGTCTCGGCCAGGGCCGCTTCAATGATCTTTCTCTCCTCATCCACCAGATGCTCGTCGAGCGTTCGCGCCCCGGGTTCGGCCAAGGTCAGCCCGGAGGCGAGCCAATTCTCATCCACCGTGAATTCTCCGGCGTCGCAGAGGATGACCGAGCGCTCGATGACGCTCTGCAGCTCGCGGATGTTTCCGGGCCAGTCGTATGACTGCAGCAAGGCGAGGCTCTTCTTGTTGATGCGGTCGAATCTCTTCCCGGCTTTCGTCGCGAAGCGTTCGATGAAGTACGCGACCAGGAGCGCAATATCCTCCCGGCGTTCGCGCAGCGACGGCACCACGATGGGAAAGACGTTCAACCGGTAGAAGAGGTCGCGCCGGAAAATGCCAGCGCTCATCGCGGCCTCGAGATCGCGGTTCGTGGCGGCTATGACCCTCACGTCGTTCGAAATCGACTCGCTGCCCCCTACCCGTTCGAAGCGGCGCTCCTGCAAGACGCGCAAGAGCGCGACCTGGGTATCCGCTGGAATCTCTCCCACCTCATCGAGGAAGAGCGTGCCTCCCTCGGCCAGCTCGAACCGCCCCGCCCGGCGCTGCAGCGCGCCGGTGAATGCACCCTTTTCGTGGCCGAACAGCTCGGACGCGATCAGCTCCTTGGGGATGACCGCGCAGTTCACCGCCACGAACGCGCGCGACGAGCGCGACGAGCGCCGGTGGATCGCCCGCGCGATCAGCTCCTTGCCGGTGCCCGTCTCTCCGGTGATGAACACCGTCGAATCGGTGGGCGCGACTTTGCTCACGCGCGAGAGCACCGCCCGCAACGGCGGTGAGCCGCCGACGATATCTTCGAACATGGACGCCTTGTCGACTTCTTCGCGCAGCGCCACGTTCTCCTGGAAGAGCTGGTCGCGCAGCCGGCGGATCTCGTCGAACGCGTTCCTGGTAGACGTGATGTCCTGCACCGCCCCGACCAGCTCGAAATGCCCCGACTCGTCCTCGACGGCGTCCGCCACCACGTGGACGTACTTGATCGAGCCGTCGGGCATCAGGAGGCGATGCTCGAAGTCTATCGCCCTCCCTTGCTGCGCGGCCTCCTCGAGCGTTCTGCGAACGAGCGCGACGTCGTCTGGGTGTGTCCGCTGAAAGATCGTCTCCAGGCTCGGCTCGCTCCCCTCGTCCAGCCCCGCCAGGCGGAACGTCTCCTTCGACCAGACGAGCTGCTCCGGCGACAGGCGCAATCCGAAGCTGCCGGTATGGCTCAAGCGCTGGGCCTGCGCGAGATAGGCTTCGCTCCGGCGCAGGTCCGCGTAGAGGCGGGCGTTCTCCAGGGAGATCGCGGCCTGGGTCGCGAGCACCTCCAGCACCTCCATGCGCGTCTGCGTGAACACGCCAGGGCTGAGGTTGTTCTCGAGATAGAGCACCCCTTGGAGGCTGGCCTGCTTGAGGAGCGGCATGCAGAGAACTGACCGCAGGCGCTTCTCGATGATGTAGCGGTCCGCGGAAAAGAGATTCTGCGTCGAGGCATCCTCGAGGATCACGCGCTGGTGAGTGCGGATGACGTACCGGAGCAGCGACTCCGGCAGCTCGCTGGAAACGACTGGCAGCTGCACCGTGACGCGGTCCTTGTCCAGCCTGGCCTCTGCCTCGATGCGAGCTTCGTCACCTCGCATGAGGACGAGGAGGCCTCTCTCGGCGCCCGCATGCTCGACTGCGCTGACCATGAGCTTCTCAATCAGTTTCTCGAGAACGATCTCTCCCGACAGCGCCTGCGACGCCTTCAGCACGGTGTCGAGATCGAGATGCTCCAGCGGCGTGGCGATGGGCTCCTCGAGGCCTGGATGACGCTCGTCGAGCTGCGCTACCTTGCCGAGCGCGCCCCACCGCAG
>Ga0070708_100000861_pt1 | contig 22866 bp, 19 predicted proteins | sample KBSK5503metaG_FD_65469 | JGI IMG/M metagenome (GOLD analysis project Ga0070708, IMG submission 65469) | Corn, switchgrass and miscanthus rhizosphere microbial communities from Kellogg Biological Station, Michigan, USA - KBS K5-50-3 metaG | ecosystem: Host-associated > Plants > Roots >... | reverse complement strand
GGATTTCGAAGATACAAAAGTTAGGTTTATCCATGCCTTGTGATAATGGGACGAGCTAGTAATGAGATCGTTAATAGCTGGCGTAGAATTACAGAGCACATTTACCCAAGAGACGAGCTGACTGGAATGGCAGCTGAGGTATCAGTCGTTATTAGTACCTACAATCGATGCAGTCTTCTAGCTCGAGCACTGGAGTCGCTGCGGCATCAGGAGTCCGTGGACGTCTGCTACGAGGTCCTGGTGGTGGACAATAACTCAACCGATGAGACACGGGAGATCACGCAACGCGTAATCGGTGAGGACCCGGAAAAATTCCGTTATATTTTTGAACCAAAACAAGGAGTGTCGTATGGGCGCAATGCAGGGATTGCCAGCGCACATGCGGAAATTATTGCCTTCACCGACGACGATGTGCGCGTCTCCAGCAGCTGGGTGTCACGCATCAAAGCCGGCTTCGCTGCTGAGCCCAGTGCAGACTTCTTAGGCGGCAAGGTCTTGCCGCATTGGAGTGGCATCCCGCCAGCATGGCTGACTCCGGCGCATTGGGCTCCACTCGCACTACTGGATTATGGCGATCAGCCGTTTTATGTAGATGCGGGCCGGCAACTTTGCCTAGTCGGAGCAAACTGCGCTTTCCGCAGAAGGGCATTTGAGCAGGTGGGCCTATTCCGCGCCGACTTTCAGCGGGTTAAGAACGGCGTGGGCTCGTTGGAGGATCACGAACTGCTGTTGCGGCTCTGGCGTGCTGGCCGCAAAGGGATCTATCTGCCCGATCTGACGGTCACGGCTGAAGTCGAGCCCAACCGTTTGCGGAAAACTTATCATCGCGAATGGCACACCGGACACGGCCGATTTCATGCCATGCTACGCTCCGAACTGCTGGAGCGCTCCAAACTCGGCAAGATCTTGGGCGTCCCCGCGCATCTCTATCGCCGAGCTCTGAGCGACGCCGTTCAATGGACGATTAGTCAGCTTCTCGGGCAGCGGGATAAAGCCTTTGGATACGAAGTTCGAATGAGGTTCTTCGCCGGTTTCGCCGGCAGGCGTTGGCACGAATTCTTGCACTCTCAAAGCTCGCCAGACCCAGCCGCGGATGAATAATCCGCGATTGGCGATAAACTCGCAAGCTATGATTTCGAATCTTTCATGACTCTATAGAAATGTTTGCCGTAAAAAAATCCGACTAGATCCCACAAGCTCAGTTCATTGGAAAACTTCTCGGAAGGATCCTGATTGCCCGTAGCGGCAGCCTTCAGAATCTGCAAAAAGGCGCGAGCCGCTTGGCCAAATATGTATCGCGGAACGCCAAGAAGATAAGGCACCTGCTTGCGGTGCTGGCGATCGAGAATCCCGGATGAGACCCCGCGCCAGAAGCACCAATGCCGGTAATAATGCTTGGTGAGCCTTTCCGGATGAATATAGTGATAAACAACCAAATCAGGCAAATATAGACCCTTAGCACCTGAGGCGATCAGCCGCAGATACATATCCGTGTCCTCGTCGGCCAGATAGCGATCTCCGCGTGGCCCCAAAGCAGTCGAGTATGGCATTACCCTTTTCAGGATGGAACGCCTCACCACTGCGTTTCCGCCTATCAAGCCAGCGTCCGGGCCGTAAGCACGCGGTTCTGACCCTAAATTGACGATCCCAATCACGCCCGAATACCGACTAGGCAGCCATAAGGGCGGCGGCGCCCCCCAACGCGGCACATACGGGCCACCCACAAAATCCACCTCGTTCCTAGCAAAAATTTCATTTACTCGCATGAACCAGCAACGGTCAATTTCCTCATCATCATCGATCATTCCTACCAATTCGCCGGAAGTAGCTGCAATGCCGGTGTTTAGAGCTTGCGATTTTCCCTGTTTTGGCTCGAACAAGTAATTCAGTCGCCCATCGAAGGAGGGCTTAAATGAATTGACCACCGGTAAGGTTTTATCTCGAGAATTATTGTCGACAACCGTTACCTTGACATCAAGACCTGCGGGCAGCTCAGCCCTGAGAAGACTCTGTAAAGCACGTTCTAGTAAAGATTGCCGATTGTATGTCGGCACAATAACGTCGAGCTGCATGGGCTAAACTAACCTCAACATTCGGAATGATTGGTCGCTTCTGTGCGTGATACTCCTGACGGACCCCGTATGCTCAGTCCAAGGATAATGAGATTTTCTCCGATTTTGTTCGCCCTAATCGGTCCCCTTTTTCTGTAACACTTTCAAGGTGAGTTTCCGACGGTTTGTGCGCTTGGCAGATCGCTACTCAGAGCGATCTGACTGGCCGCCGCGTCTGCGGGCTTACCACTTTTTTGCTACCCCCCCACCTTCAGCGCACGCATGTCCACCGCCGGTTCGGCTACAATGTACTTCAGTTGCCGGTTCTCCTCCTCCAGTTGGCGCGATCGCTTCGCCTCGCTCAGTTCCAACCCACCGAACTTGCTCTTCCACCGATAAAAACACGCCGCGTGATCCCGTGGCGCCGGCACAGCTCCCCCTGTTTCCACCCCTGTTTCTGACTCCTTCAGCACGGCAATGATCGGTTCTTCGCTGAATCGACTCTTACGCACGACTCCTCCTCTGGCTCTGGGTGGGTTATCCTGAATTGAGGAGTCCATTTCTAATGGGACTAATTTCTGGAGGAGGGCAGCTCAGTCCACCCGGCTGGATTGGCCATGCTTAAAGCGATCCCGGGTAAGATACAGTATAGCGTGTCCGGAATATTCCAGTTCCAGTCGTGGCGGACGCGGCCGAGTTCGAAGAACTGAGAGATTGATACCACAAATCGTAAAAATACACCAGTAAATTCAACAGTTTGTGGAATTTTGCTTTACAAGGCTGACCCAGGCCATTACATGGTATGGCGACCATTGAATTGGTAATAAAACCGCGTAAGGGATGGCAACCCTTTGGTTTCCGAGAGGCATTTCTATACCGAGAGCTCCTGGCGTTTCTGATTTGGCGCGACATAAAGATCCGATACCGACAAACCCTGTTGGGTGGTCTTTGGAGCATCCTCCAGCCGTTGGCAGGTACCCTCATTTTTGTGCTGGTATTTAATCGTTGGGCCGGTATTCACAGCGACGGGCCTCCTTACTCACTGTTTGCATTCGTCGGTTTGGCACCTTGGACCTTTTTCTCCAACTCCGTCTCCAATTCGAGCAACAGCCTGATTACCAGCCAGCAATTGGTCTCGCGCGTCTATTTCCCGCGCATTTTCATTCCGTTGGGCACGATTGGGGCATTGCTTCTAGATTTAACCCTCAGCTTGTCAGTTCTCGGCTGCTTGATGATTTACTACCACTGGGCGCTCTCCGCCAAGGTGCTGCTGCTCCCCATATTTATTGTGGGCACGGTCATGGCAGCCGCCGGGGTCGGTTTCGCCTTTTCCGCGTTAAACGTGCTGTTTCGTGACATTAAGTATATGGTGCCATTCCTGCTGCAGATGGGAATGTTCGTCACACCAGTCATTTATCCGGTGCGTTACATTCCTCTGCGCTGGCAAACACTCTTTGGGCTGAACCCAATGTCTGGCATGGTATTAGGGTTTCGCTACTGCCTGCTTGGCAGTCCGGTGTACTGGCCTCTTATTCTGACGTCGCTGCTGATGTGCCTGATATTCTTCTTCGCTGGTCTGATGCTTTTCCGGCGAATCGAGCGTTTCTTTGCAGACGTAATTTAAATGTCAAACGTTATTGAAGTTCGGAATTTGTCGAAGCAGTATCGGATCGGGGGGGTGAAGGCCCGGAACGAGACTTTTCGGGAGTTCCTCGCGACAGCGCTGAAACGCCCACTTCGATCCTTTTCAAGTAGCAAGAATTACGCTCACGATCAGTATTTCTGGGCTTTGCGCGAGATTAATTTCGACGTCGCAGAAGGCGAGGTTGTCGGCATTGTCGGCCGCAATGGCGCCGGTAAGAGTACCCTTTTGAAAATTATTTCTCGCATCACAGATCCTACCGACGGTTACATCAAGGTGCGCGGCCGGCTGGCAAGCCTGCTCGAAGTTGGCACCGGGTTCCATCCCGAGCTTACAGGACGAGAAAACATCTTCTTGAACGGCGCGATCCTGGGTATGAGTCGCGCGGAGATACTTTCAAAGTTCGATGAGATTGTCGGCTTCTCAGAAATCGAACAATTTCTAGATACCCCGGTAAAGCGCTACTCCAGTGGAATGTATATCCGGCTGGCATTCTCCGTGGCCGCTCATTTGAATCCCGAAATTCTAGTGGTTGACGAAGTGCTCGCCGTGGGGGACATGGCTTTCCAAAAGAAATGCCTGGGCAAGATGAATGACGTCAGCCGCAGCGGCCGGACCGTACTTTTTGTTTCGCATAATATTTCGGCTATCGAACACCTGTGCCAGCGTGGGATCGTACTCCTCCAGGGCAAGTTGGCGTTTTCAGGAACGGCAAAGGATGCAGTTCAGTATTACGCGCATCGTGCCATGGGAGGTGCTGAAGATGGAGCTTCCGGCAACTATGTTGACCTCAGTCAGGCAGCAGGCCGATGGGCTCAAAGTCGGCCGTTGCTGCGGCGATTGGAGTTCTGCCCGGAAGACGGCAAGTCACTGAAAGCTGGGGTGCGCATCGGGGCTCCACTTACGATTCGCGTGCACTTCACACTCCCGGCCCCGACCTCAAGTTTCGATATTGGTTTGGGATTCGAAAATCTTCTTGGCCAGCGAGTATTCACCGCTCATAGCGCTTTCGAGCCCATCCGCGGTCACAACGAGATCGCGGGACCGCAGGTTTTTGTGTGCGAAATCCCCAGTCTAACGTTAGTTCCCGGAGAATATGTTCTGCGTGTTTGGATGGATATCGGACAGGTTGAGGTAGATAAGATAGATAACGCGGCTCGCTTCCAGGTGATTCCGTCTGATTATTACGGAACAGGGAAGTCGCCATGGAATGGGATTTTCGTGTTGAAGCATCACTGGTACCTGGCCGATCCGGAGGAGAATTCTGCAGTTGCCCCGGAGGCACTCCCCGCAATAGAGCCGCCTTTGGGCTAGGAACCAGGTGCAATGACCACCGCTTACATTGTGGGATAGAGCTTTGGGAACCAGCGCTCTACCCGATCAAGTGCTCTTAGTCGCCTCTTAGGCGGAGTCACTGTTAGGCGGAGACAGTAACCAGCGCGAGACTTTTAGTACGCTTGGCCAGGAGGTTCAGGTAGTGAAGGATCCAAATGCAGCTGCGGCAAATGGCGGGCAAGCTGCTGGAAGAGCAGAGGAACTAGTTGATGGAACTTTTGGCAATCATGCGTCGGTATGTTTGCGTGGACGCGCGACTCCGGGCCAAGCGCTGATATCAACGCCCGCCTCCTCGCCTACGCCCACCGACTTGCGACGCGCCTTGGACTGGTACCTGTTTCGGAAAGATAGGGGCCTGTAAAACAGGATCGGGAGGTTGTCTTTGTCCGGGTCCTGTTATTTCTTAGTGATCGCGGCCGGGGAACACTGCTTTCATCTGTGGATGTGAACGTGCACACTGACAACCGACCACTAGACTCGGTTGCTGCAGCATCGGAGCAAGTCGCAACCCCCCTGAATAGCGATAAATTAATTGGAGTGCAATTACGCAACGAAGCCAACAATCTCGTTGTTTTCAATTTCGCCAGTCCAACCGGGGTGGATACCTTTCCACGCCGCCGGTCCGAATCACGATCTGCAATTGGCGTCAGCGGGAGTGCCCGGGGTCGTGTCAAAGGGTGCGACCTTTTTGAAGAGGTCCGTCCGCGCAAATGCCTTGTGACTCATCAGACTATTCCAATAGAGTCTTGTTACGGACCGCGGAGTTGGCACAAATCGTTGGCCTCGGTGCTTCTCACGACGGACCTGGGCGATGAGAAATTGATAGAGCGGTCCAACCTTGCGGTCAGATCAAGTGGTCGCCGCTGATGGAAAAGTCTTTATTGGCACCCAATTGGCACCCAGAATGGTTTAGTGCTGTATGGATTGCGCTCCAGGCCGTCGGCTCTGGCTGGACACGGACAGTTCCTCAAGATCGCTTCCATCCCCCTCGCATCCCTCCAAGTTCATGAGCGGCAACACTGAAGCTTTTTGGGGACTGCTGTTCATCGCTCCTCGTTGAGGTTCTCTGAAACCCGCCGGTTAATGCGAGGAACTCTGCGGTTGCTCACCCAGAGCGTACCGGCGTCTGGCTCGCCCGGACCTGCGCGTTCAGAGCCCCGCCCTAAGCGAAATGGAAATTTTCAAGTACAATGGCGCTCGTAAGGCCGACTCCGGCGGCGCTGGTGCCGCGCGAATGAGGTAAGTCCTTTGGCGACGGGCGAAATGACCACTTCCGACACGCAAACTCCTCCGCAGCTTCCTCATCACAAGGTCAAGATTAAGAAGACGGGACAGCGTGCCTGCAACGAGAAGAACGAGAAAGGCAAGTTCTGCGGCGGACATTTGAAGCGCTGGTTCTACACTACGGATGTGATCGAGCAGGCCTGTGGCGACGCTGAGAAAGCGTGGGGCAAGAATGCCGAAGTCTACCGCTGCGAGCATTGCAAGACGTTGTATTTGCCCAGTCCGGAAGACGCGAAAATCAATGTTGCCGGGAAAGGCAGGATTTCCGTGTTCGGCCTGACTTTGCCGCCGAAAGAAAAATAAGGCGACAAAAAACAAGGCTCGAAACCACAAAGGACACGAAGACACACGAAGGAATTCCTTTGTGACGCTTCGTGTCCTTTGTGGTTGATCGGTTCTTCCGCCATATATCAAATGAACACTTCTGAACTCATCTACGATTGGAACAAGAAGCATCCTTCGGGGTTGAAGCCGCAGGGACCCGTGCTGCTCAACGATGAGAGTCTCCGCGATGGTCTGCAGTCCCCGTCCGTTCGCGATCCGTCCATCCCGGAGAAGCTCGAAATCTTACATCTGATGGAAGCGCTCGGCATCGACTCACTCGATCTAGGCTTGCCGGGCGCCGGGGCGCGCGCGGTAGAGGCAGTAACGGCGCTGGCCCGCGAGATCGTCACACACAAGATGAAGATTCGCGCCAACTGCGCCGCGCGCACCCATGAAAATGACATCCGGCCAATCGCGGAGATCGTTCAGAAAACCGGCCTGCGCATCGCAGCCGCAACGTTTATTGGATCGAGCCCCATCCGTCGTTTCACCGAAGGATGGACCGACGACTTTCTGCTCCAGACCACCGAGAAAGCGGTCAAGTACGCGGTGTCTCTGGGCCTCGATCCGATGTATGTCACCGAGGACACGACCCGTTGCGATCCGGGCACGGTCAAGCAGCTTTATTCGACGGCAATCAACTGCGGGGCCCGCGCCATCGTGATCTGCGACACTGCCGGCCACGCCACGCCGATGGGCGCGTTTGCATTGGTCAAGTTCGTAATCGATGAAGTAGTGAAGCCATCGGGTGAAAAAATTCGCGTCGACTGGCATGGACATAGTGACCGCGGCCTGGCTATCGCCAACTCGCTGGCGGCGCTGATGGCGGGCGCACATTGCGTCCACGCCTGCGCCGTAGGCATCGGCGAACGCGTCGGCAACACGCAGATGGATCAGATGCTAGTCAATCTAAAGCTCATGGACATCGCGCCGTGGGATACGCAAGACCTCACCCAGCTGAAACAATATTGCCAGGCGGTGTCGCGGGCGACCGGTGTACCTATTCCAGCCAACTATCCAGTCGTGGGCGAGGACGCATTCCGCACCGCAACTGGAGTGCACGCCGCGGCAGTCATCAAGGCGTTCAAAAAAAATGACGTCGAACTGGCGAACACGGTTTACTCAGGGGTGCCTTCGCACCTGTTCGGCCTGGAACAGATTATCGACGTTGGCCCCATGAGCGGCAAGTCGAATGTCTTGTTCTGGCTGGAACGGCGCGGCATTCCCGCGACCGACGATGTTGTCGATCGCATCTACCAGCGCGCCAAATCCAGCGACCACACGCTGAGTGAAGCCGAAATTCGGGAGTCTCTGCCGGCTGCGACGGCGAAGAAGAGTTGACCCGAGATGCCGGACCGCTTGCACCACGCGATTCTTGGGCCGGGCGGCGTCGGAGGCCTCGTCGGGGCCTGTCTCGCCCACCACGGAGGGTCCGTCACTCTGGTTGTCAAGCCTGAATCGCTCGCTCAGTATCCCAGGCGCCTTCATCTCGAGAGTCCATTCGGCAACCGCGACGTGGAAGTCGCCTGCGCCTCAGAGGTCCCGCCCGCCGACGTTCTGTGGATCGCCGTGAAGGCCACTCAACTCGAATCAGGGCTGACCGCGCTCAGGAATCTAAGCTCGGTGAAAGCGATCGTTCCGCTCCTGAACGGCATCGATCACCTCTCCCTTCTTCGCTCAAGATACGGCGCAGACCGCGTCATCGCCGCAACCATCGCGGTCGAGTCTGAGCGGATGAGTCCAGGGCACATCGTCCACCGCTCGCCCTTTGCGCGTCTGAATGTCTCCGCCGCCGGGCGCGCTTTGCTTGGGAGCACAGTCGAACATCTCCGGCAAATAGGTTTCGAGTGCCGCTTTGTGGACAACGAGTCCACGCTGATGTGGAGCAAGCTGGTCTTTCTTGGGCCCTATGCGCTAACCACCACCGCGGCGGACAAGGCAATGGGCGGGATCATTTCCGATCCTTCTTGGAGGGAGCAGCTGGACGCTTGTGTTCGAGAAGCCTGCGACGTTGCTAGCGCCGAGGGCGCCAAGGTTGATCCCGAGGCGATCCTAGCAGGAATGAAGAGCATGCCTGCAAACATGCGCAGCTCCATGCAGAAAGATGTTGAACAGCACAAGACTCCGGAGCTCGATGCCATTGCGGGACCGATCCTGCGAGGTGCACGCCCCCACAATATTGACATTCCGGCCACCAAGAAGCTCGTGGCTCTGGTCAAACAAAGAGCAGGTGGCGTGAATAATCACTAATGTGCATCTCAAATTCGAAACGCAACGGCACGCTCTCGCCCAATCGCTTCCAGTGCACGATTACCCGGTCTCCTCAAAAGCAATCCCCATACCTTTGCCTTCGTTGTAAGATGACGCATAACTCCCCATGAGCCCCCCTCCGCAACGCGCAGACATACCTGAGGTCACTCCCACGGTTCAGCAGGAAGTCGCCCGCCTGGCCGCTGCGCCGGAAGTGCGCTCCGCGTTCAACTGGTTCCGTACTCAGGAGCCGCAACTCGCGCATTGGCAAATGGAGATGGCGCGTATCCCCGCGCCTCCTTTTGGCGAAGGCGCGCGCGGAGCGTGGCTGGCAGAACGCTTTCGCGAAGTCGGCCTAGACGACGTCCGCATGGACGACGTTGGAAATGTTTTCGGCGTTCATCCCGGATTCGGGCGTCGCTACGTAGCCCTCAGCGCGCACATCGATACGGTGTTTCCCGCTAACACGCCTCTAAACATCCGCCAGCAGGGAAGCCGACTGTATGGTCCCGGGGTCTCCGACAACGGCGCAGGCGTGACCGCGATGCTAGCCATTGCGGCATTGTTGCGGTCGGTGCGGATCCGGCACGCGTTGCCATTCGTTTTCATTGGCAACGTGGGCGAAGAGGGAGAAGGCGATCTGCGCGGCATGCGCCATATTTTTTCCACGCCGCGATGGAAGGATTCTATTGCCTACAGTGTGGTGCTCGACGGCGCCGGCGCCGACACCATTGTGGCCGAGGCCCTCGGCAGCCGCCGCTTTGAAGTCATCGTGCGCGGACCAGGCGGGCATTCCTGGAGCGATTTCGGCGCGCCCAATCCCATCGTGATTCTGGCCAAGGCGGTTGAAACCTTCACAACCACTCCCGTGCCGACTACGCCAAAAACGACGTTCAACATCGGTGTGATCCGAGGAGGCACCTCCGTAAACTCCATCCCCGAATCGGCCAGCATGAAGGTGGACATTCGTTCCACTTCGATGGCTGAGATGGAACGGCTGGAGCAGACGCTGCGCTTGGCGTTGAACCGGGCGGTCGAGGACGAAACTCTGGCGGCAGAGATGCGCTCGTCAGCCCAGAAGCGTCCTTCCGGCGTGACTTGCGAGGTGGTGATCATTGGTAGCCGTCCAGCCGGCGAATTAACTTCCGGGGCACGCATTCTGCAGGTAATGCGGGCGGTGGATGCTCAACTTGGCAATGCCGCGCAAGTACAGCGAGCATCCACGGATGCGAACGTTCCGCTGTCGCTGGGACAGGAAGCCATCGCCATTGGCGGCGGGGGATCAGGCGGGGGTGCTCACACTTTGCAGGAATGGTTCGACGGCAACGGACGCGAGTTGGGCTTGAAACGAATTCTGCTAACGCTGCTTGCGCTGGCAGGAGTGGGGGCATGAAACGGGGGCAGATGAAGCGAAAATTCGCAGTGCTGGGCACTTTCAGGTGCGTTGGCTTTCTTGCTATTTCACTGTCGGTTCTGGGCCAAGCGCAAAAAGCCCAAACCCAAAACGGTCAAATCCAAAGCCCACAAGCGCAAAATGATCAGACTCAACCGGGCGCGCCGAAGTCCGCGCCGGGCAGCAAAGCCGACGCAATTTACTTGCACGGCAATATCTACACCGGCGAACTAGCCAACTCGCAGTTCAGTTCAATCTTGCGGGCCGAGGCGATTGCCGTCCGCGGCGACCGCATCCAGGCGGTGGGAAAAGCGTCAGACATTGAAAAACTCAAAGGCCCACAAACCCAGGTTGTGGACCTCGGCGGACATTTCGTCATGCCGGGCTTTAACGACGCCCACATCCACCTCGCCGATGCCGGCTTCCAAAAGCTGAGCCTGAACCTGGTGGGCGTGAAGTCCCTCGAGGAACTTCGCGCCCGCGCTCTGGCCAAGGTGCAAACCGCTGGGCCCGGCGAGTGGATCACAGGTGGCGGTTGGGATGAAACGCTGTGGCCGGTAGTGGCCGTGCCCAGCCGCTGGGATCTCGACGAGATTTCCGCTGGACATCCGGTCTTTCTACAGCGCGTGGACGGTCACATTGCCATAGCTAACACTCGGGCGCTGCAACTGGCGAGCGTCACGCTGGCCAGCAAAGATCCCCAGGGCGGGCAAATAGATCGCGACGCGAATGGTCAGCCCACTGGCATTCTTCGGGAGACGGCCCGTGCTGCCGTCGAAGCCGTGATCCCCAAGCCCAACCACGACAAGCGACGGCAGGCTATCGAAGCCGCGCTTGCCGACCTGGCCCAGTGGGGGATCACTTCCGCCCAGGATTTTTCCGGCTGGCAAGACAGCACCGTGTGGGAAAATTTCCAGATTCTCGAAGACCTGGAGAAAGAAGGCAAGCTGACCAGTCGCCTCAGCGAGTGGCTGCAGTTCGATGCGCCTCTTGACGAACTAGTCCTCAAGCGCGACATGCATCCGCACTCTGATCTGATGCTGCACACCGGAATGCTCAAAGGGTTTATGGATGGCTCACTTGGTTCGCACACTGCGGCGCTGCTCGAACCTTACACGGACGATCCTAAGAATTCCGGGCTGCCCCGGTATGAGGCGGACAAGCTGAATGAAATGACGAAAGAGCGCGTGCTGGCCGGCTTCCAGGTCGGTTTCCACGCCATCGGCGATAAAGGGGTCCAAATCGCTCTGGACGCGTTTGCCGAAGCAGAGAAGGCGGCGCGCGAGAAAAAAGTGAAAGCTCCTAACGGTGGCGACGACTTCCGCCTGCGCATCGAGCATGCACAGGTAACCTCGAAGCCGCAGATGGCGCGCTTCAAAGAGTTAAAGGTGATCGCTTCCATGCAGCCCAGTCATCTGCTCACCGACATGCATTGGGCACAACACCGTCTGGGGCCGCAACGTGCCGCGCACTCTTATGCCTGGCTGGAGCTTTCGAATAAGGGCGTAACCCTGGCGTTCGGAACCGATTATCCGGTCGAACCAGTCACTCCCTTCCGCGGTCTGTATGCTGCGGTAACGCGGAAGAGTGAGGACGGCAAACTCGAGTATTTTCCCGAACAGAAAGTCTCGATGGATCAGGCAATTGCTGCATACACCACCGGAGCCGCCTTCGCCGAGTTTGAAGAAAAGGAGAAAGGCAGACTTATCCCCGGAATGCTGGCGGATTTCGTTGTCCTTGACCAGGATGTGACCGCCGTGGCTGCCCAAAAGTTGTTAGCCACGAAGGTGCTGCGTACCGTCGTCGGGGGGAAAACAGTGTACGAGGCGAAGTGAGCGCGGGAATAACCTGCCTTGCAGGTATTTCTCGGCGACCAAATCCCAGAAAGCATAGTGTTCGAGAGCTGCAATAGCTAATAGTTTTATACTATCCTGGAACGCCAGTCTAAATTAGACCCACCTGGTAAAACGAAATGGGTGGTTCGTGCGTCTAAATGGACAGCGTGATTTTTACCTGCGTCGCGCCCGGGACCAAAGCGCTGAAACGGGTATAATGAGCGAGATTTATAAATTTGGAGGAAGTAAAATTATGGATTCGCGCGCAGGCAGTGTTTGGGTGCGCATGAAGGCCCGTCGGTGGGTCTACACTTTCAGTATTCTGGCCACTTTGTCCCTCGGCATCCTCATTGGGACCGTGGTTTCTTACGGAGTCAAGGGCAAAGAAGGGCAAAAGACCTCTGACGCGACTCAGCTCGTAGTGCCGCCGCCGCAACAGCTCTCCAACGCATTTTCGCAGATTGCCAAGCAGTTGGAGCCCAGCGTAGTAAACATCAATACCGAATCGACCATCAAGAACGTGGGTCGTCGCCGTCGCGGACAAGTTCCGGGCGACGAAGACGGCGGCGGTGGCATGGAAGATTTCTTCAACCGCTTCTTCGGCGGCCAAGGCGGTCCGAGCATTGACAGCGGTCCCGTCCGTGAGCGCTCTCTGGGCTCCGGCGTCATTGTGGACTCCAAGGGCTACATCCTCACGAATCGTCACGTCATCGACAAAGCGGATCGTATTCGGGTGCGTTTCCAGGACGATCCACAAAATGTGCAGCACGATGCCAAGGTGATTGGCTCTGACCCGGAGACCGATCTCGCAGTAATTAAAGTCGAGACCGATCGAGGCTTGCCCGCAGCCAAGTTGGGCAACTCTGACAGTATGCAAGTAGGCGACTGGGTGCTCGCAGTGGGCAGCCCGTTCGGTCTGAGTGAGACCGTCACCGCGGGAATCGTTTCGGCCAAGGGACGCAACATCGTACCGGGCCGGCAATTTCAAACCTTTATCCAGACCGACGCAGCCATTAATCCCGGAAACTCAGGTGGGCCGCTGGTCAACATGGCAGGAGAGGTCATCGGCATCAACACCGCCATCCTTAGCGAAACCAATGCCTATGCCGGCGTCGGCTTCGCGTTGCCTTCCAATACCATCGTCCAGGTTTACAACCAACTGACCGGACCCGAGCACCGGGTCTCGCGCGGCTCCATCGGCATTATGTTTGACGCGCAGGAGAATCCGGCCATTGCGCGCGTCTACGGATCTGGTTCCGGCATCACGATTTCCAGCGTGGTAGCGGGAAGTCCCGCAGACCAAGCCGGACTGAAGGTTGGCGACACCATCACGACTCTGGAGGGCAAGAAAGTCACCAAGGGCGACGATCTGGTCTCTGAAATAGCTAGCCGCAAGCCAGGTTCGAAAGTGAAGCTCGGTTTCATCCGCAACGGCAAGCAGGAGGACGCGACGGTAACCATTGCCGATCGCGCTAAACTCTTTGCCGCCCGTCTGGGTGAAGAACCGGATAATGGCGATGAGAGCACGCCCAAGCAGAGTAAGTTCGGCGTAACCGTCCGAAACCTGACTCCGGAGATGGCCGATCGGCTCGATATTGCGGCCGGAAGAGGCGTGATCGTTCAGGATGTGAAACCCGGTTCCTTCGCCGAAGATGTCGGTCTGGGGCGCGGAGACGTTATCCTGGAGGTCAATAAACAGAAGGTGAACAACGAGGACGAGTTCGCTCGGATTGAGGCCAGCTTGAAGAGTGGCCAGGATGTGGTGTTCCTGGTCCACCAGCGAGGTTCTGGCAAGCAGGACGGGACGGTCTTCCTCGCCGGCACACTCCCGTAACTTTAGACTAGCCCAATCGGAACTGGTACTCTCTCTTGCAATCAGAGATGATTACGGTGCCAGCTTCCCGTTTGGGCCTGTTTATTTACGGGAATGCGTAGGAGATTTTCTCAGATTGAGACGCTTAATCCCAATTCGTGCCGGATGGCGAAGCGCCGTCACTAGCGCCTGTCTCATAGCATCTGTCCTTCCAGCGGCGACTGCACAGACCTCGACTGCCAATGCGAGGAAATCTGGCGAGCCCGCAGCCACACATGCGGCGGCGGCGAAAACACCAACTTCATCCCGTTCCACGACGAAGCACAAGGTTAGCGCAGGTGCAGCAGCCGCCACCCGTGCAACATCACGTAAAGCGACACGATCGAGTGCGCGAAAGAAAAGAACAGCTCGCGTGCGTGGACAGAAAAAAATTGATGCGGATCGGGCACAATCCATCCAGGAAGCTTTAATCCGCGAGCACTACCTCAACGGCCAGGCGACAGGAACCTGGAACCAGGCCAGCGAAGACGCCATGCGGCGCTATCAGGCCGACCATGGCTGGCAATCTAAGACCGTGCCCGATTCGCGCGCTTTGATCAAGCTAGGCTTGGGCCCCAGCCACGACCACCTGTTGAATCCGGAGAGCGCGATGACGACAGGACCGGACGCGCCGCGGGTCGCTTCCATACCTTCGACAAATGCGTCATCTTCGCGACTCGACCGCGCCTCTGCTCCCGCTACGACCGCTCCCGCCGAGCCCGTTCCCGCTTCAAATCCGAATAGCCGCGACTCTTCCAGCCCGCAGTAAATCACCCGCAGTAAATCACCCGCAGTAAATCAATGGAGTAAGACCTGTCTCGAAGAGCGTGGGTGGGGAAGTGCTTCAATCCTGAAAGGACCGGCTTGCAAGATGTCTGTCTCGGATTGGAACTGAAGCAAAGAGAAAAGCGGAAAAGGCTGAGTGCTAATTGCTGTTTTTCCTGTAGCTTCCGGCCACGGGCCGCGGAAAATACGGCAGCGGCTGTGCGCTGACAATGGCACGAGGATTCGCTTCGACCAGGGCATCCGCGACTTCCTCGCCGCAGATGACGGCGGCGGCATCGCGGGCAGTTGAGAGCACCGGCACCCGCTTCGCGGTATCATGCGCATCGGTGGCGAGCACGTGAACCGACTGGCGCTCGAGTAGCCACTGCGCGACTCGACGCACGTGCTCGCCCCAGAATCCGGTGAGCGCCGACCCGGTCATCTGAATGACGCAGCCTTGCTCCGCCCACTCCACAATGCGTTGCGGGCTCTCGCGAACAATCGGATTGCGCTCGGGATGGGTAATGATCGCAGTCATCCCGCAGTCCCCGAGTTTGAGAAAAGAATCCGTGGTTTGAGGAGGAACGCTGTAGTTGCTGAGCTCGACCAGCATGTACTGCGAACCTTCGATCACGTAGCGAGTAGGGTTCGAAAATGCGTCCTGCAGATTGTCGTAAGAAAGATGAAAGTCGCATCCCAGGCTCAGCTTAATGGTGTCCCCCACAAGCTGCTGCAGATGTGCGAGCACTCCCTTCAGATATTCGCGATCATAGTGATAGCGATCATTCGCGTGCGGGGTAGCCACCATGTGAGTAATTCCATCCGCCGCGGCCATGCGGCACATGGCGACCGAGACGTCCCAGGATTTCGGTCCATCATCTACTTCCGGCAGAATGTGAGAATGAATGTCGATCACGGTTCAAGGCTGCGGGAGCGGCCGGCAGTGGGCTCAACTTGATTTAAGCAGATTCAGGTGGAAAGAGAAAGCGGAAGCAAATGATGCGAAAGTCTTCAATTGCGGAGGTCGCAGAAAAAACTGCAGAAACTCCCAAGCAGGTTGCATTCATCGGACCATGGACTGGAACCGGATATTCTCACGCTCTCTGCGGATCTCCTCAGCGACCTTTGCGATTCAGCGCTTAGCGGTATCGTTCGCGAATGAAATCTGCGATTCCGGTATAGGCTTTCGCCAGAGTTTTTTCATCTGGCAGGAACACGATACGGAAGTGCTGCGTGCCAGTTCTTTGGCCGAAGCCGGAACCGTGCACAACCATCACATGTTTCTGGCGGATAAGTTCCTTCACAAATACTTCGTCGCTCTCAGGGATATCGATGCGCGGGAAAGCGTAGAAAGCGCCGCGGGGCCTAACACAGCTCACACGGGGAGTGGACTCGCACCATTGTTGAGTGAGATCGCGGCGTGAGCGCAACTTGCGCCGCACGTCCACGAGATGGTCCTGCGGGCCTTCGAGAGCAGGCCTGATCGCATATTGCTCCGGATGGTTGGCGCAGAGGCGCGCACGCAGCAAACGGTGAACACCTTCGGTGTAAGACTTCACCGCGGCCGCTTCGCCCGAGACCATGCCCCATCCGATGCGCCATCCCGGAACGAGATAATTCTTCGACATACCGCCGAAGGTTACGCAAGGAAGGTCAGGCGCGACTGAGGCAAAGGCGATGTGCGGCGTGTCTTCAAGAATCAGTTTGTCGTAGATTTCGTCGGAGAAAACTACAAGATTGTGGCGGCGCGCCAGTTCTGCGATCTGCTCTAGCATTTGCCGCGAGCACAGTGAGCCAGTGGGATTGTTGGGATTGATCAGCACGATGCCACGAGTCCGCGGCGTGATCTTGCGTTCGATGTCGGAAAGTTCAGGCTGCCACGTGTCGTCTTCACTCAAATCGTAGGCATTGAGCACAATGCCTAGCTTGCACAGAACGGCCGAGTAGAGCGGGTAGTCAGGACTCGGTGTGAGGATATTCTCGCCCGGATCGACCAGGGCGCTGATACAGAGGTCCACGGTTTCACTCACACCGGAGGTCACAAAAACATCCTGCACCGTCGAAATGCCCTTGCGCACAGCCTCGCCGCGAATGGCATCGAGCGCTTCAGGAATCCCCGGCGACGGCGCGTATCCATTCTTGCCGTCGCGCATGGCTTTGTGGACTGCGTCGATGATGTGCGGCGGAGTCTGGAAATCAAAGTTGAGCGGGTCGCCGACATTTAGTGGCAGAACTTTGTGTCCCTGCTTAATGACTTCATCAGCCACGCATGCCAGATCGCGGATGGCATAGCGCACGCCGTGGAGGCGCTTGGCAGCGCTGACTTCGCGGGTTTGGGTGATGGGCATCAATCAGATTCTAACCGCAGAGGACGCCGAGGACGCACCGAAATCTGGGTCTTCACGCAGCTTGCTTGAGGACAAGCCTTTAGGTAGTGTGCGCAGCCCAAAGAAATCATAAAAAATACATACGGCCAAGACAACACCAAGGGAAGACCAACCAGCAGCCATAAGCCCCGCTTTTTAAACTTGAATAGTCCAAGCGCAAAGAGATGCAGCCAGCAAGCCCCGAGGAAGGCACCACACGAGCGTCGGGGTCCGCGCGGGAGAAAATCCATGAACCGAAGCCAGCGGATAGAGCAAAGCAAGCGAGCTCAAAAATAGCCGTCTCATCCCGTACGCTCGTACCGTTTCAAAGCCCGGCGTCCTCGGCGCGCTTCGGCGGTGAAAGCTTTACTCCCCTCGATCGATCTGCGCTTTCTGCAGCCTGTCCGAATAATCGACGTAGATCGACTTCCACTCAGTGTAGAAATCGATGGCGCCGATGCCGCCTTCGCGATGGCCGTTGCCGGTCGCCTTCGTTCCGCCGAATGGCAGGTGCACTTCGGCGCCGATCGTTGGGGCGTTGATGTAAGTGATGCCCGCGTCTAGGTCGCGAATGGCAGAGAAGGCCTTGTTCACGTCTTTGGTGTAGAGCGCCGACGACAGACCGTACTCGATTCCATTGGCGATTCCAATTGCATCTTCCAGGTCGTCACATGGAATGATCGCGACTACGGGGCCGAAGACTTCTTCCTGCGCGATACGCATCTGAGCATCGACGTCGATGAATACCGTCGGCTCCATAAAATATCCATACTCGTACTTGCTCTCGGTCAGACGGTTGCCTCCGCAGACCAGCTTCGCACCTTCATTCTTGGCGATGTCGACGTAGCTGAGATCGGTGCTGAGTTGGCGCTCGTTGATCGCCGGTCCCATCTCGACTGTTTCGTCCAGGCCGTTGCCGACTTTGAGTTTTTTTGCGCGTTCGACGTAGCGTTCGATGAACTCGCTGTACACGCCTTTCTGCACGATGATTCGGCTGGTTGCGGTGCAACGCTGGCCGGTGGTGCCGAAGCCTCCCCACAGTCCGCCTTCGATGGCGAGACCTAGGTTGGCATCGTCGAGGACGATCATAGGGTTTTTTCCGCCGAGTTCGAGCGAGCAATGCTTGAAGCTTTTCGCGGCGCTTTGTCCCACGATGCGGCCCACCGCGGATGATCCGGTGAGTGAGATGGCGCGTACGTCAGAATGTTCGGTGAGCGGCGTGCCCACATCAGGGCCGAAGCCGGTCACGATGTTGATGACGCCATGCGACACGCCGGCGTCGGCGAGGGCGCGCACCAGGTTAAAGGTGGAGAGCGGCGTGTCCTGCGCGGGCTTAATGACGCAGGTGTTGCCGCAGACGATTGCGGGGAGCAGCTTCCACGAAGGGATCGCCATGGGGAAATTCCAGGGCGTGATCATTCCGCAGATGCCGATGGGTTGGCGCACGGCCATGGCGAATTTGTTGGGCAGCTCCGACGGAACTGTCGGGCCGAACATGCGGCGTCCTTCGCCGGCCATGTAGTAGGCGCAGTCGATTGCCTCTTGCACGTCGCCACGGGTTTCGGCGAGAACCTTGCCCATTTCGCGGGTCATGTCGCGAGCGCATTCTTCTTTGCGCTCAATCAGAATCTCAGCGGCCTTGAAGACCAGCTCGGCGCGGCGGGGTGCGGGGACCAGGCGCCACCGGGCGAAGGCACGCTTGGCCGCGTCCACGGCGGCGTCCACGTCGGCCTTGCCGGACTTCTGAAAGATGCCAACTACGTCGCGGGTGTCGGCAGGATTGCGGTCTTCGAAAGTCTCTCCGGTGGAAGACTCGACCCATTCGCCGTCGATAAAGTTCTTATAAACCTTGGTCGGATTAGTGTTGCCAATAGTTGCGGGCGTGGGCAAAGTCTCGGTTGCCATGATTGCCTCCTCGATGAATGCCGAATATTGATCGTACAGCGGGCACTGGAGGTGCGGCAAGGGAGGCGCTGCTGGCTATCAGCCTTCAGCTGTCAGCTTACGGCTTTTGGCTCCAAGCGATTAGCTGGTGGCCTGACCTCGGACTTGGTGGACTTTTGATGAGCCGCGGGCGAGAAGGCGAGTTCTAGTCTACCGTTCTAGATTGTCGGGCTGGGTAATATCGGCTCAAAAAAAACACGCACCTTGGGCTAAAAATCACTACGTCCTGGCGACAGCTTCTTCGTTCACCCTGATTCGCGGTGAACCTCAAAATGTTACCCGTAGCGCGAACTGAAGGACTCGTGGCATGTGAGCGCTCGTGGCATACAGAAAGCTGGGCGTGTTCACCGCGCTATTCAATCCCGACCATCGCGTATGGTTGAAGATGTTGAACGCTTCTGCACGGAACTGAACCGCTAACTTCTCGGTGGGCTTGAAAACTTTAAACACCGACATGTCGAAGTTGGTACGATGAGGGTGGTTCAGGCTGTTGCGGCCTGAGTCGCCGAAGGTCAGGCCTTGCGGCAGCGCATAAGCCGCGCAGTTGAAGAGTAGCGCGCCCTTGGTGTTCGGCTCAGAACAGCGAGGGTCGGCAGTGGCGTGAGGATCTCCGATGCGATCGGCGTAGGAGCCGATTCCGCTGGTGCCATCGGCCACGCCGGCATTGTCGCCGGAGGGGCCATCGACCACGGAAAACGGTACGCCGCTTTGCGAGGTCATGATGCCTGCGACCTGCCAGCCACCGAGAAACGTTTGTGTGAGTCCCTTGTGTGCGAAGAACGGCAGCTCATAAATCCAACTCATGGTCAGGATATGGCGCTGATCATAGTTTGAGCTGGCATAGTTCTTGTGAACGTCCTAGGAGTTCACAAAGTTGCTATCAACGTTGTCAGTCTGCCGATTGAGTGGCAATCAGGACAGCCAAGCCTTGTGCGCTCTAGAATCCCAGTGGCATCGACTTCGCCGCCTCTAGAGTGACACGTTGCTTGTGCTTATAAGCCAGATTGGCCATGTGTACTGCGATCGCGGACCGGTAGCCAATCTCAGCTGGCGCATTCGGAGTCTTGCGACTGCGTATGCAGTCAATCCAGTTGCCCATGTGGTCCTGATCCGGAGTCTCTCCCGGAAGCGCTGTGCCCTGCGAACGATTGACCCTCTCGGGTGAGTAGCGAATGCGCTCCCCGGACTCCCCTTTCACCATGTCCGACTCTCCTAAAGTGTGCTCGATGGTTCCGTCACTGCCTAGGAAGTGTTCGCCCAATCCGTAGTGGCTGTTGCTAAAGGTGGATTGCCAGGTCACGACGATGTCCTTGGGAAAATCGAGGGTGACCGCGATCGTGTCAGGCACTTCGCGCCCATCCTTTTCGGAGAATATTCCGCCAGACATGTAGGCTGCGTTGGGTAGCGGCAGATCGAGCGCGCTCATGATCCAGGCAAACTGATGCACTCCATTCTCGGCGACATTGCCGCCGGCAAACTCCCAAAACAAACGCCAGTTGATGAGCCGGTACGGATCGAAAGGCCGGTCTGGCCGGCCGTTGAGGAAGGCCGTCCAGTTCACATTTTGCGCCGTGCAATCGGAAGGAACCGGACGCACCCACTGGCCCTTGCCGTGGGCAGTGTTGCGGCTCATCCACGAATTTACCTGCGTAACTTTTCCGACAATTCCGTCCTTGACCCACCTTCTCGCGTCGGTCAATGCACCTCCACTTTCCCACTGCAGGCCGATTTGGACCACGCGGTCGGAATTCTTCACCGCGTCCAGGCATTGGTCAGCTTCTGGGATCGACCACGCCATGGTTTTCTCGGCATAAAGATCTTTGCCCGCGGCCAGAGTGTCGAGAAAATGCCGGGCGTGGGCGTGCAATGGGCTAGCCACGATGACAGCGTCGAGGTCTTTCATGTCGAGCAGGCGCCGATGATCATTAAATGTCTGAATGCCGGGCGCCATCTTCTTAGCTTCGTCGTGCCGCCGGGTGTAGACGTCGGCGATGGCCACCAGTTGGGTGTTGCGCACCGCCATGACTTCGTGAAGCAAATCCTGCCCGCGGTTTCCCACGCCTATCATCCCGACGCGGATACGATCATTTGCGCCGAGTACCCGCGAAGTCGGATACGCCAGAAGAGTTGCTGTACCCAAGGCTGCCTGCTTGAGAAAATCACGTCTGCTGTTGTCTGTCACGATGGAGTCCTCGAAAAACTGCTCACAACGCCCCGGCATCTTGCAAAAGTTTTTTCATACCTGCCCAACTCTGACGCGATGACTCTTCTGGCGTGCTACCGCCGTTCCAGTGAGTTTCCAGACTCACCGCGAATTGGTAGCCATCGCGCTTGAGCGCTTTGAACTGCCCGGTCCAATCGACGACGCCTTTTCCCATGGCCGCCCAATCGTATCCTTTGTCCTTCTTTACTGCATCCTTGCAGTGGCAGTGACCGATGCGGTCCTTGGGCAAAAGATTGTAGCCGTCGGGATACGGCGTCTCCCCGCTGGCCGCGGCGTTTCCCGGGTCCCAGTTGAGCATGAGATAGGGAGACTTCACTGCATTCAAAACCTTGGCAGCTTCGGCCCCCGTGGCGGTATTGAGACCGGAATCATTTTCCAGAAGCAAGACGATACCTTTCTTGCCCGCTTTGTCGGCGGTGTCCAGCAACTTTCCATTTATAGCTGCACGATATGGAACTTGATCCTCCAACCGCCAGAAGTCGAAGCAGCGCACGCGATCACTGCCGAAGGCTTTCGCCATTTCGATGGCGCGCTCCAGAACTTCGTCCTGCTGATCGAAGGTGAAGTCAGCGTGGAAATCGTGCGCTGTGCTGAATTCCGATTGCGGAGCGCCCTTCCAGTCCACTTTGAAAAGCGGACTGGCGATGTCGGTCACGCGTAAGTTGTATTTCCGCAGTATGCGTTGCGCTTCCGCAACTTCCTTCGCGTCCAGATTGACAACGTTTTTTTTCCACATGCTGCGCAGCTCGATCCACTCCATGCCGAATTCGCGCGACGCAACTTCGCAGGCGCGACCAAAGTCCTGTGAAATCTCGTCATTGATAACGGAAACTCGGAACGGCGACTTCAGAGGCTTTGCGGCAACCGCGTTTGAAGACTTTCGCTGCGGATCGCCGCCGGAGGAGCTCGTGGGCCGAGAGCGCGACTCGGGCTTCATCAAAGCATAACCGAGCGGCGAAGCGGTTATGGTGGCGGCTGCCATCGCACCTAATCTTGACAGGAATTCACGACGTGCGAAACGAACCGGCATGCGTTCCTCCTTGAGATGAGCTCCGTGACTTGAATTTCACACGACGAGGGGTTCAATCCTATCACTACCGGGAAATTGACTGAAGGACGTCATCGGCGTGTTCGTAGGAAGTTAGAATGTCCGGTTTTTGTAGCCCATGAAATGTCCGGTTTAGGTTAATCCAGCAGCTCGTGGCGCCCGGTCTGTGGTTGACGTCATGGCCATGCCTTGGGCCCTGCCTGGTCTTCGGGTGGGCGTTTCATTGCGCTCGAGCGTGAGGCAGGGCAGTCGTATGCTTACTTCATAGTGCCAGCCCTGAGCGGCCCAGAGCGCAAATTGGCCGCAGCCGGCTTTGATATCTCTCCGCATGGCCGCACGGTTATCTACAGCCGTGTTGACTCGCTTGAAAGCGACATCATGCTGGTCGAAACCTTTCGCTGCCGCCTTACTGAATGTCAAAGCCGTTGTCGATTGTCACACGGTCGGATGCTGGCTTCGGTTCTCTAGCGCCACCTCTTCACTTTCGGCCAGAGCTGAGTGAGGGAACCAAACTTGGCTCGCTTGCAGATGAAGACGGGGATTTCTTTCTCCA
>Ga0070708_100000860_pt1 | contig 22875 bp, 22 predicted proteins | sample KBSK5503metaG_FD_65469 | JGI IMG/M metagenome (GOLD analysis project Ga0070708, IMG submission 65469) | Corn, switchgrass and miscanthus rhizosphere microbial communities from Kellogg Biological Station, Michigan, USA - KBS K5-50-3 metaG | ecosystem: Host-associated > Plants > Roots >... | reverse complement strand
CGAAAAGCCGGACGAGGACGCCGGGACCCTCTGATAGCATCCGCCCGTGCTCCGGCTCGTCATCCCAAAAGGCTCGCTTGAGGTGAACACCCTCACCCTGCTCGAGCAGGCCGACCTCGCTCTGAAGCGCGGCTCCGACCGTGATTACCACGGTTCGATCGTCGATCCACGCATCGATCGCGTCTCGATCCTCCGCCCGCAAGAGATCCCGGGGTACATCGAAGAAGGGCTCTTCGACCTTGGGATCACCAGCAGGGACTGGATCGAAGAAACACAGTCCGACGTCGAGATCCTGTGTGAGCTTGGTGACGCCGGTCGTGTCGGAGGTCGCGTGCGTATCGTGCTCGCGGTGCCGAAGGATTCGCCGATCGAGCGGGCCGATCAGCTCGCCCCCAACTCGCGCATCTCTACCGAGTACCCGAACATCACAACACGCGCGTTCGAGAAGCTGGGGATCCCGGTCCACGTCTTCCTCTCGTACGGGGCGACGGAAGCGAAGGTGCCCGACATCGCAGACGCCGTCGTCGAGGCGACCGAAACCGGCTCATCGTTGCGTCGAAGCGGCCTCAAGATCGTCGAGACGCTCGTCGACTCGCCGACCCTGTTGATCGCGAACCGGGTAGCAGTTGCGGACCCGGCCAAGCGGCAAGCCATGACCGACGTCCAGATCCTGCTGCTTGGGGTTATCGCGGCGCGCGGCCGGGTTCTCGTGAAGCTCAATGTCGCCGAGCCGTCGCTGTCCGGCGTGCTCGAGATCTTGCCGGCGATGAAAGCGCCGACGATCTCCAAACTGACGTCGGGCGACGATTATGCGGTCGAAACGGTCGTTGAGAAGTCTCAGATAAACGTCCTGATCCCTCAGCTAAAAGAGCGCGGAGCGACCGACATCATCGAGCTCCCGATCTCCAAGATCGTCCCCTGACCGACGGACTCACGTCCCCTTTCCTGGCAGTTTGTGGGTGTGGTACGCTCCGCGCCGCGCTGGGTCCGGCGCATGGAGTTATCCGCGTGCGCGCGGCGGGCAGGAGGGGAAGGGTGGCACAAGGCACCGTCAAGTGGTTCAGCAACGAGAAAGGTTTTGGATTCATCTCGCGCGAGGACGGCGACGACGTCTTCGTGCACCACAGCGCCATCCAGATGGATGGCTACCGCACCCTGAGTGAAGGTCAGCGGGTGGAGTTCGACATCGTCGACGGCCCGAAGGGCCAGCAGGCAGCCAACGTACGGCCCGCCTGACCTGCGCCGATCATTTACGCCGGCCGCGCGCGGAGGCGCTTCGTCGTCCTCGACACCCGGTTGCGGCGCCCCTATACTCGCCGAGTGCGCGCAGAGGTTGAGCGCGCACAAAGAAGGAGCTGGGACTCCTCACCCACCGGGGAATATTCAGAGCCGGCCGGGTTGTTTTGAGGTTTGTTCCGGGCGCCCTTCGGGCGTCCCTTCTTTTTGTCCAACGGAGTGATGAGGTGATGCTGGATCGCTAGTGAACCGAGAGTGAACGACCGGATCCGCGCCCCGGAGGTGCGCCTCGTGGGACCGGACGGAAGCCAGGTCGGCGTGCTGGCATTGAACGATGCGCTTCGCATCGCGCGAGAGCTGGACCTGGATCTTGTCGAAGTAGCGCCGCAGGCGCGGCCGCCTGTGTGCCGGCTGCTCGACTACGGCAAGTATCGCTACGAGATGGCGGTGAAGGCGAAGGACGCCAAGCGGAAGCAGGCTTCATCGGTGCTGAAAGAGATGAAGATGCGGCCGAAGATCGATATCCACGACTACAAGACGAAGAGGGGCCACATCGAGCGCTTCCTCAACGGAGGTCACAAGGTCAAAGTGACGATCATGTACCGCGGGCGGGAGATGGCTCACACGGAGCTGGGAGCAAAGATCCTCGATCGTCTGGCCGCCGACTTGGAGCCGATCGCACACGTGGAGACGCCGCCGAAGCTCGACGGCCGCAACATGACGATCGTGTTCGCGCCCACGAAACGCGCGGCCGCGAAGCGAGAGAAAGCTGAAGGGGAATAACCCATGCCGAAGATGAAGACACACCGCGCGGCTGCGAAAAGGCTTCGCCTGACGGGGAGCGGGAAGATCGTCCGCAAGCGGGCATTCGCCCGCCACATCCTCGAGAAGAAGTCGCCGAAGAGGAAGCGCCGCCTAGGCAAGACCATCGTCGTTTCCCGGGCCGACCGCAGGCGCGCGCGCCGTCTGCTGGGGGGCTGATCCATGGCACGCGTGAAACGAAGCGTCAGCGGCAGGAAGAAGCGCCGCACGGTTCTAGAGCGGGCCTCGGGCTATCGCGGCTCGCGGGGCCGGCTCTATCGGTCTGCGCGCGAGCAGGTGTTGCACTCTCTTCGCTACTCGTACAACGACCGCCGCAAGCGGAAGGGCGACTTCCGCCGTCTCTGGATCGCGCGCATCAACGCAGCCGCGCGCGAGCACGGCTTGTCGTACAACCGCCTGATCAACGGACTGAAGCTGGCGGAGGTCGACGTGGACAGGCGCGTGCTTTCGGACATGGCGGTCAAGGATCCCGCCGCGTTCGGGGCTCTCGTCGAGGTCGCGCGCGCTGGACTCGAGCGAGGGCACGCGCCGGGCGAGTGAACACCAGCCGGGAGGAGGGGGCGAGCAGGGCTCTATGACCGGCGAAACGATCCTCGACCGTCTGCCTGATGGCGTCGTCGTCGTCGGCCCGGACCGCGCGATCGCGCAGATGAATCGCGCAGCGGAGCGCCTGACCGGCTGGTCGCGAGACGACGCGATCGGGCGCCTGTACGGCGATGTTCTTCGCCTTCGCCACGCCGCGGGGTTCCTGGTTCACGAGCGAGCCGACCCGTTCAGCGTGGCGCCCCGTCTGGCGACCGGATCGCCCGAGCGCGAGTACATGCTGACGAGTCGCGACGGCACCGAACGTTGGGTGGCAGTTCGGACGGCGTACGGGTGGGACGACGGCAGGCTCAGCCAAGTCGTTGCGACGGTCCGAGACATCGGCAGGCGGCATCGGCTCGAACGCTCCGCGTACGACCTGATCGCCACGCTCGCACACGACCTGCGCTCGCCCCTCACATCGGTCAAGGGGTTCACGTCCACGATGCGCAGGAACTGGCAGAAGTTCAATGACAAGCAGAAGCAAGACATGCTCGAAACGATCGACTGGGACGCGGACCGGATGAACCGGTTGCTCAAGGACCTTCTCGACTTCTCACGTCTCGAAGCAGGCCGTCTCGAGCTGAAACGACAGTTGGTCGACCTCCCGGCCCTTGCAGCACAGGTCGTCGACCGGATCGTCAAGAGCGATGGAGGGACGCATATCCTCACCACGGAGTTCCCGGATGGTTTCCCGGCCGTCTCGGCCGATCTCGGCAAGATCGAGCAGGTCTTGGTCAACCTCGTCGAGAACGCGGTGAAGCACGGCGACCCCGGAAAGGTCAGCGTGACCGGCGAGATCTCCTCGACGCAGATCACGGTTCGCGTCGCCGATTCAGGACCCGGCATCGATCCGCATCACGTCCCGTACGTCTTCACGAAGTTCTACCGGCGAGGGACCGGGCAACGGCATGCGGGAACGGGCCTCGGTCTCTACATCTGCAAAGGCATCATCGAAGCCCACGGCGGCCAGATATCCATCGAGCACACCGACCCCAGCGGTACCGTATTCGCATTCACCCTGCCGCAGGAGGATGCGTGAGCGAGACAACGTCTCTCATAGCGGATGCGTTGAAAACCGCACTCGATGAGGCGCGCGAAGCTACGTCGGTCGCCGAGCTGCGCGATGTGCGGGTGCGCGCGCTCGGCCGCAAAGCCCCCATGTCACGCGTGCGGGCTCAGATGGGCGCTCTATCCGAGGACGAGCGGCGCGAGATCGGCCGGTTGCTCAACGAAGCGCGGGAGCAGATCGAAGCCGCGCTTACCGCGCGTGAAGGTGAGCTCTCGGCAGCCGAAGAATCAGAATCGCTTGCGCGCGATCGCATCGACGTCACGGCACCCGGCCGCCGCCTGGACCCCGGTCACCCGCATCCCCTGACACTTGTCGCCGATCGGATCGTCGACATCTTCGTCGGGATGGGTTTCCGCGTCGCAGAGGGTCCCGAGGTCGAAACCGATTGGTACAACTTCCAAGCGCTCAACATCCCGCCGGACCATCCGGCGCGCTCGATGCAGGACACCATGTACGTCGAAGGCACCGACCTCGTCATGCGAACGCATACCTCGCCGGTGCAGGTGCGCGCTATGCAAGCGCAGGACCCGCCGATCTACATCGTCGTCCCCGGGCGCGTATACCGGCGGGATCCATTCGACGCTTCCCACTCGCCGGCCTTTCAGCAGATCGAAGGGCTTGCGATCGACAAAGGCCTTTCGTTTGCGGATCTGAAGGGAACCCTCGCCGCGTTCGCGCGCGAGATGTTCGGACCGCGACAGCGCGTGCGGTTCCGTCCTTCTTACTTCCAGTTCACAGAGCCCTCGGCTGAGGTCGACGTGCTCTGCATGAACTGCGAAGGAGCAGGGTGCGCCGCTTGCGGCCGAAGCGGATGGATAGAGATCTTGGGCGCCGGCCTCGTTCACCCGAACGTCTTGAAAGCCGTCGGCTGGGATCCTGAAGTGTGGTCCGGCTTCGCCTTCGGCCTCGGCGTCGAACGTATCGCGATGCGCGCGCTCGGCGTTCACGATATCCGGTGGTTCTACGAGAACGACCAACGCTTCCTCGCGGGATTCCACGCCTGATGCGCGTTCCGCTTTCGTGGCTTCGTGAGTTCACACCGGTCGACGACGACCCGGACTCGATCGCGACCTCCCTCTCGATGTTCGGTCTGAAAGTGGACGAGGTTATACGGATCGGAACAGGTATCAGCGGTGTCGTCGTCGGCGAAGTGCGCGCGATACGCGATCACCCCGATGCGGACAACCTGATACTCGTGCGCGCCTTCGACGGTACGGTCGAGCGCGACATCGTCTGCGGCGCGCGCAACTTCGCGGTCGGAGACAAGGTTCCGCTCGCGCTCCCCGGCGCGCACCTGCCCAATGGGATGGAGATCGCACAACGCGTGGTTCGCGGCGAGACCAGCGACGGCATGCTGTGCTCGGCTCGCGAGCTGCTTATCGCGGACGACCACTCGGGGATCATGGTCCTCGATCCCGACGCGCCGGTGGGGAAGGACCTTGTGTCCGCACTCGACCTCGAAGACGTCGTCTTCGACATCGACGTCACGGGTAATCGTCCGGACGCATTGTCGATACTCGGCGTGGCGCGCGACGTCTCCATCCTTTACAAGTTGCCGCTCACCGTGCCGGGCGTGTCGGGGAAGGAAACCGGGCCCGACGTTACGACACTTGCATCCGTCGCCATCGAGGACAAGCGCGGTTGTCCCCGGTACCTCGCGCGTGTGATCGAGGGCGTCTCGATCGGCCCGTCACCGTGGTGGATGCGCCGGAGGCTGATGGCAGCGGGGATGCGCCCGATCTCGAACGTTGTCGACGTCACGAACTATGTGCTGCTCGAACGAGGGCACCCGATGCACGCGTTCGACCTCGACAAGCTGGCAGGGCATGCGATCGTCGTCCGCCACGCGCGCAAAGGCGAACCGATCACGACCCTGGACGGACAGGAGCGCCCGCTCAAGAAAGAGGATCTATTGATCTGCGACGCCGAGCGGCCGGTCGCGATCGCCGGGATCATGGGCGGCGCCGAGACGGAGGTCTCCGCAACAACGACGCGAATCCTTCTTGAAAGCGCGTTCTTCGCGCCGGAACGGATCGCTCATACCGCGCGACGGCTGGGTATGCGAAGCGAGGCGAGCGTGCGCTTCGAGCACGGGACCGATGTCGAGAACGTTCCACCTGCTGCGGGTCGGGCCTCCGCGTTGCTGGCATCGCTTGCCGGCGGCACGGTTGCGAGCGGCGCGATCGACGTCTACCCGAAGCCGATCATTCGCAAGCCGATCCGTGTTCGTACTGCACGGGCCAATGTATTGCTCGGGATCGACGAGCCAGTCGGTGAGATGGCAGCGCTGCTCGATGCGCTGGGATGTCGGGTCGAAGCAAAGCGGTCGGTACTCCGCGTCACGCCTCCGAGCTGGCGCCCAGACATCGTGATCGAAGAGAACGTCGTCGAGGAGATCGGACGGCTTTACGGATACGAACGCATCCCCGAGACCCTTCCGTCCGGCGGGAGGATCGGCGGTCTAACGCTGCACCAGCGCAGGCGTAGGAGTGCACGCCAGCTGATGATCGGCGCCGGTCTGTCCGAAGCGCAGACGCTGAGCCTGCTTCCACCGTGGTTCGCCGATCGAGCGGGACTGCCTGCCGACCACGAATTGCGATCGCAGGTTCGACTCTCGAACCCGCTCTCGGAAGAAGAGTCCATCCTCCGTCCCTCGCTCATCCCGGGCTTGCTGCTCGCCGCACAACGCAACGTCGCGCGGCGCGCATTGCCGGTGCGCTTGTTCGAGCTCGGTATCGTCTTCGGTCGTGGCACCGACGAAGAGAGGCCGATCGCGGAGATGGAGCGGCTTGGTTTCGTTTTTACGGGCCCGACGCCGGCGACGTGGCATGGGCCTGCGAGGGAGCTCGATTTCTACGACGGCAAAGGCGCGCTGGAAGCCCTCGCCGCGGGGTTGGGCGTTCGCTCGCTCGAGCTTCAGGCATCCGACGGCGGCGGCCTCGGCCATCCGGGGCGATCGGCGGCCATCGTGATCGGCGGCGTCGCTGCCGGGGCGCTCATCGAGCTGCACCCGACCGTAGCCGAAGCGCTCGAGCTTCCTCGCCGAGTCGTTGTCGGCGAGGTCGGCGTCATTCCGCTTTTCGCCGCCGCGACTGAAGATCGCGCCGAACCCCCGGCTCGATTTCCCGCGGTCGCACGCGATGTGGCCTTGGTCGTCCCGGCCGAGACAACGGCGGCAGCGGTCGAGCAGCAACTGCGGGCAGCCGCGGGTCCGCTCCTTGCCGATGTCGAGCTCTTCGACGTTTACCGTGGAGATCAGATCCCACCGGGCACGGTGAGCCTCGCGTACTCGTTGACCCTTCGAGACCCCGAGCGAACGCTGACCGACGCCGACGCGGACACGATTATGGACGCGATCGCGGCCGCAGCAGCGTCGTCGGGCTGGTCGATCCGCGACTAAACCCGTTTGCATAAATATACAGGCTCTTGTATACCTTTGAGATCGCCGGGAGGGAGTTGCGTTGGTATATCGGGCTGCGGTCGCGGGCGGGTCGGGGTACACAGGTGCCGAACTCCTTCGGCTGCTCGAAAGTCATCCTAAGTTCACGACTGCCGTCGCGACGTCGCGGGAGTTCGCCGGGCGCAGGATCGCCGATGTCTATCCCAACCTGCGCACCGACCTCGGATACACAGAGCTTGATCCGGCGGTGCTCGAAGACGTCGACGTCGCGTTCCTCGCGTTGCCGCACGGCGCGTCGATGGAGATCGGCGCGCGGCTCGCGAAAGCAGGCGTCGCCGTCGTCGATCTCTCCGCCGACTTCCGGCTGAAGGATCCCGGGCTGTACCCGGAATGGTTCGGGTCCCCGCACGTTGCGCCTGAGACGCTGCCCGACTGGGTGTACGGGTTGCCCGAGCTGCATCGCGATGAGATCCGTGGTGCGCGCGCGATCGCCAATCCCGGTTGCTATCCCACGGCGGCGATCCTGGCACTCGCCCCGCTCGTCGACGGCGGCCTTATCGACCCGGCCACGATCGTCGTCAGCGCGGCGTCGGGTGTATCCGGCGCCGGCCGCAAGCTGGCCAACGACGTCCATTTCTCGCATGTGGACGCCAACTACAAGGCGTATGGTTTGCCAACGCACAAGCACACGCCGGAGATCGAGCAAGAGCTCACGACGCTCGCCGGTGCTGCGGTTCGGATCACGTTCGTTCCGCATCTGGTTCCGATGCCGCGGGGCTTGCTTGCGACCTGCATCGCGACGGCGACCAACGATGCCGACCCCATCGCCACCGCGCGCGCGATGTACGACGGTGAGCCTTTCGTTAGAGTTCTCTCTGGGGCGATGCCCGAGACGAAGTACACGCTTGGCTCGAACAACTGCCTCCTCGGCTACTCACGTGACGATCGCACCGGGCGGATCGTCGCCGTCGCTGCGATCGACAACCTCGGGAAGGGCGCGGCGGGACAGGCCCTGCAGAACGCCAACCTGATGCTGGGCCTTGCCGAGGCGGAAGGGCTCACCGCAGGAGGGATCTATCCGTGATCCTCCCCGAGGGATACACCGCGTCCGGGATCGCCTGCGGCCTCAAGCCGAGCGGGAACCTCGACCTTGGGATGCTCGTGTCCGATCGGCCGGCTGCAGCAGCCGGCGTTTTCACGACCAACCGCGTGCAAGCAGCGCCCGTACAGCTCTCCCGCCGACATATCCGGCGCGGCTCGGCGCGCGGGATCGTCGTCAACGCCGGGAACGCCAACGCATGCACGGGGAAGCAAGGCTATGCGGATGCGCGCGCGATGGCCGAGCAGACCGCGCGCGTGCTGGCAACAACGAGAGAAAAGGTTCTGGTGAGCTCCACCGGCATCATCGGCGTGCCGCTCGATATGGAGAAAGTCCGGGAGGGGATCGACGTAGCCACGAAGGCGTTGTCGCTCGACGGTGCACGGGACTTCGCCGCCGCGATAATGACCACCGATACGCGGCCGAAGACGGCGGAAGCGACCGTTGGACCGGCGCGGATCGTCGGTTTCGCGAAGGGCGCCGGGATGATCGCGCCGGAGATGGCGACCCTGCTTGCGTTCATCGTCACCGACGCACCCGTCGAGCGCGGATTGCTGGTCGATGCCCTCGAAGGTGCCACCGCGCGCACGTTCAACTCGATCAGCGTCGATGGGTGCCGCTCGACCAACGACACGCTGCTCGTCCTTGCGAACGGCGCAACGGGTGACGAGCCGATGGGGCTCGAGCATCCGAGTGCGGACGCTTTCCGTGAGGCGCTCGAAGAGGTCTGCTCGTCGCTTACGCGCCAGATCGTCGAGGACGGCGAGGGAGCTACGAAAGTCGTATCGATCGTCGTCGACGGCGCGACGAGCGCCCGCGAGGCACGGCGCGCGGCCGGCTCAGTCGCGGACTCGGTGCTCTTGCGGTGCGCGCTGAACGGCGCCGATCCGAACTGGGGGCGCGTGTTGGCGGCGCTCGGAACCTCCGGGATCCCGTTCGACCCGAACGTCGTCGACGTGTCGCTGGGAGGCCAGCTCCTCTGCGAGAACGGCTCGCCAGGCCCCGGCGACCCCGGGAAGGCGCGCGCAGCGTTGCTCGATCGGGAGGTCGAAGTGCGCATTTTCCTGAAGCGCGGCGATGCGACGGCAACCGTGTTGACGAACGACCTGTCGGCCGAGTACGTCCGGATCAATGCGGAGTACACGACGTGATCTCCGCACTCGAGAAGTCGCGGATCTTGATGGAGGCCCTCCCGTACATCAAGCGCTACTACGGCCGCACCGTGGTAGTGAAGTACGGCGGTGCCGCGATGGACGATCCGGCCTTGCGCGAGTCGTTCGCGAACGACATCGTGCTGATGCGCTACGTGGGGATGAATCCGGTCGTCGTGCACGGCGGTGGGCCGCAAGTTACGGCGCATATCGAACGCCTCGGCGGGAAGGCAACGTTCGTCGACGGCTACCGCGTGACGACGGCCGAAGATCTGGAGGTCGTCCGGATGGTGCTGGCCGGCGTGATCAACAAAGACATCGTCGCGTTGATCAACCGCCACGGCACGATGGCGGCCGGCCTCTCCGGCGAGGACGGGGCGCTCGTTCGGGTTCGCAAGAAGGCCGGCGCAACCGAACTTGGTTTCGTCGGTGAGGTCGAGCAGGTCAACCCAGGCATCGTGACCGACCTGCTACGCGATTTCATCCCCGTGATCGCGACCCTCGGTGTCGACGAGGGCGGCCAGACCTACAACGTGAACGCAGATGAGGTCGCCGCCGCCGTCGCCGAAGCGCTGGGAGCGGAGAAGCTGGTCTTCCTCACGAACGTCGATGGGATCATCGACGCGGGCGGCACGCTCCTGACGCAGCTGAGCGCCGACGGCGTCGAACGGTTACGTTCGGACGGCGTGCTGACCGCCGGCATGATTCCGAAGGTCGATGCCGCATTGCACGCGATCAAAGGCGGCGTTCCGCGAGTGACGATCCTCGACGGTCGCGCAGAGCACGCTCTGCTGCTGGAGATATTCACCGATCAAGGCGTGGGAACGATGGTGACTGCATGAAGTCGTTCAACCAGATCAAGGCGCTCGAGAACCGGTATCACATGAACGTGTACGGCCGGCAGCCGGTCGCGTTCGTGCGCGGCGAAGGCGCGATGCTGTGGGACAGCGAGGGGAAGCAGTACCTGGACTTCCTCGCCGGCATCGCCGTGATGAACGTCGGCCATTCACACCCGAGGGTCGTCGAAGCCATCCGCGAGCAGGCAGGCCGGCTGACCCACGTCTCGAACCTTTTCTACACCGAGCCCCAGGCGATCCTCGCGGAACGGCTCCACGAGCTCCTCGGCTGGGGAAAGGTCTTCTTCTCCAACTCCGGCGCCGAGGCGAACGAATGCGCGCTGAAGCTCGCGAGGCGCTGGGCGCGCGCGCACGGCTCCCCGGATCGCTCCGGCGTCGTCGTCGCTCTCGGTTCGTTCCACGGAAGGACGTTCACGACATTGGCGGCCACCGGTCAACCCCACAAGCACGAGCCGTTCGCCCCACTTCCTGCGTGGTTCACCTACATCTCCTTGAACGACGAGGAAGCTCTTGATAAAGCCGTCGGTGACGACACCACCGCGGTTCTGCTGGAGGTCGTTCAAGGAGAGGGTGGTGTCCGTCTCGCGACGCCGGAATTCCTGACGGCTGCTCGAAAGTTCTGCGACGAACGGGGTGCGGCCTTGATCGTCGACGAGGTGCAGACGGGTCTCGGCCGGACAGGTCGTTGGTTCGCCTTCCAGCACTACGACGTGGAGCCCGACATCGTGACGCTGGCGAAAGCCCTCGGAGCAGGGCTGCCCATCGGCGCGTGCATCGCGCGCGAAGAGGTTGCCGACGCGTTCAAGCCCGGCGACCACGCAACGACGTTCGGCGGAGGGCCGGTGCCGTGCGCCGCTGCCTTGGCGGTGCTCGACATCATCGAGTCCGAAGACCTCGTCGCGCGCGCTGAGACGGCGGGGGACCGACTGAGGGATGCGCTCGTGCGCGCGACCGAAGGAAACCCGGCCGTCAAGGAGATCCGCGGCCTCGGGTTGCTCATCGCGATCGAGCTTGCCGGCGAGTGGGCGAGCGAGATCGTCGGCCGGGCGCTCGAGCGGGGTCTCGTCGTCAACAATGTCGCGCCCGACGTGGTGCGGCTCGCTCCGCCTCTCATCGTCTCCCCGGCGCAGATCGACACAGCGGTCGAGGTCCTGGCCGCGTTGCTGTCCTCCTATTTGGAACAGGCATGAGCGAAGCGGGATCGATCAAGATGTGGGTGCTGGCTTTCGTCGTGCTCTGCGGAGTTGGATTCGGGACACTCGTTGGCGTTGGTTGTGCTGTAGGGGCGAATCAATGCCCGTTCACGAAACACAAGGCGCAGACCTCGACCAACGGTCAAACTCTCTATCTAACGAACTGCGTTCTCTGCCACGGGATCAACGGAGAGGGGGGACGAGCGGACGCGCCAGCGTTGCGGTCGGGGAACGCCGTAACGTTGAGCCTCGCCCAGCTCGAGGAGAAGATCGCGAAAGGCAAGCCGTTCTTCATGCCGTCGTTCTCGAAGAAAGCTCACCCGCCGGGACCCTTGGACGACGCTCAGATCGCAGCCATCGCACGATACGTCATCACCCTAAGGACAAAGTCGTGAGCGAGCGCGTCCCACTGATCTTGGTCGTCGAGGACGATCCTTCCGTGCAGAACCTTCTGACGGTCCTGCTCGAAGCTGAGGGCTACGAGGTCATCAACGCCGTCGACGGGCTCGAAGGACTCGTCAAGATGGAGCTGCAGCACCCATCATTGGTGATCCTGGACCTCATGATGCCGAACGTGACCGGCGACCGCGTTATCGATGAGATCCGGGAGGACGTCCGGCTGAATCGCGTCCCACTCATCGTCGTGTCGGGGAGACACGACGTCCACGAATCCTTCGACGAAGTGCTCGGGGTCGAAAACGTGTTCGCGAAGCCACTCGATCCCGCCGCGCTGTTGGAACGGGTTGCCGAGCTGCTTGGGGAGGGGTCGCGATGAAGCGCGACTTCCTTGCGATCGAATCGCTCTCGGTAGACGAGTTGCACGCGCTGCTCGACCGGGCGGCGAAGATGAAGGCCGACCGCCGGCCGACGGACGTGCTCGCGGGCCGCTCGATCGGGATGATCTTCGAGAAGCCGTCGACCAGGACGCGTGTTTCCTTCGAGGTTGCGATCAACGAGCTGGGGGCGCACGCGGTCGTCCTGAACGCGTCTGAGCTTCAGCTGGGCCGCGGGGAGACGATCGAAGACACCGCACGCGTCTTGGCCCGCTATCTACATGCACTAGTCGTCCGCACGTTCGAGCAGGACCGGCTGGAACGCCTTGCGCGCTGGGCCGACATCCCGATCATCAACGCGCTATCGGACCTGATGCACCCTTGCCAGGCGCTCGCAGACCTTCAGACCGTTCAAGAGCGCTTGGGAAGACTTGAGGGGCGCACGCTCGCGTACGTAGGCGACGGTAACAATGTCGCGCACTCGCTGCTGACCGGGTGCGCGCTGGCGGGGATGAACGTGCGGGTCGCAACGCCGGCCGGCTACGAGCCGATCAGTCAGATCGTGAAGCGCGCGGAAGAGATAGCGGCCACGACGGGCGCGCGCGTCTCCGTAACCACGGAAGCGGCCACCGCGGCCGAGGGCGCAGACGTCCTCTACACGGACGTGTGGGCCTCGATGGGGCAGGAAGGCGAAGTGGAGGAGCGCAAGCTGATCTTCGCGCCCTACCAGGTGAGTGCGGCGCTCGTCGCGCGCGCGGCACCGGGCGCGATCGTGATGCACTGCCTTCCGGCACACCGGGGAGAGGAGATCACCGACGACGTCATCGAAGGACCGCAGTCCGTGGTATGGGATCAAGCCGAAAATCGCTTGCACGCGCAGAAGGCGCTTCTGGAGTGGCTGCTCCGATGAAGGCAAGCAGACACCGGCGGATCGTGCGGCTTCTTCGGCGCCAGGCGGTCACGAGCCAAGCCGAACTTGCCGCGCTTTTGCGCGCGCAAGGCGAGCCGGTCACGCAAGCGACGCTGTCGCGCGACCTCGAAGAGCTCGGCGCGTTCAAGGCCCGCCAGCCCGACGGACGAGTCGCCTATCGTTTGCCGGAAGAGCCGCCGCAGAACGGCGAGCACCTTCACAGGATGTTGGTCGAGTTCGTCTCCGAGGTGGAGTCCTCGGGACCGCTCGTCGTGCTGCGGACACCGCCTGGGTGCGCGCAACCAGTCGCGCGCGCGATCGACACCGGAGAGGTGAAGGACGTCATCGCGACGGTCGCGGGGGACGACACGGTTCTGGTCGTCTGTCGCGAAGGAGTGTCGGGCGGGACGGTGGCTCGGCGTCTCGAGGCGATGGCCGGAGAAGCGAACACATCGAAGGGAGCATGACGTGACGGATCGGTGCGTGCTGGCGTACTCGGGAGGATTGGATACCTCCGTGGCGATCGGCTGGCTCAAAGACAAGTACGGCGCCGAGGTGATCGCCATGGCGGTCGACGTCGGGCAGGGAGTCGACGAGGATCTCCTGCGCGCGCGTGGCGAAGCATGCGGCGCCGCCGAGGTCATCGTCGTCGATGCACGCGAGGAGTTCGCGCGCGACTTCGCGCTCCCGGCGCTCCGCGCCAACGCGATGTACATGGGGAAGTATCCTCTCGTTTCGGCCTTGTCCAGACCGCTTATCGTCAGACATCTTGTTCGCATCGCTCGCGAGAAGAGCGCGAAGTACGTCGCACACGGGTGCACGGGCAAGGGGAACGATCAGGTCCGCTTCGAAGTCGCCACCGCGGCGCTCGCGCCCGACCTCGTCACCCTCGCGCCGGTGCGCGACGCGGGGCTAACGCGCGACGCAGCGATCGAGTATGCGGAAGAGCGAAGCCTCCCCGTTCCCGTTACCAAGTCCAGTCCCTATTCGATCGACGAGAACCTCTGGGGACGGACGATGGAATGCGGCATCATCGAAGATCCGTGGGTCGCGCCTCCACAAGACGCCTATGAGTGGACGGTTGCCCCCGAAGATGCGCCGGACGAGCCCGACGTTCTTACCGTCTCCTTCGAGTCGGGCACGCCGGTCACCATCGACGGTGCCGGCGGGTCTCCTGCGGAGATCATCGGACAGATCGCGCGGCGCGCGGGAGCCCACGGGATCGGGCGGATCGACATGATCGAAGATCGGCTGATCGGCATCAAGAGCCGCGAGGTGTACGAGGTTCCAGGCGCCGTGACGCTGATCACGGCGCATCGCGACCTTGAAGACCTCACGCTCGAGCGCTCTCTCGGCTCGTTCAAGCGTGGCGTCGAGCCCGTGTACGCCGATCTCGTCTACAACGGCCTGTGGTACTCGCCGCTTCGGCGCGCGCTCGACGCCTTCATCACCGACTCGCAGCGGCCGGTCACCGGCGACGTGCGGCTCCGCCTGTACCGCGGCACCGTCACCGTCGAGGGACGCCGCAGTCCACTGGCGCTCTACGAGCATGGGCTCGCAACGTACGAAGCCGGAGATCGGTTCGACCATGATGCTGCGGCCGGGTTCGTGAAGCTCTGGGGCTTGCCGTTGAAGGTTTGGTCCGAGCGGCAGGGCGAAGGCCGGTGACCAAGCTTTGGGGGGGTCGTTTCGGTGAGGAACCTGCTCCGGAGCTGCTGGCGTTCACCGAGAGCTTATCGTTCGACCGGCTGCTCGCGGGCGAAGACTGCACCGTCCTTGCTGCGCACGCGCGCGCGCTGGCTCGCGCGGGATACCTCAGCGCCGAAGACGCGACAGCGGTGGTCACCGCACTCGAAGGGATCGCCAAGGACATGGCGTCCGGGGCGTTCGGATTCGACGAGAACGATGAGGACATCCACACGGCGGTCGAACGCGCGCTGCTCGCGCGACTACCGGACGTGGCCCCGCGCGTGCGAGCGGGCTTATCCCGCAACGACCGCGTCGCCGCCGCGCTCCGGCTGTGGATGCTTCGGCACGGCCGCTCTGTGGCCTTGGCCGTGTGCGATCTCGTTGATGTCCTCGTGCAGCGCGCGCGCGATCATCCCGACGTGATCTTGCCGGGTTACACGCACATGCAGCGCGCGCAGCCGGTCCGGCTGGCGCACCATCTGCTCGCGCACGCATTCGCGTTCGAGCGCGACATCCGGCGCATCCTCGACGCGCTCGGGCGGACGGATGTCTCGCCGCTCGGGGCGGGTGCGTTGGCGGGATCAACGCTCGAGCTCGACGCGGCGTCGACCGCACACGAAGCGGGCTTCGGCTTCGTCTCACCGAACTCGATCGACGCGGTCTCCGACCGCGACTTCGTCGCGGAGTTCTGCGCGGCTGCCGCGATCCTGGGTATCCACTGCTCACGGCTCGGCGAAGAGGTCGTGCTCTGGACGTCCGCCGAGTTCGGATACGCGGAACTCTCCGACGCGTTCGCCACCGGATCGAGCCTCATGCCGCAAAAGAAGAATCCGGACGTCGCCGAGCTGGCCCGGGGGAAGTCCGGGCGGCTCATCGGGAACCTCACCGGACTACTCGCAACCCTGAAGGGGCTTCCGCTCGCTTACAACCGCGACCTTCAAGAAGACAAAGAGCCGCTCTTCGACAGCGTTGCAACCGTGTTGACGATGGTCCCGGCGCTTGCGGGCGCGGTTCGGACCCTTCGGTTCGACGTCGATGTGATGGCGCGCGGGGCCGCCGACGGCATGCTCCTCGCGACCGATGTCGCCGAGTATCTCGTCGCGAAGGGTGTCTCGTTCCGCGACGCGCATGACCTCGTCGGAAGGGTCGTACAGCGCGCGGTCGCCGATGGCCGTTCGCTCGCCGAGATCCCGCTCGACGAGCTGAAGTCGGTCTCGGACGCGTTCGACGCCGACGTTCGAGAGGTACTCGACGCGCAGAGATCGGTGGAAAGGCGACCGGCACCCGGACCCTCCGCCGCCTCGGTCGAGGCGCAGCTTTCCCGACTCGACGCCGCGCTCGAGCAGATCCGCAGCATCCTCGGCTGAGCCCGACCCGGCGCACGGCACGGTCGCTAGGATTCACCCGGCATGCCGAAGACGAACGAAGAGGTTGAAGAGCTGCTCGGCGAGTGGGCCGAGCTCCTCCAAGTCACCGGAGCCGACGCCTTCCGGGTGCGCGCGTACGAAAAGGCTGCGCGCTCGATCGGTGGCTACTCGAAAGACCTCCGCGAGCTCGACGACAAGGGGATCTTGGCGATCCCCAACGTCGGGAAGAGCATGCTCGGCCGGATCCGCGAATACCTCGACACCGGCTCGCTCCACGAGCTCGAGGACCTGCGCGAGATGGTTCCCGGCGGGATGCGCGAGCTTCTTCGGATACCCGGCCTCGGTCCCAAGAAGGCGATCCTCGTCTACGAGCAGCTTGGGATCACCTCCCTCGCCGAGCTCGCCGCCGCCGCCGAAGCGAACAAGCTTCAAGGCATCAAGGGCTTGGGGGCGAAAACCGAAGAGAACCTCCTTCGAGGCATCCGCAACTACAGAGAGCAAGAAGAGCGGATCCTGATAGACCAGGCGATGGAGTCCGCCGAACGCATCATCGCCTCGTTAACCGACGCGTGCACCTTCGACGAGATCGCCTACGCAGGCTCGTTACGGCGGATGCGCGAGACGATCGGCGACCTCGACATCCTGGTCGCCGCTTCGGACGCTGAGCCGATCATGGAGGCCTTCACGTCGATGCCCCGGGTGGCAGAGGTGCTCGCCAAAGGGTCGACCAAGACGACGATCGTCACCAGGCGCGGGTTGCAAGTTGACCTCCGCGTCGTCCCGCACGAGGCGTGGGGGGCCGCCCTTATCTACTTCACTGGCTCCAAGGCGCACAACATCAAGATCAGAGAGATCGCAGTGAAGAAAGGTCTCAAGCTTTCCGAATGGGGACTCTTCCACGCGAAGGACGGTTCGCTCATCGCCGCCCTTGACGAGGAAGAGGTCTACGCGGCGCTGGGCCTTCCGTGGATCCCGCCGACGATGCGCGAAGACTGTGGGGAGGTTGAAGCCGCGCTGGCCGGATCGCTGCCGGCGCCGGTCGAAGCACGTGACCTGCGGGGAGATCTCCACACCCACACGAACCTAACCGACGGTCTTGCGCCGCTCGAAGAGATGCTCGACACGGCGGCTGCGCGCGGGTACGCGTACTACGCCGTGACCGACCACGCTGAGAATCTCTCGATGACCGGCATGAGCCGCGCGGCCGTGCTCGAGCAGCGCAAGAAACTCAAGACCTTGCAGCAGCACTACCCGAAGATGACGATCCTCCAGGGTTGCGAGCTGAACATCGCGAAGGACGGGACGGTCGACTACGACCCCGAGTTCCTGGCTGGGTTCGACGTCCTCGTTGCAAGTGTCCACTCCTACTTCCGGCTGTCGAGCGACGAGCAGACCCGCCGGCTGATAACAGCGATGGAGAACCCGCTTGTGAACGTGATCGGTCATCCGAGCGGCCGTTTGATCGGACGACGCCCGCCGATCGACTTCGACTTCGGCGCGGTGTGCGAAGCGGCCGTTCGCACCGGCACCGCGCTCGAGGTCAACTCCTTCCCCGACCGGCTCGACCTTCGCGACGACCACATCCGGTGGGCCGTCGAACGAGGCGTCACGCTTTCGGTCGACACCGACTCCCACGCGCCGAAGCACATGGACAACATCCGCTACGGGATCGGGACCGCCCAACGCGGGTGGGCGACGAAAGCCGACGTCCTTAACACACGGACGCTGAAGCAGGTCCAAGACTTCATCGCTCGCAAACGGAAGCGCGCGTGAGAGTCGCCGACGTCCCCGAGACACCGTTGCCGCTGCGACCGCTCGCGCGCGCATTCTTCATCCGGCCGGTCGTCGAAGTCGCGCGCGATCTTCTCGGCTGCCTCCTCGTTCACGAGACACAGGACGGTCGAACCAGCGGAACGATCGTCGAAGCCGAGGCTTACTCCTCCGATGATCCCGCGAGCCACTCATATCGGGGACGTACCGAACGCAACGCGCCCATGTTTGAGGACCCCGGCTACGCATATGTGTACTTCACCTACGGCATGCATTACTGCCTGAACGCCGTGACCGAGCGCTCCGGACAAGCGGCTGCGGTGCTGATCCGGGCGGTACAGCCGCTCGAAGGGCTCGAGCTGATGCGCGCGCGCAGGGGAGGGGCGGTGCGCGATCGCGATCTCGCGCGCGGCCCCGGGCGGCTCACGCAAGCATTCGGCATCGCGCGTGAGCAGAACCGTTCCGATCTCACGAAACCACCGCTGATGATCTGCGCCGGTGAGCGCTTGCCGTACAACGAGGCGAACGCGACGCCGCGGATCGGACTCGGGACTCTTCAGGACGGGCGGCTGTGGCGCTTCGCGATCAAGGACAGCCCGTGGACGTCGCGCCCGCCCAGCGTGAAGGCTACGGGTTCACGTAGATCGTAACGGTGGAGCCTTTGCCGAAGTTCGCAGAGGCGCACGGATCCTGGAGCCACACCCTTCCCGAGCCGGTTTCGGCAGAGTCTTGACACCCCGGGTATCCGCCGGTGTTCTGCTTGACGACGACCAAAGCCTTGTATCCGTACTCCGCAAGCTTCTGCTTCGCGCGATCGACGGTTCGACCGATCACCATCGGCACCTGATTCACCGCTTGATCGTTGCTGACGTAGATGTACGCGCGCTGACCGACGATCGCGGCCGAACCGGGACTCGGCGTTTGGTCGCAGATGGTTCCTTGCGGATACGCGGGGCAATACTGAGAGAGCGTTACGACGTCGAATCCAGCCTTCTGGAGCGTTTCCCGCCCAAACGTCAGCGTGTTCCCGACCACGTTCGGCGTCGAGTCGATGTTGCCCGAGGTCGGCTCGGTGCAGACCGTCGTCGGCTCGGTCCCCTTCAGGTAGTTCTTTTCTTGGATCAGGTACGGCGGGGTGAACTGGTTCGGGAGGCAATTGCGAAGCGTGTCGACCCTGACCTTCACGTAGGCCTCTTCCGCAGTCGGGAAGGGAACGGCGGGCACACCCTTAAGCGCTTCGAGCATCCATGACTGCCACATGTGTCCGGGCCACGACGAGCCGAAGACGGTGATCCGCGTGCGCGGCGGCCGCATCGCGATCTCACCCTTCGGAAACCCGACCCACCGCACACCAACGAGCTGAGGCGTAAACCCCGCGAACCAAGCGTCGTGGTACTCCTCCGATGTGCCGGTCTTGCCGGCGGCCGGCCGGCCGAGCTGGATGTGCCGGCCCGTGCCCTCCGTCATAACCGCCTGCAGTGCCTGATCCACCAGCGCGGCGACAGCAGGGCTCAGCACCCGCTTCTTCACGACTTTGTGCTCGTAAAGGACCTTGCCGCTCGCGTCGGTGATCTTGGTTATAGGCGCAGGGTCCACACGATAGCCACCGTTTGCGAACGTCGAGTATGCGCCCGCCATCTCGAGCGGGTTCACGACCTCGGATCCGAGTGCGATCGCGTAATTCGGCTGGATGTTGGACATGATCCCGAGGCGATGCGCCATCTCAACCACGGCTTGCGGTCCGATCTTCAACACCACCTGCGCGAAGACGACGTTGATGCTGTCCGCGGTCGCTTGGAGCAACGAGAGGCTGCTTCCGAAGTTGATCCCCTCGTAGTTTCCCGGGTTCCACGTCTCGCCGTCGGGAAGCCGCAGGAAGACGCGGGAACCGCCGCGCCAGATGCTTTTCAGCGAAATGCCACGCTCCAATGCAGCGGCGAGTGTGAATGGCTTGAAAGATGATCCCGGCTGGCGCTGAGCCTTGACTGCAAGATTGAGCTTCGCGTAAGGATCCTTGGGGTCGAAGAAGTTACGGCCACCGACCATCGACAAGATGTTGCCGGTATTCGGATCGAGGCCGACGAACGCCGTGTAGGGATCGCTCTTATTAGGGAGTGTGGTCTTGCTGACCTGCTCCGCAACGTGTTGAAGGTGCGGATCGATCGTCGTATAGATCCGCAAGCCACCCTTGAACACTGCGTTGATGCGATCCGTCCGCGTCGCGCCCAGCGCCTTGAACTCGTCGGCGCTATCGAAGATCCGCTGCTTCACGTAGTCGATGAAGTACGCGTCCGGGTACGCCGCGAACTCTGCTTGCGGATGAAGCCCGAGAGGCTGCTTGCGCGCGGCCGCGTCCTGCTTCGCGCTGATCATCTTCTCGTCGACCATCCGCTTCATGACGAAGTTGCGACGGCCGAGCGCATCTTTCGGATCCGTCTCGGGGTCGTAGAGCGACGGCGAGGCGATCATACCGGCGAGCAGGGCTGCCTGAGTGAGCGTCAGCTGCTTGGCGTGGACTCCGAAGAACGTCTTCGCTGCCGCCTCGACCCCGTACGAACCCCGGCCGAAGTACACGGTATTGAGATAGCGCTCGAGGATCTGATCCTTCGTGAGCTTCTGCTCGAGTTGGAACGCCAGGATCGCCTCCTGGACCTTGCGCTTGAACGTGCGCTGCGTCCCAACGAGCGTGTTCTTCACCAGCTGCTGCGTGATCGTAGAACCACCCTCGACGATCTTGCCCGCCTTCGCATTGGCAGTGAATGCGCGCACGACGCTCCGGTAGTCGATCCCGGGATGCTGATAGAAGCGTGCGTCCTCGATCGCGATGACCGCATTGCGGACGTTCATCGGGATTTCGCCCAGCGGAATGACCTGCCGGTCCTGCTCGGCGTGCAGGGTAGTGATAAGACTGCCGTCCGCGGCATACACGAACGTCGTTTGCGCCTGCGCCTGGGCGTTTGCGAGCAGCTTGTCCAGATTTGGCAGCGAGCTGCACGCCGTGAGCGCCGGAAGCGCGAGCAGGAGGACGCCGAGCGCAAAGGCTCGTGGGTTCCGGGGAAGACGTGGTTTGCTCATCGTAGGTCCGTCGGCAGGCGTGCACCCATGCTACCGGGTGCGGCAAGCTGTCGGAACGAGGCGCGCGCGCGTCGCTGGGTGCCGGCGAACCCACTGATACGCTGCCGCTCGATATGGACCTTTTCGACGACCTTCGGTGGCGCGGGCTCGCGTACCAATGGACTGGCGATGATGCGTTACCGGCGCGCTTGCTGAAAGACCCGATCACCCTCTACCTCGGGATCGATCCCAGCGCTTCGTCGCTTCACATCGGACATCTCGTCGGACTGATGACACTTCGGCGTTTCCAGCGGGTCGGCCATCGCCCGATCGCCGTGGCCGGTGGCGGGACCGGCATGATCGGCGACCCCTCAGGGAAAAGCGATGAGCGGAACCTCCTCTCGGAAGACGAGTTGGCCCACAACGTCGAGGCCATCCGCGCGCAGATAGGCAGGTTCCTCGATTTCAGCGGCGGGAAGCGTGGTGCCCTCCTTCTCAACAATGCAGACTGGCTGGGCCGGCTCGGGTACATCGAGTTCTTGCGCGACGTCGGGAAGCATTTCTCCATCAACGCGATGCTGGCGAAGGAGTCGGTGCGCGGGCGCCTCGCAAGCGAGGCCGGGATCAGCTACACCGAGTTCAGCTACATGTTGCTGCAGGCGTACGACTTCGTCCACCTGTTCGACACCGTCGGTTGCGAGCTCCAGGTCGGGGGTTCCGACCAGTTCGGCAACATCTCGGCCGGCGTCGATCTTGGTCGTCGGATGCGCGGGGTCCAATTTTTCGGATTGACCTGGCCGCTGGTGACGCGCAGCGACGGCGCGAAGATGGGGAAGACCGCCGAAGGTGCCGTCTGGCTCGATCCCGCACGCACGACCCCGTACGCCTTTTATCAGTGGTTCATCCAAGTTCCGGACGCCGATGCCGTGCACTTCCTCAAGATCTACACCGATCTCCCACGCGAGCGGATCGAAGAGCTCGAGGGGCTGGTCGAAAAGGAGCCGCAGAAGCGAGAGGCGCAGCGAACCCTGGCGGGCGAGCTCACGCTGCTCGTCCACGGCCCCGAAGGTGTACGGGCGGCAGAGCGGGCCAGTGGGGCCCTCTTCGGCGGGGATCTGGAAGGTTTGGGGGAGGGGGAGCTTCTCGAGATCTTCACCGACGTTCCATCGAAGGAGCTGCCGCGCGCGCGGCTGGAGTCACTCACCGCCGGGGATGCCTTGATCGAGGGCGGCCTCGCAAAGAGCAAGAGCGAAGCGCGGAGGCTGATCGAGGGGGGAGGCGCATCGGTCGGGAACCGCCGGATCAGCGACGCCGATGAGCGGCTTGGTTCGGACGATCTGGCATCCGGCTCGATCATGGTTCTGCGCGCCGGCAAGAACCGGTTCGCGTTGCTCCGCTTCCGACCCTGAACGGTCTTTCCGCTGGTCAGCGCAAGCGCGCGGCGCCCCTCTCGGTTGACACTCCCAGGAGCGAGTCGTAGCATACGCATCCGTGTCCGCGGCGATCGTCCGCGGATACGAGGAGCCAAGACTTGGTGCGAACCTCAGGCCAAAGCCCACGAATGGACAGCCGCTAGGACCGCGCGCGCCGCGGGAGGCTGTCGGTGACCGAGCAGGTCACCGACATTTTTTTGGGCCAAGACCTGCGGGAGCACCGATCGAAGCCCCAAGCACCTTGAGAATTCCATAGCGAGCGTGAGCATCTTAAGAGCCAAGGTACAAAGGGCATACGGTGGATGCCTTGGCGCCAGGAGCCGATGAAGGACGTTGCAGGCTGCGAAAAGCCTCGGGGAGCCGCCAAGCAGGCTTTGATCCGGGGGTGTCCGAATGGGGAAACCCGGCTGGCGTAATGGCCAGTCACTCCTCGCTGAACACATAGGCGAGGTAGAGGGAACCGGGGG
>Ga0070708_100000859_pt1 | contig 22877 bp, 15 predicted proteins | sample KBSK5503metaG_FD_65469 | JGI IMG/M metagenome (GOLD analysis project Ga0070708, IMG submission 65469) | Corn, switchgrass and miscanthus rhizosphere microbial communities from Kellogg Biological Station, Michigan, USA - KBS K5-50-3 metaG | ecosystem: Host-associated > Plants > Roots >... | reverse complement strand
CCAGGGTGTGTCGGGGACTTCCGGTGCGTCGTCGGAACTCAGCGTCTGGGCCGGATGCCCGGCCGGCCCGCCAGCCGCCTCAACAGTTGCCTCGTCAGGTGGCTGGTCGGGCGCCTCGTTCGGGGCGCCGTCCCATGGCTCGGCTGGCTCTCCAGCAGGTGAGGAGCCGATGCCCGATGCGCGCCACGGGCTGCCGGCCGCGAGGCCAGCGATTCCGGCCAGGAGCCCAACCGCCAGGACGCCGGCCAGCAGATACAGCGCCAGCGAACCAACGTTGGCGACGGGGCTCGGGACGGTGCCCGCGACCGCGCCGCTCGGCCTCGGCCCCTCACTGACGGCGCCTCCGATTGCGATGGGCGTCTGCGGTGTGGTGTCGATGCTTGCCGACGGGGTTGCGATGGGCGTGACCGACTCCTCGGCGATGGGCGTTGGAGCGATCGGGGTCGGAGTCGGTATCGCGATGGGAGACGCGGTCGGGGATGGCGTGGGCGAGGGCGTCGGCTGGGCGTTTACCGTCACGTGGTAGGTCAGCGTAAGTGTGATGGTGTGGTTGCTGGCCCTCGCTCGAAATGTGACCGAGAAGTCGCCAGTGGGAAGGGTGCGGGTCGCGACCCATTCACCATCCCTTGTCGAGCCGAGGGGCGTCAGTGGGATAGCGGGCCCGCCGGGGGTGAGGTCTGCCGTCACGCTGCTCGCAGGATGGGTGCCGCGGTAGGTGACGGTGAAGCGGAACAGCGTGCTCGTCGCCCCGCTTCGAGGCGTCACTGAGCCGTTCAGAAGCTGGTCGCGGGCTGCGGCCGGTGTGACCGCGATCATCAGGACGAGCACCGCGCCAACCAGGCTCATTGAGCCGCGCCAGGAGCCCGCCACGTCCGATCACGCCTCCTGTCGTCATGGTGCTGGGCACGTCGCGCCAGAACGCACCAGATGCGGCCGTCACAATACGCCGCGTGGCAGCTGACGCGAAGGGCCGCGCCGAGGCGATCGAGGCGAAGCTGCGCGTCATCGGTACACCCGAGCGCGCGGTCAGCGAGAAGGCTTACCTCAAGAGCGATCTCGAGTTCGCCGGTGCCACGGTCTGGCAGATCCGCAGCGTCGCCAAGGAGGTCGCCGGTGAAGGGCCACCGCTCGGCCATGACGAGTTGCAGGCGCTCGTTGAGGAGCTCTGGACCAAGCCGATGCACGAGCGGCGAATGGCGGCGGTGATGCTGCTCGAGCTGCACCCGCGGCTGCTTGGGATGGAGGACCTGGAACTCGTCGAGCGCCTGGTGCGGGAGTCAAAGACGTGGGCGCTCGTCGATGGCCTGGCCACCGACGTTGTCGGCAGGATCGCGCTCAAGCATCCCGCTGAGATCGCTTCAATCCTCGACCGATGGGCGACCGATTCCGACTTCTGGGTGCGTCGGACGGCACTGCTCGCCGAGCTTCAACCGCTTCGTGCCGGGGCGCCGTTCGATCGGTTCGCGGCTCACGCCGACGCAATGCTCGAGGAGCGGGAGTTCTTCATCCGGAAGGCGATTGGCTGGGTCCTGCGCGAGACGGAAAAGCGCCGACCCGATGAGGTGATCGCATGGCTCGCGCCACGGACGCACCGGGCGAGTGGCATAACGATGCGGGAGGCGGTCCGCCACCTGCCGGAGCCCGACGCGCGTCGTTTGATGGCTGCCTATCGCGAGCGCCGAACCGCCGACTGACAACGGCGGCCGATGGGAGGGAGGTACTGCCGGGTCCTGCGGTAACGGGGGCGGCGCTGCGCGCGCGTCTCAGGTGCGCGGACGCACCTGAGACCCACCCGTCGATATTCCTATCGATCCCACCACCGAACGATGCGAGCGTATCGCGGCCATGGTGCTGTCGAGCGCGGCGATTCGCGGAGGGCCCACTCGTTCGCGCCCCATGCTGCTGGTTCTGGTCTATGGCGTCTTCCTTGTGCTTGTCGGCGTGACAGCGAGCGCGCTGGTCGCGATCACGTCAGCGCATATCTCCAATGCCACGCTGAACGCGACGGTCTCGCGTGACGCCTCACTGGTTGACCTCTTCATCAGCACCAATCTTGATTCGGGTGACCTCGTCGCGATGGCCGTGAGCCCTGGGCGTGTCGCCGAGCTGGACGGAAAGCTCGCCGCACTGACGCGGGAGGATCAGATCATCCGGATCGAGGTACGGGCTCTCGACGGTCTGGTGCTCTTCGCCAGTCAGCCACGGGCGGTGGGCGCGCGGCCGGTCCCGTCGGCCGAGATGCGCCAGGCCCTGAGGGGCCAGGCCTCGGTGGCGCTCGTGGTCAGCGCGGGGTTGGAGGATGCGGCTCCTCCGGCAATCGGTGCCTCGTCGCTCGTTCGCGAGTACCTGCCCATCGTGCGGAACGGCGGTCGGACCGTCGCCGCTGTGGCAGTTTGGCGCGACGCGGCTCCACTCCTGTCAACGATCGAAGGCGCTCAGCGGGACATCCTGGTGGTCGTGCTCGGAGCCGCCGTGGTGCTCGCCGCGATCCTCTTCATCGTCTTCCGGGCCGCGCAGGCCCGGATCACGCACCAGCAGGTAGCGCTGCTGGAGGCGACCCGGCGCGACGCGCTTACCGGGCTACTGAACCACGGCGCCGTGGTCGCGATCCTCGGGGACCTGGTCGAGAAAGCGCGCCGAGGCGACGGAGCCGTTGGCGTGGCCCTCCTCGACGTCGACAACTACAAGCTCCTCAACGAGACGCATGGCCACGATGCAGCCGATGGGGTCCTAATTCGCGTGGCCCTTCTCCTCGGTGGCGGCGTTGGATCGGCCGATCACGTGGCCCGCTATGGACCGGATGAGTTCCTGCTCGTGTGGCAGGCGGCGACGGCCATGGACGTCGAGCGACGGCTGATCGGCCTCCAGGCCGAGCTGACGGCGCTCAGCGTGCAGCTTGGAGACTCTGAGCGGCTACCGATCACCGTCAGCGCCGGCATTGCCGCATTTCCGGAGCACGCCGGCTCGGTCACTGAGCTGCTCTCGACCGCCGGGGTTGCGCTTGGTGAGGCTAGGGCGAGCGGCGGCGATGCGACGCGTGTCGCCCATCGTGACGAGGAGCGCGCAGCGTTCGCAGGCTTCGACGTGCTCCAGGGCCTCGTCATCGCAGTCGACACCAAGGACCGATACACGAAGCGTCACTCGGAGGACGTCGCTCGCTACGCGGTCTTCCTGGCGCGGCGGCTCGGCCTCGACGACGACCTGATACGGATCGTCCAGGTCGCCGGTCTCCTGCACGACGTAGGGAAAATCGGCATCCCCGATGCGCTGCTCCGCAAGCCGGGCAAGCTGACCGCCGAGGAGTTCGACGTCTTCAAGCAGCACGTCGTGCTCGGCGACGCGATCGTGCGCGACCTGGCGGACACCGATCTTGTCCGAGGCGGGATACGGCACCACCACGAGCGCTGGGATGGCCGGGGCTACCTCGAAGGGCTGAGCGGCGAGGAGATCCCGCTCGTGGGTCGCATCATGGCGGTCGCCGACGCGTTCTCCGCAATGACCACGACGCGTCCATACCGCAAGGCCCTGCCGCTCGAGGAGGCCCTCAAGCGCCTTGGCGATGCCGCCGGCACTCAGCTCGACGAAACCCTGGCCCGTGCCTTCATCATGGGCATCGAGACGGCGCCGGACGCTCCTCTCCCAGGCGAGGAGGCTCGATCGTCAACGCTCTGGACTCCGCAGCGGCGCGTAGCATGAACGCGATTCATCGGACGATCCGCCGGCAAGGAGTGCGAGTCGGGCTCGCTTCACTCGTCCTCGTCGCAGCCACGTTCGCGGGTCTTGCCATCGGTCTGGGCCACGCAAAGGTGCACGCCGCGCTGCTGGTCGTGCCCGTGCCGGACGCCCTGACGATGAAACACGACCGGACAGCGGTCGTCGCAGCGCCCGGCGTACTGGGTAACGACATCGGGCTCCTGGGAAGCACAATGGCGATCCTGGTCTCCGGGCCATCGCACGGCTCACTGACGCTCCATCCCGACGGAGGCTACACATACGTCCCGGACGTCGGCTACGTGGGGATCGACGTGTTCCGCTACCGGCCGACTGGCGCGGTCTCGACCTCCACCACGGACACGATCACGATCACGAACGTGGTCCCGGCCGCTGCCCCCGACACGTATGCGGCGACGGCGGGGTCGCCCCGTGTCGTCGCTGCCCCAGGGGTCCTGGCGAACGATGGCGATGCAGACGGCGATCAGCTGTCTGCGAGTCTCGTCACCGGCGTGAGCCATGGTTCGCTCAGCCTGGATTCCGATGGTGGCTTCACGTACACGGCGACGGCCGGGTATTGGGGCGCGGACGGATTCACGTATCGGGTCTGGGATGGCGTTGCCTGGTCGGCGCCGGCCCTGGTCTCCCTGGCGATCAGAGAACCGACGCCTGCCCCCAGCGCGACGCCCATGCCTACGCTGCCCTTACCCTCGCTTCCGGTCGCAACGCCGTCACTTCCCCTTCCCATTCCCACGCTGCCACTCCCCACGCTTCCACTCCCCACCACGCCGTTGCCAAGCCTCCCTCCTACACCAACCCCGACACCCGTGCCCACAACCATCCCAATCGCCAGGCAATTCTCGTCGCCCAGCGTCCCATTGCCATCCAGCCCGAGGGCGACACCCAATCCTTCGTCGGCGTCGGCCGTGGGGGTCTCCGGCGGACCCACCGGGCCAGCGGAAACCGGTAGTGCGGGCCAGCCGCAGGGGCGCATCGGTCTAGGTGCGATGGACGTTCGCGACGGAAGCTTGACCGGCAACGACTTCGGACTTGGGGCACTCGGCGGACTCGACAGCGTTGGGTTCTGGGTGCTGCCGGCTGTCTTCGTTGGTGTTCCTGGGCTGCTGGTGATCGTCTGGGTCGCCATCCAGGTGGCGGCGGGACTCGCATGGCTGCCTGCCGCGCGCCGGATGCGCGGCGATATTGGTCCTCGACTCAGGGCACGTAGGGTGCGGGCAGATCAGGGCTAGCCCAGCGGCGTGTTCGGATCCCACTCCTCGAGTCGCCGTCGGACGTCCGCCAGGAAATACCCGACCTGGGCGCCATCGAGGACCCGGTGATCGAAGCTGCAGGTCATGTTCATGATCGGCCGCACCACGATCGCCTCCTCGCCGTCGATCTCGCGCACAACCGGCCGCTTCACGATCGCCTCCATGGAGAGGATCGCCACCTCGGGAGTGTTGATGATCGGCATGCTGGTGACCGATCCGAACCAGCCGGTGTTGTTGACCGTGAACGTGCCGCCCTGGATCTCGTCGAGGCGTAGCTTGTTGATGCGGGCGCGTGCCGCCAGATCCTGAACCTTGCGGTTCACGCCGCTGATGCTGAGCTGGTCGGCGTTGTGAATGACGGGGACAAGGAGACCGTTGTCCACCGCGACCGCGATCCCGATGTTCATCTCCTGCTTGAGGATGACCCGATCATCGGCGAACTGGCTGTTCAGGGTTGGGTGCTGGCGCAGCGTCTCGGTGACTGCCTTGATGACCACGGCCACGTAGCTGATGCCGATCCCTTCTCGCGCCTTGTAGGCGGCCTGGTTGGCCTCGCGCCAGCGGACCGGGTTGCGCATGTCCACCTCGACCACGGTGTAGGCGTGGGGGACGGTCTGCTTGACGCGCGTCATCTTGGCCGCGATGCCTTTGCGCATCTGCGACATCGGCATCTCGACGTCGCCCGCAGTGGGAGCCGGCACCGGTGACGGTGTGAAGGACGGTGGCGCGGCGGTAGCCGGGGTCGCCGAAGGTGTGGGTGATGGCGCCGGAGCGGCGGGCGGTGGCGGTGGCGCGGCCTCGGCGGTCGCCGCAGGCGGTGGCGCGGCCTGGGCCGGGGGTGCCGTGGGTGCCGTAAGCGGCGCGGCCTCGGCGGCGGGCGCGGAAGGCGCCGCCGCCGCCGCTTCCGGTGCAGGCGACGGCGCAGCGGCAGGAGCCGCGCCTCGCTGCGCGACGTACCCGAGAACATCCTCGCGGGTGACCCGCCCGGCAGCACCACTTCCGTGGATCTGCGCAATGTCGATCTGATTCTCACGGACGAGGCGTCGGACGGCAGGCGTCATGCGCATCGACCCGTCGGTGGCGTCGGCGCTGACGCTCTCTGCGCCATCGGTCCCGGGGGATGCCGGTGCCAATGGCGCAGGTGTCTGTGCCTGAGCGACGGCGGTTACGACGGGCTGGGCTGCCGGCTGAGCGGCCGCCTGAGCCTCGATCGATGCCTGTTCAGCTGCCTGGGGCTCAGCGGGAGCTTCCGCCACGGGCTCGGTCTCAGCCGCTGGCGGCTGGGCTAGCTGTGGCGGCGCGTCTGCCTGCCCAACAGACTCCGGTGCCGCGACGGCGGCCCCGTTCCCTTCCGCATCGATCTCGGCGAGCGGAGTGCCAACCTTCACCGTCTCGCCGTCGGGGACGATGATCTTCGTCACGACGCCGGCGATCTCGGCTGGCACCTCAGCGTTGACCTTATCGGTCACCACTTCGAAGAGCGGGTCGTACTGCTCGACTCGGTCGCCTTCCTTGACCAGCCACCGCTCGATGGTGCCCTCGGTCACGGACTCGCCGAGCTGCGGCATCTTGATGGTGGTTGCCATTGCGGTGACTCCTTGGCTCCTAGCTGCTGGTGCTGTCGGTCGCTCCAGCAACGCCGGTCACGCGGTAGAGGTCGCGCAACGCACCGATCTCTCCGCCGTGGTGGTTATCGTGCTGGATCATCGTCCAGAAGACCTTCCAGGTGGGCCATTCCTCGCCCCAGTTGGTCATCCGCGGTTCTTCTAACGTGTCATTTGTCATTGACTGAAGGTCGCGCACCAGGAGCGCCTGCCCCACCTCCAGGTGAGCGATCGCCGCCTCTGGCGTGCGTGCCGAGTCGATCTCCGGCCAGGTCAGCTTACCCGAGCCGAAAGCGTATTCGTGGTACATGAGCTTGCATTCGGCGACGTGAACCAACCGCCAGCCGATGGTGGTGAGGGGAGCCGGCTCGGGATCCGGCACCTCGTAATCGGCCGCCCACATTCCATTGGGCTTTCGACGGATTGTCCAGCAGTCGGGCGCCGGCTCCCACCAGAACTCCGCGTCGGTCAGGCCTTCGACCCTCGCGCGGATCACGGCGTACGCGTCGTCGAGCTCGGTGGCGAGCAGCTCGATCGTGCCCATCGGTCAATACGCCGCCAGTGTCCGTGCCGCCTCGACGATCTTGGCCGGGTTGACCATGTACCAATCCTCGAGGTTGTGGTGGTACGGAACCCCGGGCACCTCCGGTCCGCCGAGCCGCATGACCGGCGCGTCGAGGTGCTCGAATCCGTCCTCCGCGATCGTTGCCGCGACTTCAGCGCCAAAGCCGCCGAATCGGTTCGCCTCATGGACCACCAGGGCCCGTGCCGTCCTGGCCACCGAGGCCAGGATCGTCTCCGTGTCGAGGGGTCGGAGCGTGCGCAGGTCCACCACCTCCGCTTCGATGCCATCCTCGCGGGCCATCGTCTCGGCTGCCTCGAGCGCGCAATGGCGCATGTAGCCATAGCAGAAGATCGAGAGGGACTTCCCCTCGCGTGCCACGTTGGCCGTGCCGATCCGAACCGACTGATCCCCCTCCGGGACCTCCTCCTTGAAGAGCCGATACGTCTTCTTGTGCTCGAAGAAGAGGACTGGATCGGGATCGCGAATCGCCGCCTTGAGCAGTGCGCGCGCGTCGGCAGGCGTCCCGGGTGCGACGACCCTGAGCCCCACCGTCGAGGTGAAGTAGGCCTCGTTGGACTGGCTGTGATAGAGGGCACCATGGACCCCGCCGCCGTACGGCATGCGGATCACCATCGGCAGGCCAAACGTGCCGTTCGATCGGTACCGCATACGGCTGATCTCGGAAACGATCTGGTTAAAAGCGGGGTACACGAAATCGGCGAACTGCATCTCGGCGATGGGTCGCAGTCCGTAGAGCGCGGCCCCGGCGGCCGCCCCGGCGATCAATCCCTCGCTGAGCGGTGTGTCGAGGACGCGCTTGTCACCGTACTTCGCCCACAGGCCCTCGGTAGCTCCGAAGACGCCGCCCTTCCGGCCCACGTCCTCGCCCATCACCATGACGTTCTCGTCGCGTTCCATCTCCTCGTCCATGGCGAGGCGGATCGCCTCGAGGATGTTCAGCTCGGCCATCGTCAGCTGCCCTCCGCGTAGACGAAGCGCTCGGCGGTCGCCGGGTCTGGATCGGGCCTCTCTTCGGCGCGCCGGCTGGCCTCGTTCACCTCGGCCTTCACTTCGGCCCGGAGGCGAGCATCGGTCTCGATGTCGAGCAGACCGGCCTCGCGCAGCTGATCCGCGAACGCGGGCAACGGGTCGCGCTCCTTGAGCGCCTCGACCTCGCCCGGATCGCGATAGCGGCGCTGGTCATCGTCCGACGAGTGGCTCGTGAGCCGCACAACCTTGGCCTCGATGAGGGTCGGACCCTCTCCCGTGCGTGCCCGCTCGTGCGCCGTGCGCGCTACTCCGTAGCACTCGAGGATGTCGCCACCGTCCACGGTCACGCCCTGGAAGCCGTATCCAGCGGCGCGTGCAGCGACCGAGAGGCCGCCGACCTGCTTGGCCAGCGGAACGCTGATGGCGTACCCATTGTTCTCGCACACGAAGATGACCGGCAGCTTGTGGACGCCCGCGAAGTTCATCGCCTCGTGGACCTCACCCTGGTTGGCCGTCCCCTCGCCGAAGAAGGTGATCGCCACCGTGTCGTCCCCGCGCACCCAGGCGGCCATCGCAATGCCCACCGCATGCAGGACCTGAGTCCCGACCGGTGAACTGACGCTGACGATGTTGAACGGCGCGCCGCCGTAGTGGCCGGGCATCTGCCGGCCGCCTGAGCTGACGTCATCGGCTTTGGCCAGGTGCGCGGTGATGATGTCCTCCGCGCTCATGCCGAAGGTGAGCGTTGCAGCTATCGAACGGTAGAACGGCGCCATCCAGTCGTGGCCGCGGCGCATCGGCCAGGTCGTGCCGATCTGGGCGGCCTCATGGCCCTGGCCGCTGATGACGAAGGCGATCTTGCCGGCGCGCTGCATGAGCCACATCCGCTCGTCCACGGCCCGAGCGAGGAGCATCTGGCGATACATGGCCAGGACGTCGTCGTCGGTCAGGCCCAGATCGCGGTGGCGCGGATTCGCGGCGACCTTGGCGTTCACCCGTGGCACCTCCGGATGTTCAGACGTGGATGGCCGCGCCGTCGACCGCCAGGGCAGCCTCGGCGAGGACTTCGGTGAGTGTCGGATGAGCATGCACGCTCATGGCAATCTCCGCCGCCGTCCCCTCGGCCAGGCGAGCGAAGACCGGCTCCGCGAGGAGGTCGCCGGCGTGTGGGCCGATGATATGCGTCCCCAGCAGCCGGCCGTTCTCCGCATCGGCCACCATCTTGGCGAATCCGTCGAGCTCACCGACGATGGTCGCCTTGCCGAGCGCGCGGAAGGGGAAGGTTCCGACCTTGACGGAGATCCCCTTCTCCTGGGCATCGAGCTCCGAGAGCCCGACCGAGGCGATCTGCGGCCGGCAGAAGGTGACGCGCGGCATGAGATCCATACGTACCGGTTCCGGATCGAGGCCCGCGATCGTCTCAACAGCCACGATGGATTCGTGGCTGGCAACGTGCGCGAGGGCATAGCCGGGCACCATGTCGCCGATGGCGTACAGATGTGGGACATCGGTCCGCATGTGGTCATCGACGAGTACGTACCCGCGGTCCAGCTTCAACCCGGCGATCTGCTCCAGGCCGATGTCGTTGGTGAGGGGCCGGCGCCCGACCGCTACGAGGATCACGTCGCTCTCGACCTGCGTCCGCCCCTCGCTCTCGCGGGCGGCGATCACGAAGCGCAGGCCGCCCTCCGTGAGCTCGATGGACTCGGGGTCGATGGTCGAGGCGGTGAACATGTCGATCCCGCGCTTTCGGAACGTGCGTGTCAGCTCTTTGCTCACGTCGGGATCCTCGAGCGGCACGATCCGGTCGAGGAACTCGATGAGCGTCACCTGGGCGCCGATATCCCGGTAGAGGCTGGCCCATTCGACACCGACGGCGCCCGCGCCGACGATGGTGACGCTGCCCGGCGCCGTGGTCCGCGTCACCGCCTCGTCCGAGGTGATGATCCGCTCGCCGTCGATCGGCAGGCCCGCCAGAGAGCGCGGCGCAGAGCCGGTGGCCAGGATCAGGTCCGTTGCAGTCGCTTCAATCTCGCCGTCAGCACCGCCCGAGATAAGCACCGATGTCGGCCCGGTGACCGTCCCGGACCCGTGCAGAACGGTGACGCCGTTCTTCTTCATCAAGAACTCGACGCCCCGGACGTGCTTGTCGACGACCGTGTCCTTGCGACGAGCAAGCACCTCGTAGTCCAGGCCGACGCCGTCTGACCCGGTCAGCCCAAACTCGGTGCCCTGCTCAACGACACGATGGAGCAGCTCAGCCGTCTCGAGCAGTGCCTTGGAGGGTATGCATCCGCGGTTCAGACAGGTTCCGCCGAGCTTGTCGCGCTCGACGAGGCCGACCTTCATGCCCAGCTGGGCCGCGCGGATGGCGCCGACGTAGCTCATCCCGCCACCCAGGATCAGGAGGTCGAACTGCTGCGAATCGGGCATCTCAGATCATCAGCGAGCCATGCTCGACGAGGCCTCGGGCGACCTGCTCAGGTCGCGTCCCTCGAACGCCGTCATCGCCTGGCGCCAGGCGTCGGGGACGGTGATCGGTCGCTCGGCGGCGTAGTCGTAGGTCACCAGCACGGTCTGCGCCTCGGCCACGAGGTGCCGATCCTCGCCGGCTTCCATGCGATGCGACATGGAAAAGCTCGTCCGTCCGATCCAGTCCAGCCGCGTGCCGATCTCCACCTCCTGTCCGAAGAGGATCGGCGCCCGGAAGTCCATCTGGACCGCGGCCAGGATCAGGGGCGCCCGTTCCACCGCGTCGAGCTTGAGGACGTCGATCAGGTATCGGATCCGTGCCTGCTCGATGTACGTGACGAAGGCGGCGTTGTTGACGTGTCGAAACGCGTCGATGTCGCGAAAACGCACCTCAAGACGGGTGCGATGGCGAAATTCGGGGGTCACGGGAGCCCGATTCTACACGGGCTCCGTTGGCTCGGCCCCCAGGCGGGCTATGCCTGGAGTGCCTCGCCGACGCGTGCCATGAGCGCGGCGAGCAGCGTGGTGCGAGGCACGACGCTCGTCAGGTCCAGCCATTCGTCGGCCGAGTGGTCGTCCCCGCCAATGGGGCCAAGTCCATCGAGGCTCGGAAGTCCGGCAGCCGAGGTCGTGTTCGCGTCGCTGGCGCCACCGGTCGCCGCGCCGCTCACGCTGAAACCGAGCTCGCGGGCGATCGCCTGCGCCAGCCCGACCAGCTGATCCGTGGCCGGGGAGCGCTCCATCGGAGCATGGGATGCCGTCTCGCGCACATCCGCGGTGACCCCCTCAACGGTTGGAATCGCCACGATCCGCGACACCTCGTCACGGGCAGACGCGAACTCCGAAACGCTTGCCGCGCGCAGGTCGAGGCCGACCTCGCACCGGTCGGCCACCACGTTCGGCCGCGTCCCGCCGGCGATCGTTCCGGCGTTCACCGTCACGGACGGCCATCTGCCGCTCAGCGCCGTCAGCTCCACAACGGCCCGCGCCGCCGCCAGGATCGCGCTGCGCCCCTTCTCCGGCTCGACACCGGCGTGCGCCGCGCGACCGCGATAGGTGATCTGAAGGTCCGCGATCCCCTTGCGAGCGCTCACGATGTCGCCATTGGCTCGCGCACACTCGAGCACGAGCGCCACATCGTGGCCCTGGGCGAGCTTTCGAATGAACGGCGTGCTGAACCCGGAACCGATCTCCTCGTCGGGGTTGGCCACGAAGGTCACATTGGGTCGGTACCCGGCCTCGTGGAGAGCAGCGGCGGCGTGCAGGCCGGCGAGAAGGCCGCCCTTCATGTCGCTCACTCCGGGTCCGTACGCGCGGTCGCCGTGGCGCCGGAAAGGCCGGGCGGCTGCGGTCCCGGGGTCGAAAACGGTGTCCATGTGCCCAATCAACAGGAGCCGCGGTCCATCTCCGGCCAGCGTTCCGATGACGAGATCGCCGAGCTGAGGCTCACCGTTGGCCGGCCTGTGTGGCGTCCGCTCGACTCGCGCTCCAAGCTCAGTCATCCAGCTGGCGACGTGGTCGGCGACGCGGTTCACGCCCTCGGGCGTGTAGGAGCCGCAGTCGATGTTCACGAGCGCCTCGAGCTCAGCGAGGTAGCGCTCGAGGCGGGCATTCACAACGCCGCGCAGCGTGGCCGGATCGAGCGAGCCGGGGAGCGGGTCGGGCATCGGCGCGTGAGTATACTGCCGGCCATGCCGCCGCAGGCGCAGGTCGAGGAGCGCGGCGTGGAGCTCGTCGAGCTGCGCATCCTGGACGGTCCGAACCGGTTCTTCACCCGTCCCGCCGTCAAGCTTGAGTTCCGGGCCGCGGCGCCGGGTCCGGCCGCGGAGACGGCCAGCGCGGCCGGCGATGCGGTCCGACGGCTCCATGAGGCGCTGGGCATGCCCGCCCCACGCATGAGCCTGCGCCGCTCGGCCGATGACCGATCCGCGACCGTGGCGTACCCGTGGCGTCGGAGGACGATCTCGCAGGCGATCGGCGCAGCCGCGGCACGGATCGCGCTTGGCCGTGGCCGCGAGCAGCGCGAGCTCGTCGCGCTGCGCGCCGTCGCGCTTGGGCCGCTGGCGGCGGTCCCCATTCCGCGCATCCCGCTCGTCGCCATCACCGGGACGAATGGCAAGAGCACCACCACCCGCCTGATCGCGCACATCGCCACGGGCGCCGGGATGACCGTGGGGATGACGAATTCGGACGGCATTTACCTGCGCGGCACGATCATCGAAGAGGGGGACTGGACCGGGTTCGGAGGCGCAGGGCGCGTCCTCGCCGAGCCGGGCGTCGAGCTCGCCGTGCTCGAGACGGCGCGGGGCGGGATCCTTCTGCGGGGCATCGGCTATGAGCGCAACGACGTTTCGGTGGTCACCAACGTGAGCGCCGATCACCTCGGTTTGCAGGGGATCGACACCCTCGACGAGCTGGCCGACACGAAGGCGGCTGTGGTCCGGATCACCCGCCGCGACGGCTGGGCGGTGCTCAATGCGGATGATCCACGCGTCTGGCAGATGCGTCGCGAGACGCGCGCGCACTGGTATCCGTTCACTCTCGACTCCCGGAGCCCGGCGGCGGCCGCCGCGCTCGCCGCGGGCGGTCGCGCGGCGCTCCTCGAGGACGGCTGGCTCGTCCTGCGGCGCCCCGGAGCGCGGAAGCGGCGCCTGGCGCCAGCCGCCGAGCTGCCCGTCACCTTCGCGGGACTCTCCCGCTACAACGTGGCGAACGCCCTCGCCGCATCCGCCGCGTGTGACGCGCTCGGCATTCCCGCGGCGGTCATCGCCCGAGGCCTGCGCAGCTTCTCGCAGGACGCGACCACCAACCCGGGCCGTCTCAACCTCTTCGAGCGGGGCAAGGTTCATGTGCTCGTCGACTTCGCGCACAACGAGGCCGGGCTCGCCGGCTTGATCGAGGTCGCTCGCGACCTCGCGGCAGCGGGGCGTGGCATGGTGCGCTTGGCGCTCGGCACTGCGGGTGATCGGACCGACGAGATCCTGCATCGGATGGGAGAGCTCTCCGGTGCCGGAGCGGGCGAGGTGGTCATCTGCGAGAAGCGCCACTACCTGCGTGGTCGCCTGCTCGACGAGATGAACGCCATCCTGCGGGCGGGGATAGCCGCCGGCGGCTACGCGCGAGACGTGCCGTCGTACCCCAACGAGCTGTCCGCCCTGCAGGCCCTCGTCGAGCGGAGCCGGCGCGGGGATATCGTGGTGGTCATGAGCCACGTCGAGCGGTCGGAGATCTTCCACTGGCTGGCGGGCGCGGGCTTTCAGTCGGTCTCTCCCGCCAGGCTGCGGGAGCTCGCCGGGGGATAAGGACCGCGAGCCGGCCCGCCGTCATCGGCTCAGTTGGACGCCCCGCCGTGCTGTCGGCGCTGGAGCTCCTTCCAGATGGCGCTCGGGCGGTCGACGCACACGACCACGACCCCGCCGTCTTCGCCCAGCTCGAGTGCGTGGAGCGCCGCCGACATCTCGTCCAGTTCGATCTCTACCGCGGCGCAGCGCGCCCCGCCTTGCATCGCGCGTCGGACACCCTCCTCGACCAACGTGGCGGTCTCGCCTCGCTTCCGTCCGCGGGGGTTCTCGTCCTCGCGAATGACGAGGTGGTCGAAGAACTGGGCAGCCACAGTACCAAGCTCACGGATGTCCTCATCTCGTCGATCACCGGCGGTCGCAATCACCGCCACGCGCCGGCCGGTGACCAGCGGCCGTCGCCCACCGGGCGCGGTCTCCGCCAGCCGCTCGACGAAGTCGCCCAGCGCCTGCATCGCGGGCGCGTTGTGGGCGTAGTCGACGATCACCTTGAACCCGTCGATCTCCACCAGGTTGAGGCGGCCGGGCGCCATGTAGTAGCTCGTGCTGAAGGTCCGGAGGCCCTGGCGAATGTCGTGCAGGTGTGCGCCCGCGGCCCACGCGGCCGCCGCGGCGGCAAGTGCGTTCTGCACGTTCATGCGCGCGCGACCCTCGAATGTCGCGGGGAGCAGGTGGGTCCAGACCAACGGCATGCTCTTGCGCCCTTGGCGTAGCACGATCATCTCGCCGTTGCGGCCCGGCTCGAGCGACACCGAGCGCCTGCCGCGTGATGCCTGGCGGGAGAGGATCTCGTTATCGGGCTGCATGCTGAAGTAGATGACCGAGCCCGAGCAGTGGCGGGCCATGGCGGCGACGTATGGGTCATCGGCATTGAGGACCGCGGTCCCATCGCGGGGCACGGCCTCCACGATCACCTGCTTCACAGCGGCGAGCTGGCGGATCGAGCTGATGCCGCCCAAGCCGAGGTGGTCGCCCGTGACGTTGAGGACCACAGCGACGTCATTGCGCTGGTAGCCAAGACCCTCGCGCAGGATCCCGCCGCGTGCGACCTCGAACACGGCGAAGTCCACGGTGGGGTTCTGGAGGACCGTCGAGGCCGATCGCGGCCCGCTCATATCGCCGCGCCGGATGTGCCGGCCGTCGACGAAGATGCCATCGGTCGAGGTGAGTCCCACCTTGCGGCCCATCCCCTTCAGGATGTGGCCGATCATCCGCGCGGTGGTCGTCTTCCCGTTGCTGCCGGTGACCGCCACGATCGGGATTCGCGACGGCGTCGCGGGAGGGAAGAGCATGTCGAGCACAGGCTTGGCGACGTATTGGGCCTCGCCCTCCGTGGGGTGGGTGTGCATCCGGAAGCCGGGCGCTGCGTTGACCTCCACGATCCCGCCGCCGACCTCGCTGACGGGCTGGCTGATGTCGGGACAGATGAAATCGATGCCCGCGATGTCCAGGCCGACGACGCGAGCCGCAAGCTCGGCGATCTCCGCGTTCTCCGGATGGATCTCGTCAGTCCGATCGATGCTGATCCCGCCGGTGCTCATGTTGCCGGTCCGCTTCAGGTAGACCCGCCGTTCAGCTGGCGGCGTATCGCTCAGCGCGAATCCCTGCTCGGTGGCGTAGGCGATCGACTCGTCGTCGAGGGCGATCCGGGTCAGCACCTTTTCGTGGCCGATGCCGCGCCTCGGGTCCGCGTTGGTGATCTCGATCAGCTCCGCGACTGAGTGGGTACCGTCGCCAATGACGTGCGCCGGGACGCGCTCGGCGACGGCGCACAGCACCCCGCCAACCACCAGGCAGCGATAGTCGCTTCCGGTCAGGAAACTCTCGACCACCACGGCGCCCGATCGTGTCTGCGTCCGGGCGCCGTCGAACGTGGCGCGGACCGCGTCATCATCGGCCAGGTTGAGCATCACCCCTCGACCGTGATTTCCGTCGAGCGGTTTCATCGCGACTGGATAGCCGATCGAAGCCGCGGCGGCGACCGCCTCATCGACGCTCCCGACGACCTCCGAGCGGGGGACCGGAATCCCGGTCCCGGATAGCAATCGGTTCGTCAGCTTCTTGTCCGAGGCGATGTCAACAGAGAGCGAGCTCGTCTGGCTGGTCATCGTCGCGCGGATGCGCTTCTGGTAGATGCCATGACCGAGCTGGACTAGTGACTGGTCGTTGAGCCGTATCCACGGGATGTCGCGAAGCGCCGCCTCGTCGAGGAGCGCCTGCGTGGACGGGCCGAAGGCGGCGCGCTCCGCGAGCAGGACGAGCTTCTCGAACTCGATGCGGAAGTCGAACGCCGGGTCGACCTCCACGAGGTGGTTCACGATCCGCACCGCCAGCCGACCCGCGGCCAACCCGACGCTCTCCTCCGCATAGCTGTAGACCACGTTGTAACGGCCCGGCTGCCCGGCCCCCCGGGTCTTGCCGCGGCCCACCTCGGTGCCGGCGTCACGCTGGAGCTGGAGGGCGATGTGCTCGGCGACGTGGCCCAGCCATGTCCCGTCGCGCAGCCGTTTTTCGAAGCCACCCGTCCGCCCGGTCGAACACGAGTGCAGGCCGACCCCCGGCATCAGGTCGAGGAGCCCCTCGACGAAGCCAGCGATCGTGTTCGAGGGGAATTGCTCCAGGATGCCCAGGTCCACGAGCATCTTGATCGCCGGGTCGTAGCTCCAGTAGTTCGGCCCGCGAAAGACCCGCGTTTCGAGGATCCGCAGGCTGCCCCGCGGTCCCGCGGAGGGTGCGCGCGAGCGCGCCAGAGCTGCGCGTGACTGCGCCGGACTGGGGTTCGAAAGCGTCGCCCCCAGGACTGGAGGGTCGGCTGGCGCGGTAATGGCGCCGGACGGGCCCGTTGGGGCTGCGGGGCCGTCGCCTTCGGCGTGAGGCGCTCGGGTGCGCCGCGCCCCAGCGGTCACTCGCTGGCCTCCTCGGTCGGATGACTGCGTAGTGCCCGCCGGCGTGAGCGCTCAACGACGGTGTCGTCCGCACCCTCCGCCGCGATGCGCCGGATCAGGCGGCGCGCGTGTTCGCCTGCTACTGCCTGGGATGCGAGCTGCCGATCCGTGACCCCAACCGGCCTGAGTGGCGCAAGCAGGCGACGGCGACGGATGTCGAATCGGTACCCGGAAGGGAGTGAATGCAGGATGACCCCGCTGACCATGATCGGCCGATGACGCTTCACCTCGTAGGCGTCGGTCGTCAGGCGGGCAGGATCGAGGATCGTGACCGATCCCTTGCCAATCACCTCCAGCACCCCGCCCGGGGTCACGAGCGCGGCGGTGTCCTCGTCGACCCCGATGCCGAGCAGCGACGGTGACTGCGCCACCAGGGCCAGCAGACGACCGATCCGGTTCCGCTGCTCGAAGTGCTGGTCGATGATCACGCCGGGGAGCAGGCTAAGACCCGCGCTGAGCTGCGTCATCCGCTGCTTGGGAGTCGTTCCGCTCGTCCCGAAGGCCACCATGTAGGTGCTCAGCGCGGAGGCGCCGGCACTTGTTCCGGCGACCACCGCGCCGTGCCGATGGCGCTCCAGCAGCGTGCGTCCGAGGAGCGTCCCACCGATCACGCTCGAAAGCCGCAGCTGATTCCCGCCGGTCATGAAGATGCCAGTGGCATCCTCGACCGCCGCGCAGACGGTCGGGTCGTTCGCTTCCTCGCGGGCAAGGGGTCGGATGCCGCGCACATCGGTGACGCCAAGAGAGCGGAAGAGCGAGGCGTACAGGTCGCTAGCCTCATCGCCGAGCGACGACGCCGTCGAGATGACTGCGATCCGCGCCTCCGCGCCGCCGGCCAGTGACACGAAGCGCGACAGGATCTGCCGCTGCCGGAGCTTGTCCTCGGCACCGCCGATGATCAACAGGTGCCCCACGCGCGGCGTCGTGCGCGAGGGCGATTGGGCGACCATGGGCGGCAGCATAGCGTGGTGGGCGAGCGCGGGGCTGGGCGCTAGACTCGGTCGGATGGCCGTCGATCAGCGCACCGTTCCACGCAGCGAGCATGCGAGGACCGAATCCCGCGACTTCTACGCGGTGCTCGGCGCACAGCCGTCCGCGACCGGCGATGAACTGCGCGCCGCGTTCCGCGAGGCGGTCCTCCGCCATCACCCGGATCGAGCCACGACCTCGCGCCTCGCGACGCGACGCACCTCGATCTTGAATCGCGCCTGGTCGGAGCTGCGGGACCCGCTGCGCCGAATCCACTACGACCGCGCACTCGAGCACGGCGTCGCGGAGACGCTCGACTGGCCGCTCGAGGTTGGGGAGCCCGAGTCTCCGGCGCGGGTTCGGCGTCGCGTCGAGCCGATCGTCCCGAGTCAATGGCATCAGCCGCAGTGGCGCAACGTGGCCGGTTTCCGCGTCCCGGTCGAGGTCTGGCTGCAGGGCCCGGTCGCGTCGAACCGATGGATCGTCCAGCACCACCTCGCGGGCGAGGACTGGCGCGAACATCGCGAGCGGTACTGGCTGCGCTACGCCGCGGACTATTACCGCGATCGCAACCGGCCCGACGACTGGATCGGCTCGCTCGAACGCCTCATCGAGATCGATCTTTCGTTCGACACGCTGGTGCGCGCCCACCTGCGCGAGGCCTACCTCGTCACGCAGATGTACCTGCGCGGCGCGGAGTTCCTGCGCCGGATCGGGACCCGCTGGCCGGAAGGCACGGCGCAACGGCGCTTCATCGAGCAGGACGTCCGCGCCATCCTGGGAGCCTTCCGTGACGCACGCGTGCGCCACGGACCGATCGAGGAGCGCGCCGAGGCCGCTGAGCTGCTGCTGAACTTCCTGGAGGCACTCGGCGTCGAGCCATCGGTCGCTGACGTGCGCGCCGCGGTGGCCGCCCATCGCCGAGCCGGTCATGCCGGTCGAGCGGCGGAGCTCGTGGAGCGGGCCGTCGAGGCGCCGATCACCGAGGCGGGCCGCTGGTACAGCGTCCTCCAGCTTCTCACCGAGTCGGGCCAGTTCGATCGGGCATCGCGCCTGCTGGCCGAGATCGCGCGCGGCGACCACCCGGAGGCACTCGTCGCGCGCGCCGTGCGCGGCAATCCGGCTCGGCGCCTTGGGGCGGCACGCGAGCGCCTCAACCGGGCCAGGCGGCGAGCGGCCGTCGTTCGATGAACGGCCCCCGTCGCCAGCTTGTCCTGCCAGCAAAACGGACTTTGCTTGGCGCCGTGATCGGCTCGGCCGCGGCGGGACTCACGGTTGTCGTTGCCAACCTCGGCACGGACCCGATCCCCGCCACTTCCCTACTGGTACTGGTGATCGCCCTGGTCGGTCTGAGCCTGGGTGCGGCCGCGGCGCTCTGGGCCTACGCCGCGGCCGGGCTGGTCCTCATCGGTCTGGCGGCGCTCCCAACAGGCGAGCCGCTGTCCGCAACCCAGCTCCTGCGGGTCGGCTCATTCGTCGTCGGCTCGCCGCTCATCGTCCTCCTGGCGATCCGCGCCGAGCGCGTCAGCCAGCGGGCAGTCGCCGCACTTGACGCGAGCGTGGCGGCCGAGCGGTTGGCCGAAGAGGAGCGGCGCCTCGCCGTCGCGGCTCGACATGACCTGGACCGCGCGCTGCGGCTGGCAGAGCTCGAACGCGCGAGTCTCGGCGAGGTCGCGGCGGCGATCCCCGAGCCTCTCGTCGTGTACAACGCGGATGGCCAGGGCACATTCGGGAACCGCGCTGCGCTGCAGGTGTTTGGACGGGCCTTCGTCGACCGACCACTCGATGAATGGGGACGGATGGTGGACCCGCGCGACGAATCCGGGAACCCAGTGCCCCGCGAGGGATGGCCGCAGCTGGCCGCGCAGATTGCGCCTCTGCGCCAGCGCATGACGCTGCGCCTGCCGACCTCGGGCCGGGACCTTCTCGTCGATGTAGAGGGGACGCCCGTCCCCGGCGGTGGCTGCGTCCTGCTCCTGCGCGACGTCGGCAAGGAGGAGGACGCGCGCCGGCGACTCTCTCGCTTCGCCAGCTTCGTAGCGCATGAGCTGCGCAACCCGCTAGCGGTGGCCCGGGGCCGCATGGAGCTCGCCCTGCGGGAGCCCGGGCTCTCAACGCGGGTCCAGGGTCACGCGCGCCGGGGGCTCGACTCCGTCGAGGCGGCAATCGCGATCCTCGAGCGCCTCGAGATGTACTCGCGCGCTGACATGGGTAGCATCGAGGCGCAGCGAGAACCGTTCGGCGTGGCCGTCGCAGTGGACGAAGCGGTCGAGCGGTTTCGGGCGCGTGGCAGCGATCGTGTGGTGCGAATCGCCCTGGAGGATCAACCTCGAGCTCGCGGGGACGCGCAGATGGCAGGGCAGGCGATCACCAACCTGCTGACGAACGCAGATCGCTACTCGCTGGCTGGCGCGCCGATCGACGTCGAGGTGGTCGACGGTGATCCGATCGTGCTGCGCGTGACCGACGCGGGGCCAGGGATTGCGGACGTCGTCGCCGATCGCGTCTTCCATGAGCGGATCGCCGCCAGCCGCGGGCTCGGCCTTGGGCTCTACCTGGTTCGGGCCATGATGGAGGCGCAGGGCGGGTCGGTGGACCTCGAAGTGCGCAGGCCGCGAGCCGTCTTCGCCCTGCGGTGGCCGCGGGCGACTGAGGAAGCGGTGGGGTCGGCATCCGAGGAGGGATCCCCAATGGCGGTTGCGGCGAACCAGTCCGATGACGGCTGACGCCGGCCCAGCGGAGCTGCTCTCCCTCCTGCACCGCGCGGAATTGGTCGAGGCGTACCCGTCCGAGCCATCCGACGAAGACCTTGCCGACGCTATCGGGCTGGCGGTCGGGAGGCTCGTGCGCTTCGACATGAACACCCTCGGCGGCGGGCCGCTGCCCGGCGTCGTCGCGGCGCACCGCGCCTTCGACCCGCGGCGCGCGCTTGACTACGGCGACCAGGCATACCGCCGCCTCCGGCAGGCGATCGGCTCGTACGTCGGCGTTCCAGCGCGGCGGGTCATCATCGGCGCGGGCGGGGACGAGCTCATCAGGCTCCTGACCCGCACCGTTGTAGGCGAGGGCGATGGAGTCGTGATCCCGACGCCAACCTTCGCGATGTTCGACGTTGAAGCGCGCCTGATCGGCGCCCGTCCCCGTCCGGTCCCGCGGCGCGTTCTCCGCGAGCGCCAGACGGTCGAGGAGCTGCGGCGTGCGGCCGACCCGGGCCTGGCGAGGCTCATCTGGATCTGCACGCCCAACAACCCGACCGCCGACCTCATTCCGCTGGCGGAGATCGAATCGCTGGCCATCCGTCTGCCAGCCGTCGTCGCGGTCGACGAGGTCTACCTCGAGTTCGCCGAAGCTGCGCTTGGGGCGGAGCCAAACGCACTGAGCGCCGTGGGCCTGACGAAACGGCTGCCGAACGTTGTCGTACTGCGATCCATGGCAAAGGCCTTCGGCCTGGCGGGAGCGCGCGTCGGCTACTTGATCGTTCCGGATTGGCTCGCCAATCGCCTCGACGCCGCCCGCCTCCCGCTCCCGGTCGGTGCTCACAGCGAGGCCCTCGCGCTGGGGGCGCTGGCGGACGTGGACGCGGCACGGGCTCGTCATCGCGAGATCGTCGCCGAGCGCGAGCGCCTGGCTTCGTCGCTCTCCTCGCTTGGCTGGGAGGTGCTCCCATCGGTGACGAACTTCGTTCTCGCGCGGCCACGGCAGGCGGAGAGAACCGCAGCTTCGCTGCTGGAGCGGGGCCTGGTAGTGCGGGCCTATCCAGCCGGCCCGCTCGCCGGATGGCTGCGCGTCACAGCACTGGGGCGGCCCGAAAACGATCGGCTGCTGGCCGCGTTGACCGCGATCGGGAAGGCCTAGTCGGCAGCGCGCTCCAGCGGCCCGAAGTTCGCGGCAGCCAGCTCGTTGCCGACTCGCGCGGCATCGCCGACCGCAAGGATCAGGTAATCATCGGGGCGCAGCAGCTCCATCGCCGAACGATGCACGGCGTCGGCGGTGACCGCCTCGAGGTTGTCACGGTAATTGCTCCACCAGTCGTCGGGGAGGCCATAGATCGCGAGCGGCTCGAGCGCCGCCGAAAGCCCACCGGTCGTCTCGAAGCGGAGGGGAAAGACGCCGATCAGGAAGTCCTTCACCGTTCGCAGCTGGTCTTCCGGCGGTACCTCGATCCGCAGCTTGTCGAGCTCGGAGAGGGTTTCGGTGATGGCCGGAACGGTGACCTCGGTGTGCACCCCGGCGCGCGCGACGAGGGGACCGGCGGAGCGGCGCGGATCGAGCGCCGCGTGCGCGCCGTACGTGTAGCCCAGCTCCTCGCGGAGACGGATATTCAGGCGGCTGCCGAAGACGCCCCCGAGCAGTGTCGTCATCACCGTTGCGGGGAAGAAGCGCGGATCGTGGCGATCGATCCCGATCAGGCCCACCCGGATCTCGGTCTGCACTGATCCAGGACGATCGACCAGCACCACCCGCCGCGGCCCGGCTGGCGTGGCCGCGATGTCGCGGTGTGGCTGTCCCTCGCCACTCCAGTCGCCGAGCCGGTCCTCGACGGCGCGAAGCACATCATCACGGTCGAAGCCGCCGGCGATGATCAGATGCGCGCTCGAGGGCAGGTATGAGGCGCGATGGAACGCCTTCACGTCGTCAAGGGTCAGGGCCCCGACCGTCTCGGGCACGCCGGCCGAGAGGCGCCCGTACGGCGACCCAGAGGCATATGCGTGGCGCAGGAACATCTCGTCGGCAAGGCGGCTTGGGTCGGCGCGGGCCTGCATGATGTCGGCGAGGCGCTCACTGCGCAGGCGGTCGAACTCCGATGCATCGAACCGCGGTTCGCGAACCATCTCGGCGAGCAGAGCGAGACCCTCGTCAACGTAGCGCGGCAGCGCCTGGAAGGCGGCGCGCGCAAAATCCCAGCTGGATTCGCTGCTGACCTCGATGCCGAGCCGTTCGGTCGCTTCCGCGAAGGCGGCGGCGTCCAGGCGTCGCGTGCCGGTCACAAGGAGCCGCGCGGTGAGCGCCGCCTCGCCGCCATGCGCCTCCTCCTCCGACGCAGCGCCAGC
>Ga0070708_100000858_pt1 | contig 22895 bp, 22 predicted proteins | sample KBSK5503metaG_FD_65469 | JGI IMG/M metagenome (GOLD analysis project Ga0070708, IMG submission 65469) | Corn, switchgrass and miscanthus rhizosphere microbial communities from Kellogg Biological Station, Michigan, USA - KBS K5-50-3 metaG | ecosystem: Host-associated > Plants > Roots >... | reverse complement strand
TGCTGCTGCATGGGCTGGGCGGGTCGGCCAGCTCGCTGGCGCCGCTGGTGCCGGCGCTCCTTCCGCTCGCGCCCCGTGTGGTCTTGCTGGAGCTTCCCGGGCACGGCCGGTCGCCGGAGCCCGTGCGCGGTCCGCTCTCCGCGCGCGAGTACGGGTCGGTGGCCGTCGCCTGCGCCGAAGAGATGGCGCGCGAGCAAGGCGGCAAGGTGGCGCTGGTGGGCAACTCGCTCGGCGGCGCGCTCGCCCTCTACGCGGCGCACGAACGGCCCGAGCTGGCCGCGGGAGTGGTGGGCTTGAACCCGGCCGGCGCGGAGCTGTCGGACGAGGCGATGAACGCCCTGCCTCGCGCCTTTACCGACGCGAACGCCGGCGCCGCGCACATGGCACGGCTCTTGTTCCACCGGACGCCGTGGGCGTTCTGGCTCATCGCCCGCGACTTCGCCCGGCATTGGGGCACGCCCACCGTGCAGCGCATCCTGGACGATGCCAGATCCGGCAGCGACCGTTCGCTGGGCCTGGACGTGCTCACCGACATCCACGTTCCCGTGCTGATCCTCTGGGGCGCGCAGGACAGGCTCCTGCCGCCGACCAGCGTGGCCGATTTCCGCCGCATCGCCGGAGCGCGCGTCGAGACCTTGCAAGGTTGCGGACATCTCCCCCAGCTGGAGCGGCCGGCGGCCACGCGGCGCGCGGTCGCCGATTTCGTCAAGAGGCTGAAATAATCCGCGGCCGCCGCGGATTGTTCACCGGCCACGGGTCCGGCCATGTCGGCAAACCGCCGCATGCCTGCGCCGATGTGAACTTTGACAGAGTCGACGCCGGCCAGTAGGAGGGAAAGGTTGCGCTCCGCGATCGTCATCGTGCTCGCAGCCGTGTGCGCCGCGCCTGCCGTGCGAGCGCAAGAAGATCCTTGGGGCGACGCGCAGAGGGCCAGCGATCCGCCCGCGGCGAAGGCCGCGGACGAGCAGAAGCCCGACGACTCCGCCGACGATCCCGAGTCGCAGGCCGAGGTGGAGAAAGGCTCGGCCGAGCTCGAAGCCGTGCGCAAGGCGGAGGAGAAGGCGGGACTCTTGCCGCAGCCGCCCGGCGCCGGCCCCCGCGACGGCCTCTCCGTCGGCCTCGACCCGCAAGACCCGCTGGCCCGCGACGTCTCCACCGCGCTGGGAACCGGCCTCGACGGCACGCCGCTCGCCGACCCCACCCCGGCGGGGAGCGTCTCCGTCAAGCTTCCCGAGCTGCTCGGCATCTCCGAGGACGAGCTGCGCGCCAAGTACGACATCCCCGTCGAGCTGAACGACGCGGTGGTCGCGTACATCCGCTTCTTCCAGACCGACGCGCGCGAGCATTTCGGCAAGTGGCTGGGGCGCAGCACGCGCTACATCCCGATGATGCGGCAGGTGCTGGAGCGGGAGCGGCTTCCGCTGGACACCGTGTACCTGGCGATGATCGAGAGCGGGTTCAGCGCCTATGCGTACTCGTTCGCCAAGGCGGCGGGACCGTGGCAGTTCGTGGTGGGCACTTCGAAGCGCTACGGCCTGCTCACCGATTTCTGGGTGGACGAGCGGCGCGACCCGTACAAGGCGACCATCGCCGCCTCGCGGTACCTGAAGGAGCTGCGCGACAGGTTCAAGGGCAGCTGGTATCTCGCCTGGGCTGCCTACAACGCCGGCGAAGGCAGGATCAGCCGGGCCATCCGCCAGGAGAGGACCACCGACTTCTGGCGGATGATGGGCAAGGGAAGGACGCTGAGGGCGGAGACGAAGCACTACGTGCCCAAGCTGATCGCCGCGGCGCTCATCGCCAAGCACCCCGAGCGGTTCGGGTTCCGCGTCGACTACGAGGAGCCGCGGGAGATGGAGGAAGTGCGGGTGCCGGACGCCACCGACCTGCACGTGCTGGCCAACGCGGCGGGCATCTCGTTCGAGGAGTTCCGCGATCTCAATCCGGAGCTGCGCCGGTTCTGCACTCCGCCGGGAGGTTGGACCATCAAGCTCCCGCACGGGGCCAAGGAGACGTTCCTCGCCGCCTACCAGAAGCTGGACGCGAAGGATCGCCTCAGCTTCACCGAGCACAAGGTGGAGAAGGGCGAGCCGCTGGGAAAGATCGCCCGCGCCTACGGCGTCTCGGAAGCCGCCATCCTGCGCACCAACGGGATCAAGAGCTACCGGCAGGTCAGGCCGGGCCGGATCCTGGTCATCCCCATGGCCGGCTCTTCGCGCGGGATGCTCGCCGGCTCGCAGATCGAGCGGTACCGGACCCAGGGCCGGGCCGTCGCTCTCACCACCGACCGGACGGCGGGCACGAACCGCCCTCCGGGCACGCTCTACACCGTGAGGCCGGGGGATACCCTGTGGAAGATCGCCGCCCGGTTCTCCACCACCGTTGCCAAGCTGCGCAAGCTCAACGGCCTCAACGGCCGCAGCGCGCGCTCGCTCCAGGTGGGCCAGACCATCGCCGTCCGCGAATCCTGAGCTCCGGGATCTGCGAGATCTGGGGACACCATACGGAACGTTCGTCTGAGATCTGGGGACACCATACGGAACTCCCGGGGTAGTTGCGCCCTCCCGTGGGACGGAGCAATCCTGACGCCGTGAAGTTGAAGATCCTGGTCGCCGACGATGACCCTGTCGTGGTGCAGCTCGTGGCGGCCACGCTGCGCGGGAAGGGTTACGAGGTCATCCCGGTCTTCGACGCCATGCAGGCAGTGATGTTCGCGCTGAAGACGCCCCCTCCCGACGCGATCGTCCTCGACATCAAGATGCCGGGAGGCGGGACCGGGGTGGACACGATCAAGCGCCTCAAGTCCTCCCGCAAGACCGCGCTGATCCCCATCATCATCCTCAGCGGATCGACCGATCCCGACATGCCGGACAAGGTCCGGGCCGCGGGCGCGGTGGCGTTCCTGGGCAAGCCGGTCGATCCGAAGGCGCTCTGCGATACGCTGGAGACCGTGCTCGGCAAGCCCTGAGCGGTCTTCGGTCGGGTAGACTGCGCGGATGCACCTCTCCTTGCTCGTCGTCCTGCTCGCGGCCGCGACGCCATCAAAGAGCGACGCCCAGTTCGAGGCCTTCGCCAAGAAGCACATCCACGACCTGCTCGAGCGCGAGCCCGAGACCGCCACCCGGCTGGGCGAGCACCGTTACGACGCCCGCCTCAACGACTACAGCGCGGCCGGAGTGCGCAAGGACGTGGCCGAAGCGCGCGCGGCGCTGGCGGCCCTCTCGCGCATCGACGTCTCGACGCTCTCCCCCGAGAACTCCGTCGACGCCCGCATCCTCAAGAACCGGCTGGAGTCGCAAGTCTACGAGCTGGAGACCATCCGCAGCTGGCAGTGGAATCCGCTCCGGTACAACGTCGGCGGGGCCATCAACGCCCTCATCTCCCGGGAATTCGCGCCAGAAGCCCAGCGGCTGCGCTCGGTGATCGGGCGCCTCGAAGGGGTCCCCGCCGTGGTCGCGGCGGCGAAGGCGAATCTGACGGCGCCGCCGCGCGTGCACACCGAGACCGCCATGCAGCAGAACAAGGGGACCCTCCACCTGGTCAAGGAGGAGCTCGAGCCGCTGGCCAAGCAGGTGCCGGCCCTCGACAAGGAGTTCCGGGCGGCGCAGGCGAAGGCGGTCGCCGCACTCGAGCAGTACCAGGAGTGGCTGGAGAAGGACCTGTTTCCGCGCTCCACCGGCGAGTTCCGCCTCGGCGACCAGAAGTTCCGCACCCGGCTGCGCTTCGCGCTCGACTCCGACTTGCCCAAGGAGGAGATCCTCCGCCGCGCCGAGGCGGATCTCCGGCAGACGCAGTCGGCGATGTACGCCACCGCCTTGGAGCTGTGGCCCAGGATGTTCCCCGGAACGCAGCCGCCGCAGGAGCGCTCCAAGGTGATCAAGGCGGTGCTGGACGAGGCTGCCAAGAAGCATCCGAACAACGAGACCGTCATCGGCCAGGCGACGAAGGACCTCGCCGAGGCGACGGCCTTCGTGCGGGAGAAGGGGATCGTCGGCGTGCCGCACGATCCGGTCACGGTGCTGCCCACGCCGGAATTCCAGCGCGGCGTGGCGGTCGCCTCCTGCAACAGCGCCGGGCCTTTGGAGAAGAACCAGAAGACCTTCTATTACATCTCGCCCACGCCCGCGGACTGGACCGCCCAGCGCGTCGAGTCCTTCTTCCGCGAGTACAACGACGACATGCTGCAGGAGATCACGGTGCACGAGGCGATGCCCGGGCATTACCTGCAGCTCGCGCACGCGAACCGCTTCCGGGCGCCCACGCTGGTCCGCGCCGTCGCGCCCTCAGGCACCTTCATCGAAGGATGGGCGACCTACTCCGAGCAGCTGATGGCGGACGCGGGGTACGGCGGACCGGCGGTTCGCGTGCAGCAGCTGAAGATGCGGCTGCGCTTCATCCTCAATGCCATCCTCGACCAGAAGATCCACACCGACGGGATGAGCGAGAGGGACGCCATCGCGCGGATGATGAACGACGGGTTCCAGGAGGAGGGCGAGGCCGTCGGCAAGTGGAAGCGGGCCCAGCTCACCGCGACGCAGCTCTCCACGTACTACGTGGGGAACGCCGAGCTGAACGACATCCGCGCCGCCTGGGAGAAGAACCACGGCAAGTACCCCGACCTGCGCTCCTTCCACGACGCGATGATCTCGTTCGGGAACGCGGCGCCGAAATACGTGCGCGAGCGCATGGGGTTGTGAGGGGAGGATACGCTTCAGCTCAGAGGACGCTCAACCGCGTCGAGGATCTTCCGGGCCATGTAGAGGCGATCCCTCTTTCGACCGGTGATCTCTTTGAGAACTCCGCCGGCGATCAGTCGATCGATATTGTCCTGAGCCGAGTGGTACGTGACACCGAGCACCGACGCCGCGTTGCTGATCGTGATGATGGGCGCGGTGAACAGGTGGTCGATGAGCTTCAGCAACAACGCCGAGGAGCGCGCTTCATGGAACTGCTTGTGGAATCGCTCGCGCAAATCGAGTAGTCGGCGGGACCGTTCGATCGCATCCTGCGCCTGTTCATGGACACCGCGCAGGAAGAATCGAATCCATTCGCTCCAGCGGCGAGCTTGGCTCACGGCGAGCAGATGGTTGTAGTACTCCTCGCGGTAGCGCTCGAAATACGCACTCAGGTAGAGAAGCGGTTGGGGCAACAATGTGTCAGTGCAGAGTAGAAGCGTGATCAGCAGGCGACCGATGCGACCGTTCCCATCCATGAACGGGTGAATCGCCTCGAACTGGTAGTGCACCGCCGCGAATCGGACCAGAGGAGGGAGTCCCTCCGGGGCGTCATGCAGCGCTTTCTCGAAGTCGTCCAAGACCTTCGGAAGCTCGTCAGGAGGAGGCGGTACGTACGTTGCCTCATCGAGACGGGAACCAGGCGGACCGATCCAGTTTCGGTCTTTCCGAAACTTTCCCGGTCGCTTGTCGCCTCCCCGAACGTCTTCCATGAGTACAGCATGCATGTCGCGCAGGGTGTTGAGCCCAAGTGGTCGCTCGAGGCAGTTCCGGAGGCCGAGGTCGAGAGCCCGTACGTAGTTCGAAACTTCCACGACATCTGCGGCTCCCGACGGAACCGTTGATGTGGGCGCAGCTTCGAAGAAGAACAGGTCGGATAGCGATGCCACTGTCCCCTCGATTCGGCTGGACAGTACGGCTTCGCGTTTGAGGAACGGACGCATCAGCAGTTGGGGATTGACGAGCGACTGTCCCACGCCAGCCAACTGACCAAGCGCTCGATCGGCGTTGGACAGGTCATGCACCAAGTCCGCTGTCCACTCCAACTCGGGGTATAGCGGTGAGGGCACAAATGCCTGGTACCCGCCGAGGCCGGGGGCGAACCTTCCGTTTGGTCTGCGAAAATCCGCCGGATTCATCTTGTACCTAGCCTCACAGTCGTCGCTTGTTATTGCACTTTTCGGCCTGAAAGTACAATTACTACTCGGCGCTTTTGTAGATGGCTGCACGAGCAAGTCATCGGCGTCACAAGCCGAACGCACGAGCTAAGTGAAGAGCGTGAACAGGCCGGCGGCGACGATGGCCACCGCCCAGATCAGGTCCAGGTTCAGCCAGGCGCGGCGCAGGATCGCCAGCCCCGCCTTCTCGTAGACCACGAGGGCGACGGCGCCCATCACCAGCAGCATGGCCAGCGTATGGACCAGCACCGCGACGGCATCGTCGGCGACCGAGACGGCGCCGATCCCGGCTCCCTGGGCTCCGTGAACGTGACCCTGAGCGGGCGGGGGCAAGGAGAGCAGCACCGGAAAGAGCATCAGTCCCGCGCCGTGCGCCGTCGCCATCAGGAAGGACCAGAGCGCGAGCTCCCCGGATCCGACCCGCATTCCCACCCAGCGCGGATGCGCCCGCGGCCGCAGGAACTTGAACACCCCGAAGAGGATCAGCACCACCGCTCCGCCCACCCGCAGCAGGCGCGGCGGCGCCACCGTCTGCACGCCGCCGACCAGCGAGACCACGAGCGCGATCGAGGCGGCGTGGCCCAACGCGATGGGCAAGAGCGAGCGCAGGACCGCGGCGCGCTGCTTTTCCTGAAGCCCGCGCGCCACCGCGAACAGCCAGCCCATCCCTGGGTTGAGGCCGTGGTACGCGCCGAGCAGCGCCAGCGCGAGCCACGGCCAGCCGGAGCTCATGGATAGCAGTACGAATCCGAGGAAGCGTCGCCGCCTTCCAGCCGGACCTGGTGCGGCCGCTCACCCTCGAATCCGAGGAAGAAGTTGGGATCGACGGCCATGCCTCCCTCGGCGCTCGCGTCGACCTTCACCATCCATCCCCGGATGCCCTCCGGATAGAACTGCGAGTCCCAGGAGGCGTACAGCGAGTTCGTCAGATAGACGCGGCGGCCGTCGCGGCTGACCTCCACCATCTGCGGTCCGCCGTTCAACGGCTCTCCCTTGGAATTCGGCGCGTGCCGGACGATGCCGCCCAGCCGGACGCTGCCCGTGAGCCGCGGGCTGGATGGCTCGCTGACGTCGTACTGGCGCAGCTCGCCGGTGCCCCAGCAGGAGACGTAGAGGAACTTGTCGTCCAGGCTGAGCTCGATGTCGGTGACCAGCGGCGGCACCGCCTTGAACGGCTTCAGCGCCGGCGGCAGGTCGTCGGGATCGGCCGGCTCGGCTGGAATCTCGATCACCTTGCGGACGCCCCACTGACCCTCGGCCTGCTGCTCCCAGAGCCAGACGGAGGCGGAGAGGTCCTTGAGCGACACCACCACCCCGACGAATCCGTACGTCTTGGTGGGGTCGTGCGAAGGCCGCAGCTCGAGCGCCATCTGCTGTTCGGCACCCAGCTCGAGCGTCTGCAGATGCCGCCGCTTGCGCAGGTCCCAGACGTGGAGCGCATGGCCGTAGCGCCCCTGGAGCAGGAGCTCGGGGTTCAATCCGCCCTCCACCATCTTCGGCGTGCCCCATTCGCTGGTGAGCAGCGTGTCCTGCCCGAGGTGCCAGGCGTAGTCGTACGCCAGCTGCTGCGGCCCGCGGTCCACCTCCCAGCGTCCGAGGACGTCGAAGCTGTCGTGGTCGAGGACCAGGATGCCTCCCGGCCCGTCGCCGTCCGGCGCGCCCAGGGCGCCGACGTAGATCCCGTCGGGGGCGCAATGCACCGTGTGCAGGCGGCTGTATCCGGCGCGCTCCATCACCTGCTCAGGCTCGATCACCTTGACGATCTCCGGCTTCCGGGGATCCGGCTTGGTGTCGATGATGTGGATGCGCGAGGAGCGCAGGCCCGGGACCACCAGGTAGCGTCGCTCGACGTGCGGATGCGGCGCGTAGGGGCACAGCGCCGAGCTGCAGGCATTCCAGCCGAAGTGGTGCAGCTCGTCTCCGGCGTTGGGCATGTCGACGCGTCCCACCACCTGCGAGTAGCCCGGCGATCCCGGATCGACGTCGACGACGCAGATGGCGTCCGGAGCGCCGGTCAGGGTCGGGTTGAGAGTGGCCAGGAAGGCGTACCGCTCCGGCGGAGCGTGCATCGCCATGCGGGCCGACGGATAGAACGTCGGATCCGGAGTCCAGAATGACATGGTTACCCCCTTGTCGCGCCGCAGCTTAGGCGCCGCGGGAACAGCGGCGTCAAGCGGAACGCAAGAACGATTGGAACGAGGCGCATGGTGCCTCCCGCCGACCCTCAGCGGATGCGCGTCTCCGGCCACTCGTCCCACACCCGGGGCACGTTGGCTGGACGGTGGCCGAAGGCTCCTGTCACTGGATTGCCCTCCAGCCGGCGGAAGTCCTCATAACGAATCTCGATGCACTCCTCGTGCGATCCGGCGCGAAAGACGATGCGGTCCGCCTCAGCCAACGCGGAGTCGACGACGACCGGCAGCCCGAAGAGTCTGCCGAAGGGTGGTTCCGCTCCGGGCTCGCATCCAGCAAACAATCCTTCGAAGTCCGCTTCGGCCAGCAGGCGCACCGAGGGAGTTCCGAGCACGGCGGCGAGCCGGTCCGCGTCCACTACCTCCGTGGCGGGCAGAACGGCGATCCAGATCCGGTCGCCGCCTTTGACGATGACTGATTTCGCCACACGCCGCCCGGGCACGTGCATTGCCGCCGCCAGCTCCTGCGCAGTGCAGGCGCGGCGATGCGGGTGGCGTTCGTACGACACGGCGTTCTTCTCCAGGTGATCTACGATCTCGCGCGGGATCATGGTGTCCCTCCTTCCATCTTCTGGGGGACGGCGCTCGGAACGGCGGAAAAGCGTGCGGCGCCAGGCGCTGTCCTATCACAGACCCTGGCCCATCGCAGTCAGCCGCCCCCAGAAGGCGTGCCGCGGTCGAGCCCCTGGTCCTCGAACGAGGCCGGATCCTCGACCGGCTCGAGGTGCGTCTCGACGGTGGCATGGGGCACGACCTGGCGGATGTCATGCTCGATCCGCTCGAGCAACTGGTGCCCGCGCGCCACGGTCCAGTCGCCGGGCACCAGCACGTGGAACGAGACGAATCGGCGAGCGCCCGCCTGGCGGGTGCGGATGGCGTGGAACTGGATGGGCGGGACGGCGTGCCGATCGAGGACGGCCCGCAGCGCGTCCTGATCGTGCTTCGCCCAGGCGACGTCCAGGAGCCCGAGCGCGGAGCGGTGCGCGATCTTCAAACCGGTCCAGACGATGTTCGCGGCGACCAGCAGCGCGATCACGGGATCGAGCCGTTCCCAGCCGGTGAGCGCGACGGCTCCGACGCCGACCACGACTCCCGCCGACGTCCAGACGTCGGTGATCAGATGTTGACCGTCCGCCTCCAGCGCGATCGAATGATGCCGCCGGCCGGCGCGGAGCAGGACTCGGGCAACCCCGAAGTTGATGGCCGATGCGCCGCAGGAGATCGCCAATCCGAGCCCGGGTTGCTCGATGGGCTGCGGCGCGATCAGCCGGCGCACCGCGGCCCAGGCGATGGCGGCGGCGGCGAGCAGGATCAGCGCCCCTTCGGTGCCGCTGGCGAGATACTCGGCCTTGGTGTGGCCGTAGGCGTGGTCCGCGTCGGGCGGGCGGGCTGCGAGGCTGAGCGCCAGCAAGGTCACCACCGCCGCGGCGAGGTTGACCAGCGACTCGATGGCGTCGGAGAGCAATCCCACCGAGCCCGTCAGCCGGTACGCCGCGCCCTTGAGCGCGATGGTGGCCAGCGCCGCGCCGATGGACAGCCAGGCGTAGCGGCCGAGAGCGGGTGGGGCCTGGCCGGTCATCCCGCTTCTGTACTACGCCGGCGGCCTGACAAGTCCGCCGATCGTGCGGTAGACACACCGCGTGCTGCGCCTCCGTCCCGCCACGCCCGCCGACGTTCCCATCATCCTCCAGCTCGTGCGCGCTCTCGCCGAGTACGAGCGGGCACCGGACGCGGTCGTCGCCACCGAGCAGGATTTCCTGCGCCACGGTTTCGGCCCCACGCCGCGGTTTTCGGTGCTGCTCGCGGAGCAGGACGGACACATCGCAGGTTTTGCGCTCTGGTTCTTCACCTTCTCGACGTGGGTGGGAAAGCCTGGGTTGTGGCTCGAGGACCTGTTCGTCCGCCCGGAGCTGCGCGGCCGCGGCATCGGGAAGGCGCTGATGCTCGAGCTGGCCCGTATCGCCGTGCGCGAAGGCTGCGGCCGATTCGAATGGAACGTCCTCGACTGGAACCAGCCGAGCATCGAGTTCTATCGCTCGCTGGGCGCGCGCGAGCTGGGCGAGTGGGTCGGCTGCCGGGTGGAAGGCGACGCGCTGCGGGCGCTGGCCGCCCGCGAGTCCTGAACGTCACCTGCGCCTGGCAGCCGCCTCCATCAACCGGGACTCGTCGATGATCGCACGCTCGTGACGGCCGCGCATCACTTCACCCCCAGGGTCGCGGGCCACCACGTCGAACACGTACAGCTTGCCGTTGCGTCCCTTGTAGGTCGCCTCGGCCTCCACCCAGGAGCCGGCGGGCGTTGCCGCGGTGTGCTTCACGTCCACCACCACGCCGACCGAGAGCTGCCCCGGGGCGCACTCCCGCTTCAAGAGCCGCCCGGCGGCGAGCTCCAGCAGCGCGATGCACTTGGTGGTCGCGAATACCGCCGGAAAGTCGTCGCCGGTGATCGGCTTCAGCGCCGCCGCGGTGTCGGCATCGGTCACCGTGTACCGGAACTTGAAGCTGGCGCCCGGTTCGATCATTGCTCCGAGAGGAGGAGCTTCAGCTCGCGGATCCGCCGCGTGATCTCGTCGCGCGGCTTCTGCCGGTACGACTCCGGGAGGAGCTCGCGCGAGGTGCACTCGGCGACGGCGACCAGCGTCTGCAGCTCGACCTCCAGGGGATAGCTGGGCGGGACGAAGTCGGCGAACGTCTCCCGCAGGTCGTTGGCGGTGACCTTCTCGCGGCGGTCGGTGACGGCGCGGAGCTTGGCGCGGACCAGCGCGGCCTCGATGTCCGCGCCAGACATCCGGGGCAGGTCGGGCGGGAGGATGGCGGTGACGTCGCCCTCGAAGTTGACCTTCGCCTTGCGGGCCATGGTCTTCACCAGCTCGACCCGCTCGTCGTGCGACTCGGGGTAGAAGAGAGCGAGATGCTCCTCGGCGCGTCCCTGCCGCTTGAGGTCCACCGGCAGCAGGTCCGGCCGTGAGGTGAGCAGGAACCAGACGATCTTGCCGCGGTACTCCGTGTTCCCCATGAAGGAAGCGATCTGCGAGAACACCCGGGCACTGGTGCCGCTATCCCCCTGCGCGTTGCGGTTGCCCAGGAAGGCGTCCGCCTCGTCGACGATCACCGCCACCGGCCACATCGCCTTGAGCAGGTTGAAGATCTTCTCCAGATTGCCCTCGGTCACGCCCTGCCATTGCGAGCGGAAGTTGAGGAACTTCACGCAGGGAATGCCGATCTCGCCGGCGAAGCAGGTGGCGAGGAACGTCTTGCCGGTGCCGATGGGGCCGGCGATGAGGAACCCCATCGGGACCACGTCGCGCTTGCCCGACTGGATGGCCTTGGCCGCCTGCCGCAGGAGCTGTTTCGCCTTGGCGTGCCCGGAGACCATGTCGATGGAATAGGCCGGCTCGATGAACTCGAGCAGGCCGTGGCATTCCGCCTGGATGATCTCCTTCTTCTTCTCCTTCAGCTTCTCCGCCGTCAGCCGCGGGCCCGCGATGGCCTCGGTCAGCACGCGGTCGAGCGCCACCCGGGACATGCCGGCGGTCATCTGCGCCAGCGCCTCCGCATTCACCTCCGAGATGTCGCTGCGCTTCTTGCCCGACTGAGCGATCTTCCAGTCGATGTACTGGTAGCGCTCCTTCTCGTCGGGAAGGGGCAGCTCGATGGAGGCGGCGTAGGGATTGCGGCCGATGCGGGGGTTCAGCTCGGCCAGGTTCTCGGCGATCAGGCAGACGGAGAAGTCCGCGGTGAGGAACTGCGGGTCCTGCGCCCATTTGACCAGCGTGACCAGCGAATAACGATCCTCGCCCGGCATGTAGCCCAGGTCGCCGGCCGGCGCGACGGTCTCGGCGAAGTCGATGATGACCGCCACGCTCTTGCCGTCGGCGATGCGGACGCGCGCATATGACTCCAGCAAGGGGAACGCCCGCGCCGGGTCCTTGGGGACCGACTTGGCGTATTCGGTGCCGAAGAGCGTGTCGTAGCCGGAGACCGCCGCCATGAAGTCCTTCTGCATCTCCGGGGTGGCGAGCCGGATCCCGCCCGAGCGGTCGTAGAAGACGACCAGGTCGCGGGTCCCGAACAGCTCGTCGGCGAGGAAGGTGCGCAGCGAGATGAAGCGCTTGCCGCCCTTGCCGTCGTCCGCCGGCTGCAGGTCGCGCACGGCGCCGTGCAGGATGAAGGTGGAGATGGTCTTCGTGTAGTAGCGCTCGGCCAGCGTGCGCGCCCAGGGGGGAAAGGACGCCAGCGGATCCTGCGAGAGCGAACGGGACTTCCTCGGCATGGCGACCTCTTGTAACGGATCGTGCGCCGGCGTGCAGCCCCGCCCCCCCGGCGGGGTCAGGGGGCCGTCTCGAGAGCGCGCTCCGGCATGAAGTAGAGGATAGGGATGAGCACGAAGATGCCGAAGGAAAGCCAGACCGAGACGTAGGCGAGCGGGATGCCGCTGAGGTACAGCGACATCGACAGGAGGTTCTTGCGCCGCTGCTGCAAGTGCAGCTCGAGCCGCCCGGGGTCGTCCCGCCGCGCCACGGCCCCGCGGAGGACGACGAAGGCGGATGCGGTCAGCCCGAGATTGCCGGCGTAGACGCTCACCGCCAGCGGCGAGCGCGGATACGCGCCGAGGAGCGCGGTGGAGAACGGGATGAGCGACATGCAGAAGAGCAGCCAGTTGTTGCACCAGAGCAGGGCCGCGTCGACGCGGTGGACGAAGTGCAGCAGGTGGTGATGGTTCACCCACATGATCGCGACCACCAGGAACGACAGCGCGTAGCTGAGGAAGACGGGCGAGATCGCGGCGAGCGCGCGGGCGGTCGCCTCCCGCGGGACCTTCAGCTCCAGCACCATGATGGTGACGATGATGGCGATGACCCCGTCGCTGAACGCCTCCAGGCGGCCCCTGCCCACTCCCGAGGCTTAGCACAGGAGCATCAGCTCTCGGTCAAGGCCTTCGCCGGCTCGAGCCGCGCCGCCGCCCGGGCCGGCAAGAACGCCCCCAGGAGCGCCGCGAGCAGCGCGATGCCCAGTCCGATCGCCATGTGGCCGGCATGGAAATCGAAGAAGCTGTCGGGCTTGAACGGAAAGTCCGGAAGCCCCTTGCTGGCGAGCCGGTCGAGCAGCGCGGCAGCGCCGCGGGCGAGCACGATGCCCAGCAGCCCGCCCGCGAGCCCCGTGGCCGCCGCTTCCACCAGGACTACCGCGGCCACGTCGCTCCGCGTCGCGCCCACCGCGCGCAAGACGCCGATCTCGCGCGTCCGCTCGCGCACGCTGGCGTAGAACGCCTGCATGGTGTTCACGGCCGCGAGGCCGGTGATCAAGGCCGCCAGCAGCGACAGCGCCAGCGTCACCAGCCCCACCGCGGCGCCGATCTGCACCGCGTATCGCCGCTCCGTGTCGTCGATCTCGAGCCCGAGCTTGCGGACGCCCGCCGCGACGTCGGGGACGTCGTCCGCGCTCTGCGCGCGCACCAGCACGCTGGAGTACGTCTCCGCGTCCGCACCGAACTGGCGGTTGATCCGCTCGATCGCGGCGAGCGGCATCGACACGCCCGCCAGCGTCGCCCGCTCGGAGAACCCCACGACCTGCATCGAGGCCTCCTGCGGATTGGGCAACGACCGGGAGACGACGTAGCTGCGGCCCAGCTCGACCGGGAGCTGGAACCCGATCAGCATCGACTCGGTGATGTGCGGCAGATTGCGCTGCGGCGCGAACACCTTGTTGTACAGCTCGAGCATCCGCCGGTTGACCACCACCGGGATGGGCTGGCCCTCGCCGCGGTCCTCGAACGGCATGCGCGCATCCTCGCCCACCAGCTCCGGCCGCAGGCCCGTGGCGACCACTTCCAGCCCGATGCGGACGTCGCGCCCGAAGAAGAGCCCGTTGTAGCGGGTCACCGCCGGCACCCGGAGCTGCATCTTGGGATACGCCGCCGCCACTCCCCGGACCTTGCGCAGCTTCTCGACGGTGGCCTCGTCGATCTTCTGCTCGCCGAGCAGGTTCCCGATGGCGAGCTGCGGGACCACCACCTCGACCTCGCGCGTGCTGATGGGGAAGACCTGGTTGACGACGCTCCCCACTCCCGCGCCCAGGGCGAGGAAGAACACCAGGCACCCGGTGCCCAGCGCGACGCCGCCCGCGCTCACCGCCAGCGCGCCGAGCTCGCGCACCAGGTTCCCGCGGGCGAGGCGGATGAGCTTGCGGATCCTCATTCGGTCTCCACTGCTTCCGCGCCTTCGGTGTGAAGGCAGCCTTCGCGCAGGACGAGAACACGGGTCGCGGCGTGGGACACGCGTGCCTCGTGGGTGACGATCAGGAGCGTCATGCCTTCGCGGTGGAGCTGGCGGAAGAGGTCGATCACGCCTTCGCCCGTCCTGGCGTCGAGGTTGCCGGTGGGCTCGTCAGCGAGGAGCAGCGGGGGTCGCGCAACGAGCGCGCGGGCGATGGCCACCCGCTGCCGTTCGCCGCCAGACAGCAGCGCCGGCCGCGCCTGGGCCTTGTCGGCCAGCCCGACCCGCTCGAGGGCGTCGCGCGCGCGCCGCTCCGCATCCGGCAGGCCGTCGCCGAAGAAATCCGGCAGCAGCACGTTCTCGAGGGCGCTCAACGCCGGCAACAGGTTGAAGCTCTGGAACACGAATCCGATCTGGGTATGCCGCAAGGCTGCCAGCTCGGCGTCCGTGACGCGGCGCAGGTCGCATCCGAGCACGCGCGCCTCGCCGGCGAACTCGCGGTCCAGGCCGCCGAGGATGTGCAGCAGCGTGCTCTTGCCGCTCCCGCTCTGGCCCTCCACGGCGACGAACTCGCCGCGGCGGACTTCCAGGTCGACGCCGCGCAACAGCTCCTGCGGCGCGAGCCCCGGCTCCCTCGGCGGGTACTGTTTGTCCACGCCGCGTAGCTCGATGGCGCTCACGGCGCGACGAGCTCCACGTCGATGGTCCCGCCCACGCGGTCGGGGAACGCCTCTGCGGCGACGGTGAGGCGGACGGTCCGGAGCGGCTCGATCACCTGCCCGACGAGCGATCGGGCGACGTACGACTGCGGCCCGCTCCCGTAGGCGCTCGCAGGCAGCTCCCGTAGCGCAGCGGCGAGCTTGCCGAAGTCCATCCGGATCGCGGCTCCCTTGTCGGCGTAGAGCACCGCGGTCTCCGGGTTGGCCGACCGCGGCGTCCGCCGCAGCTCTTCGGGGCGCAGCGTTCCACCGAGCAAGTACGCCACCTGCTTGCCGTCGATCTCGCGGACGCCGAACCGCGCTCCGCGTCCCGCTGGATAGCTGACCTGGAAGTCGTCGCCGTGCCGCTCCGCGCGCGCGCCGAGCTCGGGCATCACCCGGGCGATCTGCTCGAACGCCTTCATCAGCCGGGGCCGGTCGCTCACTTCCGCGAGCGCGACGAGCTGGACCGTGTCGAACGGGCTCTTGCGGCGGAAGTCCAGGCCGTAGTCGATGGCCTCGCCGATGTTCGCGCCCTTGGCGACTCCCATCGAGACCGCCACTCCGGGCACGATCGCGGCGAGCGCTTCCCCGTCCGCGCCGCGCAGGCGGTCGAGCAGGGCGGCCACTTCCGGGGTCCCGCGCAACGATTCGCGGATCTGCGCCGGCGCGATGCCCAGGCGGGCGCGGAACGGCGCGTCCGCGGGCAGGAGCTCCACCAGCCCGGCGCCCCCGCCGGGAAGCGACGCGGCGGCTCGCTGCGCGCTCTCCGGCGGAAGCTGTGCGTACATCCGCGAGGCGATCCCCTGCTCCGACCCTTGCACCGAGAGGGCGCTGTCACCGGGCAGCGGCCGCCGCAGGTACCTGCGCGGCAGCGCGCTTCCCGCCGGCGCCCAGGCGATGAAGTCCTGCGCGCCGAGCCGGCTGCGAGCATCGGCGAGCCCGGGATCGCGCGCGAGGCTCTGGTCGGGCCCGCGCCCATCCGAGGTCGCGATGGCGGCGGCCGGGTCGGCGGTGCGGGCCACGATCCCGTACCCCCGCACCACCGCCACCCCGACGCGCAGGCCCCGGCGCTCGAAGACCTTCGCACCCTTCGGCTGCTCGGCCGCGGGAGCGAAGCCGGCGCGCTCGCCCAGGACGCGCTCCACCGTCTGCAGGAACACGTCGGGCTTCGCCACCGGCAGGCTGGCGACCCATTCCTGGTTCTCCAGCACCGCCACCGCGGCGCCCCGCTCGGGATCGAGCCCCGCCGAACCGAGGCCGTCGGCCGTCAGCGGATCGAATCCGAGCTGCGCCGCGACGGCCCTGCGGAGCTCACCGGCCTGCTCGCCGCCCGGAAGCGAAGCGACCTTCCCGGTCAGCGTGGCGAGGTGCTGCGCGACGGCCCCGAGCGGCGCGGTGACCACGGCGCCCGGAGGGTGCGGCGGAAGCAGCTCCTCTGCCGCGCTCGCCATCGTCGCGCCGCACCGCGAGCAGCCCGCCGCGACGAGGAGGAGCAGCGCCCAACCGCGTGATCGCATCGAGATGGGCTTTCTACGGTCCCCGGCGCGACCGCACCATGCGCTGGAACCGCGGATTCTTGCTCATCGACCAGAGGTAGACGCCTTCCAGGGCCGCGACCCCGAGCAGGAGCGGGCCGGTGAACGGCAGCACGGACGCGACCACCACCCCGGCGCCGAGTCCCAGAAGGTTCGGCTTCAGGAGGAACGCTTCCTTGACGTAGCTCTCGGCCATCTCCAGTTACGACTTGACGCCCTCGCGGCTCCCCAGCGTCTTCTGCCCTTCCGGCGCCGAGGCGGGGGACTCCAGCCCCATCTCCTGCTTGAACTGCTTGAGCAGCTCGTTGGCGCGGATCTTCTCCGCCTCTTCCTCGATCTTCATGCCCTGGGTGTCGACGTTGGACATCGCCATCTCCATCCGGGCCTCGTTGACCGCCGTCTGCTCCTGGATCTTCTGCAGCATCTCGTCGTGGGTGGCGTCGATGCCGGCGACCTGGAAGCTCTCCATGGCGTCCGCCACCCTGCTCTGCCACTTGGAGCGGCGGGCGTCGCGCAGCGCCTGCATGGCCTCCTGGGTCTTGCGGTCCTTCTCCCGCATGAAGGCCTGCTTCACCTGCATGGCCTTGTCGAAGGCCTGGCGCGCGGCCAGGAGCTGCTGGTCGTTGCGGTTGAGGGCCGACTTCACCGTCTGGAGCTGCGTGGCGTAGGTGGTGGCGATGTCGTCGCGGTTCGCCTGGATGGCGGCTTTCACCTTGGAGGTCAGCTCGACGACGTCGTTCTTGTACTTCTGGTTCTCCTTCTCCAGCAGCGTGACGTTCGCCTTCACCATGGCGATCGACTCGTTCATCTTCGGGACCTGGTCGTTCAGGTCGCGGATGTTCTGCTCGAGGATCAGCTCCGGATCCTCGGCGGCGGAGATCATCCAGCCGAACATCGAGCGGAAGACGCGCTTCATGCGCTGCCACATAGCGAAAGCCTCCAGAGGGTCGGCCCCTCAAAGCATAGCTTGAGATCGCTGGCAAGGAACGGCTATTTCGCCTCGCGCATGCATCCCGGGTGCAAGGAGCCGCACGAGGCATTCCCCGACTGGGAGCGCGACTTCGGCCGCAAGGCCCCGCTCCAGCTGGAGATCGGGCCGGGCAGGGGAGCGTTCGCGCTCGACCATGCCGCCCGCCACCCCGAGATCGACCTGGTCGCCATCGAGACCCGCGGGTCCGACTGCGAGCTGATCCGCAGGCGCGCCGAACGGCGCGGCTTGCGTAACCTCATGGTGTTCCAGGGCGATGCCAAGCTGCTCGTGCCCCGGTTCTTCCCTCCCGGCTCGCTGGCCGCGCTGCACGTCCAGTTCCCCGATCCTTGGTGGAAGAAGCGGCACCACAAGCGCCGGATGGTGGACGCAGACTTTGCCCTGCAGGCGCGCGCGCTGCTCGCCCCGGGGGGAGTCGTGGACTTCCGGACCGACGTCGAGGCCTACGCCCGCGAGGGCGAGCAGACCTGGCTGGACGCCGGGTTCGAGAAGCTGCCGGACGAGCCCCCGGAAGTCCTCTCCACGCGCGAACGCCGGTACGCGGTCAGCGGCCGCGCGGTGTTCCGTGCGCGCTTCCGGAATCCCGGCGCCGAGGTCCGCCCCGTCCGGACCGGACGGACGGGCCGGGACTGGGCGGACGTCCGGCGCAAGTGAGGTTTGTGTAGAGTGCGCCCCCATGCTCATCGCTCTCTTGCTCGCGGCCGACGCGACGCTGCAGCCGTTCGTGAAGGTCGATGCTCGCGCCGTGGTGCTCGAGCACGTCCGCGTCATCGACGGCACCGGCGCGCCCCCGCGCGAGGACCAGACGCTCTCCATCGTCGACGGAAAGATCGCGGCGCAAGCGCCGGCGGACGCCCAGCGCCTCGACTTGAGCGGGCGCACCGTCCTGCCGGGGCTGGTCGGCATGCACGACCATCTCTTCTATCCGATGGGCGAGCGGATCTACGGGGAGATGGCACACAGTTTCCCCCGCCTGTACCTCGCCGCGGGAGTGACCACCATCCGCACGGGGGGAAGCCTCGAGCCGTACACCGACATCGAGCTCAAGAAGCTCATCGACGCCGGCAAGGTGCCCGGGCCGAGCATCTTCCTCACCGGCCCGTATCTCGAAGGCAAGGGATCGTTCGCGGTGCAGATGCACGCGCTCCGGGGCCCGGACGACGCGCGGGACTTCGTGAATTTCTGGGCCGACCAGGGCGCGACCTCCTTCAAGGCGTACAACACGCTCACCCGCGCCGAGCTGGGGGCGGCCATCCGCGCGGCCCACAAGCGCGGGCTCAAGGTGACCGCGCATCTCTGCTCCATCGGTTTCACCGAGGCGGCGCGTCTCGGAATCGACGATCTGGAGCACGGTCTTCTCGTCGACACGGAGTTCCTTCCGGGAAAGAAGCCGGACCAGTGTCCGCCTGCGCGCGAGGCCCTGGAGAACCTGGCGAAGATGTCCCCGGCCGATCCGCGCATCGCGGCGCTCATCGCCGAGCTGGTGAAGCGCAAGGTGGCGATCACTTCCACACTCGCCGTCTTCGACGCGCTCAGCGAGGAGGGCTTTCGCCGCGCGCTCACGCCCGCCGTGCGCGAGGCCCTGTCCGCGGAGGCGCGGGGCCGTTTGCTGAACGAGCACCTCTCCCGCGACCCCGCGCTCTGGCCGGCGCTGGTGAAGCTGGAGATGGCCTTCGAGCGCGCCTTCGTCCAGGCCGGCGGGCTTCTGTTGGCCGGTTGCGATCCGACCGGCAACGGCGCCGTGCTGGCCGGATACGGCGACTGGCGCGACGTCGAGCTGCTGGTCGACGCAGGGTTCACTCCGCTCGAGGCGTTGAAGATCCACTCGCTCAACGGCGCGATCTGGCTCGGGCAGGAGGATCGCATCGGGACCCTCGCGCCGGGCAAGGATGCGGATCTCGTGGTGGTCGAGGGCGACCCCTCGAAGAACGTCGCCGACATCGAAAAGGTCGAGATCGTCTTCAAGCAAGGCGTGGGATATGACTCGCGCAAGCTCTTCGACTCCGTGCGCGGCGTGGTCGGCATCCGATGAAACGGCTCCTCCTTCTTGCTTTGGCCGTCGCGGCTTGCCCCGCGCCGGCGCCGCCGCCTGGCGCGGCCGGGCCCGCGGAAGCGGTGCAGGAGTTCGCAACGGCGCTGCAGAAGGGAGATGCCGCCACCGCCTGGGCCCTGCTCTCCTCGCGCTCCCAGCAGGAGGCGGATGCCCGGGCCGCGCGCGCCCGCGCCGCTTCGGCCGACGGCAAGCCCGAGTCCGGCCGCGCCATGCTCTTCGGCAGCGCGGTCCCTGGACGGCCGGTCCAGGCTCGCGTCGTCCGGCAATCGGGGGACTCGGCGGAGGTGCAAGCCAAGGACGACGGGGACCGCGTCTATCGCGTGGTGCGCGAAGGGGAGCGCTGGCGCATCGACCTCGACCTGCCCCGTTGATATCTTGCCGCCCCAAGGAGACCCGATGAGCGACCTCTTGCACCCGGACGATACCGAGGAGGACGAGTCGCCGGAAGCTCCGTTCGACCCCGGCGAGTTCGTGCTCGCCCTGGCCGCGGAAGATCAGCTCGAGGCGCAGCTCCTCGTCTCCGCCTGCGAGGAAGCCGGCATTCCCGCGCTCTTTCAGTCGCCGCGCAGCGGACCGGTAGGGACCATCGCGTCGCCCGTGGACGGCTTCAACATCCTGGTGCCGCAGAGCGATCTCGAGCGGGCCCGGGCGTTGCTCGAAGACCGCAAGCGGATCCTGGAGGCCGACCCGGACGGCGCCGCCCGCGCCGCCGAGGACGAGGAAGCGGAGTCCGAGGAGCCCTGACCGCTTCCGGGACGCCGCGTCCCATGGACGGACATTCCATGCGCAGGCGCCGCTCGCGCGGCGGCGGCACGCCGGTTGCTCGCCTGACGGCGCATGCTCCGGCACTTGCGCGCCCTGGGCCGCTCTCCGGCGTTCAGCGCCGTCGCCGTCGTCTCGCTCGCGCTCGGCATCGGCGCCAACTCCGCGCTGTTCTCGCTGGTCGACGCCGTCCTGCTGAGGCCGCTGCCGTATCCGCGCCCCGAGCAGCTGGTCACCCTGCGCGGCAACCATTCGGTCCCCGACGTCAAGGACATGCGCGAGATGGCCGCCGCGTTGGCCGCCGGCGGGGCCTATGCGAGCTGGATGTTCGATCTCGCGGGCGGAACCGAGCCGCAGCGGGGGTCGGGTGCGCTGGTCACCGGCGAGGTGCTGGCGACACTGGCGGTGCGTCCCGTCCTGGGAAGGCTTCTCACTCCGGAGGACGACCTCGAAGGTGCCGCGCCCGCGGCGGTCATCTCCGAACGTCTCTGGCGCGAGCGGTTCGGGGGCCGCGCCGATGCCGTGGGCGGGACGGTGGTCCTCTCGGGAAAGACGGCCGTCGTGGTGGGCGTCCTGCCCGCGTCGTTCCGGCTGCCGCTCGCCGACTCGGACGTGCTCGTTCCCTTCGAGGCGTACTACCCCGAGGCGGCGAAGGCGCGCGGGGCGCACTTCACGCTGCCCGTCTTCCGCCTGCGCGACGCGGTTTCGCTGGAGGCCGCCCAGGCCCAGGTCGACGCGGCGGGACGGAGGATGGCCGAGCTCCATCCCGAGGAGGACCAGAGGAGCTTCTTGCTGATGCCGCTGGGCGAGCGGTTGGCGGGGCCGATGCGCGCGCCGCTCCTGCTCCTGTTCGGGGCCGTGGTCCTGGTCCTGCTGGTCGCTTGCGCCAACTTCGCGAATCTGCTCCTGGCGCGCGGGCTCGCGCGGCAGCGGGAGCTCGCCGTTCGCGCCGCGCTCGGCGCGAGCCGCTGGAGGCTGGTCCGCGAGCAGCTCGCGGAGAGCCTCCTGCTCTCGCTTGCCGGCGGGATCTGCGCGCTGCTGCTGGCCAGCTGGGTATTGCCGGGGGTCCTCGCCCTCGCTCCGGACGTGATCCCGGCGCAGCCGCAGCCCACCCTCGATGCCCGGGCCATCGCGTTCAGCGCCGCGGTCGCGCTCTTGACGGGCGCGGCGTTCGGGCTCCTTCCCGCCATGCTCGCTTCCCGGCTCGACTTGCATTCGGCGCTCAAGGCTTCGAGCGCCGGCGTGGGCCCGCGCGCGCGCCTCAGGCAAGTCCTGGTCGGCGCGGAGCTGCTGCTGTCGGTGCTGCTGCTGGTCGGCTCCGGGCTGCTCTTGCGCAGCCTCTGGTCGCTCCAGTCGGCCCCGCTCGGCTTCGATCCCCAGGGCGTGGTCGCTACGCGCCTTTCGTTGCCGGTGCCGCGCTACCCGAACGCCGCCGATTCGACGGCGTTCTTCACCCGCGCGCTGGACGCCGTCCAAGCGCTGCCGGGCGTGCGAGAAGCGTCGCTGATCAGCGAGGCGCCTCTTTCGGGTTCATGGCTGGGCCACGACATCATCATCGAGGGCGCCCCGGAGGTGCCGGTCGGCCAGGAACCGGGAGCGGACGTACGAACCGTGAGCGGCGGGTACTTCGCGCAACTGGGGATTCCGCTCTTGCGCGGCCGCACCTTCACCCGGGACGACACCGTCGCCTCGACTCCGGTGATCGCGGTCAACGAGTCGTTCGTGCGGATGTTGCTCGCCGGCTCGGAGCCGTTGGGGCGCCGCGTGCAGTGGGCGCGCGGGCGCGGGGCGCAGATCCAGTGGATGACCATCGTCGGGGTGGTGGGGGACGAGCGTCATGCGTCGATCGAGCGTCCTCCGGATCCGGCGATCTACGTTCCCTTCACCCAGAATCTCATGCCCTGGAAACGGTGGAGCGTGCTCCTGGTGCGGCCGCGCGGCGCGTATACGCCGGGGCTCGGACAGCAGATCCGCGCAGCGGTGTGGAGCGCGGACCCGCTGCTTCCGGTGGAGATGCCGGCGCCGCTGGCGCGGAATCTGGAGACGTCAACGGCCACGCGGCGGTTCGGGCTGACGTTGCTGGTTCTCTTTGCCGGAGTCGCTTTGCTGCTTGCGGCAGTCGGAGTCTACGGGGTGGTTTCGTACCAGGTGGGACGGCGGGCGCGTGAATTGGGGGTGCGGATGGCGCTCGGGGCGTCGCCGGGTCGGGTGCTCGGGTTGGTGCTGGGGGACGTTGCCCGGATCGCGGCGCCGGCCGCTTTGCTTGGCCTGGCAGTGGCGCTGGCGTTGTCGCGGCTGCTGCGGGCGATGCTGTATGGGGTGGCGCCTTCGGATCCGCTGACGTATTTGGCGGCGGGCGCAATCTTGTGCGGGCTGGCGGGGGTGGCCGCGTTGGGGCCGGCGCGGAGGGCGATGCGGATCGATCCGGCGGTGGCGCTCAGGGAGGAGTGAGCGCGGTGGTGGTCCCGGCATTGCTTTCCGTGGGGGCGGAGGGTTGGGCGCGGTGCTGGTTCCGTTCCGGTGCAGGTGCGCTGTTCG
>Ga0070708_100000857_pt1 | contig 22896 bp, 19 predicted proteins | sample KBSK5503metaG_FD_65469 | JGI IMG/M metagenome (GOLD analysis project Ga0070708, IMG submission 65469) | Corn, switchgrass and miscanthus rhizosphere microbial communities from Kellogg Biological Station, Michigan, USA - KBS K5-50-3 metaG | ecosystem: Host-associated > Plants > Roots >... | reverse complement strand
GCGGCTCATGAGATGGACGGGGCCGTCCGCTTGGAGCGAGTGGTGGACGCATGATTCGGATGAACAAACTGACCGACTACGGAATCGTTCTGCTGACGCATTTGGCGCGCGAGAGCGGCACTCCGTTCCATTCCGCTAGAGACCTGGCCGAGTCCTCGCGGCTTCCAGCGCCCACCGTGAACAAGCTGCTGAAAAAGCTCTCCCAGGCGAGGTTGTTGACCTCGCACCGCGGGGTGAACGGCGGTTACACGCTGGCAAAGGACGCGGCAAAGATTTCCGTCGCTGAAGCGATCAGCGCGCTCGAGGGACCCATTGCAATCACCGAGTGCAGCAGCACCACGGGGGCTTGCACCTTCGAGCAAATCTGCCCGAACCGGAGCGGTTGGCGAAACATCAGCCAGGCGATTCGCCTCACCTTGGAGAATTTGAGCTTGCAGGACATCGCGCATCCGAACACCAACTCGATTCCCCCTCCCGCGGCGAACGGGTGGCCCCTTCCTCGAACAAAGGTCTAGAGCGCCATGAGCACGACAAACGAAGTCCGAAAGCTGACCGAGCGCGAGTACGAGCACGGGTTCGTCACCAAGGTCGAGGACGACGCCCTGCCGAGAGGATTGAGCGAGGAAACCATCCGGCTCATCTCGGCGAAGAAGAACGAGCCGGCGTTCATGCTGGAGTGGCGTCTGAGAGCCTTCCGCCACTGGCTGACGATGAAAGAGCCGACCTGGCAGAACGTTCGCTACCCGCCGATCGATTATCAGGACATCATCTATTACTCCGCGCCCAAGAGGAAGGCGGCGCTGCAGAGTCTCGATGAGGTCGATCCGGAGATCCTCAAAACCTACGCCAAGCTGGGAATCCCACTCGAGGAGCAGAAGATGCTCGCCGGGGTCGCGGTCGACGCGGTGTTCGACAGCGTTTCGGTGGCGACCACGTTCAAGGAGAAGCTGGCCGAGAAGGGCGTCATCTTCTGCTCGTTCTCCGAGGCGGTGCAGAAGTATCCCGAGCTGGTGAAAAAGTACCTCGGCTCGGTGGTCCCCTACACCGACAACTTCTTCGCCACCCTCAACTCGGCCGTATTCAGCGACGGATCCTTCTGCTTCGTGCCCAAGGGCGTCCGCTGTCCGATGGAGCTCTCCACCTATTTTCGGATCAACGCGGCGGACACCGGGCAGTTCGAGCGCACGCTGATCGTCGCCGAAGAGGGCGCCTACGTCAGCTACCTGGAAGGCTGCACCGCGCCGATGCGCGACAAGAATCAGCTTCACGCGGCGGTGGTGGAGCTGGTGGCGCTCGACGACGCCCAGATCAAGTACTCCACCGTCCAGAATTGGTATCCCGGCGACGCCCAGGGACGAGGCGGCATCTACAACTTCGTGACCAAGCGCGGCCGCGCCCAGGGCCGGAGCTCGAAGATCTCCTGGACCCAGGTGGAGACCGGTTCGGCGATCACCTGGAAATATCCGAGCGTCATCCTCCAGGGCGACAACGCGGTCGGCGAGTTTTACTCGGTGGCCTTGACCAACAACTACCAGCAGGCGGACACCGGCACGAAGATGATTCATCTCGGTAAGAACACCCGGAGCACAATCATCTCCAAGGGCATCTCCGCCGGCCGAGGACAGAACACCTACCGCGGGCTGGTGAAGATCCTCAAAGCCGCCACCAACTCGAGAAACTTCACCCAGTGCGACTCGCTCCTCTTGGGAAGCAAGTGCGGCGCGCACACCATTCCCGACATCGAGGTGAGAAACCCCTCGTCGCGGGCGGAGCACGAGGCGTCCACCTCGAAGATCGGCGAGGACCAGCTCTTCTACTGTCTGCAGCGCGGCATCTCCCAGGAGGACGCGGTGACGATGATCGTCAATGGATTCTGCCGCCAGGTTTTCAAGGAATTGCCAATGGAGTTTGCGGTCGAGGCTCAAAAGCTCCTGAGCGTGAGCCTCGAGGGGAGCGTCGGCTGATGCACCTGCTCGAAATCCGAAACCTTCACGTCGTCGTCGAGGGAAAGCAGATCCTCAAGGGGATAGACCTCGCCGTCGATCCGGGCGAGGTGCATGCGATCATGGGGCCCAATGGCTCCGGGAAGAGCACCTTGGCCCAGGTGCTTGCCGGGCGGGACACCTTCACCGTCACCGAAGGGCAGGTCCTCTATCAGGGCGAGGATCTCCTCTCGATGTCGCCCGAAGACCGCGCCGTGGCGGGCGTGTTCCTCGCCTTCCAGTATCCGGTGGAGATTCCGGGAGTGGGGAACATGTACTTCCTGCGCACCGCGCTCAACGCCATCCGCCGCCGCCGGGGGCTGGAGGAGCTGGACGCGATGGATTTCCTCGCGCTCGCCAAGGAGAAGCTGAAGCTCGTCGAGATGGATCAGAAGTTCATGAACCGCTCGGTCAACGAGGGCTTTTCGGGCGGCGAGAAGAAGCGAAACGAGATCCTACAGATGGCGGTCCTCGACCCGAAGCTCGCGATTCTGGACGAGACCGACTCCGGCCTGGACATCGACGCGCTGCGGATCATCTCCAACGGAGTCAACGCCCACCGCCGGGACGATCGGTCGATGCTGCTGATCACCCACTACCAGCGCCTCCTCAACTACGTCGTTCCCGACAAGGTCCACGTCCTCTCCAATGGCCGGATCGTCCGGTCCGGAGATCGCCAGCTCGCGCTGGAGCTGGAGGAGAAGGGCTACACCTGGCTCGAGCAGCAGGTCGAGGCGCCGGCGCGAAGCGGAGCAAGCCCGTGATTACCGAGGCGCGGCAACACTATCTTGCGGGTTACCAATCGCTTCGCGATCGGCTCGAGAGGCTGGGCACGGATCGGGTGCGCCGCCTTCGCCGATCGGCGATCGAGCAGTTCGCCGAGACCGGCTTCCCCACGCCGAAGAGCGAGGAGTGGAAGTTCACCAGACTCGCCCCATTCCTCGCGCTGCCCTTCGAGACGGCCCCGCGCAATGGAGTCGATCTGGAAAGGCTCCGCCCGCTCGTCGCCGGCTTTCCCGGCATCCGGCTGGCCTTCGTCGACGGTCACTTCTCCCCGGCCCTATCGTCCCTCGAAGGGCTGCCCAAGGGCGTGCTGGCGACGGACCTGGCCACCGCTTTCGCCGAGAATCCATTGCCGCTCGAGGCCAACCTCGGCCAGCACGCGCAGCAGAAGACGAGCGGTTTCACCGCGCTGAACACGGCGATGATGGAAGACGGGGCGGTGCTCCAGCTTCCCCGGGGAACCGTGCTGAAGGATCCGATCCAGCTGGTTTTCATCTCCACTTCGCCGCGCCGGATGTCCAGCCCGCGAATCCTCATCGTCGCCGGCCCGGGCGCCCAGGCCACGGTGGTCGAGGCCTACCTCTCGGGATCGGACGAGCCGTATTTCACCAATGCCGTTTCCGAGGTGGTGCTCGAGCAGGGCGCGCGGCTCCAGCACTACCGGCTGCAGAACGAGGCCGATCACGCCTTTCACGTCGGATTGGTACAGGTGAGTCAGGGGAGGGACAGCGAGCTCATCTCGCACGCGTTCTCCCTCGGTGGAACGCTGGCCCGGAACGAGATTCGCACCGTCCTCGGGGAGGAGGGGAGCAGCTGTACCCTCAACGGTCTCTTCATGGGGCGCTCCCAGCAGCAGCTGGACAACTTTACCAGCATCGACCACGCCACGTCGCGCTGCACCAGCCGCGAGCTGTACAAGGGCGTTCTCGACCAGCGCTCCGCCGGCGTGTTCAGCGGCCGCATCCGGGTCCATCCGGATGCCCAGCAGACCGATGCCAGCCAGACCAACAAGAATCTCTTACTCTCGGAAGATGCCCTGGTGAACAGCAAGCCGCAGCTGGAGATCTTCGCCGACGACGTCAAGTGCACCCACGGCGCCGCGATCGGGCAGCTCGACGAGGACGCGATCTTCTACCTGCGCGCGCGCGGGGTGGCCAAAGAGGACGCCCGGCGACTGCTCACCTATGCCTTCGCTCGAGAGATGGTCGACCTCGTGCTTCTGAAAACGTTCAAGGCGCGGATCGAAGGGCTCGTGTCGGCGAAATTGCCCACCGAGGCCGCGCTCGCGGGGGACTCATGAGAGCCAAACTCGAAGCCTTGCCGAGCCCTCCCGCCCACCTCGACCCCGAGCGCGCGCGAGCCGACTTTCCGATTCTGCGACAGAAAGTTCATGGTCGGCCGCTGGTCTACCTGGACAACGCGGCGACCAGCCAGAAGCCCTCCTCGGTCATCGACGCGATTTCGAATTTCTACGCCACCACCAACGCCAACGTGCATCGGGGCGTCCACGCCCTGTCGGAGCGCGCCACCGAGCAGTTCGAGCTGGCCCGCGAGAAGGTGCGGGCATTCATCAACGCCCCGCGGGTCGAGGAGGTCGTTTTCGTTCGGGGAGCCACCGAGGCGATCAACCTGATCGCGCAGACCTTCGGCCGGAGCAGGGTGCGCCCCGGAGACGAGATCGTCGTCTCGGCGCTGGAGCATCATTCGAACATCGTTCCCTGGCAGCTTCTGTGCGAGAGCACCGGAGCGGTCTTGCGGGTGGCGCCGATCAACGACGATGGCGAGCTGGTGGTGGGCGAATTCGAAGCGATGCTCGGTCCGAAGACGCGGCTCGTCGCCCTGGCCCACGTCTCCAACGCCCTGGGGACCATCAACCCGGTCCGGCAACTGGTGGCCGCGGCGCACTCCCATGGCGTTCCGGTGGTGCTCGACGGGGCGCAGGCGATTCCACATCTGAAAGTGGACGTGAAGGCGCTCGATTGCGACTTCTACGTCTTCTCCGGCCACAAGATGTTCGGCCCGATGGGAATCGGCGCGCTGTTCGGGAAGGCGGAGCTGCTCGAGTCGATGCCGCCCTACCAGGGGGGAGGCGACATGATCCTCTCGGTCACCTTCGAGAAGACGATCTACAACCGCGTCCCCTACAAGTTCGAAGCCGGTACGCCCGACGTCGGCGGCGCGATCGGCCTGGGAAGCGCGATCGACTATCTCACCGGCCTGGGTATGGAGCAGATCGCCGCCTACGAGCACGACCTGCTCGGCTACGCCACCGCGGCGATCGCGGCCGTTCCCGGGGTGAGGCTGGTGGGCACCGCGCGGCAAAAGGCGGGCGTGATTTCGTTTCTTCTCGGAGACATTCATCCCCACGACATCGGGACGATCCTCGATCAAGAGGGGATCGCCATCCGGACCGGTCACCATTGCGCGCAGCCGGTGATGCAGCGGTTCGGGATCGACGCCACTGCCCGCGCCTCGCTCGCCTTTTACAATACCCGCGAGGACATCGACCGGCTCGTGGCAGGCCTCGAGCGGGTGAAGGAGATTTTTCAGTGAGCTCGGATCTACGCGACCTCTACCAGGAAGTGGTGGTGGACCACAGCCGTCGGCCGCGCAACTTCCGCAAGCTCGAACATGCCGACCGGACCGTCACTGGCCGGAATCCCCTCTGCGGCGACCAGCTGACCCTGTACGTCAAGCTCAAGGATCAGGTGATCGAGGACATCGCCTTCGAGGGGTCGGGATGCGCCATCTCCAAGGCTTCGGCGTCGCTGATGACTTCGATCTTGAAGGGCAAAACGAAGGCGGAGGCGGAAGAGCTGTTTCGGCAGTTCCACAGCTTGATCACCGAGGGCCCCGACGGCTCGGTGAAGCGGGAGCAGCTTGGAAAGCTGGCCGCCCTCGGCGGCGTTTCCGAATTTCCGGCTCGCGTGAAATGCGCGAGCCTTGCATGGCACACGCTTCACTCGGCGCTCGAAGGCAAACAAGAGGCCGTTTCGACGGAGTGACGGAAGAGGATTGGCATGTACCGAAAGAGTGAGACCGCGGCTCTACAGCGCGAGGTTGAAGGCACGGAGATCCCGGGAGGCGACAAGGTGGTGCTTCCCAAAGGAAGCCCGGTGACGGTCATCCAGTCGCTCGGGGGCAGCTATACGGTGATGACCGAGCAGGGTTTCATGGTGCGGGTCGACGGGAAGGACGCGGACGCGCTCGGCGAGCGATACGTCAAGGCTCAGGCCGAGCCGAAGCCGCAGGCGCTCGACGGACCGTTCGAAGAGTCGCAGGTGTGGGATCAGCTGCGGACGGTCTACGATCCGGAGATCCCTGTCAACATCGTCGACCTGGGCCTGGTCTACAAATGCGAGTCGAAGCCGCTGCCGGATGGCGGGTACCGCGTGGACGTGCAGATGACGATGACCGCGCCCGGCTGCGGAATGGGCGGCGTGCTCAGGGAGGACATCCGGCAAAAGGTACTGGGCCTCTCCGGCGTGAAAGAGGCCGACGTCGAAGTGGTCTGGGAGCCACCCTGGGATCCCAGTCGGATGTCCGAGGCAGCCAGGCTTCAGCTCGGTTGGATGTAACCGACGGCCCGCAGCGCCTAGTCGTAGTATTCGTGGCCCAGATGGGTGATCGACTCTTCGCCCATCATCCAGCGCAGGGTGTTCTTCAGCTTCATCAGCTGGATGAAGAGATCGTGCTCCGGGTAGAGGCCTTCCGCGGTCATCGGGCTCTTGAAATAGAAGCTGAGCCACTCCTGGATGCCCTTCAGGCTCGCGCGCTGCGCCAGGTCCATGAACAGGGCCAGGTCGAGCACCACCGGCGCCGCGAGGATCGAGTCGCGGCAGAGAAAGTTCAGCTTGAGCTGCATCGGATAGCCGAGCCAACCGAACAGATCGATGTTGTCCCAGCCCTCCTTGGCGTCACCGCGGGGCGGGTAGTACTCGATGCAGACCTTGTGGCTCAGGTTTCCATAGAGCTGCGGGTAGAGACTGGGCTGGAGAATGTGCTCGAGCACTCCGAGCTTGGAGATCTCCTTCGAGCGGAAGGAGTCGGGGTCATCCAGCACCTCGCCGTCCCGGTTGCCGAGGATGTTGGTGGAGAACCATCCGCGCAGCCCGAGCATTCGCGCCTTGAACCCCGGCGCGAGCACCGTCTTCATCAGCGTCTGACCGGTCTTGAAGTCCTTGCCCGCGAGCGGGACCTCGAACTTGCGCGCCAGCTCCCAGGCGGCGGGAAAATCCACCGTCAGATTCGGCGCTCCATTGGCGAATGGAACGCGCTCCTTGAGGGATGCCCAGGCATAAATCTGCGAATTGGTGATTGCGGGGTCGTCGTTCTTCAATCCCTGCTCGAAGGAGTTGATCGAGGCGTGAACCGCGGTCGGCGCGACATAGGTCTCGGTCGATCCGCACCAGATGGAAACCGCGCGCGAGCACTCGCGGCGTTTGATGAAGGTGCGGATGTCGTCGCGCACCTGCTCGACCAGGTCGGCCTTGCTCGAGCCCGTCTTCAGATGGGTGCCGTGGAGGCGGCGGACGTATTCGGGATAGAAGACGGCCTTCATCGGATGGATGCGCTCGAGATCCTTGCGCACCGGGTCCAGGTGTCGATCCTCGAGGACCGCGGCGTGCTTCGCCGCCTCGTAGGCGCTGTCCGGGAAGATGTCCCAGCCGCCGAATTCGAGCTGATCGAGCGAGGCGAGGGGAACGAAGTCCTTGAGCTTGGGCACCCGCGACTCGGTGCGCCGGCCCAGGCGAATCGTGCCCAGTTGAGTCAGGGATCCAATCGGCTCGCCCAACCCCTTGCGCGCCAGCAAGACCCCGGCGATCGTCGTGGTGGCCACCGCGCCCAACCCGGGCATCAGGACGGCAAGTTTGCCCTCCGCCGGTTGGATCGTCTTCGGATGTTTCATGAGCTCCCCTTTCAAAGGGTTTAATCACCCAATTCGGGACCAGCAAGACAATTGATTGACGGTCAGAGGGGAACGCGCTCCGCACCCTGGTACGATTGCTGGTGCCTATAGGCGATACTCCCCAGCGCGTCAATGTTCGGGATCTTGGATGATTGCCATTCTCCTCGCTCTGCATCTGGCGTTCTTCTCTGCGTTCGTGCTCCGGCTGCTGGGTTTGATCGGGCGCGCCGGCGCGCGCGGCGCGGGGCCCCGGACCGCCGAGACGCATTCCGCTCCGCGGGCGGACGCGCTGCTTGTGCTACATGGAGCGGCCTTCGCCGTCTTCTACTGGGGGCTCGTCTCCGAGGTTCGGGCAAACCGCGTGCAACGCGCCGGAGCGGCGGCGCTCTGCGGTGCGTTGCTTCTGGTGTTGGCGATCGGATTGCTCACCTGGGCGCTCTGGATTTTCCGCTCCTGGCGTTTGCTCGCCGAGCTTGAGCCCGGCCATGAGCTGTGCACGATCGGGCCGTTTCGCTGGGTGCGCCATCCGATTTATCTCGCCTGCGATCTGCTGGCGCTGGGAACGGCGATCTGGATCGGAACACCCAGGGTTTGGGTCGGAGCGGTACTGGTAGTGCTTGGCGGCGATCTGCGGGCCCGCGCCGAAGAGCGCATTCTGCTCGCCGCGTTCGGCGAGCGTTACCGCGACTACATCAAAACCTCGAGCCGGTTGATTCCAGGCCTCTACTGAGCTTGGCGGAAACCAGGCCCAGGCCTTCCCCCACAGCATTTTATAGTCATTCCCGAAATTGTTGGGTTAGATAGCGTCCGTTGAGAGTCGGTTTCATCTCACGTCTCACCGATGCATCACTGCGCGCTCCCGCACGATTTCTGATCGTCGCGGGATTGCTGACCGCGGTATCCGTCTGGCTGGCCTCGGGGCTGGAGATCCGCTCGTCATTCGAGGAGCTGCTTCCCTCGAATGTTCCCAGCGTGGCGCACGTCAAGGAGCTGGTCCGGCGCGTCGGCGGCGATGGAACGGTCCTCGTGGTCATCGAGCTGCTCGATCCCGCCGCCAACCTCCACCACGCCGAGGAGATCACCCGCAAGCTCGCCGCGGAATACCTCGCCTTCGGTCCTTCGACCATCCGCGCCATCGAGTGGAACGTCGAGCCTGTGAAGAGATGGTACGCCGATCACTGGCCGATGTTCCTCAGCCTGGACGATCTGAGCGAGGCCCGCGACACCTTGAAGAAGGAGGTGTCGAAGGCAAAAGCGCGGGCCAACCCATTGCTGCTGAACCTGGACGACGAGCCGGAGAAGTCGCCGCCGGCACCCGGGCCCGAAGCGCTGCCCTGGCTCGATCCCAAGCAGCCGCTGCCCCACGAAAAAGTGGAGCGGCGTTTCGCGCGCTACAAGGACGGATACCTCGTCGCTCCCGACGGACAGTCGCTCACGATTCTCGTCCGCCCGACCGGCACGGCCTTGAGCGTCCACGATGCCCGCCAGCTGCTCGACCGGATGCGCCGGGTCGCGGACGCTCATCAGGACGAGCTCAAGCAGTACCACCTGCGCGTCGGATTCGCCGGCACCTTCCCTCTGTTCGTCGCCGAGTACGAGGCGATCCGCAACGACGTCGCCTCCACCGCGTTGATCACCATCGTCCTGGTGGTGGCCTCGCTTCTCCTCTTCTACCGCGAGGTGCGATCCACCGTGGCCCTGGCGGTTGCGATCCTCGTCGCAGTGGCGGTCACTTTCGGACTGACCCGCCTGGTGATCGGCTATCTCAACACCCAGACCGCCTTCCTCGGCGCGATCGTGGTGGGGAACGGGATCAACTACGGGCTCATCTACCTCGCGAGGGTCAATCAGCTGCGCCGCTCGGGCATGGCCCTGGTGCCTGCCTGCCGGGAGGGCGCTCGAACGTCTGCCCGCGCCACCCTCGTCGCCGCCGCGGCCACCAGCATTTCTTTCGGAGTGTTGGTGCTCGCCGCCAACCGCGGCTTTCGGCATTTCGGCTTCATCGGCGGCATCGGGATGCTGCTCTGCTGGCTCTTCACCTTCGCGCTCGTTCCCGCCCTGCTCACCGTGTTCGAAAAGATCCACGCCTTTCCTCCGCCGCGGGCGAGGGAGACGGCTCGGATGGAGGTGCCGCGCTTCCTTCGCCGCATTTTCGCGGCGCCGAAGCTCATCGCCTCCGTCTTCGCGGTGCTCACCATCATCTCGCTGGCGGCGTTCCTGCGACAGCTGCCCAACGCGCTGGAGCGCAACCTCGAGAACCTCACCAACGACCTGTCAAGGCAGAAGCAGCTGGTCGAGGACAACGCGCGGGCCCAGGCCGCACTGGGGAGGTCGGTGGCCGGCGCGATCGCGCTACTCCCGACGCCGGAAGCCGCGGACGAGTTCTGCGAGGTCGTCCGCCAGCGGGCGACCCAGCCCCAGTGGGCGGGGCTGATCGACGGCTGCGACACCATCTCCAGCGTGGTGCCCCGCTTCCAGCCGGAAAAGTTGGCGATCATCCACGAGATCGAGCGGATGCTCAGCGATCTGGTGCTCGAGCGTCTCTCTGCCGATCAGGCGAAGAGATTGCGAATAGTCAAATCGCAGCTCGCCGCCCAGCGTCCCCTGACCATCCAGGAAGCTTCTCCCACCCTGGTGGACAGGTTTCGCGAACGCGATGGCACCATCGGCCGCATCGCGGCGATCACCGCGAAACCGGACGCCAAGCTGGAGCTCGGTCCCAACCTGAACAATTTCGCAGTAGCGGTGCGCACCGTGCCGGTCCAAGGCAAGCTCTACGACGCCGCCGGCGAGAACGTGGTCCTCGCCGATCTACTCGAGAACATCGGCCGCGAGGGGCCGCTGACGACTTTCCTGTCCCTGGTCGGCGTCTGCATCTTGGTGATCGCGCTGTTTCGAAGCGTCCGGGCCAGCCTTCTCGTGATCACCACCCTGGTGACCGGGGTCATCCTCATGGGGGGCCTGGCCGTGGCCATCGGGTTGAAGATCAATTTCTTCAATTTCATCGTGTTCCCGATCACCTTTGGCGTGGCGGTCGACTACGGCGCCAACGTGGTGGCCCGGATCCGGGAGAGGGGGGGTAACGTCCTGTGGTCCCTGGTGGAAGTCGGTCCGGCGGTGGCGCTGTGCTCCTGGACCTCGATCATCGGCTACAGCTCCCTTCTTCACGCGACGAACCGGGCCCTGCGGTCGTTCGGGTGGTACGCGGTGATCGGGGAGCTCACCTCCATCCTCTCCGCGCTGCTCCTCCTCCCGGCCCTGCGCCTGATCATCCCCGCCAAGCTGATCGTCTCCTCTCCGGAGCACTCCCCGGAACATCCGTCGTGACTTGGTTGTGGCGACCCCAGCCGCGTGTTATTCGCCCAGCGTTCATGCCGATCCCAGGAGCCCCCTCTGATTCGTGCCAGCTCAACCGATGATCAACAGAACCTGGCGCCGGTGGAACTGGATCTCTCGGTGGTCATTCCGCTCTTCAACGAAGAGCCGAACATCGACCCGCTGCTGAACGAGCTGTTCGCCGCCCTTCGACAGCTGGATCGCAGCTATGAGGTGATCGCGGTGGACGACGGCAGCCGAGACGGCACCTTCGCCGCTCTTTTGCGGATCGCCGCGCGCGAAGGCAGCCTCCGGATCATCCGCCTGCGGCGCAACTTCGGGCAGACCGCCGCGATGTCCGCCGGCATCGAGGCGGCGGTGGGCGAGGTCATCGTTCCGATGGACGGAGATCTCCAGAACGATCCGGCGGACATCAGTCGTCTGCTCGAGAAGCTCGAAGGGGAGGGTGGGCTGGACGTCGTCAGCGGCTGGCGCAAGAACCGAAACGACGGGCAATTCGGGCGCAAGCTCCCCTCGCGGATCGCGAACCGGCTGATCAGCGCGATCTCCGGCGTCGCGCTTCATGACTACGGCTGCACGATCAAGGCCTACCGGCGCGAAGTTCTGGAGGGCGTGCGGCTCTACGGGGAGATGCACCGCTTCATCCCCATCTACGCGAGCTGGCAGGGGGCGAGGGTGGCGGAGATGGTGGTCAACCACCGCCCGAGGCGCGCCGGGACGTCGCACTACGGCTTCGGCCGGATCGGGAAAGTCATTCTCGATCTGATGGTGGTGAAATTCCTCGCCAGTTACTCGACCAAACCGATCTACGTCTTCGGCGGCTTCGGGATCGCCTCGTTGCTCGCCTCGTTCGCCGCATTCGCGGCCGCGCTCTGCTACAAGTTGCTCGGGCTCAAGGATTTCGTCCAGACGCCGCTCCCGCTGCTCGGCGTTCTCTTTGCGCTGGTGGGGATCTTGAGCATCCTCATGGGCCTGCTCGCGGAGCTGGTGGTGCGGACCTACTACGAATCCCAGAACAAGCGCCCCTATCTGGTCGCCGAGCGGATCAATCCCGCGCTTGCGCCGGGTCTGGGCAACGGAAGAGGCCAGCACGAATCCGACTCCACCGGCGTTCCGAGGGAGGGGATCTCGTGATCCCCTGACCCTTTTTGGGCCAGCGGCGCAATCATGTGCGGTATCGCAGGAGAAATCCGGTTCGACGCCCTTCCGGATCCGGAGGAGGTCCGCCGCATGACCGGAATCCTGGCGCACCGCGGACCGGACGATCAAGGGTTCTTCGTCGAAGGTCCGGCCGCGCTGGGCCACCGGCGACTGTCCATCCTGGACATCGAGGGCGGCGGTCAGCCGATGATCCGGGAGCGCTGCACGATCGTCTACAACGGCGAAGCCTACGAGTTCGATGAGCTCAAACGCACGCTGCAATCGCGCGGTCACCCGTTCACCACGAGAAGCGACACCGAGGTCGTCCTTCGCGCCTATCTAGAGTGGGGCGAGTCTTTCGCCGAACGGATCCACGGCATGTTCGCCCTGGTGATCTGGGACGCACCGAAAAAAAAGCTGGTGCTGGTGCGCGATCGCCTGGGCAAAAAGCCGCTCTATTTCGCGCTCGGGCGGAGCGGGGCCTGGCTCAAGAAGCCCGGCCGGGCGAGCCCCGCGACCCCCGCCGATCGCCTGCTCTTCGGATCGGAGCTTAAGGCGCTGATCGCCCATCCTGCGATGGGGCGGGACCTCGATTCCGAGGCCTTCGTCCAGTACCTGGCGATGGAATACGTGCCGGCGCCGGACAGCATCTTAGAGGCGGTGGGAAAGCTCCCCGCGGCGCACCTGGCCGTCCTCGATGATCGCGGCTTCCGGATGCACCGCTACTGGGACCCGCCGGCACCGTCGTCCTCGAAGCGACTCTCCGGCGAACAGGCCGTCTCGGCGAGGGAGGAGTTGTTGAAGCTGCTGGATGCGGCGGTGGCGCGCCGCCTGGTGGCGGACGTCCCGGTGGGCGTGTTCTTGAGCGGCGGAATCGACTCCAGCGCGATCACCGCGCTCGCCGCGCGACGCCATCGCGGCCTGGCCAGCTTCTCCATCGCCTTCGAGGAGGAGTCCTTCGACGAGTCCCACTTTGCCAAGCTCGCCGCCGAGCGGTTCGGAACTGAACATCACACCGAGGTCCTCTCCGGCAACGCGTGCCTCGACGAGATCCCTCAGGCGGTGGCGACCCTGGACGAGCCGTTCGCCGACCCCAGCGTGCTTCCCACCCTGCTCCTTTCGCGTTTCGTCCGAAAGAACGTGACGGTGGCGCTCTCCGGCGACGGGGGCGATGAGCTCTTCGCAGGCTACGATCCCTTTCTCGCTCATCGGCCGGCGCATTGGGCAGCCCGATTGCCGCGCCCGGTGCAGGCGCTCTTGCGAGGCGCCGCCTCGATGCTGCCCTCCTCGTCGAAAAACATGAGCCTCGACTTCAGGCTCAAGCAATTCCTCCGGGGGCTTCCGGTCGCGGACTCCCTCCGACACCAGGCGTGGATTGGCTCCTTCCTACCCGTGGAGCTGGCCGGCATCGTCGAGGCTCAGCTCCAGCCGCTGGTGAGGGGCGAGGTCATCTACCGCCAGGTCCTGGCCGACGCCGGGCGCGCGGCTCAGGCGGGCATCCTTCCGGGTTCGATCGACGAGGCCTTGCGCTTCTACCTCAGCCGCTACCTGGCCGATGACATCCTGGTCAAAGCCGACCGGGCGGGAATGGCGGCGTCGCTCGAGATCCGGGCTCCGTTTCTGGATACCCGCCTGGTGGAATTCGTCACCCGGCTCCCCTGGCGTGAGAAGCTCGGGTGGAGGCAGACCAAGGTGATGCTGCGCAGCGCGCTTCAGGGGCTCGTTCCCGAGGAGATTCTCCACCGGGCCAAGAAGGGCTTCGGCATTCCGGTGGCGGCCTGGATTCGGGGCCGCCTCCGCGAGCTCTTCGAAGACCTGTTCTCCTCCGAATCATTGACCCGCTCCGGTGTGCTCAGACCCCGGGAGACAAGAGCGCTGTTGGACCGCCATCTGGCCGGGACCGCGGACCTGCGAAAGCCGCTCTGGACGATAGCAATGTTCGTCCTCTGGCACCGCCGTTGGGGTTCTAGACAATCGACATAAACGCCGGCCGGGCAGCGCCGTCTGTTCCAGGATGTGGCAGTGGGCGAATTCCGTGAGAACTCTCTTCTTTGAACTATTCGCGAGAAATGCTAGCGACGCATCCATCCACTGTTATGAATTGCACTCGTATTTGGCCGCTGTGCACGAATTAAGTGTGCGGAGAACGGCTTTGAGCCACTCCACATGGGGGCAAGGAATTGAGCAATAAAGTTCTGGTCACGGGCGCGGCAGGATTCATCGGAAGCCACACCGTGGAAGCATTGCTGGCTCGAGGCGACGAGGTCGTCGGAATCGACAACCTGGACGCCTACTACGACGTCTCCCAGAAGCGGGCCAACCTGGCTGAAATCGAAAGCGCATCCGGAGCACGGCGGTTCACCTTCATCGAGGGCGACATCCGGGATCAAGAGCTGGTCCGGCGAATTTTTTCGGAGCGCGGTCTCGACGTCGTGATCCACCTGGCGGCAATGGCCGGGGTCCGGGCTTCGATCGAGCAACCGCAGCTCTACTTCGATGTCAACATGGGCGGCACGCTCAATCTGCTCGAGGCCGCGCGGATCATCGGGCTGCGCCATTTCGTTTTCGCCTCCACCTCGTCCGTCTACGGCAACAGCGTGCGCCTCCCGTTTCACGAGGACATGCCGGCGGACCGCCAGCTTTCCCCCTACGCGGTGACCAAGCGCGCCGGCGAGCTGCTCGGGCACACCTACCATCATCTCTACGCGCAGAACTTCACCGCGCTGCGGCTGTTCACCGTCTATGGCCCGCGCAATCGCCCGGACATGATGGCCTTCAAGGTGCTCCACAGCATCTTCACCGGTCAGGACCTGCCCCTCTACGGCGGCGGCAACATGTACCGCGACTGGACCTACGTGGCGGACACGGTTTCCGGAATCCTCGCCGCCGCGGATCGACCGCTGGGATATGAAACGCTGAACCTTGGAAGAGGCGAGTCCGTCCTTCTCCTCGAGTTCGTCCGCACCATCGAGGAGATCGTCGGCCGCAAGGCGAAGCTGATCGCCTCGCCCAAGCTCGACTCAGACGCGGCCGCGACCCAGGCCGACGTGGGCAAGGCCAGGCAGCTGCTCGGCTACGCGCCCAAGGTGAGCATCGTGGACGGGATCGTCCATTGCTGGAGCTGGTACCAGCGCGCGGTGCTCGGGCTGGGAAACTCGGCTCTCCGTTCGGGGCGGCCTTCGGATTCTTCGCTCAGATTGCCACACTGAAGTCGGCGTAGTCGGCTTCGGTGCGGCTGTGCGTCTGATCGCCGTCGGTCATCAAGCCGATCCCCACCAGATCCGGAACGTCGCCGAATGCGCCGCCGAAGTGGCGGATGAACTCGGCTTTGGGATCGATCTGCTCGGCGACCCAGGTGTTTACCGGTCCGTCGACTTCCATGACGATCGTGTCCCTATTGAGGAAGGGATTTCGCCTCTTGTTGCACACCGCGCCCTTCCGCGAGATCGTGGTCCAGGCGTATTTCAGGATGTAATACTTGAGCCCGCGCTTGAAGGTGACGAACACCGCGGCGGCCGAATCCGATTTTCCACCGCTGCACTCGTCGGCGTCTTTGGGGAAAGTCAGGACACGCCACCGCCAGCGAAGGAGCTTGGCCTTGCTGCGCAGCGAATCGGGGATCTCGATCCCCAGGGTCACCGTCTCGAGCGGCGGCCGGTACTGGGCGCGGATCATCGTCGTGCCGTCCTCATCGACGACCTGGTAGTAGCTGACCGGCCCTGAGTCCCGCTCGATGACCTGGAACTTGCGGACGTCCAGCTTTACTTCCGGGCTGGGCATGGCCTGGTCGGCGCCGGAGGAAACGAACGCCGGCCAGGCAACGAAGAACGTACCGAGGACGGCGCACCAGGGCTTCATGCCGGATTCCTCTCTCACGCTGCGATTTCAGCCTGCCAAGTTTGCAGTCATCGACCAACGCCCCTGAGCGGGCGGATGTTGGGAACGCCACTCATCCTATCCGGTCTCGGCCTTTTTAGGGCCATCGGGTCGGGCCGGATGGAGGTCGTGCGCCGAAATGGAAACGGTTGGCGTAACGATGGTCAAGCTTCGGCTCGACGGTTCGGCGCCCACAGGTCCGAGCGACTTTCGGATACGGTGGGCGAGTGGAGTCAAAAAATCCATTCGGGCGATTCGCCGCCCACCTGATCCTGGGGTGTGCCGGTGCCTGGCTTTTGTTCCTCGCCGCGCGGGCCACCGACGCCTGGCTGATGGCCCACGTGGTGCTGCCGAATTGGTTTCTGGGGCCCTTGAGCATGCGGGGATTTCACCTTGCACGCGCGGCGGCGGCCTTGCTCGGCCTTTGGCTGCTGGCCGTGGCCGGCCCGAAGCTTGGGCGCTGGGCCGGCTCGCAGACGGGGCCGAAGCTTGCGGCGAGCTGCGCGCGGATTGGCCTTGCCCTGGCGCTCGCCCTGATCGCCGCGGAGCTGGTGGTGCGGCGGTGGGACAGCGGCGAACCGCTGTGGCGCAAGGGAAAGCTCGAGTTCCGGATCGGACGGCCCGATCCGAGGTTGGGGTGGGTGGCCATTCCCTCGCGCAGCACGGCCATTCAAACCAGTCCGGGCAAGACCGTCCATTACCGGATCGACGCCCTGGGCAATCGCGCCCGCAGCGAGCTCTCATCGATCGACCCCGCGGCGCCGACGCTGGTGGTGACGGGCGAATCGATCGCCTTCGGGCACGGCCTCGAGTACGAGGAGACCTTCCCGGCGATCCTCGGCGAGCGTTTGAACCTCCAAGTGGTGAACGTGGCGGCGGGCGGCTACGGCAGCGACCAGGCCTATCTGCGGCTGCTGGATGCGCTGGATCGCCTGGAGCGTCCGTTGGTGGTGGTGACCGTCTTCCACCCGGTCCAACTGGGGCGGGCCTTGCAGGACTACCGCCCGCGCCTCGTCTTGCGCGGCGACAAGCTCGTCGCCGAGCCCGCGCCGACCGGTTTGTGGTCCCGCTCGCGGCTTCGCGATCTCTTCGTCAACGAGCTGCCCTACTTGAGCGACGCGGCCCTTTCGCGCGCGATCGAGCTGAACAGGGCTATCGTGCGATCCACCTCGCTCGCGGCGCGGGCGCGAGGGGCGCAACCCCTCTTCGTCGTTCCGAGCTTCGGCCCTCCGAGGCGGTTGGGCGAGCATCCCGAGGCGTTCATCGTCCGCGAGCTCTTCGAGGAGGACGGGCAACCCCATTTGCTCCTGGACGTTGAGCGGGCGCGGATCATGGTCGACGACTGGCACCCGGACGCGATCGCGGCCAGGCAGATCGCCGATGAAGTCGAGCGCGTGCTCCGGCCGAAACTGGCGCGGTAACTCTGGGAGATGGTGGTTTCTCGATGGCGCCTGCCTCTACTGGGTTGGCGCCAACCCTTCACCCGGGGGCGCAATCCCCGCGGTCTTCGCGCGTTCCCAGAGCCCCGGGATCTCCGTCGGATGGTAGAAGCTCTCCCGGGAGCTCCAGCGGTACGGCAGACAGACGGGCAATTCGAGCAGCACGAAAACGGGTGGTGAGTCTTCCCAGCGTTGAGCATCCAACGCGATCTTGTTGTCCGGGCAGCTCTGTGTTTGCCGACAGGAATCCTCGTATGCCCCTCGAATCAGATCGACGTTGTACCAGAAGTACGCGGCATCCCGGCGAAAGATGGGATTGAACGCGGGAGGCACGAAGATGGACTGGTCGGCGGTCGTTCGTCCAAGCACGAAGGCCTGGACGCTTCGTTGCTCGCCATTGCTCGGGTACACCACGAGCAGAGCGACGAGGACCACCGGCATGCAGAGCGTGGCCCGCTCGACGAGGAGCAATTGCGGTCGCTCCCGCAGGGAACGGAATGCGTCGGCGGCGAGAAGCGCAAGGAACGGAAGAAGTACGATGAAGTACTGGTCGAGGGGAAACCGGTTGAGACACAGCAGCCCGAGGTAACCCGCCGCTACCCAAAGCACGGTCAGCCGGCATTCGTTCCGGGTTGAAAAGCGATCCCCGAAAATCAAATCTCTGACGCAGAGCCGCGCTCCGATCGCCGCGACCATCCAGAGGACGGGAGAGAGCAGGATGCTGAGGCCGATCGCCCTCGCCGCGGAGAAGTGCTGGGGGAGGTGCGCCTGCAGGTAGAAGAAGCGATTGAACGGATAGTTCCAGAACCAGAACTCGTTGAAGATGCCGAGCGAGCGCATGGCGAGGAAAAGGGCCGCGGGGGCGATGGCCGAGGCGGCCAGGAGGGACGTACCTCCCAGCAGCAGCCGTTTGACCTGCTGACGAGTCCACAGCCTCGCGCCCACGAGGAATAGGCCGCTCAGCCCTACCAGCCCGAGGACCACGATCGCCTTCTGGAGGACCGCCACCGCGCAACCGAAGAAGACCCCCGACAGAATGGCGCGCAGGAATCTGCCCCCCTGGAGGAAAGCGATCCAGTGCAGGAATCCCGCATAGAGCGCGACATTCATCAGCGCATCGGGGCGGAACTCCAGGGTGCTGCGGACGAACAGGAACGACGAGAGAAGGAGCAGGATAGGGAATTGCCAAGGGACCTCGGGATAGAGGCGCCGGAGCAGGCGTTGGACCAACCAGAGGACGCCCACCAGGCACACCGTGTCGAACACGCGAGCCGCGAAGATCAGGTGCTGGACCGATTCGAACCGGACCACGACGGGTGCGGCGAGGAACCAGAGGGTCGGGTGGTGCTGCTCGAGGAAATCCCGGAACGGCAGCTCTCCGCTCGAGATCAGCCACGACGCGTGCAGGTGCTCGATCTCGTCGTGGTTGTAGCTGGAGAACCAGCAATGCCACACGACGATGATCCCGGTCAGCAACCAGATCGCGCCCCAGGGGGGCTTCGTCCAAACGGCCCGCTTCAAGAGATCGCGTAGTCTCAAAAGATGGCGTAGATGAAAGGTGCCAAAGCCTCGACGCTCGCGGCGGCGATCAGCAGCAGTCCGGTCGCGCAGAGAAAGACGATCAATGGAATCAGCCACCGCTTTCCTCGGTCGCTGCGCCAGACGCTGACCGCGAACTCCGGGATCGAAGGCAGAGCGCTGGCGAGGATCAACAGCCCTCGTCGAATCTTCCCTTTTCTTCGGATCATGCGATGAGCTCCACTCCGGGGTGGCGAAGCCGCGGAATTGTTCGAGAGCAAGTACCCCCCAGCCGGAGGGACGTCAAATCCCGGTCCGATGGAAAGCCGAGCGCCCTTTTGCGCTCGGTACGATCGCATGACGCACATTGCGCGCGGAGGGGCCATTATACGCTTCGGGGACCGACCTGCGCGATCCAGCGGGGGCACAATTGATCGCCTCCGCGCTGCCGGATGCACTCGCCTACCGCGCCGCGGCCCGATAAAGCCCCGGAGCCTGTGGGAGGTGCGCCCCGCTTAGGCTATTATGCGGCGCCTGGCTCTGATCCGATGACTGAATCCGTCGCTCTTCCACCGGAGAAAAAGGATCGCCCGGTCCTGAGCGAGGTCCCGACTCCCAACGACCCCGTTCCGCGCGCGCGGCATCCGGCCACGCCGATTCTCGTCCTCGCGCTGGCGTCGCTCTATTTCGTGTTGGCCCGCCTGGGCTTGAGCGTGGCGACGGTGGGCAACTCCGTCACCCTCGTCTGGCCAAGCGCGGGAGTCGCGCTCGTTGCGCTGCTGCTCTTCGGCAATCGCCTCTGGCCGGGAGTGGCCCTCGGCGCTTTGCTCGTCAACGCCCTGACGCCCGGAGTTCCCTTCTTGAGCGCCGCGGGGATGGCCGCCGGCAACACGCTGGCGGCCCTGCTGGCGACCTACTTGTTGCGACGCGCGGGTTTCAGGCTCTCGCTCGAACGCGTGCGCGACGTGGTGATGTTTCTGATTCTCGCCGCCGGGCTCAGCCCGACGGTGAGCGCCACCCTGGGCTCCTTGAGCCTATGGTCCGGCGGGGTCATCTCCGGGGCGCAGCTGGGAATGGCCTGGCGGATGTGGTGGCTCGGCGACTTGATGGGCGATCTGATCGTCGCCCCACTGCTGCTCTCCCTCGTCGAGCGCGCCGGCCGTCGGAAACCACCCTATCGGTGGAAGGAGGCCGCGGGGCTGAGCGCGTCGTTGCTCGTCATCTGCTTGATCGCGTTCGGGGCCTTTCACTTCCTCACCAGCAGGCTGATTCACCCCTACGTCGTCTTTCCGGTCCTGATCTGGGCGGCCCTGCGGTTCCTCGTCCTCGGCGCCGCCGGCGCGAACCTGATCGTCTCCGCCACCTCGGTCTGGGCCACGGTGGGGGCGCGAGGTCCCTTTTCCAGGGGAACGCTCGGCGAGAACCTCTTTCAGGAACAGATCTTCATGGCGGTCGTCGCGCTCACCACGTTGATCCTGGGGGCGGCGGCCGCGGAACGGCGGCGGGCCATCCGCCTGCGGGACCAGTTCCTGTCGATGACCGCGCACGAGCTTCGGACGCCGCTCACGCCGATGAAGCTGCAGATGCATCTTCTCCGGCGCACGCTCGAATCCAGCTCGGGGATTTCGGATGAGAGAATGGTCGAACAGCTGCGAAAGAAGGTTTCCCTCTTCGACAAGCAGATCGACCGCCTCGCCCGGCTGGTGGATGAGCTGCTGGATGTGTCTCGCGTCCAGTCCGGTCAGCTGAACCTGAAACTCTCGGAATTCGAGCTCGGGCCGGTCGTTCGCGAGGTGGTCGAGGGATTCAGCGAAGAGCTGGCGCTGTCCAAGTCGGTCGTCGAGGTCCGCACCGAGGACGGAGTTCAGGGCGTGTGGGATCGCCTTCGGATTCAGCAGGTCGTTTCGAACCTCCTGACCAACGCGATGAAGTACGGGCGCGGCCGACCGATCGCGGTCGCCGTCGACTCCTGGGCGCCGCAGCGCTCGGCCAAGATCACCATTTCCGACAACGGCGTCGGGATCCCGTTGACCGAGCAGGAGACCATCTTCGAAGCCTTCGAACGCGGCTCCCACGTTCCGGGCGTGGGCGGCCTGGGCCTCGGCCTTTACATCGTTTCCAGGATCGTCGAGGCCCACCACGGCTCGATCAGCGTGAGCAGTAAGCTCGGAGTGGGCTCTACCTTTACCGTCCAGCTGCCCCTCCACGCGCCTCGGGCGAAAAAGCCCTAAAGGCGCTCGTCACCGGCGGCGCCGGGTGCTCCTCACCTCCCGCCGGGGCCCTCTTTTTCGGCTCGGTGCCGGCGGTGGAGAGGAAGGCGACGCGCCGTAGGAGGTGAGCAGAGGCGAGTAGAGCTCGGGGCGACGGTCGCGGAAGAAGCCGAACGAAGCCCTGTCCTTTCGAATCTGTTCGAGGTCGATGGAAGCGGTCACCGCGCCAACCTCGGTTCGGTCGAGCTCGGCCAGCTTTTCCCCCCGATGGTTGGCGATGAAGGAGCTTCCGTAGAAGATCTGCCCACCCTCGTTGCCCACGCGATTGGCGGACACGATGGGGACCACATTCGATACCGCGTGACCGATCATCGCCCGCGTCCAGAGGTCGCGGGTGTCCAGGTTCGGTTCCTCCGGTTCGCTTCCGATCGCGGTGGGGTAAAGCAGGACCTCGGCGCCCTGCAGCACCATCGCGCGCGCGCATTCCGGGAACCACTGATCCCAACAGATTCCCACGCCGATTTCGGCATAACGGGTCCGCCAGGTGCGAAAGCCGCTATCGCCGGGCCGGAAATAAAATTTCTCCTGATAGCCGGGGCCATCGGGGATGTGGCTTTTCCGGTAGACACCGAGGAGAGAACCATCCGCGTCGATCACCGCCACGCTGTTGTAGTAGGCCGGGCCGGCCCGCTCGAAGAACGAGACGGGGATGACGACCTGGATCTCCCTGGCGAGTCGCTGGAAGTGCTGCACCGTCGAATGGCCGGCGACCGGATGGGCCCGGGAAAAGTTGCGGGCATCCTGCGCTCGGCAAAAGTAGGGGCCTTCGAAGAGCTCGGGAGGAAGGACGATCTGGGCGCCGCGCTCGGCCGCCTTTCGCGCCAGAGCGGTGACTCGATCGACGTTGTCCTGGACGTCGTCGCTGAAGTCCGATTGGAGGGTGGCGACGGTGACCGTCGTCGGTGCGCCGTTCACCGGTCGCCTCCGGGAGCCGCCGGCTGCTGCTGGGTGATGCAGTGCAAGGCCCCTCCTCCGGAGAGCAGGGCCTTGGCCGGGATGCCGACCGTCCGCCGGCCGGGGAAGAGCGCGGCGATGGCCGAGACCGCCTCGTCGTCGAACGCGGAGCGATAGATCGGGACGGCGACGGCGTGATTGGCGATGTAGAAATTGACGTAGCTGGCGGGCATCAACTCACCGGCTTTTCCTATAACCGATCCCGGTGAGGGAATCCGGACGAGTTCCAGCGGCCGGCCGGTGGCATCCTTGAAGCCCGAGAGCGCGCGCGAGATCGCCTCCAGGGATGGGCGATTCGGGTCGCCGCCGGAGCGCGTTTCCATGCACACCACCCGGCCGGGTCCGACGAACCGCGCCAGGTTGTCCACGTGCCCGTCGGTGTGATCGTTCAAAAGCCCCTGGTCGAGCCAGAGCACCCGGGACACCCCCAGCGCGTCGCCGAGCTTGCGCTCGATCGACGCCGCGTCGAGATTCGGATTTCGATTCGGATTCAAGAGGCATTGCCGGGTGGTGAGGCAGGTCCCCAGGCCGTCCACCTCGATCGATCCGCCTTCGAGGACCCAATCGAATGAGCGGCTGGTTTTTCGCGAAAGCTCGGCGATCTCGAGAGAAACGCGATCGTCTCCAGGCAGGACGTACTTTCCACCCCAGCCGTTGAACCGGAACCGGGCCGCGGCGATATCACCATC
>Ga0070708_100000856_pt1 | contig 22906 bp, 18 predicted proteins | sample KBSK5503metaG_FD_65469 | JGI IMG/M metagenome (GOLD analysis project Ga0070708, IMG submission 65469) | Corn, switchgrass and miscanthus rhizosphere microbial communities from Kellogg Biological Station, Michigan, USA - KBS K5-50-3 metaG | ecosystem: Host-associated > Plants > Roots >... | reverse complement strand
TGGCGCTCGACCCACAAGGGTTTCTGGCCGTCGACGACCGGCTGCGCTCGGTGTCGCACCCCGCTGTCTTCGCCGCGGGGGACGCGGCGACGCCCGCACGCTGGCCGGATACGCCGAAGTCGGGCGTTTACGCCGTGCGCGAGGGACCGGTCCTTTGTGCCAATCTCGCCGCCGCCTGTCGCGGCGCGGAGCCGCCGGAGATGTACCGTCCCCAGCCCCGCTCGCTGGCGCTGCTCAACACCGGCGATGGGCGCGCGATTCTTTCGTACGGGCCCCTGGCAACGTCGGGCCGATGGGCGATGGCGCTGAAGGACCGGATCGATCGACGGTTTGTCCGGCGGTTCAGGCGGCTGGAAAGCGGTGAACGGTGAACGGGGGCTCCGATGGCGACCGGCGGCCCCCTTTACCGTTTACCGTTCACCGTTCACCGTTCACCGCCTGCCGAACAGCCTCCCGAACACCCCCGTCGTCCCCGTGACCGAGGCGAACGCGGCGCCGAGCTCGTCCATGGACGGGAACCGGCCGGCCGGATCGCGCGACAGGGCCCGGGTGATCACGGTCTCCAGGTTCACAGGCAGCTCCGGGCGGACGGCGCGGAGCCGGAGCGGCTCGCCGTTGAGCCGTGCCAGCATCATGTCCTGCGGGCTTTTGCCGGCGAACGGAAGACGTCCGGTGAACATCTCGAAGGCGAGCACGCCGAGCGCGTAGACGTCGCTGCGGCCGTCGAGCGGCTTCCCCCGGATCTGCTCCGGACTCATGAACTCGGGCGTGCCGAGGATGACCCCGGTCTGCGTGAGCTTGGCCACCTCGGGCTCGGCGCGCCGCTCTTTGGCGAGCCCGAAATCCATCACGACCGCCCGGGTCCCGCCCGGGACGTCGCGATCGGGGACCAGCATGACGTTCTCAGGCTTGAGATCGCGGTGGACGATGTCGAGCCCGTGGGCGTGCTCGAGGCCCCGGCAGATCTGGAGCAGCAGCGGAATCCCCTCCGCCACGGACAGGGCGCCCTGCCGGATCTCGTGTTCGCTCAGCGGCTCGCCCGGCAGAAACGCCATCACCAGGTAGATCAGCCGCTCCGGCGTCTCGCCGAGGCTGAAGATGGGGCAAACATTCGGGTGATCGAACCGCATCGCGATCGCGGCTTCGCGCCGGAGCCGCTCGACCGACCCCGGGTCCCGGATCAGTCGGGGCGACAGCACCTTGACGGCCACCTCGCGGTCGGCTTCGACATCTCGCGCGAGATAGACGTACGACATACCGCCCTCTCCCAGGCGCCGCTCGACGCGGTAGCGCCCGCTCAGCATCCGCCCGGTGAGGCTGGTGTACACTTGATCGGGGAGCTCGGCGGCACGCTCGATGGCGCGGGTCCGCGTGGTGCTGGCCGGATCGGCGGGGGGGGCCGGCGCCACCTCGACAAGGGGAGTGCCGTCCCGGGGGCAAAACCGGGCCGGGGCGGCGTAGTGCGTGTGACAGCGCGGGCAGCGGCGATTGCTCAATCGCTGAACCGGTTGCGGCCGTCCACTTTGGCGCGGTAGAGGTGACTGTCCGCCAGCTTGAGGAGGGATTGTCCGTCGGTCACCCGACCGTCGGGATAGGAGGCCATCCCCACACTGATCGTGACCCGTACCGGGCGACCCGGCTCGCCGAAGTCGTAGCCCGCGACCCGCCGCAGGATGCGCTCGGCGAAGTTGCGAGACTCGGCGACCGTCGTCTCCGGCAGCAGCACGACGAACTCCTCACCGCCGTAACGCGCCAGAACGTCCACGGACCGCTGCTCCCGCTTCAGCACGTTGGCCAGCTGCTTGAGCACCTTGTCGCCGACGAGGTGGCCGTACGTGTCGTTGATCTGCTTGAAGTTGTCGATGTCGATCATCATGGCGGTGAGCCGGGTGGCGTACCGCGCCGCGCGGTCCATCTCCTGCTCGAGCTTCTGCATCAGCGCCCGTCGGTTGTACACCGCGGTCAGCGGGTCGGTCTCCGCGAGCTGGCGCATTTGCTCCTGCCCGAGCACGGCGTGCTCGAGATCGTACGCCTTCTCGATGGCCGCGACCGCGGACCGGATCACCTGGTCCGCGAAGGCCAGATCCTGGTCGGTGAGCGGGCTGTCATCGGTCACGGTTCGGAGAAAGAACACGCCGGCGGGATGGTCCCGGAGGGAGAACCGGACGCAGATCGCCGACCGGGTCGGCACCGGGCGGCCCTCCGCCTCCCAGGCGTCGCGGACCTCGGTGTAGAGCGGATCGGTGCAGACGTCGCGGGCGTGGACCACTTCACCGGTCGCGAGGCAGTGACGGATCTCGGGATACCGGCGGAGGTCGATCGGCAGGTTGTGCAGCGTCGGGTTCTCGTATGCGGCGACGACCGCGGCGGCGTCGTCCTCCGGCCCCATGAGGATGATCGAGCAGCGCGAGATGTTGAGGGCCTGCGCGACGCGGCGGACCAGGATCTGGTAGATCTCGTCCGGCTTGAGCGACTCAGTGACCTCGGTCATGATGTCCATCATGGCCGAGCGGTTCCGCGCTTCCAGTCGCGCCTGATTCAGCTCGCGTCCCACGCGAAGCTGGGCCTTCACCCGGGCCAAGAGCTCCTTCATGCGAAACGGCTTCGGGATGAAGTCGTTCGCGCCGAGGCCGAGCGAGCGGACGGTCGCCTCCTCCGGCGGCATCGACGAGATCATGAGCACGGGCAGGTCCTTGAACCGCTCGTCGCCCTTGAGGCGCCCCAGCAGCTCGAGCCCATCGACCTTCGGCATCATGATGTCGAGGAGCACCAGGTCGAACGGCTCGGTCTCCAGCCGCTCGAGCAGGTGCTCGCCGCCGGGGACGGTGGTCACGTCGTACCCGTTCTCCTTGAGGATCCACCACAGGGTGCGGGAGAGGGCCGGGTCGTCGTCGGCGACCAGGATCTTGGGTGACGGGCTCATGCGCTTGCGTGCACCAGACGCTGGAAGAGGGCGGGGTCCACGTTGCCTCCCGTCGCCACGGCCACCACGAGACCATCGGCCGGAATTCGCCCCGCGAGCAGCGCGGCCGTGGTCACCGCGCCGGACGGCTCGACGACGAGCCGGCACCGCTGGTAAAGATGCCTGACCCCCTGCCCGATCTCCAACTCGCTCACCTGCACCGCCTCCCGGACGACCGGGCTGAGCACGCTCCAAGTGAGCCGGCCGATGGAACGGGTGAGGAGGCCGTCCGCCAGGCTCTCCGTCCGCGCCAGGGCAACCGGGCGGCCAGCGGCCAGCGCGGCCGAGAGCTTGGCGGCCCCCGCCGGCTCCACGCCGATGACCCGGACCGAGGGCTTGAGGGCGGCGACGGCGGCGGAGATGCCGGCGAGCAGCCCGCCGCCGCCGACCGGGACCACCAGCGTCGAGACGTCGGGCGCGTCCTCGAGGATTTCGAGTCCGCAGGTCGCCTGACCCGCGATGACGTCGGGATGGTCGAACGGCGGCACCAGGACGAGTCCCTCGGCCCGGGCCATGCTCTCGGCCCGCTTTGCTTGCTCCGGCGACCGGGTCCGGCCGGCGAAGACGACCTCACCCCCTTGCTGGCGCACGGCGTCCACCTTGACGGCGGCCGCGGTCTCCGGCATCACCACCACGGCCCGCACGGCGAACAACCTCGCGCTCCAGGCCAGGGCCAACCCGTGGTTCCCGCTGGAAGTGGTGATCACGCCGGCTCGGCGCCGGTCGCCCAGTCGCGCGACCGCGGTGTACGCACCCCGGAGCTTGAAGGCCCCGATGGGCTGGAGCTGCTCGCACTTGAGGAGGAACGAGCCCCCGCCGGGGCCGGGCACTCCGACGAGCGGCGTCCGGACGGTCACCCCTTCGAGCGCCCGGGCGGCTTCCCGGATGTTCGCGAGCGACGGGCCGGCCAGGGGGCCGGCGTCACTCCTCGGCGCTCGGCACCTCCTCCTCGCCCGCGACCTCGTCGGTCCCGCTCTCGTCTTCCTTGGCCACGCGCGACACGTCCACCACGGCGTCGCCGGCGTCGAGGTTCATGACCCGGACGCCCTGGGTATTGCGTCCAATGACGCGGATGCCGTCCACCGGCACCCGGATGATGATGCCGTGCCGGGTGATCATCATCAGCTCGTCATCCGGCTGCACTTCCTTGAGCGCGACGCAGGGACCGGTCTTGTCGGTCACCTTGAAGGTGATGATCCCCTTGCCCCCCCGCTTCTGCACCCGGTACTCGCTCAGCTCGCTCCGCTTTCCGAAGCCCTTCTCGCTGACGACCAGCAGGGTGGCGTCTCGCCGGATGACGACCATCCCGATCACGGCGTCGCTCTTCACCAGCTCGATACCCTTGACCCCCGTCGCCGCGCGGCCCATGTCGCGCACGTCGCCCTGGTGGAACCGGATGCTCATGCCCTCGCGTGTGGCGAGCACCACGTCGCTGGTGGCGTCGCAGATCTGCACGTCGATCAGCGCGTCGCCCTCGTCGACGTTGATCGCCCGAATGCCTGCGGCCCGCACGTTGCCGTACTCGGAGAGCGCCGTCTTCTTCACCGTCCCCTGGCGGGTGGCGAAGATCAGGAACTGCTCCGGCGAGAATTCGCGCACCCGGACCAACGCGGCGATCCGCTCATCCGGCTTGATCGCGATACAGTTGACGATCGGCTTGCCCCGGGCCGCCCGGCCCGCCTGCGGGATCTCGTGCACCTTGAGCCAGTAGACGTGCCCCTTGTCGGTGAAGAAGAGGATGTAGTCGTGGGTGCTGGCGATGAAGAGGTGCTCGACCCAATCGTCTTCCTTCAGATCGGCCCCGTTCAGTCCGCGGCCGCCGCGGCGCTGGCGGCGGTAGGTAGAGACCGAGATCCGCTTGATGTAGCCCGAGTGGGAGATGGTGATCACCATGTCCTCTTCGGCGATCAGGTCCTCGACCGTGAACTCGCCCTGATCGGCGACGATCTCGGTCCGGCGGTCGTCCCCGAACCGATCCGCGACCTCGCCCATTTCCGCCTTGAGGATCCCCATCCGCTTGGGCTTGGAGCCGAGGATGCCCTTGAGCTCCTTGATCGTGGTCCGCACCTCCTTGAGCTCGGCCTCCAGCTTCTCGATCTCGAGCCCCGTGAGCTTGGCGAGCCGCATGTTGAGGATCGCGTCGCTCTGCTTCTCCGACAGCCCGAACCGCTTGCGGAGCCGGGCGTCGGCATCGGGCACGTCCTTCGACTTCTTGATGAGCTCGACGACCTCGTCGATGCTGTCCACGGCGATCTTGAGGCCCTCGAGGATGTGCTCCCGGGCCTCCGCCGCCTCGAGGTCGAACCTGGTCCGCCGGACGACGATGTCGTGCCGGTGCTCCACGAAGCGCTCAAGCAGCTGCTTCAGGTTCATCACCTTGGGCGCGCCGTGGTCGAGCGCCAGCATGATCACGCCGAAGGTGGACTGCATGGCGGTGTGCTTGTAGAGCTGGTTCAGCACGACGTTCGGGTTCGCGTCGCGCTTGAGCTCGATCACGACCCGCATCCCGTCCTTGTCGGACTCGTCGTTGACGCCGGAGATCCCTTCGATCTTCTTCTCGACCGCCAGCTCGGCGATCGATTTCACCAGGTTCTCCTTGTTCACCTGGTAGGGGATCTCGGTCACCACGATCTGGTACCGCCCGCTGGAGGCCTTTTCCTCGATCTGAGCGCGCGCCCGCATCACCACCCGGCCCCGACCCGTCTCGTACGCCTCCTTGATCCCCTCCCGCCCGTAGATGTACGCGCCGGTCGGGAAATCCGGACCTTTGATCACCTTTCGAAGATCGGCGATCGAGGAATCCGGCTCGTCGATCAGGAGCTCGACCGCTTTCGCCACCTCGCGCAGGTTGTGGGGCGGGATGTTGGTCGCCATGCCGACCGCGATGCCGCTCGAGCCGTTGACCAGAAGATTGGGGATCTTGGAGGGAAGGACGGTCGGCTCCTGCAGCCGGTCGTCGAAGTTGGACTGGAGGTCCACCGTGTTCTTGTCGATGTCCTCCAGCATCGCGATCGCCACGGGCGTGAGGCGGGCCTCGGTGTAGCGGTATGCCGCAGCCGGATCGCCGTCCACCGAGCCGAAGTTGCCCTGGCCGTCGATCAGCGGATACCGCAACGAGAACTCCTGCACCATGCGTACAAGCGCATCGTAGACGCTCGCGTCGCCGTGCGGGTGGTACTTGCCCAGCACGTCGCCGACGACCGTCGCCGATTTCTTGTACGGCCGGCCCGGCACCAGCCCCAGCTCGTTCATCGCGAAGAGGATTCGCCGGTGTACCGGCTTGAGCCCGTCTCGCACGTCCGGCAACGCGCGCGAGACGATCACGCTCATCGAGTAGTTGATGAACGACTGTTGCATCTCCTCTTCGATCAAACGAGGCAGGATGCGTTCGCGGGAGTTGGGTGCGGTCATGACGCGATCTCAGGTATGGGCGAGCCTGCCACTGAGCGACCGTGGCGATCAGCGGAATATACCCGGAGCGCCGGTTCGACCGCAACCGGTGCCGCAATGTCTAAGCGATTGTCAAATCGAGTGTTAGAGTCTGAAGAGCCGACCGCGAAAATCAGCCGGGACGCGCAGCCGGCGCGTCCGGCGACCGCCCGCCGCCACGGGTGGCAAGGACCGGGTTTCGCTCTCGCACCAGCAGCACCGTGCCCGCGCCGCGGCCGAGGGGTAGTTGGCCCCGCGAGAGCCGCACGCGACCGATCAGTCGGCCCTGGTTGTCCAGGACCCGGTAGGTGGGCGGCTGATCGCCCTCATCGCACCGCATGATCATCTCCTCGCCTCGGCAGCTCCGGAGCCGGGAATCGGCTCACCTAGGGAGAGATGCCGTGAATCGCCGGACGGTTGCGTCCCGTAGGGGGCGCAACCCTTTCGACCCGTTCCGTGTCAGAGAACCGACGCCGGACCGAACCCTTCGCCTCCCGCCCCGGAGCCCGGTGGACGACCGTCTCCTGATCGCCCGAGTGCAGGCCGGCGATGCGAGCGCCGAACGCGCGCTGTACGACGCGCACGTGGACCGGGTTTATCGGCTCGTGTACCGCATCGCCGGCGACCCCGACCAGGCCCAGGACTACACCCAGGAGACGTTCATACGTGCGTTCTCGGGGCTGGCGGACTTCCGCGGTGAGGCGGCCCTCGCCACCTGGATCTGCTCCATCGCCGTCTCGGTGGCGCTCAACGGCCTCCGGCGGGGGAAGCGGCTCCGCGCCCGCGAGGTCGCGCTGGACGAGGCGGCCACGGCCGCAGCGGCCGTGCGGGTGGCCGAGCCGGATCTCCGGGATCGGCTCGCCCGAGCGATCGACGACCTTCCGGAGGGCTACCGAGTGGTGTTCCTGATGCACGATGTCGAGGGATACACGCATGAAGAGATCGGCCGGACGCTGGGCGTGCAGCCCGGGACGTCCAAGGCCCAGCTGAGCCGCGCCCGCGCCAAGCTTCGACGCACGCTGGCCGACTTCGCCAGAGGATGACGCGATGATCCTGGACGACGACGAGCCGCTCGGGCCGGAGCTCCGCGAGGCCGCGCGGGCATATCACGAGCCGGGCCCGGTGCCGCGCGAGGACCTGTGGACCCGCATCCAGATGCGGCGAGAGACCGAGCGCCGGGCGGTCGCCCCTGGGAGACGCTCGATCGGCCGGCCGGTGCGCGTCTTGGCCTGGAGCGCCGGTATCGCCGCGGTGCTTGCGATCGGCGTGGGCATCGGACGCATGAGCAACCGCGGCCCGGCCGTGCGGGGAGTGACCGCGCCGGTTGCCTCGGCGCTCGCTCCAGCAGCTCCGGCCGGTGGAAGCCCCAGGGAGGACGCCGCGTACCGGCTGGCAGCGGCCGAGCACCTCGGCCAGGCCGAGGCGTTCCTCACACTCTTTCGCGCGTCGGTGCGCGAGGGGCGGCAGGAGGCCCTGGCCTCCGCGACGGCACGCCAGCTCCTCGCCACCAACCGGCTGCTGCTCGACTCGCCGGCCGGGAGCGACACCCGGCTCCGCTTCCTGCTCCAGGATCTGGAGCTCGTGCTGGCGCAGATCGCTCAGCTCGCACCCGAGCGACGGGGCGAAGATCTCAAACTCATCACTGACGGCATGGAGCAAGACGGGATGCTGGTCCGACTGCGCGCCGCCGTACCGGCCGGTACAGGAATGACCTTCCGCCAAGGAGCCCTGTGATGTCCTGGCATGCGATATGGTGGGCGGCGCTCGCCACGGTCGGATTGGCCGCGTCGGGACCGAGCCCAGTGCAAGGCGATGGGGACGGGCCGGACCGGCTGCCGCTGGCGTCAGTGGCGCAAGGCGACCCGGCGGACTCACTCTACCGCCAGGCCCGAAGCGCGCTCACCCGGCGGGACTGGCCGCGGGCCGCGACTCTGTTCGCCTCGATCGAGTCCCGTTTCCCGAAGTCGGCGTACGCAGCCGACGCCCTCTACTGGCAGGCGTTCGCCCTGTACCGCCTGGGCAGCCAGGAGAGTCTGCGCCGGGCGCTGACCGTGCTCAAGGCGCAGCGGTCCAAGTACACCGGGGCCGCGACTCGGGGCGACGCCGCCGCGCTCGAGCGGCGGATCCAGGGTGAGCTGGCGCGACGGGGAGACCCGGACGCGGCGGCGGCGATCGCCGCGGCGACGGCGGCGATCGCGGCTCCGCCCGCGCCGCCGGCGCCCCCGGCACCGCCCTCACCTCCGGCTCCATCGAGCCCGCTTGCGCCACCCCGGCAAGGCCACCCGTCTGTGGTTCCTTGTGCGGAGGAGGAGAACGACAGCGGCGGGGACGACATCAAGGTCGCGGCGCTCAACGCGCTCCAGCAGATGGACCCCGAGCGGGCGGCGCCTGTGCTGCGCAAAGTGCTGGCTCGGCGCGACGCGGCCTCTGCCTGCCTGCGCCGCAAGGCGGTGTTCCTGGTGGCCCAACAGCAAGCGGAGGGCGCCGAGACCACGCTCCTCGAGGCCGCGCGGTCGGATCCCGACGCCGAAGTCCGCGAGCAGGCGGTTTTCTGGCTCTCCCAGGTGGGCACGGAGCGGTCGGTGGCCGCGCTGGACTCGATCGCGCGGACGACGACCGACCCGAACCTCCAGGACAAGGCGGTCTTCGCCCTCTCGCAGGAGGGAAGCCCGCGGTCCATGCAGGCGCTTCGGGCGTTCGCGGAGCGCTCCGATGTGCCCGAAGGCGCGCGGGAGAAAGCCATTTTCTGGCTCGGGCAGAGCGGCACGCCGGAAAACGCCGCGTTCCTGCGGGGGCTCTACGGCCGGCTGCAGGGCGCCGAGCTCAAGAAAAAAGTCCTGTTCTCGGTGTCGCAGATGGGCACGCCCGAAGGGGGCAGCTGGTTGGTGCAGGTGGCGCGGAACGAGAGGGAGATCCCGGAGCTTCGCAAGCAGGCGCTGTTCTGGGCCCAGCAATGCGATGTGCCGACCAGCGAGTTCGCCAACCTCTACGGCTCGAGCCAGGACCGCGAGATGCGCGAGCAGCTGATCTTCGTCCTGTCACAGCGGGGCGACAAGGCCGCGGCGGACAAGCTGTTCGAAATCGCCAAGGGCGATCCCGACCGCCAGCTGCGCAAGAAGGCCCTGTTCTGGCTCGGCCAGATGGACGATCCCCGAGTGCCCGAGCTGCTCCAGCGCATCCTCGAGCAATGAGGGGCTCTCGGCGCCGCAACCGTTTCGCGATCGGCGCTATCTAAAGCGCCACAACCATGCTGCCGCACCTCCTGCTCGCGCTCGTGGTCCCGGCGGTTCAACTCGACTCGGCCGTCACCCACGCCCGCCTCCGCTCGGCCGCGGCTCCGGGCAGCGCGACCGCGGTGCATGCGGTCCGCGCGAGCGGGGCGGTCAGCATCGACGGCCGGCTGGACGAGCCGGCGTGGTCCGGGGCCATCCCGATCGCGGGGCTCACCCAGCGGGTCCCCCGAGAAGGGGCGGAGCCCTCCGAGTCGACCGAAATCCGGGTGCTCTTCGACGATGACGCGATCTACGTCGGCGCTCGCATGTACGACCGCGCACCGGACTCCGTGGCCGCGGTGCTCGCCCGCCGGGACCGGGCCGTGAGCGCCGACCGGTTCGTGCTCTTCCTCGATTCCTATCACGACCGCCGGTCCGGCTTCTTCTTCGGCATCAACGCCGCCGGCACCCTGTACGACGGCACGCTGTACAACGACGAATGGAACGACAGCACCTGGGACGGCGTCTGGGAGGGGCGGGTAGCGCGCGACTCGCTCGGCTGGACCGCGGAGATGCGGATCCCGTATTCCCAGTTGCGGTTCCAACGCCAGGACGTGTACGTGTGGGGCGTCAATTTCGAGCGAGAGATCGCACGGCGAAACGAGCAGGACTATCTCGTGTTCCGCCCCACCAACGGCAGCGGGTTCGTCTCGCGGTTCGTGGACCTGGTGGGGATCGAGCGGGTCACGTCCCGGCCCCGGATCGAAGTCATGCCGTACGTCACCGCCAAGGCCGAGTTCCTCGGTCACGACGCGGCGGATCCGTTCATCACGGGCGCGCGCGCACGACCGGGCGCTGGCCTCGACGCGAAAGTGGGGATCGGCGGCAACCTCACGCTCGACGGCACCGTGAACCCCGACTTCGGCCAGGTCGAGGTGGACCCGGCGGTGGTCAATCTCACCGACGTCGAGACCTTCTTCCCGGAGAAGCGCCCCTTCTTCATCGAGGGCGCCAACATCTTCAATTTCGGATCCGGGGGCGCCAACGACTTCTGGGGCTTCAACTGGCCGGGGGCCGACTTTCTGTACAGCCGCCGCATCGGGCGCGCCCCGCAAGGGACGCTGCCCACGGCGGACTTCTCTTCGGAGCCGGCGGGGACCCACATCCTGGGCGCGGCCAAGCTGAGCGGGAAGGCAGGCACCTGGAGCCTCGGCGCGCTGAACGCGCTCACCAACTCGGAGTTCGCCGATCTTGCGCTGGGGCTGGCCCGGTGGCGTACCGAGGTGGAGCCGCTGACGTGGTACGGCGTCTACCGGGCGCAGAAGGAGCTGGCACAGGGCCGCTACGGGTTCGGCGTGATCGGCACCGGTACGGCCCGCCGCTTCGACGAAGACAGTCTGCCCCGACAACTGTCCCGCACCGCGTTCGGTCTCGGGGCGGACGGCTGGGTGACGTTCGATCGCGCCGGGACCTGGGTCCTGACCGCGTGGGCGGGCGCGAGCCGGGTGGCCGGGACCGCCGCCCGGATGACCGACCTGCAAAGGGGCTCGGTGCATTACTTCCAGCGCCCCGACGCGGGCTACCTGGGGGTGGACTCGAACGCGACGTCGCTCGCCGGCTGGGCCGGCCGGATGACGCTCAACAAGCAGAAGGGCGACTGGCTGTTCAACGCCGCGGTCGGCGCGATCGACCCCGGGTACGAGGTCAACGACCTGGGCTTCCAGATCTGGGCGGACCAGGTGAACGCCCACGTGATGGTCGGCCGGCGCTGGACCCGTCCGAGCCGGCTGTTCCAGAGTGCGCAGCTCAACCTGGCGACGTTCCGCAGCTGGGACTTCGGGGGCGACCTCACCAGCGTTGGCTACTTCCTGATGGGAATGTTCGACCTCAGGAACTTCTCGCACTGGCAGTGGACGCTCGAGTACGATCCGGAGAGCCTCAATGCCCGCCGCACCCGCGGCGGGCCGCTGACCCTCAATCCGCCGGGCCTCGACTGGTCGATGACCTTCACGTCCGACCCCCGGCGGAAGTGGATCGCCGGCCTGGCCGTGCAGGGCGACGAGTTCGCGCGCGACCGCCAGCACAGCTGGTCCATCGCCCCGACGCTCGAGTGGCACCCCAGCTCCCGCGCCCTGGTCCAGTTCGGGCCCCGGCTCGACAAGCTCCACACGACGGCGCAGTACGTGGACACGTTCGACGACCCGGCGGCGACGCAGACCTACGGGCACCGCTATCTCTTCGCCGATCTCCAGGAGCTCCAGCTTTCCGCGAGCGTGCGGCTCAACTGGATCTTCACGCCAAGGCTGAGTCTCGAGCTCTACGCCCAGCCGCTGCTCTCCTCCGGGCAGTACCGGAGCTACAAGGAGCTGGCGCAGCCGAGGACCTACGACTTCCTGGCCGCGGGTCCCGCCCAGGTCGCGCCCGACGACGACAGCCGGCTGGTGGTGGCCCCGGCCACGCCCGGCCTGACGCAGCTCCAGTTCGACAACCCGAACTTTTCCCTCGCCTCGCTCCGCGGGAACGCCGTGCTCCGCTGGGAATACCGGCCGGGGTCGACGATCTTTTTCGTCTGGACCCAGAACCGCTCCGACACCGTCACCGACGGGGCGTTCCGCCTGGGCGACGGTGTCGACCGCCTCTTCTCCGCCGCGTCTGACAACGTCTTCCTGGTGAAGGTCTCGTATTGGTGGAGGCCGTAGGGGCGCTTACATTATCCGCCCATGCCGGTCCTCCGACATTCCCGCGTCGCACGGGCGGGCGGCATCGGAGTCGCGCTTCTCGCCGCCGCCTGCACTACTCCCACGCCGGCCGCTCCCAAGCTCGACCTCGCGCCTCCGCCCGACACGCTCCAAGCCCCGTTTCACGATGCCGCCGGCGCAGTCTGGCTGGGTCCCGGCCGATGGGCGCTCGTCTCCGAAGGCAGCGGAGTCGTCGGGCTCGTGGACTTCCCGGGTCGGCGGATCGTCCCGCTTGGGGGCCCCAGGACTCCGGAGCTCAAGAATCCCTTCGCCCTGTTCCGCGCAGCCGACTCGCTCTGGGTGGCCGACTGGGGGCTCCGCCGCCTCACGGTCTGGAGCTCCGACGGCCGGTTCGGCCGTACGCTCCCCGCGGCGGACGTGACCCGCGGCGCCCTGCCGCGCATGCGCGACGTCGAGAGTCGGTTCTATGTGCCCATGCCGTCGCCCCCGGGCCGCGACCGCAGCGGCAACCACGATTCTGCGGCGGTGGTACGCACGGCGCCGGAGTTCTCCCGAATCGATACGCTGGTCCGCCTGGCGCCGCTGGACATCGCCGAGATCGACGCCGATGCGGGACGCCGATTCGAGCGACGCGTCTTCAGCGGAGCCGACCAATGGGGCGTGCTGCCCGATGGATCCCTCTGGGTCGCTCGCGTCTATCAGAACCGGGTGGACTGGCGGGAGCCCTCAGGGCGCTGGACCACCGGCCAGTCGCTGCCCGACCGGGTCCTGGAGGTCACCCGGGCGGACCGCGAGCTGTTCCTGCGCACTTTTCCGCCGGAGCTCCGCAGCACGGCGGAGCAGCTTCCCTTCGCCCCGATCAAGCCGCCCTTCGAGGCTGGCTTCACGTCGGCCGACGGCCTGGTATGGCTCCAGAAGAGCCGGTCGGTCGTCGATTCCGCGGGCAGTTGGCACGTCGTGGACCGGCGGGGCCACCTGGTCGGGGAGATCCGCCTCCGGGGTTTCGGCCGTATCTTGGCAGCGGCGGCCGGCACCGCCCTGGCGATCGAACCTGACAGTGCGGGACTGCGGGTGCTCCAGATCGTCGTCCCACCACTCGTTACTCAAGGAGCATCGTGATGCACGGGGTGAGATCGTGCTGGGCTGTGGCGCTCGCGGCCGTCGCGGCCTGCGCGAATTCCGGCTCGGCCGGGAGCCAGGAGCTCAAGATCGACGCGAAGCTGCCGGTCACGTTCGCGCAGCTCAGCAACGTGGTGGAGCTCCGTGACGGGCGGGTCGTCTTCGCCGACACACGGGAGCGCCGTTTCCTCCGGGCCGATTTCACGACGGGCAAGGTGGACACGATCGGCACCCGGGTGGACACGCTGCCGCCCGGCGCGGCCGCCTCGGTCTACAAGTTCCCCGGCTGGGTCGCGCATCTCGCGGGGGATACGGTGGCGCTCGTGGACTTCGCCGCGCTCCGGACCACGCTCTGGACCGCTGCCGGGCAGCCGGTCCGCGCGCTCCAGCTGCCCCCGGTTGGTGGCCCGACCCCGGTGCTCGCGTACGATCAGGACGGCTTCGGCTACAAGGCCGATTACGAGGCGATCGTCGGCGGGGGCGAACCCGGCCGGGTGGTGCGGCCGGAGAGCGTGAGCGTGTTCCGGCTCGAGCTCGCGACGGGCCGGGTGGACACCGTCGCCCGGCTGGCCGCTCCGGAGTACGGCGACGCGACGTTCGGCGAGCAGACGCAGGAGGTCGCGAAGATCTTCGGCCCGAACGACCTCTTCGGCGTGTTGCCGGACGGCCGCCTCTGGGTCGCGCGGGCGCGGGAGAACCGGGTGGAGTGGCGCGGCCCGGGCGGGGTGTGGGTGCGGGGGAAGCCTCACGAGTACACCAAGGTTGCCGTGACCGACGCCGACAAGCAGCGGGTGATCGAGAAGATCCGTGAGCAGGGCAAGGGCCGGGGCCTCCCGGACACGCTGCACCTCGAGTGGCCCTTCGCCGAGAACAAGCCGCCGTTCGAGGCCGGCATGGGAAGCCCGGCCGGCGACGTCTGGCTCCAGCGGCCCCGTTCCCTGGACGCGGTCGCTACCGCGTATGACGTCTACGGCCCGGATGGGAACTGGAAGCGGGCCGTCACCTTGCCCAACGGCGTCACGCTGGCCGGATTCGGCGAGAAGGGCGCGGTCTATGGCGTCCTGAAGGACGGCGAGCGGAGGACGGTGGCGAGACTGCGGTGAACGGCATTCAGTCGAGAATCTGCGTCTCGCCCGGAGGGCCGCCGGGCTTCCTGTCCGTCTTCCGCCGGTCGCGGCGCTGACCCTGCTCGTACCAGCGCCGTGTGATCTCCCCCGCCAGCTCCCGGTTGCCGAGGCCGAACGCGAGGCCCGCGGCGAGGGCCACGGCGCCGAGCACGAGCGTAAAGGCCGCAGTCACGATCTCCTGCTCCACCCCCACTTGCTGCAACGCCAGGAACATGGAGATGAGCACGACCACGCCCTTCGCCAGCTTGGCGACGGTGGGCACGCCGGCCACGTTCCCCATCGAGGCGACGATGACGCCGCGCACGAACTCGCCCACCAGCATGCCCAGCACCACGACCACGATGGCGGCGAAGAGCGTGGGCAAGAAGGCGAGCATCGTCCCGAACATCCGGTTGATGCTCTCGAGTCCAAGGGCCGCGCTCGCCAGCAGGATGACGACCAGCATCACGAGCCAAAAGATCAGCTTGGCGAGCGCGCCCACCGGGTCCAGGCGTGAGCCGGTCCGCTCGACCACCTGATCGATTCCGCCGGCGTGGGCCATCCGATTGAAGTCCAGACGCTTCAGCGTGTCATCCACCCATCGCTGGACCTGACGCGCCAGGAAGTAGCCCGCGAACAGGATCAGCGCCGCGCCGACCAGCGGCGGGAGGACCTGCAGGAGCTGCTGGGCGCCGACTTTGAGCCTTTCCATCATCTCGTTCACGATGCCACCTCGATGACGAGCTTGCCGAACTGCTCGCCGCTCGCGAGCCGGGCGAAGGCCTCCGCGGCGCGTTCGAGCGGGACGACCCGGTCCACCACGGGCCAGAGCCGCCCGAGGCCGGCGAGTCGCACGATCTCCCGATACTCCCGCCGGCTTCCCATCGTGGATCCCATCAGGGTCCACTGATGCCAGAAGAGTCGGCGCAGGTCGATGTCCACCGTGGGGCCCGTCGTGGCACCGCAGACGACGAGTCGCCCGCCGCGCCGGAGCGCCCGGAGCGACTGGGCCCACGTCCGCTCGCCGACGCTGTCCACCACGACGTCCGCGCCCCGGCCGCCGGTGAGCCGCTTCACCTCGGCGGGGACGTCGTCGCGCGCGTGGTCGAGCCCTGCGTCGGCGCCGAGGGCGCGGGCGGCGTCGAGCTTCCGGTCGGTCCCGCTGGTCACGATGGCGTAGGCGCCGAGGAGCTTCGCGATCTGGAGCGCGGCCTGCGCCACGCCACCGCCGATGCCCCAGATCAGCACGGTCTCACCCGGCCGGAGCAGCGCGCGGCTGGTGAGCATCCGCCACGCGGTCAGCGTCACCAGCGAGAAGGCCCCGGCCCGCTCCAGCGGCATCGCCGCCGGCACGTGGGCGACGTTCTCTTCCGGCACGACCACGAATTCGGCGATGGTACCCGGCAGGTGCTCCCCCAGCAGCTGGAACGACCGGCAGAGCGATTCCTCGCCCTCGAGACACGCCTGGCAGGTCCCGCAGGAGATGCCGGGGTTCACCATCACGCGATCACCCGGCGCGACGGCGCTGACGGCCGGCCCCACCGCCTCGACGACGCCGGCGGCATCGGAGCCGATGATGTGCGGGAAGACCTGGCTCGCGCCCGGCAGCCCGCGCGCGACGAGGAGATCGAGATGGTTGAGGGCTGCGGCCTGGACCCGCACCAGGACGTCGGCGGCCGATCGCAGCTCGGGCTCCGGGACGTCGCGGACGGCGAGCTGGTCCAGACCGCCCACACCGCCCAGCGCGAGCGCGCGCATCAGAAGGTGGCCGTCGGTACCTGCTCGCCGAGACGGAGCTTCACGGGCAGCGGCTGGGCGCCGAGGGCGAGGCCGCGAAGCCACACGCGGTAGTCGAACCGGCCTTTCCCCGCTTCCTTGCCGGTCACGAACACGACCCGCTCGCCGTCCCGCGACGCCGCCAGCGACACGAGCGGCTGTTCGGTCTGAAACAGGGCCGCTGGCGCGGCTCCGTCGGGCATGCGCACGACGGCCCATTCCCGCGAGCCCTTCTTGCGCTCCTCACCGTAGAGCAGATCCCCGTTAGGGAAGAATCCGGGGCACGCTTGCCGCAACAGGCCGCCGCCGGCCCTGGTCTGCCCGCTTCCGTCGATGGCCATGCGGTAGATGCGCGGCGCCGCGCCGTCGCGAATCGACACGAAGGCGACCGTACGCCCGTCCGGCGAAATCGCCGGGGACCGGTTGCCGCCGGGGGAGCTGGTGAGCGCCTGCGCCTCGCCGCCCTCGGCCGGTATCACGTATATCTGCGGCACGCCGCTCCGGGCGGAGGTGAAGACGAGCTTCTTGCCGTCCGGCGTCCAGGCCGGACTGCCGTCCGCGCCGGGCTCGCTCGTGAGCCGGCGGACGTGACCGCCATCGGCGTCCATCACGTACAGGTCGTACTCCCCGCCGCCGGCGCGGTTCGAGCTGAACGCGATCCAGGTGCGGTCCGGTGAGATGGCGGGCTCGATGTTCGCGGCGCTGTCGGCCAGGACGGCGTAGAGCGACTCGGGCCGCGCGGCTGAGGCCTGGTAGATGCCCGGACTACCGCCCCGGCTGGACACCATGAGAAGGTCCCCGGCGACGAAGACGTCGGCCGCCGCCGCGGCCCCCCAGCTGGTCGTCGCGGTCACCTTGGCGTGCCCGAAGCCGTGCGCCTCGATCGCGCCCTGGCCGTCTACCGCGGCGACCTCGGGACGGTCGGAGACCCAGGTGAGATCGGACGCTGGACCGACCGCCTTGCCCTCGTCGTCTGCGAGCGTAGCCGCGAGGGTTGCGCGCTCGCCGGGCGAGAGCGCGAAGCGCGTGCGATCGAGCTTCAGAATGCCGGGCACGATCTGGATGGCCCACGTCGCCGGGGCGAAGCCCGGGACCTTCGCGGTGAGGCTGGTCGTCCCCAGCGCCTTCGCCGTCAGCTCGCCGCTGGCGGGGTCGAACGCGGCGAGCGCCGGGTCTCCCACTTCCCAGTCGATCCGGATCGCGGGGATGGGGGTCGAGTCGATCGCCTCCGCGACGACGGTGAATTTGTGCTTGCGGTTGAGCGGGAGCAGAATCGGCCTCCCGCTCGACTTGGGCGTGACGACGATCGCGCGGACCGGCTTGTGCACGATCACGCCGGCGCGCCGCTCCTGTCCGGAGAGCCAGGCGACGATCTCCGCGGTGCCGGGCTTGACGCCCTGCACGATACCGGTCGGTCCGATCCGGGCGATCGAGGTATCCGTGGACTGCCAGACCACGCCCTCGCTCATCACCCGATTCCCCTGCGACGGGACGACGAGCCGGAGCGTGTCCAGGCCGTCCGGCGAGAGAAGGATGCGATTTTCGGACAGCGCGAGGTCCACCGTCTCGACCTCCACCGGGGCCGTCGCGACCAGACCGTTCGCTAGAGCCGCCTGGACGATGCTTCGGCCGGGCCCGCGCGCCAGCAGGGCACCGGTCGAGTCCACCGCGACGACGTCGGGCCGGAGCGACTTCCACACCACGCGGCCGAGCTCGGCCGGGGTGCCGTCCTCCTTGAGCGCCCTAGGCTCGAGCTTCGCGGTCTCGCCCAGCACCAGCCGGAGCGAGGCCGGCTCGAGTGTGAGCGCCGCGGCGCCGTGCCCTGCGCCCCCCGCGCCGGGGACCATGCCGCCGGCGCCGGCTACGAGCACCGCCAGCGAGGCGCGACGGCCTCCGGTCCGCGCCTCGATCTTCGCGAGGCCGGGCTTCATGCCGAGCACCGTGCCGTCCTTCTGCACTTTGGCGACGCTGGAATCGGACGTCCAGAACGTGAAGCGGGCGTTGGGGACGAGGTTGCCTTGCTTGTCGAACGCCGCGGCGAAGATCGTCTGTTTCTGACCGACGCCGAGCGTCATCGTCTCCGGCGTGACCTGAACATCGCCGACGGCTTGCGCACGTAGGGGAACCGTCAGCGCACAGGCGAGCAGGGCCGGGACGTACGCGGAGAGGTGGAGAGTGGCTCTCACAGTGGAAGCGTTACTCGGTCGGAGGACGGTGTCGGCAAGATAGTCTTGGTCTAAGAGTTTGTCAAAGCACAACTTACGGACTCGCTCCCAATGAGGCGCGGAACCGGATAGGGTCAACTCCGCCTAGCCTTGCAGAAGGACCCGTTCCGCGCATCTTATATCAGCTCCGTACCGACCTCTCGAAAGGCGCGCCTGCGCCTCGATACCAGCGGCGGGTCACGCGCCGCATCCGCGATGGAGGAAGCACCTATGGCCGCGCTGCACTCCCTGGAGATGGGCTGGTCCGGCTCGGGGTGGATGGATCCGTTGCCGCTGTCGAGCGAGCCCGCGCCGACGCCGGCTCCGGCTCCCACTCCGGCAGCCGCGCCCGCCGTGTCCCGGCCCGACGGGGCCGCCGCCAAGCCGGCCGCCCGTCCTGCCGCGACGAAGAAAGCCAAGCCTCGTCCCAAGAAAAAGGCCGCCAAGAAGCCTGCACGGAAAAAGGCCGCCAAGAAGCGCCCGGCGAAGAAGCCGGCGCGCAAGGCCGCCAAGCGCCGGCCGGCCAAGAAGGCCGCCAGGAAGCGGGCTCCGAAGAAGCGCGTCGCCAAGCGGCCGGCCCGCCGCAAGGCGGGGAGGAAGGGCCGCCGGCGCCGCTAAGGCGTGCCCGTACGATCTCCAGCGCCCCGCTCACGCGGGGCGCTTCGTCTGTCCGCTCGCGCGCTTCGGCCGTTCCGCGCCGGCGAGCGCGACCGCGCAATTGATCAGCGCGATGTGGGTGAAGCCCTGGGGGAAGTTGCCGAGGAAGTCGCCGGTGCGCGGATCGATCTCCTCGGAGAAGAGCCCCACATGGTTCGCGTGCCGCAGCATGCGCCGCACGATCAGGTCGGCTCGCTCCCGCTCGCCGGTGAGCGCGAGGGCATGGGCCAGCCAGAAGGTGCAGATCGAGAACGCCCCCTCCTCGCCCTCGAGCCCATCGCTGTCGCGGTAGCGATAGACCAGCTCGCCGTCCGCGCTCGTGAGCTCGCGGGCGACCGCGCGCACGGTGGCACGGACGCGCGGATCGTCCGGCGGGAGGAAGCGGACGATGGGGATGGCCAGGGCGGAGGCATCCAGCGCGTCGGTGTCGTACGCCTGGACGAACGACTGCTTCGCCTCGTTCCAGCCCCGCTCCATGATCTCCCCGCGCACCGCGTCACGCTCGCTCTTCCAGCAGCCGACGTCGCCCTCGAGGCCCAGCTCCTCGGCCATGGTGACGCCGCGGTCGAGCGCGACCCAGCTCATGACCTTGCTGAAGACGTAGTGCCGCGCTTCGCCCCGGACTTCCCAGATCCCCGAGTCGGGGTGGCGCCAGTGAGACGCGACCCAATCGACGAGCTTCCGGAGCACCCGCCAGGTCGCATCGGTCATCTGGTGGTCGCGGCGCCACAGGTCCGCGGTCTCCAGCACCTCGCCGTACACGTCCAGCTGGAGCTGCCCCGCGGCCCCGTTGCCGACCCGCACGGGGCGGGACCCCTGATAGCCGCCCAGATGATCGAGCTGCCGCTCGACCAGGTCGCGCCGCCCGTCGATCCCGTACATGATCTGGAGGTGGCCGTCGGTCTCGTGGCGGCACACCTTCTTGAGGAACCGCATGAAGGCATCGGCCTCGGTGTGATGGCCGACGTTGGCGAGGGCGGCGAGCGTGAAGGCCGCGTCCCGGAGCCAGACGAACCGGTAGTCCCAGTTGCGGCTCCCACCGATGGCCTCGGGGATCGAGGTCGTCGGCGCTGCGATGATCGCTCCGGTCTCCGCGTGGGTCAGCAGCTTGAGTACCAGCGCCGACCGCTTGACCATGGTGCGGTACGGCCCGTGATACTGGACGTGGGCCGCCCATTCGTGCCAGTAGGCCTCGGTGCTCCCAAGCTTCTCCGCGCTGTCGTACCGGTCGACGGGATGAATGTCGTCGTCGTCGTAGCGGAGCACCAGCCACTGCTCGTCTCCCTTCGCCAGCTCGAAGACCGCGGTGGCGGTGTTCTGCTCCACCGACCACATGAACGGCCGGGCGCTCGCGAGCGTGACGACCTGGTCGGTGCGGTCGGTGGCGAACAACCCGGCGCGCAGGACGTCCACCCGCGTGGTGCGGGCGCCGTACTCGAACCGGGGCATGAACACCATGCGCATCTGCGCCCGGCCGCGGGTGCACCGGATGCGCCGGTGGATTTCGGGATGGTGACCGGACGGGCGGCCGTCTTGTCCCACCGGCATGAAGTCGGTGACGGTGACGATCGCTCCGGCGCCGGTCGCGAACGTGGTCTCGAGGATGTTGGTCCGGGGCAGATAGCGCTGGGTGGACGTCGCCGGCTCGTCGGGCCGGACCGACCAAGTCCCGCCCCGCTCCGGGTCCACCAGGGCGCCGAAGACGCTGCCGCTGTCGAAGCGGGGGAGGCAGCACCAGTCGATCGCGCCGTCCAGCCCGACGAGCGCCGCGGTCCGCATGTCCCCGATCAAACCGTACGCGGAAATGGACTGCTGCGTCATCGGCGGGTGCACTCCTCCCGGGGGAAACATAGCATCGGCCCGACGCGGCCTTGCATCGCCCGTGCCGCCCGTCCAGCTTCCATCGACTTTACCCCACAGACGCGATGACCAGGACGCTTCTGCGCGTGCTCCCGTGGGTGGTGCTGCTCACGGCCTGCCGCGCGGGCGCGCCCCCCGCCGCCGACCCCGCTCTTGCCGGTCAGCTCGCCGCCCAGCTCCAACGCTCCGCGGACGACTGGAACCGAGGGGATCTCGAGGGCTTCATGAGCGACTACGCGCGTGACACCGCGACCTCCTTCGTGGACGGTGGCCACGTGCGCCGAGGCTGGGATTTCATTCATTCCCGGTATGCGCCCCGGTTCGCCCGGGGCGCGGAGCGGGACAGTCTCCGGTTCGAGGAGATCGCCGTCCGCCCGCTGGGCGCCGACCACGCCCTGGTCACCGCCCGGTTCGTCCTGTTCCAGGGGGGCCGCACCACCGCAAGCGGCCCGTTCAGCCTGATCTTGGAGCGGCAAGCCGGCGGCTGGAAGATCCTCCACGATCACACCTCGAGTGATCCGCGCTAGCGCCATTCTTGGTCTGTTGACCCTCGCGGCCTGTGGTCCCCGCGCGCCCACCGGCGTGGCGCTGGTCGGCGCGACGCTGATCGACGGGAGCGGCGGCCGCGCCCGGCCGAACGCCGTCATAGTAATCCGGGGAGGCCGGATCGAGGCGGTTACCTCGATGGCCGGGTTTTCGCTCCCGCAGAATACGACGCAGGTGGACGTGCGGGGCAAGTGGATCATCCCCGGCCTGATCGACGCCCATGCCCACGTGGCGCCCTGGGCCCTGCCCCGGTACCTCGCCTGGGGCGTCACCACCGTTCGGGACGTCCACGGGCCCAAGGACACGATCCTGGCCCTCCGGCAGCGCGCCGACCTCGGCGGGATCGTGAGCCCCCGCATCTACAGTGCCGGCGCGATGATCGACGGCCGCCCGACGACGTACGCCGACGCCATCGGTGTCAACGACCCCGCCGACGCCCGCAAGGCGGTGGACCAGCTCTCCGTGGCCGGCGTGGACTACATCAAGGTGTACACCCGCATCGATCCGCCCCTGCTCAAGGCGATCATCGATGAGGCGAACACGTTCGGCCTCGGGGTAACCGGCCATCTCGGCCTCACCGACGCCGTCGCCGCGGGCCGGCTGGGTATCCGTGGCGACGAGCACATGACGGGAGTACCCGAGGCGGCGGCCCGGGATCCCTCTCCCTTTTTCAGCGCGCACTACCGGGGGTTCTGGGCCGGATGGACCGCGTTCGAGCGCGGCTGGGCGCCGCTCGACTCCGCCGCCTTGACCCGGGTCGCGGACGATCTGGCGCGCCACAAGGTCTTCGTCATCCCGACGCTGGTGCTTCACGAAACGTTCAGCCGCCTCGACGACACGGCCGTCACCCAGCAGCCCGAGCTCAAGGACGTGCCCCGGACCGTGCAGACGGGTTGGGACGTGCCCGGCATGATCGCGAGAGCCGGGTGGAGCGCACTCGATCTCGCGGAGTTCCGGCGATCGCGCCCGAAGCAGGACCTCTTCCTCCGCCAGTTCTTCAAGGCCGGCGGGACGATCGCGGCCGGCACCGACGCCTCCAACCAGCTGCTCATCCCCGGCTTCAGCGAGCACCGCGAGATCGAGCTTCTCGTCGCAGCGGGCCTCTCGACCAAGGACGCGCTGCTGGCGGCCACGCGCAACGGGGCCCTGCTGCTCGGGGCCGACTCGATCGGACGGATCGCGCGGGGCAAGGTAGCGGATCTCATCGTCCTCGGCGCGGACCCGCTCGCCGACATCCACAACGCGCGGAAGGTGGAGCGCGTCATGCTCCGGGGCAACTTGATGTCGGCCGACTCTATCCGGGCGGCCTGGTAGCCGCCGGGCGTCCTCGGAGCCG
>Ga0070708_100000853_pt1 | contig 22963 bp, 26 predicted proteins | sample KBSK5503metaG_FD_65469 | JGI IMG/M metagenome (GOLD analysis project Ga0070708, IMG submission 65469) | Corn, switchgrass and miscanthus rhizosphere microbial communities from Kellogg Biological Station, Michigan, USA - KBS K5-50-3 metaG | ecosystem: Host-associated > Plants > Roots >... | reverse complement strand
ACCGGGCGTGCTGGCGGCACCTTCGACGGCCATGCCGCGGCCCGCGTCCGCTGTCGCCGCCTCGGCCAGCCACCGTTCGTCGCCGGCCACGTAGAGGCTGGTGTCCGTGCCATAGACCGTATTACCGTCGGCCACGATGGCTACGCCGTCGCCCGAGCCGAGCGCATCAGAGGTGAGGTCGAACGTCAGCACCGTGAGCAGGTTCGCCCCGGAGTAGGTCACGGCCCGGCTGACAGCAGAGCATGCGATGTGTCCTGTGCTGCTTTCGCCGCCGGACGTCTCCGCATACTGAGGCAGCCAGGCGACCAGGCCCGCGTGGCTGATGACGGCCTGGTTGGCCGCGACCCGCTGCGCGTTCGACGCGCTCTCGGGCTGCGCGGGGAAGTACAAGCGCGGCTGTGAGCTGATCACGACCCGGACTACCGGTCCGATCTGCCGCGCGTCGATGAGGCTGCCCTCGATGGCATAGGACGACATCACCGAGGGACGTCCGGCCAGATCCACCAGGAGCATCCGCGAGCCGTAGACGGGCTGCGGGGAACCGCCGGACCCTGTGGCGCCGCCTGCCACCGGCCCTCCGCGGGTGAGCACCAGGGCGTGGTCGCCGCTCAGCAGCAGATTCGCCGGCTGATATGCCATGTCCTCGCCAGTGGCGCTGAGGTCCAGGCGACCGGTCACCGTCCGCGAGGCCGCGTCGATGACCTCCAGGACACCGCCGGCGACGGTGACGATCCGACGGCCATCGGTCTTGACCACGTCCGGCTCGTCCACGCCCGCCACATAGTCGTTCGTACCGGAATACGCCGGCACCGCAGCCGGTGCGGCCGCGGCAGCGCCCGCCCCGGCCGCGGCCCGTGGTGCCCCGGCGGCCGCTGCCGGGTACACAGCGCCGTTCACCGACGAGGCCAGACCCGGCAGACCGTAAGGGCCCACGCTGGCTTCGGCCGCCTTGCGCAGGGTGGCGAGTTCCTCGCCGCAGCCATGAAACGACGTCAGCCGCACCGGACCGGACCGGATGGCAACGTCCTGATGCACAGCCCGCTGCACCGCGCCACCCGCGCAGCCGGATATCACCAGCAGGCAGCCCGTCACGATTACAGCGTCTTTGCACCCAAGGTGTCGTGTCATGCCCCTTCGACGGCCGCATCCTGAGAAGGGGTTCCCCTCGGCTGGTCACGATCTCGCAGCAACCCCGAGCGCGATGGAGGCCACTGGGACGTCACCGCACCCTCGGCCGCGTTCGGTTGAACTTCGGTGGCGGTCCTCGTGATCGTCGGGCGGCGTTCGCGTTGTCTTGGTCGGCTTCAGGTGCTGGCGAGGATGACGAGTTGCTGGGTTGCCCGGGTCATGCCGACATAGCGGTCGACCGCTCCCTCGATGCCCTCGCCGAACGCCTCTGGGGCGATGAGGACGACCAGGTCGAACTCGAGCCCCTTCGACAGCTCCGGGGTGAGCGACCGGACGCGGGACGTCGCCAGGAACGTGGGATCGCCGATCACGCAGGCGATCCCGTCGGCATGCGCGGCGAGCCAGGCGTCCAGGATCGAGCCCAGATCCGAGGCGGATCCGTGGACGACGGGGACGCCGGTGCTGCGGATGGAGGCCGGCACGTTGGCGTCCGGGAGCACGGTCCGGATGACCGGCTCGGCTTCCGCCATGACCTCTTTCGGCGTCCGGTAGTTGATGCTCAGGGAAGCCAGGTTGATCCGGTCGAGCCCGATCCGCTCGAGCCGTTCCTGCCACGACTCCGTGAACCCGTGCCGGGCCTGGGCGCGGTCCCCGACGATGGTGAAGCTCCGGGACGGGCAGCGCAGCAGCAGCATCTGCCACTCTGCGTCGGTCAGTTCCTGAGCCTCGTCCACGACGATGTGCGCGAACGGGCCGGCGAGCCGGTCCGGGTCTGTGCCTGGCAGCGCGGACTCGTCGACCAGAGCGTCCTGGAAGTCCTCGCCGCGCAGCATCGTCACCAGTCCTACGCCGTATTCGTCGTCCGCGGCCTCGATCAGGTTGTCGACGACCCGGGCCATGCGCTCGCGTTCGGCGGCGACAGCCGCGTCACGCCGGCGCTTACGTCGTGATGCCTCCGGGTCGCCGAGCCGCCGCCGTGCCGCGTCCAGGAGCGGCAGGTCGGACACCGTCCAGGCCTGAGCGTCCCCGCGCTGCAGCTGCTGAACCTCATCGGGGCTGAGCCAGGGAGCGCACATCCGCAGGTAGGCGGGTACCGACCACAGGTCCCCGACGAGGTCAGCCGCCTCGATCAGCGGCCACGCGCGGTTGAGGGCCGTGCGCAGCTCCCTGTTCTGCTGCAGCGACTTGCGGAGCAGGTCAGCCGGGACGTCGCCGTCGCGGGAGTCCATCAGGATCGAGAGCAGTTCCTCCCAGATCTCCTCGCGCGCCTCGTTGTGCGGAGTACCGGGATCTGGTGCCTCGAACGCCTCGGCCCAGTCGTCGGCGCTCAGCCAGATGTCGGACCAGTGAGTCTCGACCGTCATCCCCTTGGCGGGCGGATTCTCGTAGAACCTGACGGCCGTCTCGATCGCCTGCACCATGTCCGCGGACGACTTCAGGCGGGCCACCTCCGGGTCGCCCTCGCTCGTCGCCGCGGCTCCCTCGGCGACGAGGTCCCGCAGGGTGCAGGTCTGCACGCCCTCCTCTCCCAGGCTGGGGAGCACGTCGCCGACGTAGGTCAGGTAGGGCTGGTGCGGACCGACGAACTGCACGCCGCCCCGGCGGTGACCGAGGCGAGGGTCGGAGTACAGGAGGTAGGCGCAGCGGTGCAGCGCGACGACGGTCTTGCCCGTACCCGGACCGCCATCGACGACGAGCGCACCCCGGGATCCCGCGCGGATGATGGCGTCCTGGTCGGCCGCGATGGTGCCGAGCACGTCCCGCATCCGGGCCGACCGGCTGCCGCCCAGGCTGGCGATGAAGGCGGACTGGTCGTCGAGCGCGGCGTGCCCTTCAAGCCCGTCCGCGGTGAACACCTCGTCCCAGTAGTCGCTGACCCGGCCGCGGGTCCAGCGGTACCTGCGGCGGCTCGCCAGGCCCATCGGGTTGGCGTGGGTCGCCCCGAAGAACGGCTCAGCCGCCGGGGAACGCCAGTCGACCAACAGCCGGCGACCCGCGCTGTCGGTGAGGCCAAGCCGCCCGACGTACACGGGCTCGGGATTGTCCGCGCCGACGATGCGCCCGAGGCACAGGTCCAGGCCGAAGCGGCGCAGGGTGCGCAGGCGAGCGGTCAGCCGGTGGATCTCCATGTCCCGGTCCATCGCCTCCTGGCCTATCCCACCGGGCGCCTTGCGCTCGGCATCAAGGCGGCCCGACAAGTCGGCGATCGACTGCTCGAGGCTCTCCGCGATGGCCGCGAAGTGCTGCTCGTCGCCGGCGATCAGCGCCGGGTCGGCCTTGCGGGAGAGGCGGTCGGGAAGGTCAAACGCGCTGGCAGTCAGCGGATTCACGTCATCGGTTCCGATCTGAGGTCGCTGGCAGCCAATGGGCGACCGGCACCAGCGGCACGCCGACCTCGGCCAGCCGCTCCGCGCAGTCCGGCGGCGCACACCCGCACCTCCGCGCCGAGTTCCCGCAACCGCACCGCAAGTCCCGCCAGCGGTTCGACACCCCCGCGCGAGTCATACGCCGACAACAACACACGCATTTCGCGACCCCACTTCCCGCAGGTTCTGGCCCCGGCCAGCGATTCTGCCTCACGACCCGGGTCTTGCCGCAAGCCCCCCTGTGCGCTATATGTTGAAACTGGAGGGAGTGTGCACTCTCCTTTCCCTTTATCGCCCGCCAGCCAGCGGCCCGGACTGAAAAGGCTGCGGCGTTCCTACTCGCCGTTCCACGGCTGGGACAGGCGGTCCGGCGACCCCGTCGCGGGCCACAGCTAGCAAGGTCGCGACTAACTGCATGCGGCCGGCCGCGCTGCGCTATCGTCCGCTGGGTGGAACTGCTGCGCACACGGCGCCTGCGCCCGCACCACCGGCGGCGTCTGGCCAGCGGCCGGCCGAGCCGGAAGCCCCGGCGGCGCAAACCGACGAATATTGCCCCATTACGCCTCACGGATCACTCAGTTACCGTGCGCCTCATTGATGGCGGGAAACAGCGCTGCTAGCGTTCGGGCTTTCCGCACGCCAACACGGAGGTACAGGATCTACATGTTGCGCCGATTTTCCCTCATCGCCGCCTCTGCGGCGATGCTCGCCCTCAGCGCACCGCCGGCGTCCGCGGCCGCCGCGCAATCCGGCACCCATAAACTCTCCTTCCCGGCCCTGCACGGCGTGAAGGCCTGGGGAACCTACGCGCGGACCAGCAAGGGCATCAACATCCACGTGTGCGCCGAAGACATGGCGCGTAACGTGTTCGCGGCCGGAGCGGTCACGGTGGCCTCCAACGCCAGCAAGACCCGGCACACCAACCTGGGCGCGGTGGCCTTCGGGTACCACCAGTCCATCTGCCGGACCATGACGGTGCGCTACACCTCTCATCTCAGCGTCTACACCGCTACCTGGACCACCGCCGGCAAGGTCGGCAGCCGTAGCAAGGCCAAGATCATCTACTGAGCGCGGCCCCCATTAGTGGGGGATCCCGGAGATCAGGTCGCCCGCACGGGCCAGCGCGGAGGTGCGCGGCGACCGGCGCGCGGATTCCAGCCGGTCCGCCGTCCGGTAGAGGGCGTAGAGGCCGTGCACGCCCGCCCAGCGGGCCGGCTCGGGCTCCCAGCGCGGTGAGCGGTGGCCCACCCAGGGCAGCGCGGTCAGCGGGCTGGAGACGCCGCGCACCAGGTCGGCGAGCGTGCGGCCGGCCAGGTTGGCGGCGGCTACCCCGTGGCCCGAGTAGCCGCCCGCCCAGCCCAGGCCGGTCTGCGGGTCCAGGGTGACGGTCGCGCACCAGTCCCTCGGCACCCCGAGCACCCCGCACCACGCGTGCTCGATGCCCGCCTCGGTCGCGACGGGGAACATCCGGCGCAGGATCCGGCCGAGTTGCGCGATGGTCGACGGCGCGATCGCCCCGTCGTGGTCCAGCCCGGAACCGAACCGGTAGGGGATGCCGCGGCCGCCGAGCGCGATCCGGCCGTCCGGCGTGCGCTGGGCGTAGATGTAGGCGTGCGCCTCGTCGCTGAGCGTCTCGAAGCCGTCCCAGCCGATCGACTTCCAGGCCTCGTCGCTGAGCGGGCCGGTGACGATCATGGAGCTGTTCATCGGCAGCAGCGTCCTGTGCTGGCCCGGCAGATCCGCCGTGAACCCCTCGGTGCAGCGCAGGACGTAGGGCGCGCGCACGGTGCCGGCCGCGGTGCGCGCCTGCCCGGCGGAGATCGAGGTCACCGCGGTCGCCTCGTACAGCCGGACGCCGGCCCGGGTAACGGCCTCGGCCAGGCCGGCCACGAGATCGGCGGGCTGGATCCGGGCGCAGTCCGGCGAATACAGGGCCCCGACCGCCCCCGTCAGCAGCAAGCGTCCGGCCAGTTCCTGTTTTTCCAGATACCTAACGACCTGGGCGTCGTCTCCCCACGACCGTTCCTGCTCCAGCCTGCGGCGCAGCCGGGCATCCTGGGCGGCTGAGGTGGCGACGGTCAGCGTGCCCCCCTTGACCAGGCCCGCGTCGATGCCCTCGGCGGCGCAGACGCGGCCCACCTCGTCTACGGTGTCGCGGAGGTGCCGCTCGAGCTCGCGGACGCCGTTCCTGCCCTGCGGGTGCCTGGCGTAGCGGGCCCGGGAGCCGGGCAAGGTGGCCGTCACCCAGCCGCCGTTCCGGCCCGAGGCGCCGAACCCGGCGAAACTCGCCTCGAGCACGATGATCCGGAGCCCCGGGTCGGCCCGCTTGAGGTAATAGGCGGTCCATAGGCCCGTGTAGCCGGCCCCCACGATGCACACGTCGGCCTCGGTACCGCCCGGCAGCGAGGGCCGCCGGGGCGGGATGCCGCGAGCCTGCCACCAGTACGACACCTCCCCGTTGCGCATGTCAGCCTCCTCGCGTGGCAGATGCCAGGTCAGCACGCCCGAGCCAGATCTTTTTGGACCCCTGGCAAGGTAGCGTCAGGGTATGCGACTTGGGGTGCTGGATGTGGGGTCGAACACCGTGCACTTGCTCGTGGTGGACGCCTACCAGGGGGCCCGGCCCCTGCCGGCTTTCTCGCACAAGGCCGAGCTCAGGCTCGCCGACCATCTGGAGGACGACAGCTCGCTGTCCCGGCCGGGCGAGCGCAGCCTGCGGGGGGTCGTCGAAGAGGCGCTGCGCATCGCGGAGGACAAGGGGGTCGAGGAGATCATCGCGTTCGCGACCTCGGCGGTGCGGGAGGCGGTGAACGGCGAGCAGGTGCTGGTCCGGATCCACGAGCAGACCGGTGCCCAGATCAACGTGATGACCGGCCACGAGGAGGCACGGCTGACCTTCCTCGCCGCCCGGCGCTGGTTCGGCTGGTCCTCGGGGCGGCTGCTGGTGATCGACATCGGCGGCGGCTCCCTGGAGGTGGCATCGGGCATCGACGAGGAGCCGGACGCGATGGCCTCGCTCCCCCTCGGCGCCGGGCGCCTCACCAGGGACTGGATCGGCACCGACCCGCCCTCGCCGCAGGACGTGCGCCGCCTGCGCAAGCACGTGCGCGCCGAGATCGCCAGGCACACCGGCGGCATGCTGCGCCATGGTCCCCCCGATCAGGTGGTGGGGACCTCGAAGACCTTTCGGCAGCTGGCCAGGATCGCGGGCGCCGCGCCGTCGGGCGAGGGCCCCTACGTCAAGCGCGTCCTGCGGCACTCCGACGTGGCGACCCTGGCCGAACGGCTGCCGACGATGACCCAGGCCGAACGAGCGAAGCTCCCCGGCGTCTCCGCCAGCCGGGTGGAGCAGCTGCCCGCCGGGGCCATCGTCGCCGACGCCATCCTCGACCTGCTGGGCGTCGACCAGATCGAGCTGTGCCCGTGGGCCCTGCGCGAGGGCGTCATCCTGCGCCGCCTGGATATGCTCGCGCAGGGCCTGGGCACTTTAGCTGGACCGAGGCGGTACGGCTAAGTTGTCGCCGCCGGGGGCGAGGCGGACGCTCTCGGCCTGCCCCTCGGGGTTGATGACCGCGGCGCGCGCCGGGGCGTGCTGGCTCTCCTGGGACTGAGCGGGCTGGGACGGGGCCGACGGTGAACTCGGCTGGGCCTGGACCGAGGGAGCCGACGGGGCCGAGGATCCCGGCCTGGCCGAAGCCGGCGATCCCGCCTGCGGTGCGGCCGGGCGCGGGCTGGACGCGCCGCCCGGCCCCACGGGCCGACCCGGACCCGAAGCCCCCGCCGAGGCCGGCTCGGCGGCTGGGCGCGGTGCGCCGTTGGCCTCCGTCGCCGCGATCGCCTTGGCGGTGGCCTGATCGACCTCATCAACGAGCGACATGCGGGCGGTCTCGGCCGCCACGAGGCTGGAGACGCCGTCCAGGATGTCGGTGAGCCGCTTGATCGTTTCCGAGTGCCTGGTGGACAGGAGGTTCAGGCGGCGCTCGGCCCCGTCGTGAATGGCCGTCGCCCGCGCGGTCGCCTCGTCGAGCGCCTTCTTGGCCTGTGCCTTCGCGCTGGCCAGCGCGCTCTCCGACTTCTTCCGCGCCTCGGTCGTGGTGCGCTCCGCCTCGGTGCGCGCCGCGCCGAGGGTCTTTTCCGCTTCGGCCCGAGCAGAGGTGATCGCCCGTTCGGCCTGTTCCTGGGCTGCGGTGAGCATTCGCTCGGCCTGGTCCCTGGCCTCGGCGCGGGACTTCTCCGCCTCCGCCTGGGCGTCGTTGCGCTGCCGGGCTATCTCCTCATGGGCCTTGGACTTCTGGGACCTGGCCTCGTCGTCGGCGAGCTTGAGGATCTGGGCGATGCGCTCGCTGACTTCCTCGTGCGCGGGCTTGGCGCCGAGCGCCTGCTGGCGCGCCGTGGCCAGGTCACGCCTCAGTTCCTCGCTGTCGTCAAGGGCACGGGCAAGTCGCTGCTCTAGGTCGCGGATCTGGCTGCGGCAGCGGGCGATGAACTCGTCCACCTGCCGGCGGCTGTACCCTCGCATCTGCATCTCGAAGGCGTCCTCGTGAACGAGGTTCGGCAGGAGATCACTGTTGTCATTCATGGCTTCCCGGGATCATGTCTAAGTAGGCGGGAACGGTCCGGAATCTAGCGGCGCGCACGGAGGCCGGTCGCCTAGGTGATCCGGCGGGACCGCTACCTCTGTAGTATGCGGGCTCAGGGCGGGTCGGACGGGGCGAATACGTGCATGACTCTTGTCTGTGACCACCGAGCGCGCAACCGAAACGACTCAGTGTCCCGTTTTAAGCACTTTGTACCCGAATGAGCAATGTTATGGCTAACAAGTTCTTTGGGTGGAGATGCGCATGTGACACTTGGGGGTGTGCACTACCGGATTGGCGGCAACTGCGCGGCCCTTTGGCGGAATCGTTATCGGCTGGCTGGGTAATACCGCACGTGAAGGTGGTAGCTGAATGACTCTGATGGGTCATGCGGAGGAGCAGTGTCGGCACGTAACCTGGGGCGCAAGCGTACGGAGTCGCGATCAGCGCCGGAGGTGAGCACGATTCCCAGGCAGTTGGATCTTCGTGTCCACGACCGCGTCGCCCTTGATGAGATCGAGCTCTACGCCGAGGTGCTGAGCGCGGTGGCGGCGGCCGACCGCCCGCTCACCCCCGCCGAACTCGACCAAGCGCTGGGCATCGACAGCAATTAGCCTGCGGGGCGGGGCGGTCGGCGGTACATCGCGTCCACCCTGGCGCGGGTGAACCCGAGGGCCTCGTACATCCGGATCGCGGGGGCGTTGTCCTCGTCGACGTAGAGCATCACCTGAGCCAGGCCCAGGTCGCGCAGATGGTGGAGCCCGGCCAGGGTGAGCGCCCGGCCGAGCCCGCTGCCCTGCTCGGCGGGATCGACTCCCACCACGTAGACCTCCCCGATGGCCGGCGACGCCGGGTCCTGTTCCGGCGGGTGCACCTTGGTCCAGTGGAAACCCGTCATGCGGCCGTCGGCGGTCGCGAGGAAGAAGCCGGCCGGGTCGAACCAAGGCTCCTGTTCCCGCAGCTCGAGGTCGTGCCGGGTCCAGGCGCCCTGCTCGGGATGCTTGGCGAACGCCCGGCCGTTCAGGCCCAGCCATTCGTCCTCGTCCTGGCCCGGGACGAAGGTGCGCAGCTCGCGGCCGGCCGGGAGGACCGGCGGGTCCAGCGGGGCGTCCAGCGGGCGGCGCATCTGCCACAGGGCGCGGAAGCGGTCGAAGTGCATGGTCCTGGCCAGCTGGCCGGCCGCGGGGAGGTCGCCGTGCGCCCAGAGCCGCAGCGCGTGCCTGCCCGCCGCCGCGGCGAGCTCACCGGCCAGGGCCCGGCCGAGTCCCTGCCGCCGGTGGCCCGGGTGGATCACGAGCTCACCGCTCACGTCCGATTCCGGGCTGGCCGAGGCGGGCGGATCGATGTAGGCGTAGCCCGCGATCGCGCCATCCGCGGTGAGGACGAAATCACGGCCGGGCTTGGGGTCGGGGCTGGCGCTGGCCGAGCCGTGGTAGCGCAGGTGCAGCATCACGTGCTCGGACAGCGGCGCCACGCCGTCGGCCAGGCGCGCGTTCCTGACCAGGGCCAGGATCTCGGCGACCCGTGCGGTGGTGAGTTCAGCGCTGGTGATGAGCGGCCCGGTCATCGCGCCGCGGCCGCGGCGCGGCCCCGGGTCATCCCCAGGTCCTGCTTGCTCCTGGTGCGCTCGTCACTCGCCGCCCGCTCGCCCTTGACCGGCACGAACCGGTAGCCGACGTTGCGCACGGTACCGATGAGGGCCTCGTGCTCGGGGCCGAGCTTGGCCCGCAGCCGCCGGACGTGGACGTCAACCGTGCGCGTGCCGCCGAAATAGTCGTAGCCCCAGACCTCCTGCAGCAACTGCGCGCGGGTGAAGACCCGGCCCGGATGCTGGGCGAGGAACTTGAGCAGCTCGAACTCCTTGAAGGTAAGGTCGAGCACCCGGCCGCGCAGCCGGGCCGCGTAGGTGGCCTCGTCGATGGCCAGCTCGCCGGAGCGGATCTCGTCGGGCGCATCGGCCACGGCGGCGACCGCGCGGCGGCCGATGGCCAGCCTGACCCGCGCCTCCACCTCGGCGGGCCCGGCTGTGTTCAAGATCACGTCGTCGACGCCCCACTCCGCGTTGACCGCCGCGAGGCCGCCCTCGGTCACGATCGCGAACAGCGGGCAGTCCAGGCCGGTCGTCTGCAGCAGCCGGCAGATGCTCTTCGCGTGCACGAGCTCGCGCCGCGCGTCCATCAGCACCGCGTCGGCGGGAGGGGCCTCCACCAGGGCAGACGCGTCGGCTGGCAGCACGCGGACCGGGTGCAGCAGGAGTCCGAGAGCGGGCAGCACTTCTGCGGACGGCTCGAGCGCGCTGGTGATCAGCAGCAGGTCGCTCACTCGGCGGCACCTCCACTCGCTGGTGCGGGTCGCACCTCAGTACTTGTATAAACAGACAAGGACCCGGGGGCAACAGCGCCCGGGTCCGTTAAAAGAAGGATAACTCACATGACCACAGTGACAATCCAGTACTGGGCCGCGGCCAGGGAGGCCGCGGGCGTCGAGAGGGAGTCGGTCGAGGCGGGGACGCTGGCGGAGGCGCTGGACGCGGTGGTGGCCCGGCGCGGCGGTGATGCGCGGCTGAGCGCAGTGATCGCCAGGTCGTCCTTTCTGGTAGACGGCGCGTCGGCGGGCCACCGCGTGGCCGCCGACCTGATCCTTCAGGACGCGGCCGTCATAGAGGTGCTGCCGCAGTTCGCCGGGGGCTGAGCCCGGAGTGGGCTTTCCGCGCGTATTGCGGCACACTGGGGAGATAACGCCCTACAGTGTCCGTATCAGCACGTTCCGAAGTCAATTCTCAGCGGTGCCCCATGAGCCAGCACGGACCTCCCACCCCTCCTACGGGCTTCCCCATACCCGGTGCGGCGCCCGGCGACAGGAATTTTCCTGGCCATCTGAACCACCAGGCGCAACCGGACGTATCCACTAGTGTGCCGAACGCGGGAACCGCGCCCCGCTCGGGGCGGGTGGCAGACGAGGCGTTTGTCCGGGCGCTGTATGCCGAACACGGCGGTGCCCTGCTTCGCTACGCCCTCCACCTCACCGGTGGTGACAGGCAGCGTGCGGAGGATCTAGTGCAGGAAACGATTGTGCGGGCGTGGCGCCATCCCGAGGCGCTAGCCGACCGGCCGGCCCGGCCGTGGCTGTTCGCCGTCGCGCGCAACCTCGCGGTCGACTCCTACCGTGCGCGGCAGGCTCGGCCGCCGGAGACCGGGCAGGCGGCACTGGAACTGCTCCCGTCGGACGACGACGCCGACCGCACGCTCGAGTCCTGGGCCGTCGCGGACGCCCTGGCCTCGCTGCGGCCCGATCACCGGCGGGTGATCGTCGAGACCTACTACCGAGGGTGCTCGGTCGCCGAAGCCGCCGCTACCCTGGGCATACCGGCGGGTACCGTTAAATCACGGACGTTTTACGCATTGAAGGCGCTCAAGCTGGCGCTGCAGGAACGGGGACTGGCGCCATGACCCCGACCTGGGACTGCACGGACGCCAAGGTCGCGCTTGGCGTGTACGTGCTCGGCGCCATCGACCCCGCCGAGCGCGCGCTGGTCGACGCTCACCTGCTGACCTGCCGCGACTGCCGGGACGAGCTGGCCGGCCTGGCGGGCCTGCCCGCGCTCCTGGCCCGGGTGAATCCCGACGAGATCAGCCGGATCCGCGCCGACGACACCGTTCGCACCGTCACCGACGACCGCCCGCCGGGCGAGCTGATCGGCACGGTGCTCGACCTGGCCGCGGCGAGGCGCCGCCGGACCCGGTGGCGTTTTGTGGCGTCGGCGGCCGCGGTCGTGGCGATCGCCGGCGGACTGTTCGGCGGGCTGAGCTCGCTCAGCACCACGCGGACGGAGATGGTCGCGGTCAGCCCAGGGGGCGGCCACTGGGAGACCGTCCAGACGACGAGCAGCGTCACCGGGGCGACCGCCTCGATCGCCTACTCGCACCAGCTGTGGGGGGCCGCGTTCGAGGTCCTGACCCTGCGCATCCCGGTGTCGACCACGTGCCAGCTCTGGGTGGTCCACCCGGACGGGACGCGGACGCAGGTGGCCGCCTGGACGACGGCCCGTGACGAGGGCAAGGTCTGGTACGCGGGCTCGATGCCGAGCACCGCCGGAGCGATCAGCAGCTTCCAGATCACGGCTAACCACCAGGTGCTGCTGACCGCCCCGGCCACCTGAACCGCGCGCGTCCCGGCGCGGCCGCGGGCCGCCGGGAATGGATGACGCCGGCCGGGTGCTGTGCATGGACGTGACTGGCGGGTTGATCGCGCTCGCCGTGGTGCTCGCCGCGGCCTCTGTGTTCGGGCTGCTGTTGCGCCGCCGGGCCGGGCAGTTCCGCCCCGGGCCGTCTGCCGTGACCGGGCAGGCAGACCCGGACGTGCTCACGGGGGCCGACCTGGGCGGCCCGCTCGGCCGCCGGGCCACGCTGGTCCAGTTCTCCACCGCCTTCTGCGCCCCGTGCCGCCCGACCCGGCTGATCCTGGCCCAGGTGGCGGACATGGTGGACGGCGTGACCCACGTCGAGGTCGACGCGGCCTCGCGGCTGGACCTGGTGCGGCGGCTTCGCATCAGCAGCACGCCCACCGTGCTCGTGCTCGGCCCGGACGGCGCCATCGTCAAGCGCGCCGCGGGCCTGCCCCGCAAGGCGGACGTGATCGCCGCACTGGGCAGCGTGATCGGGTGACGGCGGGAGTGACAGCCCGGCAGGGTCCGCATAGCATCGGGTTCGTGACCTCCTGGACAGCGAGGATGCTGACCAAGCGGCGTGCCGTCGATTTCTGCCACGTCGCCACCGCCATCTGTTCGCGTGCCCTGCTGCCCTGACGCCTTGAATTCCCGGCGCCGAGTCTGGCTGACTCCGGCGGCCGCGGCTTCCTGACGAGCCTCAGGGCGGTGATCCGGCAGGGAAGGAAATCCGTTCGGCGGCAAGGAGCTCAAGCATGGACATCGATCCGCGCGGTCCGCGGTTCGGCGCGGTGATCACCACGGTCGTGCTGGCGCTGGTGCTGGTCACCGGCAGCGTCTGGCTGCTCGCCGCGCAGGCGGGGGTGTTCGCGGTCGGCGCGCTGGCCGGGCTGCGGTACGCGCCCTACGGCCTGCTCTACCGCCGCTTCGTCCGGCCGCGGCTGGGGCCGCCCGCGCACACCGAGGCCGAGGCACCGCCGCGGTTCTCCCAGGGCATGGGCATGGTCATCGCCGCGCTCGGCGTGGTCTGCTACGCCGCGGGCGCGACCCTGGGCGGCATGGTGTTCACCGCGCTCGCGCTGGCCGCGGCGTTCCTCAACGCGGCCTTCGATCTGTGCCTGGGCTGCCAGGTGTATCTGTTCATCCAGAATCTAAAGGTCCGGCCGTCCGCTTAGGGGCGTGACCGGAGAAGGAGGTATTTCCACATGAGCCGATCCGACGTCCTCGTGGACGCCGACTGGGCGGAGGCCCATATCGGTGACCCTGGTGTCGTCATCGTCGAGGTCGACGAGGACACCAGCGCCTACGACAAGGGGCACATCCCGACCGCGATCAAGCTCGACTGGAAGAAGGACCTGCAGGACCCGGTCCGTCGTGACTTCGTGGACAAGACGGGCTTCGAGACGCTGCTGTCCGAGCGGGGCATCTCGAACGACGACACCGTGCTGCTCTACGGCGGCAACAACAACTGGTTCGCCGCCTACGCGTACTGGTACTTCAAGCTGTACGGGCACGACAAGGTCCTGCTGCTCGACGGCGGCAGGAAGAAGTGGGAGCTCGACTCGCGCGAGCTGACCACCGACGTGCCCGTGCGGCCGCGGACCAGCTACACCGCGAGCGAGCAGGACTCCTCGCTGCGCGCGCTGCGCGACGAGGTGCTGGCCGCCATCGGCAAGCGCAACCTGGTGGACGTCCGTTCCCCCGACGAGTTCACCGGCCGGCTGCTGGCGCCCGCCCACCTCCCGCAGGAGCAGGCGCAGCGGGCGGGGCACATCCCGACCGCGCGCAACGTGCCCTGGTCCAAGGCCGCGAACGAGGACGGCACGTTCCGTTCCGACGACGAGCTCCGCTCGCTGTACGAGAGCGAGGCGGGCCTGGACTTCGGCCGGGACACCATCGCCTACTGCCGGATCGGCGAGCGGTCCGCGCACACCTGGTTCGTCCTGCACGAACTGCTCGACCTGCCCAACGTCAAGAACTACGACGGCTCGTGGACCGAGTACGGCTCCCTGGTCGGCGTGCCGATCGAGCTGGGCGAGGCGCGGTGAGCGCCGCCGACGGATGCGGCGCCCCTGCGGGCGGCGTCAGCGTGAGCGCGGCCAGCGGCACCCAGGCCGTGGTGGAAGGACGGGTGGTGCACGACGGCGCGCCGGTGGCCTCCGGGTACGCGCGGCTGCTCGGCACCGGCGACGAGTTCGTGGCCGAGGTCCCGCTCGGGGACGACGGCGGGTTCAGGTTCTTCGCCGCGCCCGGCTCGTGGACGCTGCGCGTGCTGGCGCCCGGCGGCCTGCGCGCCGAGCGCTCGGTGCAGGCGGATTACGGTCAGGTGACCAAGGTCGAGGTCACCATCTGAACGTCTGGCAAAGGCGGGGCCGCGGTGCCGGGCGCCGCGGCCCCGTCCCAGTAGGCTGTGACCATGGCCGAGCCTCGAGGAGATTTCGAGCGTGACCTGGAGGCTATCGAAGCCAAGGTCATCGAACTGTTCGCCATGGTCGCCGAGGACCTGCCCGAGGCGACCCACGCCTTGCTCACCGGCGACAACGACGTGCTCCACAAGCTGACCGAGCGCGAGCAGGTCATCGACGGCCTCTACCGCGAGATCGAGGGACTCGCCAACCGGGAGATCCTGCTGCAGGCCCCAGTCGCCTCGGACCTGCGCTTCCTGCTTTCCGTGCTGCGCATCGTGCCCGAACTGGAGCGCTCCCACGACCTCGTGGTGCAGATCGCCTCCCGGGCCAACCACGTCCTGGGCGAGGACCTCTCGCCGCGCTCCCGCGGGCTCGTCGAGCGGATGGGCAAGCTCGCGTCCGAGATGTGGCGCCAGGCGGTGGACGGCTGGTACCAGCGGGACCGTTCTGTCGCCGCGATGCTGGACGACCGCGACGACGAGATGGACGAACTGCACGCCAGCCTGATCGCCGAGCTCGCCTCCGGCCGGATGGCACTGCCGGTGACGATGGAGATGACGCTGGTGGCTCGCTTCTACGAGCGGCTGGGCGACCACGCGGTCAACATCGCCCGCCGGGTCGTCTACCTGGCAGGGTCCGCGAAGGGCTAGCCAGCTTCCCCACCGCCGCCGACCTGGTGATGGGCAAGCCCTCACCGGTCCCGCCCGCCGATCCGCCCGGAGGATGACTATGACACCAGCCCCCCGCCCAGTCGGCCGCGACCAGATCCGGGCGGCGGTCGCCGCCCGGTACGCCGGCTGCATCGCCGGGGCGCCCTCCTTCGCCGAGTACCGCGAAGGGCTGACCCGGGCCGGGTTCACCGGCATCACCATCACCCCTACCCACCAGGTCGGCGACGGGGTGCACGCTGCGATCATCCGCGCGGCCCGGCCCTGACCCCGTGTCATCCTCCGGCGCAGGAATACAGATCGAGGCGATGACCGGCGCGCACGCCGCATCCGTCCTGGCGATCTATCAGGCCGGGATCGAGGAGGGTAACGCCACCTTCGAGACCCATGCGCCGGGCTGGGCGGCCTTCACCGCGGCCCGGCTGCCTGCCCACCGGTTCGTCGCGATCACGGGAGGGCAGGTCGCCGGCTGGGTGGCCGCTTCGGCCGTCTCCGGCCGCTGCGTCTACGCCGGGGTGGTCGAGCACTCCGTCTACGTCCACCCCGCGGCCCGCAGCCAGGGCGCCGGGCGGCGGCTCCTGGACGCGCTGATCGCCTCCACCGAGGCCGCCGGGATCTGGACCATCCAGTCCGGCATCTTCCCGGAGAACGCCGCCAGCATGGCCCTGCACCAGTCCGCCGGGTTCCGCGTCGTCGGAACCAGGGAGCGCATCGGCCAGCACCACGGCCGCTGGCGCGACGTCATCCTCATCGAGCGCCGCAGCCCGGTCATATAACCACGCTCCCGGCCACTTCGAGCCGACTCTGCTTTCGGCCCGGCTGCGGGCACGGCTCGTCAATCATCGTCGCAGGCCAGCTCCCCGCTCCAGGCCTCCCGGCCCTCCCGCACGGCGAAGTACGCCACCGCCAGCGCCGCGACAGGATCGGCCCACCACCAGCCGAACGCAGCAAACAGGACCAGCCCGGCCAGCGTCGTGCCGGCCAGGGTCGCGCACAAGAGGGTCTCGGCCGCATCGGCCAGCACCAGCGGGTTGCGCAGCACCGCGCCGACCCGTCGCTTACGCCAGCCCAGCAGCGGCATCACCAGCAGCGACGCGCAGGTCAGCCCGATACCCACGGGGGAGCGCTCCGGCCGCGCGCCACCCGCCAGCGCCACCGCCGAATCAGCCACCACATAGACGGCCAGCGCGAAAAATGTCACAGCGATGACCCGCAGCACCCGCCGCTCCGCATCCTGGCCCGCCTCGCGGCTGGCCAGCTCAGCCCGCAGCCGCCGCAGCACCAGCACGGCCGAGACAAGTTCGATCACCGAATCAAACCCGAAGCTGGTCAGCGCCAGCGACCGGGCTGCGATCCCAGCGGTGACCGCGACACCGGCCTCGGCGATCATCCAGGTGATCGAGAACTGCTCCAGCCGGATAGCCTGCCGCTGCACAGAACCCAAGGCTTCACCTTCACACCCAGCGCACTAACCCCGCACCCTACCCGCACAGCGCAGCGCCCGCGCGTGCGGGCGCTGCGCGCCGCGTTCCGGGCCCGGTCCCCCTACTTCGCCAGCCTCCAGGACCTCGAACGCGAAGCCCGTCGGCTCGCGGCGTGTTCAGCGCGCCGGTGACTGCCGTCGCCGCGCTCGCCCCCAGCATCGGCGCGGGCACCGCCGCCGCGTCCGGCGGCTACCCCGCCCTGTTCACGGTCCTGGCCGGGGCCGCGGTCGCGGGCGCCGCGCTCTCCGCTATCGCGCCGTCCCCGGCCGCGCTGGGCGAGCTGGCGGCCGGGTCAGGACGAGACGGCCGCCAGGCGCGGCGCGAACCGCCGGACACGATCGGCTAGCTGGGCCAGCGCCGCGTCGAAGCTGCCAGGGTCGCCGGCCGGCACCGGGTCCGGGACGGACCAGTGCACCGCCAGGGCCTCGCCGAGTTCCTCGTGGGCCAGGTCGCAGACGGTGATAACGAGGTCCCCGTCTTGCCGGATGTCGCTGATGTGGCGGGGCCGCAGCCGGGGCAGTGGCAGGCGGTGGCGTTCGGCGGCGGCGATCGCGCCGGGATCGATCGCGGCGGCCGGATGCGTTCCGGCCGATACCGCCGGGACGGTGCTGGCCCGGCGCCACAGCGCGGCGGCCAGGTGCGAGCGCGCCGAGTTGGCGGTGCACACGAACAGCACCCGCAGCGCCGCGCGCGCCGACGGCGCGGCCAACGACTCCAGGGCGCCCGGGACCAGCTGCAGGTAGATGCGGCGGCGGTCGCCCTCGGACCGGCGGCGGGTGAGGATCCCGGCCTGTTCCAGTACGTGCAGGTGGTGCGCGAGCAGGTTGGACGGCATGGCCAGCATGGCGGCCAGCTCGGAGGGGGACGCGTCCCCCATGAGCAGCGTGTCGGTGATACGCAGCCGGGCCGGGTCGGCGAGCGCGGCGTGCAAGACGGCGCGCCGGGCCAAGTCCGAAGTTCGCTCAGGGAACATTGATTCAATCTTGACTGAGCTATCTTCGTCTGTCAAGATGGCGGCGTGACCAGCGCGCCCGTCCTGCTGTGGCGCCGGCTGACAGCCGAGTTGCTGGGCAGCGCGTTCCTGGCCGCGGTGGTGGTCGGCTCGGGGATCGCCGCGCAGCGGCTGTCGCCGGGCCAGACCGGGCTGGAGCTGCTGGAGAACGCGGCGGCGACCGCGGCGGGCCTGTTCGCGATTATCTTGATGTTCGGCCCGGTGTCCGGCGGCCACTTCAACCCTGTGGTGTCCTTCGCCGACGCCGCCTTCGGCGGCCTGTCCTGGCGCGACGCCGCGGCCTACCTACCGGCGCAGGTGGCGGGGTGCACCGCCGGGGCGATGGCGGCGAACCTGATGTTCGCGCTGCCCGCGGCGACCATATCGGCCAAGCACCGGGCTACGCCCGCTCACTTCCTGTCCGAGGTCATCGCCACGGCCGGGCTGCTGCTGGTGATCTTCGCGCTGGCCCGGTCCGGCCGCAGCCGGTCCGCCCCCGCGGCGGTCGGCGCCTACATCGGCGCGGCGTACTGGTTCACCTCCTCGACCAGCTTCGCCAACCCGGCCATCACCGTCGGCCGGATGTTCTCCGACACCTTCGCGGGCATCGCCCCGTCCTCAGTGCCCGGCTTCATCGGCGCCCAGGTCGCGGGCGGCGTCCTGGCCGCCGCGATCATCAAGGCGCTGTATCCCGCCATCGCGTCCGCCGACGCCGCGAGCATCATCGTCCCGCACGACAGCCGCACTGGGCACGACGGCGCGGCATCGTCCGCGGATAACCTACCGGGTCCGGTCCGGCCCCGTTGAGTGGCAAACCGGAGGGGAGCCTGCCATGCACCTGATCATGATCGGCGGCAGCGACGCCGGGATCAGCGCGGCGCTGCGGGCCCGCGAACTCGACCCGGCCGCCGAGGTCACCGTGGTCCTAGAGGATGCTTACCCAAACTTCTCCATCTGCGGCATCCCCTACTACGTCTCCGGCGAGGTCAGCCACTGGCGCAACCTGGCCCACCGCAGCATCGCCGACCTGGAAGCCGCCGGGATGCGGCTGCGGCTGGACACCACCGCCCGGCGGATCGACGTGCCCGGCCGCAAGCTCCTGGTCACCTCCCCGGGTGGCGGCGAGGAGATACTCGGCTACGACAAGCTGGTCGTCGGCACCGGCGCGGTCCCGGTCCGGCCGCCCGTCACCGGCCTGGCCGGCCCGGATGCGCTGGGCCCCGGGGACGGGGTGCACCTGCTGCACTCGATGGGCGACACCTTCGCCGTCATGGCCACCCTGGAACGGGCCGCCCCGGCCAGCGCCGTCATCGTCGGTGCCGGGTACATCGGCCTGGAGATGGCCGACGCCCTGACCGTCCGCGGCCTGCAGGTCACCCAAATGGAGCAGCTGCCCGAGATGCTGCCCACCGTCGACCCGGAGCTGGGCGCCGTGGTGCACACCGAACTGGCCGCCCACGGCGTGGACGTGCTGACCGGTACCACCGTCCGGGCGATCACCCGCGCGGCACCCGGCCAGGCTAAGCGGCTACAGGTAGAAGCCACCGGAGCCGACGGCTCGGTGGTGACCCGCGCGGCGGACATGGTGCTGGTCGTGGTGGGGGTGCGGCCCGAGACCACGCTGGCCGCCGAGGCGGGGGCTGCCCTCGGCGTCAAGGGCGCGATCGCGGTCGACCGCGGCATGAGGATCAATCTGCCGGATGTGCTGGCCGCCGGGGACTGCGTGATCACGCACCACCGGCTGCTCGGGGTGACGTACCTGCCGCTGGGCACCACCGCGCACAAGCAGGGGCGGGTCGCCGGGGAGAACGCGCTCGGCGGGGACCGGCAGTTCGCCGGCAGCCTGGGCACCCAGGTCGTCAAGGTCTTCGACCACGCCGCCGCCCGGACTGGGCTGCGCGACCACGAGGCCCGCTCCGCCGGGTTCGACCCGGTCACGATCGGCGCCCAGGCCGACGACCACAAGGCCTACTATCCGGGCAGTCACCGCATCGCCATCCGCGTCACCGGCGACCGCGCGTCCGGCCGGCTCCTCGGCATGCAGCTGTTCGGCCACAAGAACGCCGAGATCGCCAAGCGGATCGACATCGCCGCCACCGCCATCTTCCACCACATGACCGTCGACGCGGTCAGCGACCTTGACCTGTCCTACACCCCGCCGCTGGGCAGCCCCTGGGACGCCGTCCAGGTGGCCGCCCAGGCCTGGACCCGTGACACCGGGCCGCACTAACCCGCCCCGGAACCCTCGCGCGGCGAACCATTCAGTCCACTTCATCCAGGCGCCCAGGGTCGGGACCCGACTGCCCTGCCTTAGCCCACCCGGCCGGTGACGTAGGCCTGGGTGCGGGGGTCCTGCGGGTCCTCGAAGATCTGCTGGGTGCGGCCGTACTCGACGAGCGTGCCCGTGCGCGTGTCGTTCTGGGAGTCCACGAGCACGGAGTAGAAGGCGGTGCGGTCGCTGACCCGGGTGGCCTGCTGCATGTTGTGCGTGACGATGACGATGGTGTACCGCGACTTGATCTCCCGCATCAGGTCCTCGATCTTGCCCGTGGCGATCGGGTCGAGGGCCGAGGCAGGCTCGTCCATCAACACGACGTCCGGCTCCACGGCGAGCGTGCGAGCGATGCACAGCCGCTGCGCCTGGCCACCGGACAGGCTCAAGCCCGACTTGTTCAGGCGGTTCTTCACCTCGTCCCACAGCGCGGCCTGGCGCAGCGAGCGCTCGACGATCTCGTCCAGCTTGCCCTTCTGGCGGATGCCGTTGATGCGCGGCCCGTAGGCCACGTTGTCGTAGATCGACTTCGGGAACGGGTTCGGCTTCTGGAAGACCATGCCGATGCGCCGCCGCACCGCCGTCGCCGAGACATCCTTGTCGTACAGCGACGCCCCGCGATAGTGCACGTCACCCTCGACGCGAGCGGTCGGGATGAGGTCGTTCAGACGGTTCAGCGTCCGCAGCACCGTGGTCTTGCCGCACCCGGACGGGCCGATGAACGCCGTGATCTCGTTCTCGTAGATGGTCAGCGACACGTTCGTGACCGCCCGGAAGGACCCGTAGTAGATCGAGAGGCCCTTGGTTTCGAAGATCTGGGCGCCCGTCGGCGCGGAGGCGACATCCTGCGGCTGCGCGTCCTGCAACACCGCCGGCTTGGATAGCTGGGTCTGGGTGGTTTCCTGTTCAGACTGGTCCATGTCCGTTCCTAGCGCGGCGTTGGTGGGCGGCATTCCTAGCGCGAGTACCTGGTGAATCGCGCGGTGACGAAGCGGGCGGCAATCATGAGGATGAAGGCGATCGCGATCAGCGTCAACGCCGCGCCCCAGGCGCGGGACTGCGCGCCCGTGTACGGCTGGGTCGCATTCGCGAAGATCTGCGTGGACAGCGCGGTGTTCGCGCCGCTGAACACGTTGGCGTTGGTGGACGTCACGGTGAGGATGGTGAACAGCAGCGGCGCCGTCTCGCCCGCGGCCCGGGCCACGGCGAGCAGCGCGCCGCTGACGATCCCGCCGAGGGCAGCGGGCAGCACCACGGTCAGCGTCACCCGGGACTTGGTGGCCCCGAGGGCGTAGCTGGCCTCGCGCAGCGCGTCCGGCACCAGCTTCAGCATCTCCTCGCTGGAGCGGATCACCACGGGCAGCATCAGGCAGCCTAGGGCGAAGGCGCCGGCCAGGCCCGAATAGCCGAAGTGCAGGACCCAGATCGAGAAGATGAACAGGCCCATCACGATCGAGGGCACGCCCGTCATGACGTCGGCCATGAAGCGCACGACCTGGGCCAGCGGCCCCCGGCCGCCGTACTCGTTGACGTAGATCGCGCCCAGAATGCCGAGCGGCACGGCCATCACCGCGGCCAGGCCGGTGATCTCGAGCGTGCCGATGACGGCCGGCCCCATCCCACCCGTGCCCGCGGGAAGCACATTGGGCGGGATCGGCCCGCCGGTCAGGAAGGACCAGCTGATGGCCGAGGCGCCCCTGGCGATCACCGTGTACAGGACGAAGCCGAGCGGGATCAGCACGACCACGAACGCCAGCACCATCGCGACGGTGGCGATCTGGTTCTTGGTGCGCCGCCAGCCGGCCGGCTCGCGCAGGTCGACCGCTGGCTGCTCGGTGGCGGCGGCCATCATGCCCCCCTATGACGCCGGGCGGAGCGTTCGACGACCCCGCGGGCGATCAGGTTGATGACGATGGTGATCACGAACAGCAGCACGCCAAGCCCAATCAGCGCGGCGCGGAACTCGCCGGAGGCCTCGCCGAATTGGTTCGCGATGACGGCGGGCATGGAGTAGCCGGCCGCGAACAGGTGGGACGTGATCACCGGCGACGCGCCGATGACCAGCGCGGCCGCGATGGTCTCGCCCATGGCCCGGCCCAGGCCGAGCATGACCGCCCCGACGATGCCGCCCTGGCTGTGCGGCCAGACGGCGCCGCGGATCATCTCCAGGCGGGTGGCGCCGAGGGCGTACGCGCCCTCCTTGTCGATGGTCGGCACCGTGGCGATGACCTCGCGCGACAACGAGGTCACGATCGGCGTGATCATGAAGGCCAGGATGATGCCGGCGGTGAAGAACGAGGCCCCGCTCACCGGCTGCCCGAACAGGGAGTCGAGCACCGGGATCCCGTTCACGCCCGAGGCGATCGAGGTGTAGATGTGCTGCAGCCAGGGGGCGAACACCAGGATCCCCCACAGGCCCCAGACCACCGAGGGGACCACCGCCAGCAGGTCGATCACGTACACGATCGGCCGCGACCAGCGGTACGGCACCACCTCGGTGAGCAGCAGGGCGATGGCCACGCTGACCGGTACGGACAAGATGATCGCGATCGCCGCCGTGATGACCGTGCCGTAGACGTAGGTCATCGCGCCGAAGGCGTTGGACGCGGGGTTCCAGTTGGCGGTGAAGATGTTCCAGCCCGCGGTGCTGAACCACGACGACGCCTGCTGGCTGGTCGAGATGGCGATCAGCGCCAGGATCACCAGCACCAGCATGCCGGCCGCCGCCGCGAGGACCTGGAAGAGGCGGTCGCCCAGCGGGCGCCGCTGGGCCAGCGGGTGGACGGACCCAGCCGGAACGGCTGGGTCCGCCTGTACCACAGCGCTCATGACGGCGAGCCCGCCCGAGCTGTTTGCATAAGAAAACTCACCACTTACGAAGTGATCTTGCTGAGCTGCGCCACC
>Ga0070708_100000852_pt1 | contig 22965 bp, 18 predicted proteins | sample KBSK5503metaG_FD_65469 | JGI IMG/M metagenome (GOLD analysis project Ga0070708, IMG submission 65469) | Corn, switchgrass and miscanthus rhizosphere microbial communities from Kellogg Biological Station, Michigan, USA - KBS K5-50-3 metaG | ecosystem: Host-associated > Plants > Roots >... | reverse complement strand
TTGGCCGGGCCTTTGCTCGCGGCGGGGGAAGGGTTCAAGGCGCGCGGATTCATCCTGCCGGACGGCGCGGTGAAGATCGACGACGACCGGTACCGGCTTCCCGGGCCGTGGGACGAGAGCGTGAAGTTCTACCGGCGCGCGTACCCGCCGGGGAAGTATCCGCGCCGGACGCTGCACAGCCAGACCGCGGTGCGGGCGATGCACATCGAGAACCCGGACCGCAGCGAGTGGGAGGGCGTGAATCTGTATGAAGCCGGGCGCGGTGAAGTGCGCGTCTTCATCCTGGCGCCCCAGCAGACGGCTCCGCCAGCACCCGCGAAGGCGAAGTAACCTCCCCGTCGCGCCGGTGGCGTCAGGGCGCGGGCAGCACGACGACCGGGAATTGATCCGAGAGCGTCTGTCGCTGCAGTTGCGCCGTGAGGATGCATGCCCCTGAGCTGACCGTCGGCGTCCATGTCGCCGTCGCGGATGAGGCGTTCGCGACGAACATGGGCGGAACGATCGTTCCGTTGCAACTGTCTTGCAGACCGATCGAGCCGTCGGGCATCGGGTCGAATGCGATCGTCACCGTATATGCGGTGCCCTGGTGCGCCGGTGTCCGGCAAGTCGCATCGGTCGAAGTGATTCGATTGACCGAGCAGATTATCGTCGTGCCGGACGCGATCTGCATCGACGTGATGTTTGGATTCGGCACGTAGGTAACGACCACGCCTATGGTGCCTGTCGCCGGCACGACCTGGATCGTGGCGCTCTTGCTGTCGGTCTTCGCCTTGGCGGTCACGGTGATGGTGACCTGGCACGGACCCACGACGTGCACGGTAATGTTCGTGGTCGCCAAGGTGGGCGTAGAGAAATCTCCGCAGCCCGCGGGCGTGGCGGTCCAAGCGTACGTGATCGGATCCCCGTCAGCGTCCATCGCTGCCGAGGTGAGCGGGGGGGTATCGCCGACCTGCGCGTTCGCGGGGACCACGAGCGACGTGATGACCGGCGAGTGGTCGGGCATCGGCGCCGGTCCCGTCAAGTCCAGCAAGGTCAGAGCGGCTTGCGTCGTTTGACCCTTGCTGACCAGGACTTGGCTGCTGTCGCCGGCCGCGACCTTCGTGGTCCCTGCAAACGCCTCGGCATGGACGATCCAGGTTCCCGTCGGTACCGTGATGGTCCCCTTGAACGTGCTGCCGGTTGTATCGCTCGCGTCGCGCGTGAGATCGACCGTCACGCTCGCGGCTGGAATCGTCACGGTGACGCGGGTGATGTCCCCGCTTCGCGTCAGCGTCTGCACGCGCGCTTCGATGAACCCTTGCTCCGGGCCACCGCCGCTATTGCACGCGGCGCAAACGAAGAGAACCAAAACGAAGGATGCAGATCGATTCATGACAGGCCCCCCATGGCCCACGACGCGCAGCGGCGTCGTCCTGTCTGTAGGCTGCTGTATCAGAAAATTACACCCCAGGTAAACAGGGACTACGGGCCGGGGTCGACGACGAGCACCCAATCCGACGATCCGCCTACGTGGTTCCCCGGAATCGTGAAGGCGACGCCCGGTGCATTCGGTACGGTCCCGATGAGGCTGTATGCGCCCTTGGTGGGGTCGAACCATCTGGCCCGCGAGGGCCCGCTCATGACCGACAGATCGACGATGATGAAACCGCTATTGAGCGGTGGAACGTATGCCACCAGCAGCGTTCCATCCGGCGACGCCGCCGCGGCTACATATGTGGGTTCATTGGGAGATCCGCTGCCCACCGCGATCAGCTGTTTCATCCCTGCGAGACCCGATGGCACCAGCTTCTGCCAGGCGATCGACAGCGCGAGAGCGTTGAGCCGCGACATGTCCAGCGCGCCGGCACTGTTCAAGTGGTCCTGCCAGCGCGGTGCGAAACCCGTGTTCGTCGGGTTGAAGGCCCAGATGAAGCCGTTCCCCTGCATGTAACCGGCGATGCTGGAGAGCCAGCCCCACCAGATGAACTGCCTCACCGGCTGCGTCGCGCTGGGATTGACGTTGGTTCCGTCCGGCCCCTCTTCGTCGTATGGCTCCTCCAGCAGGAAGACCGGCATCGAGGGCGTGCGCACGAATGCGCCGCGTGCAGGAAAATTCACGTTGCCCGAGAAGCTGTAGACCCCGTTCAAGGTGCAGCGGCTCCCGAACGCCGTCTGATCGGTGCAGACTGAATCGGAGTCCCACTCCGCCGAGAACTGCGTCGACTGCTGACCAGCGACCGATTGCAAGCCGTCCAGGAAACCCTGCTCGGCGCTCGCCTCCGAGGTCGAGAACGGATTGGAGGTCCCGTAATCGCCGCCCATCATCCAGACGATGTTCTTCCGGTTCTTGTAGCGATTGGCGATGAACGCTCCATACGTATTCATCTTCACCGGGCCGTTCGCATCCACCTCCCGGATCCAGCCCTGTCCGCTGTTGACGAAGCCGACGTACGCGGGGAAGAAGAGCACCAGCAGCCGGCGCGCTTCGCAGTCGGCGATGAGCGCATCCACGTTCGCCCAGTAGGGCTCGAACGGCGTGGTGAAGTCCGGCGCCTCCTGCGAGACGTCGCCATACGTGAGCGAGCCGTCCCAGTCCAATCCGTCCAGGCGCTTCGAGAACGGCAGGTTGTTCGCTCCGTCCCTGGGCCTGTTGAACTGGCGCTCGTCGTGAACGGGGATGTTCAGCTCGATCGCGGTGAACCCCTTCGCGACCGTGTCATCGAGGAATTTCGTCCGGTCCGCGTCGACGGCGCCAATGATTCCCCAGGCGACGCGCCCCAGAATTGGAAACGGCACACCCGCCTGGTCGACCAGAGTCCGCCCGTCGGCAGAAGTTTGGACCGGCAGGACCCAGATCGGCGCAACTCCGATGTTCGCGCTTCTGCTGTCGCTTTTCGCCCGAGCCGTCGCGGTCAGCGTCGCGATGCACGGTCCCGACAGGTTCGCGGTCAGACTCGTCGTGGCGGACGAGGGAGCCGAGAACGTGCCGCAACCAGCCGGAGACGCTGTCCAGCCGTAGGTGATCGCATCGTTGTCCGCGTCCATCGCGGTACCGGCCAGGTTGAGCTGGTCTCCCAGGCGAGCGGTAGGCGGCGCGGTCAACGAGGTGATCACCGGAGAATGGTCGGGCACCGCCGCGGGACCGGTGAGGTCGAGCACGTTGATCGAGAGCGGCACCTGCTGGTTCTTCACGACGGTGGTGGATCCGCTACCAGTCCCGACGAGCACCTGGCCGGCGGCAAAGGCGTCCGCGCGCACGGTCTGGACACCGACTGGCGCCGTGATCGTTCCACTGTAGGTGCGGGAGGGATCCTGGTTCAGAGGCGTCGGCGTGCCGGAGGGCAGCAATGTGGCGGATACGCTGGTGATCTGCCCGCTCGTCGTCAGCTGCCGCGGACGCGTCCCCGCCAACGGGTTCTGCGCGCGGGGATTCCCGCAAACCAGCGACGCCACCAGCGCAAGGCCGAGCGCGAAGCGAACGGTCTCCGGACGCGTGCATTGCGCCGGCGACTGCTGTGTCGAAGCCTCGATGCGAATCCCCCCAACGTTGCCATCGTACATACACCTCCACCGTAAGTCTACGCCTCCGGTAGAAGGCTGCCGTCGTTAGTCCCGATGCGCCGACTCCGCTCCTCGGTCTATGGTCGAATCACTTGTCCATCCGACTCGACTCTCGCGAAACTCCAAGCGAAGCGATTGCCCGCGTCCTTGTGAAACGCGCTCCGGTACTGCTCTCCATGGCGGGCTGGTTCGGCACTCTCGCGGCGGTGCGGGAGCTCGCCCGCCGCGGGATCGACGTACGCGTCGCAACCAGCGCCGCTTTCGAGCCGGCCGCGTGGTCGCGCCATGCGCGACGCCTGCGCGCCCCGCCGGTGCGAGACCCGAGCGCCCACCTGCGTTGGCTGCTCGAGATGGGCCGGCGCGAGCCCGGCGCGGTCCTCTGCGCCACCAGCGACGATCTCTGCTTCCTGTACGCGGCGCACGAGCGCGAGCTGCGCCAGGGCTTTCGCTTCGCCACCCCCAGTCTCGACGTCCTGCGCGAGCTGCTGGACAAGGATCGCTTGTACAGGAACGCGCGCCGAGCCGGGTTCCTGACCCCGGAGACGCTCTCCCCTTCCGACGGGGCGGACGCGCAGAAGCTCGGAGACGGGGCGCGCTTCCCGCAACTTCTCAAGCTGCGGACGCAGGTCCTCTCGCAGACGCTCCACAAGGGAACGCCCGTGGCAAGCCCGGCGGAGATCGCCGGCGCCTACGAGCAGTTCCGCCGGAGGAATCCGTTCGCTCTCGAAGTGCTCTCGCGCTGGCCCGACGTCGACCGTCCGATGCTGCAGGAATACCTCCCTCTCAGCGCGCAACGCATCTACTGCATCGAGGGATTCGTCGCCCCCGGCGGAGATCGCTGGGCGATGCGCGCGGTGCTCAAGTTGCTTTCGCACCCGCGGTTCCTCGGCATCGGACTCCTCTTCGAGAGCGCCGACGTCCTGCCGGAGCTGGAGCAGCGCGTGGTCCGGCTCTGCCGTCAACTGGGGTACGCGGGCATCTTCCAGTGCGAGTTCATCGAGCACGAAGGGGAGCACCTGCTCATCGATTTCAACCCTCGCTTCTACAATTACATGGCGTTCGATCACGCGCGCGGGCTCCCGCAGGCGTACCTCGCGTACCTGCACGCGATCGGGGCGATGGCCGAGCTCGATGCGGAGCTCGAGCGGGCGCGGCACCCTCCCGCGGACGGCAGGGGCCTCGTCTACTGCTACCGCTTCGGAACCTGGATGCAGCTGTCGATCGAACGGTTGTTCCGGCTGGCTCCAGCGGGAGAAGCGGCCCGCTGGAAGCAGTGGCGGCGCGCGGCGGCGGCGGTGGTCGATCCGACCTGGCAATCCGGCGACCCCGGTCCGGCAGTCGCCGACGTACTCGGCCAGATCTGGGCCGCAATCCGGCATCCGCGCAGCTTCCTCCGCAGCAATACCCGGCGTCCGATCTGACCCAGCCGGGCCCCCATGATCAGGATGCGCTTGTCGGCACCGGCCGCCCGTGTTGTAAAATGACGGTAAGGGGGGTGAGCGTTGTCGCCGAGAACGAATCGAGCCGCAGCCGGACTGCTGGCCGCGGCCTGCGGGGTGATCACTGCCTGCGCAGACCTGGGGCAATACGTCTGGGCGGACTCCCTCCCGGAGACGGCGCAAAAAGGCCCCGCCGAGTACATGTTGGAGCCAGGCGACACCATCTTCGTCCGCGTCTTCAACCAGGAGGGCGTGTCGGGGCGTACGCGGGTCCGCCCTGACGGCCGCATCACCATCCCGTTCGTCAACGACGTGCCGGCGGCGGGGCGCACGACGCACGAGCTGGCCGCGTCGCTGCAAGTACTGCTGCGCGATTTCATCAATCAGCCGGTGGTCACGGTGTCCCTGGAGGAGTCCGCGCCCGCCCAGCTCTCGGTGCTCGGGGAGGTGGCAAAGCCTGGGGTCTACGCGGTGGAACGCGGACAGGGCGTGCTGCGCGCGCTCGCGGCCGCGGGCGGCCTGACGGAATTCGCGCACAAGGATCGCATCTTCCTCATCCGCCCTGGCGCCAAGCAGCGCATCCGGTTCACCCTCCAGGCCCTCTCCTCGCCGGGAACCCCGAGCTCGCGCTTTGCGCTCCAGCAAGGTGACGTCGTCGTCGTGCAATAGAGGTGGCGGATGTGGATGCTCGGGATCGCCATCCTCGCGGGAGGCCTTCTGGTCGACGGATCGGTGCGCGGTGAGGGCCGCGCCGGTACGGCCGTGGCAGGCCAGGGAGCCGGCTCGGGCTCATTCGCCGCGGATGTCACCGCCCAGCTTTCCGGTCCCGACGGCGTGCTCCGGTTGGGCGTCGCGCCGTCGGCGGTGCTGGCGAGCGAGGATCAATTCTTCGGCGCTGGAACGATGGAAGCTGGCCTCCGGATCGCGGCGGGATCATGGATCCGCCTGCGCCAGCGCCTCGGTTACGGCGTGATGGACTTGTCGCCGCTCTCAGGCACGAGCTCGTCCACCCCGCCGCCGGTCACGGCGCCGGTGCAGCCGCCACCGGGCTCGCGATTCCTCACCGTACAGGAGTCGTCCACGTCGCTGGACCTCGAGATCGCGGCCGCCCGGCGCCTGAAGCTCGCGGGCTCGGTCGGGTGGAACGTCTACGGAGGCGCCGATGCCTTTTCGCGGGCCGAGCTGCCGCTCTCGCGTGGGCCCCGCGTGCGCGCCAGCGGCGAATGGGCGGCCACCCCGCTGGATTCCCTCCGTGCCGAGGTCAATGCGATCGACGCTTCGTATTCCAATGGCCGGCGCGCCACGGTCGGCACGATGACGGGTGGTTGGAGGACGGCCCTCTCGCGCAGCGCCGAGCTGCTGGTCGCGCTGGGCCCCGGCGTGGCCCGGTCGCGAGTCGAGGGACTTCCTGCGAAGGTCAGCGTCTACGGTGTCGCCGCGGCCGATTGCCGCATCGCGGCCTCGTCGGGTGTTTCCCTCGCAATGGGCCTCTCCGTCGAGCCCCTCGGCGACCCGCTCACCGGCGAGGTGGTCGAGCGCGGCAGCGTGCGCGGCTCCGCGACCTGGGGTCTGGCGGGCATCGGGACCGCGACCGCGAGCCTGGCCGCGAGCGTCGCGATCACCACGGCATCGGACGCCGGGACGAGCACCCAGGCCGGCGATCGATTCCTGCAGGCCGAGCTCGGCGCGAGCTTCCCCGTGACGGCCCGATCCACCTTCGGAATCGGCTTGCGCACGGTCTCGATGTCGAGGCCGTTCGCGGGGCAGCCGCAGACGCAATGGGCGGGATTCGCGTCGTTGACCGCGCACTTCCCGCAGCTGAGGTGATCGATGCAGAGATTGATCCTGATCTCCATCATCGCGTTGACCATCGTGACACCCGCCATCGCCGCGCGGGAGCCGAATCCATGGCGCGCGGTGCGCAAGCTGCTCGCGTGGACGGCCGTGGGGCTCTGCGCCTACGAGCTCGCCGTGTTATTCCTGTACCCGCGTCTGGGTTCTTGACGCGGGTGGGGGCCCCTCCAGTGAACAACGAGTCCGTTCGATTCTTCGCGCCAGCCGAGCGCCTCCCATGAGCAGAACGCCTTTCCATCTCCGTCCTCCCGCCGTTCCCCCTCCGCCGCCGGGCCATTGGGACGGGCCGCACGAGGAGCTGTTCGATTGGCAGAAGTTGCGCAGGTACGTCCTCTTCTCGCTGGGTTCCATCCGCCGGCGGCCGCTGCTCTTCCTTTCCGTCTTCGGCGTCATGGTCGCCGTGGCCGGCGCCGCGCTGAACGTGCTGCCGAAGACCTACGAAGTGCAGAGCCGGGTGCTGGCGCAGAAGAGCGCCGTGCTGATGGTGCGCGCCGACGCGAACTGGGAGCAACCCACGCGCGCTGCGGCCGAGCTGATCCTGGATCGGGAGAGCCTCAACGCGCTCATCCGGCAAACGGATCTGGTGGCCGAATGGGAGAAGCGGCGCGCACCGCTCCTGCGCCTCAAGGACCAGCTGATGTTCCGGATCTTCGGCAAGCCCAACGAAGAGCAGATGCAGGAATCACTCCGGGGGCTGCTGGAGAAGAGGTTCTCCGTCTGGACGACCCCGGACGGCACCGTGACCATCCGTCTACATTGGCCGGACGGACAGATGGCGTATCGGCTGGTCGACGCCGCCGAGCAGAACTTCTTCGAAAAGCGGCACGTGCTGGAGATCTCCACCATCGCCGAGCAGATCTCGATCCTGGAACGGCACGCCGCCGAGATGGAGAAGGAGCTGGAGAAGCGGGTTGCCGAGTTGCAGGACCTTCGCGACCGCTCGCGGCCGAAGAGCATCCGCCCCGCGCCACCCCCGGTCGCTCCGAGCGCGCTGCCGCCGGAAGCGGTCAACCTCCGCGTCATGCTGGACGCCAAGCGGCGGGCCATCGCCGACCTGGAGTCCTTCCGGGAACGGCACCTGATCGAGCTCCAGACCAAGCTGATGGAGCAGAAGGCCGTCTATTCGGAAAATCATCCGATGATGTTCGACCTGCAGCAGAAGATCCTCTCCCTGCAGCGCGAGTCCCCGCAGGTCGCCACGCTGCGCCAGGAGGAAGCCGAGCTTCGCCGTCAGCTCTCCGCCTACGGGGCGGACACGGCCAGCCCATCGGCTGGCATCACCCTTCCCCCTGAGCTCTTCCGCGCGGATCAGACGGAGGATTCATCGGTCCAATACGCCGCCGCGAAGCTCGCCTATGCCGCGCAGGAATATGCCGGCATGCGCGACCGGATCCGCGCCGCCCGCCTTGACCTGGACACCGCCCGGGCGGCGTTCAAGTACCGTTACTCGGTCATCGTCCCGCCCGAGACGCCCCGCGGCCCCATCAAGCCCAACGCCTTTCTGGTGATGGCCGCCGCCGTGGTCTCGGGGCTCTTGCTCGCGCTCTTCACCACCACGGCCGCGGACCTCCGCGGCGGCGCGCTCCTGGAGCCCTGGCAAGTGCAGGCGCTGCTCGGCGCCGGCACCGCCGTCGTCGAGGTCAAGTACCGTTGACGACGCCGGGCGCAGCCGGAGCGAAGAGAGCGTCGTGGTGAACGCCGCCGTCGGCGGGCGGACCACCAGCTTGCTGGATCCGCTGCTGCTCGCCGCGGTGGCGATCCTCGGATCCCTCAGTCTCCTCCTCGCCTTCGTCGGCGACGGAAGCATCGCGCTGACGCTGTCCCCTCTGGCGCTGGCGCTGGTCATCCTCGCTGCCACGCGGGTCCCGCTGCGTTGGTCCTTGCTGGTGCTGGCGTTCCTCTCCCTGACCCTGGAGAACCCCAGCGAGGCGCCGGCCATGCACCGCTGGCGATCGCCGCTGTACACGCTCGGAGCGCTCCTTCTCACGCACATGAACGTCACCCTGCCCGTGAAGGAGCTGATCTTCTCCGGGCTCGACCTGGCCCTGGTGCTGTTCGCCGCGGTGTGGGCCGTCCGCCGCATGAGCGGCTCGCGCGTGGACCTCGGCGGACACATCCCGCCCGCCCCTCCTTTGCGAAGCGCGGCGCTGCTCTGCCTGGCGTGCATCGCTCTGGTGTGGTTGCACGGCGCGGTCCGGGACGGCTTCAGCTTCGGCGACTCGCTCTGGCAGGTGTTCCGCGTCGTCTACCTTCCTTCCGTCTTCCTGCTCTTCTGCGCCGCGCTGCGGGGGCCCGTGGATACGCGGGCGGCGGCGGTGGTGCTGATGCTGGCGGCGCTGGTGCGCGCGTCGCTCGCCATCTACTTGAGGCTGCGGTTTCCCGACGTCGATTTCCTTCCCCACGCGACGACGCATGCGGATTCGATGCTCTTTTCCGACGCCCTGCTCCTGGTGCTGGTGGTGTTCTTCGAGCGTCCGACCCGGCGCAATCTGGCGCTCGCCGCCTCCACCATTCCGCTGTTCGTCTGGGGAATGATCGCGAACAACCGCCGCCTGGTCTGGGTGGAGCTGGGGCTGTCCCTCGCCGTGATCTACTTCATCACCCCGATGACGAGGCTGAAGCGCAGGATCGCGCAGGGATTCGTCGTGCTGCTGCCCGTGCTGATCCTCTACCTCGCCGCCGGCTGGAGCAGCGGATCGTCCCTGTTCGCGCCCGTCCGTACCCTGCGATCCGTCGTCGATTCCCAGTCGGACACGTCCACGCTCTGGCGCGATTGGGAGAACTACAATCTCTACGTCACCTGGAAGGCAAATCCGATCCTCGGTACCGGCTTCGGCCACGAATACACCGAGGTGGTGAAGCTCCCAGACATCTCCACGGCCTATGCGCTGTACCGGTACGCCCCGCACAACTCCATTCTCGGCCTGCTCGCCTATTCGGGGCCCATCGGCTTCTTGGGGATCTGGCTGATCATCCCCTTGGGCCTCTTGCTCGCCATCCGCACCTACCGGCGATCGGTCACCCCCGCGGATCGGAGCGCGGCGCTGGCCTGCATGGGGGTGCTCGTCGCCTATGTCGTCCACTGCTACGGCGACATGGGCCTCGGCACCTGGACCTCCGTATTCACCGTCGGAGGCGCGTTGGCCATCGTGGCAAAACAAGCTGTGGCAACGGGGGCCTGGCCGCTGACACCGCGATCCCCCTGGGCGCCCGAGGAAAATCCGGACCCGCGATGAGGGATCCGGCTGGAGTCCGGAGGGCCGTCGTCGTACGCTACAGAACCAGACGAGGACGATTCTCCCGGCACCCGCACGCCTTCGAGTGAAAGAGGCACCATCCATGGGGACGCGCGACGACCGGCCGGACGATGCAACCGTGCGAGGGGCGAACACTGCCCTCGCCTTGCGGCCATCGTCGACCCGGGACCGGAACGGCCGGGACGAGACCTCCCGCGCGCAACCGGCGGAAGAGTCCCGGGCCAACGGATGGCCCACCGGCTTCGACGGGCTTCAGGGGGTCTGGCTCCGCCTGGGCCCGGATTGGAGCTCGGTCGCCGTGGTCTCGGCAGAGCCCGACGTCTCCACCGATGCCATCTCACGCGCCCTGACCGACCTCGGGTCCCGGCTGTCGGGGCGGCCGATCGAGTTCATGGCCGCCAACGGCGTCGATGCCGATCGCCTCTCGTCCCTCGTCGGGCATCTCGGCGCCGCGGCTGCCGATGGATGGCCTTCCGCGCAACCGTTCGCATCCGCCAGCTGGAGGCGTCCGATCATGAAGACCATCGTGGCCCTGGAGAGCCCGGTGGCGAATCCGCTGGCTCTGCCGGTGGCGCTGGCGGCGGACGGCATCGTCCTCTGCGTGCGCCGCGGCCGCACCCACCTCGAGGCCATCCGCGACACCGTCGCGGCGGTCGGCGCCGAGAGGATCCTCTGCTGCGTCGTGCTCGAGTAGGCCGGCCGGCGTCGCGACTCAGGGCTGGACGAACGGCGTCCCCGCGTCGAACCGCGCCTTCGCCGGCAGCGTCGCCAGCGGAGTGGCCGCCGAGGGATCTACCCAGGGCCACTGGTACCCGCTGCCCGCATTGAAGAAGGCCGGCTTGCTCCCGAGATAGAGCGAAGGGGGCAAGGTGTGGTTCGAGTTCGACGGGTCCCACTTCACCGAGTTGGTGACGTAGTCGAAGTTCCCATGGCGCCAGGTCGTGGCCGCCACCTGCGCGTCGATCGGATAGGGGCTCCAGTCATCCCAACCGAGCTTCCAGATGGCGTCGCCGTTGATCGAGTCGCTCTCGTAGACCCAGCCGGTCATCTGCCCGGACAGGCCCAGCACGTTGCCGACGAAGCTGTGCCAGTACGAGTAGAACGTCGCTCCTCCGCAGCGCTTCGGGCCGCCGTCGGTGAAGCTGCGCCGCTTCCCGCTCAGGTGGTTGCGGAAGATGGTGTGGTAGATGGAGTTGCCGTGCGTCTTGTCGCTGTCCCAGTTGAATCCATAGTTGCCTTCGAACAGCACGTGGTGCGGACCCACCATGTGGCTGGCGTTCAGCCCGATCTCCACCCAGCTGGCGTTCGAGCCGATGTGCCCGTCGTCCATGTAGTTGTATCCGACGACGGAGCCCGCCCCGGAGCAACGCGCGACCATCACCTTGTCAGCGTCGTTGGAGATGTTGTTCTCGATCAAGATCTCCGATGAGCCGTTCGCGAGCGAGATGTTGTAGCTGCCGCCGCCGGGCTCGAACCAGACCGGAGTGTGGACCCAGGAGTCGCGGACCTCGACGCGGAAGGCGGCGTTGATGGCGAAGCCCTCGCCCAGCCATCCCGTATTCTCCACGCGCGCCGCCCAGGAGTAGGCGGCGAACTGGAAGCGGAGCTGCCCGTCGTCGCCGCCCTGCAGCTTCACGTCCTCCACGCCCGCGTTCTTCACGTGAACGTCGTTGAAGACGTAGAGCTGGGCGGTGTGCGAGGCGCGGTAGTCGATGTGGAACGGCGATGTGAAGGTCACCGTCCTGGTCGCCGAGTCATACGTCTTCACTTCCTTGATCTCAGCGGTCGGCCGGTCCTGGCGGCTGAACCATCCCGCGGCGTCGGGCCACGGGTCGTCGGTCCCCAGGCCCGGATTGTGGCGCTGGTACACGACGCGAAAGTCCGGGGAGGCCCAGATCTGCCCTCGGCCGCCGGGATCCGTCTGCCAGCCCGCGCCGGACAGCTCGTCGATCTCGACGATTTGACCCACGCTGAGACCCCCTGTGGGCGCGGACGCCAGCTGGACGGTGTCGGTCCCCTTCACCGCGTCGGCGGCCAGGTTGTACGAGGTTCCGCCGGTACCCCAGCGGATCGGTCCGACGATGATGATGGGCTTGGCGACGCCGGGAATGTACGTGCCCGGCGTGGCGCCGTTCGTCCGCTGCAGCAGCGTGGAACCGGCGCCCGCGCCGCGAAGGGTGATCCCCTTCCGCAGATAGAGGATGTCGGTGTTGATGGTGAACGTGCCGGCGGACAACTGCACCACCTGCCCGACCGGACACGCGTCGAGCGCGCCCTGGATCCCGGCGGTCGCGTCCGCGGAACCGTTTCCGTAGCTGGAGGCCAGTACGGTCGCGCAGACGGTCGTGCGGTTGGGGATTCCTCCCAGCGACATGAGGCCGGGGTTCCAGGTGGTGCGGCGGTCGGCCGCCAGGAACGACAGGCTCGTCACGCCGACGGCGACGGTGGCTGTTCGCGTCGGGTCCGCCACGCTGGTCGCCACCACGTGGTAGGTGCCCTCCGCCGCAGGGGCGCTGTAGTGACCGGAGGTGTCGATGCTCCCGCCTGTCGCGCCTTCGACGACCGACCAGGTCACCGCCGTCGACTGTCCGGTCTGCGCGCCGGTGACCGCCGCCGTGAACGAGAGCGTTCCACTGGGGGCTGTCTCGACGGATTGGGGCGAGATGGTCACCGAAATCCCGGCCGGCGTCACCGTCACGGTCGCCGTGTCCGACTTCGTCGGATCCGCCACGCTGATGGCGATCACGTGGAACGTGCCGGTGGCCGCCGGCGCCGAGTAGAGACCGGAGGCGTCCACCGTACCGCCGCCCGTTTCCCGGACGGACCAGGTGAGGCCGCCGGATTGTCCGGTCGAGGTGCCGGAGACGGTGGCCACGAACTTCGTGGTGGTCATCGACTTGAGCGAGACCGTGCGCGGAGCGACCGCGACGGCGACGGTGGAATACGTCGCCGTCATTTCCGGCTGGCAGCTCACGGCGACGAGGACGGCGACCGCGAACGTCATGAACTGCGGAGCACGATTGACTCCCATCGAGCACCTCCACCCGGTAGAAATGAAGAGTGGACGGATGCTAATGACGGTCCCTCATCCCATTCCATGCGCACGATCACGTCGATCACTCACCTGTAAAAGTGAAGCAAGAGCGGCAGCGGCCGATCGCGGGTCCTGACCGGTGCCATGGCCTCGTCGATCGCCTTTCCGAGTCGTCCCCCGGCGGCTCATCTACCATCGGTGTCCGACCGGCGGCGGTGAAATCGACGGAGCGCTTGCCGCGCGTGCAGGTAGACCTCATCCGATCCGACGTCTTCGACACCGTCGGGCGTCTTGATTCCAGCGCCAGCGGTGCACATTGCTGATCGCATGGTCTCTGGGGGGACCCGAACGGCAGGCGCGCTGGCGCTCGCCGTCGCGGCATGGGCGTGCGGAGGCAACAAAAGCGCCTCCCTCCACACGCTGCGCGTCCCCGACCCAGGTACGATGTATCACGGCGTCTTTCCCGCTGGGTCCAAACCGGATCCCCAGACCGACATTTCCGTGGACGCGCTCGACGCCTACGAGAACACCGTTGGCCGCAAGGTCGCGTACGTCTATTTCGACAACGAATGGCATGAGTCGCGCGCGTTCCCTGCCGAAACCGTGAGCTGGATCCGCGATCGCGGTGCGGTTCCCTTCATCCGGTTGATGATGCGCAGCCAGAAGGTGCCACTGGTCACCGACCCGGTGTTCACGCTCGACCGCATCCTCGCCGGCGACTTTGACGTGGACTTGCGCGCCTGGGCCGATGCGGCGAGGCGTTTTGGAACGCCGCTCATCGTCGAGTACGGCACCGAGATCAACGGCGACTGGAACCCGTGGAGCGCACCGTACAACGGTGGGCTCGACGTCGGACCGGACAAGTTCAAGCGGGTGTATCGCCACATCGTGGAGGTGATGCGCGGGCGCGGCGCCGCGAACATCACCTGGGCGCTGCACTACAACAGCCAGAACTTTCCCGGCGACGACCCGCGCAATGTCCCCAGCGTCTACTATCCGGGGGACGACGTCGTCGACTGGGTGGGGATCTCGGCGTATGGCTCGGAGCGGTCGAACGACGAACGGTGCCCGAGCTTCCGCTCCCTGTTGGACGCGGCGCTGCCGCAGTTGCGGGCGACGACCGCGACCAAACCGCTGTTCGTCTTCGAGTTCGCCTCCACCGACGGCAATCCCCGATGCCCACAAACGGCGTGGGTCGAGGAGGCGCTAGCGGATCTCTTCGGGGGCCGCTGGCCGGACATTCGCGGCTTTTCCTGGTGGCAGCAGCGGTTCGTCGACGATCCATCCGCTGGGGGTTTCACCGACTACCTCGTCCAGGACAACCCCGCGGTTGCGTCCGCGTTCAGAAACGCCCTCACCGGCCCGGACGCGCAGAAAGTCCTGGACCGCGCGCTGTTCCAGTAGCCGTTCCGCGGGCCCGGTGATCCGTCCTCAGTACGACTTCTGCATCGGACGGATGGTGATGTTCGTCACCTCGGCCGTCCACGGCAGCGTGAGGGCGTTGACGACCACGCTCGCCACGTCTTCGGGCTGCAAAAGCACTTCGGGCCGGTAGGGGCGGCCTTCCTTCCGGTGCAGCGCCTCGATCCGCGAGGTCGCGGTGCGCCCCGGGAACACGCTGAGAACGCGGACGCCGTCGCCGTTCACCTCGTCGCGCAGCGCATCCGCGAGCGCCTTGAAGGCGTGCTGGGTGGCGGAGAAATGCCCGGTGCCTGCCGGCGCGGCGAGCCCCGTGGTGGAGTTGATGAAGACGATCTGGCCGCGCGGTCTCTTGAGCAGGGGCAGCAGCTTCTGCGTCAAGAGGAGCGGACCGCGAACGTTGGCGTCGTACATCCGGTCCAGCGCCGCGACGGGGGCTGCTTCCAGCTTTCCGTGCTCGATGACGCCGGCGGAATGCACCAGGACGTCGAGACGTCCGGGGTCCGCCGAGACGAGCCCCACCAGGCGCTCGATCTCGTCGTCCCGGGTCAGGTCGACGGCGTAGCTCTTCGCCTGGTGCGAGGCAGCGTGGAACTGCTTCTCCAGCGATTCCAACTTCGCCGCGTCGCGCCCGCACAAGCAGACGCGCGCGCCTTCCCGGGCGAGAGCGAACGCGATGGCCCCGCCGATCCCGCCGCTCGCGCCGGTGATCAGAGCGGTCTGATCCCTCAGTCTCGCCATCGATCGGATCCTCCCATCGTCGGACGCGCAGTTGTGTAGCATGGGCCGCGCCCGGCGCACCTTCCACCATACGCTGCCGGTTGGGGGAAGCGCTTAGATGGCCGCGGTCGCCCACGGCCGTAGCATGACTGCACATGGAACCGACGCGAAGATTGGTCTTGGCGGTCGCGCTGGCGTCGCTGCTCTCGTGCACCTCGGGCGGCGGCCCGCAGCCGTCCGGTACGGTTCCGGGCGCTCCCACCGGCGTGGTCGCCACCGCAGGAGACAAGCGCGCCACTCTCGACTGGACTGCTCCGTCGGCGACGGGCGCCAGTCCGATCCAGAGCTATACGGTCTCCGCCAGCACCGGAACCCCGGCGACGATCTCGGTCGGCGGGAACACGACCACCGCCACCGTCACCGGGCTCACCAACGGCACGAGCTACGCGTTCACCGTGGTCGCCACGAACTCCGCGGGCAGCGGGCCGGCATCGTCCTCCTCGCCGTCCGTGGTTCCCTTCGGGCTTCCAGGGCCGCCCAGCAACGTGGCTGCCACGGCAGGCAACCAGCAGGCGGCCGTCTCCTGGACCCCGGCCGACAGCAACGGAAGCCGGATCACCGGCTACGCGGTGACGGCGAGTCCCGGCGGCGTGACCGTCACGGTGGGCGGGAGCTCGACGAGGGCCACCTTGACCGGCCTGGCGAACGGAACCAGCTACACCTTTACGGTCGTGGCGACCAACGCGGCCGGGAACGGATCGGCCTCGCAACCGTCGGCGGCGGTCGTCCCGACGGCCGCGCCGCCACCGCCGATGGGACCGCTACAGGTATCGTCGACGAACAGCCACTACTTCGTCGACCCCGCAGGAAACCCGGTGCTGCTGACGGGCTCGCACACCTGGGACAGCTTCCAGGATCTTTCCAAGCAGCAGTCTTGGCCATTCCCGAACCTGGTCGACTTCACCGCGTACGTGCAGTTTCTCAAGAGCCACAACCACAACCTCACGATCCTCTGGCGCAAGGACCTGCCCACGTACTTCAACTGGGGAGCGGGCGGGACCTGGTACATCCGGCAGTGGCCATGGAAGCGGACGGGTCCGGGCAACGCGAGCGACGGCCTGCAGAGGTTCGATCTCACCCTGTTCGACGATAGCGACCCCGTCGCTCACGACAGCTATTTCGAGCGGCTCCGCGCACGGGCCCTGCAGCTGCAGCAGAACGGCATCTACGCCATCGTGCAGCTCTTCGACGGCCTGCAACTCCACGACAACCGCAACGGAGGGACGGCGGACGGATATCCGTTCGGCGACAACGGCGCCGGCTCCTACAACAACGTCCAGAGCATCGGCGACGACCACGCCTGGGGGTCGATCAACGCCAGCCTCCCCAACACCTCGGCGAACATCATGCCGTACCAAGACGCGTACGTGAAAAAGGTCCTGGATACCCTGCACGATCTGCAAAACGTCCTGTACGAGGTCTCCGAGGAGGCGCCCTACGACTCCGGGGATCCGACCAAGAAGGGTCCCGACGGCAAGACCTGGACCGAGCACCTGATCAGCCTCGTGCGAACCTACGAGACGGCGCAGGGATACACGCCGCATCCCGTCGGTTATGGCGCGTACCAGGGACCCGTCGACCAGAACCTGCTCAATTCAAGCGCCGACTGGGTGGCGCCGGCCGCGCGCGTATTCAGCGGCAACAACAACGGCAAGGTCATCATCAACGACAGCGATCACACGTACTTCGGAACGATGTGGACGGACCCGCCGGTCGCGCGGCGCAGCTACGTCTGGGAGAACTTCTGCAACGGAGCGCAGGTCGTCTTCATGGACCCGTACATGATCTACTGGTCCTCGAACAGCCGGAACCTCTGCACCAACGCGCTGCAGGGCGTCTGCAGCGCCGACGTCTCCAATCCGGCCGCCTATCCGGAGGATGCTCGCGTCCAGATGGGCTACACGCGGACCTGGGCCGGCAAGTTGAATCTGCTGGCCATGACGCCGCACGGTTCGCTGTCGTCGACGGGCTACTGCCTGGCGTCCGTCTCCAGCACGTCAGGCGAATACCTGGTCTATGCGCCGTCCGGAGGTCAGTTCACCGTGGACCTCTCCGGCTCGCCCGCGACCCTCAGCGCGGAGTGGTTCGATCCGGCCAGCGGTTCGACGACCGCTGGACCCCAGGTTTCCGGCGGTACGACGCAGACGTTCACGCCGCCTGCCTCCATCGCGAGCGACGCCGTCCTCCACCTCAAGTGATCGCCGGCCCTACCCGGTCCGCGCGACGGCGATCGGCGCGCCGCGGATCCCGGCCGCGGGACGGGGGGCCAGCGGCGTCCCCCGTTCGTACTCGAGGCAGATGGGCTCCGGAACGTGCGCGAGGTCGGTCATGCGCAGGTAGTCGCGCATCGGCGTGCCCGTGCACTCCGAATCGATGTTCACCGCGCCCCGGCGTGCGACCACGTCGTCGAAGTGGACCGTCCGCAGATCGATGCTGAAGCGGGTGCGGCCGGAATCGTTCGGCACCGACGAGTGCAGCTGCGCGCCGGAGAAGATGATCGTTCCGCCCACCGGCGGCAGGAGGCGGATCTGCGGATCGAGCTCGATCGGTTCCTCGGGACGCGGCTGTTTGCGCGTGTCGGCCTTGACGTGCTTCGCGGCGTCCTGCCGGCTGGTGCGATTCCACTCCTGATAGTTGTATTCGCGCGAACCGTTCTTCACCGGGGTGTCGAAGTACTTCGGGTGGAACGCCATGCAGTTGTCCGGGCGGATCTCGTAGATGGGGAGCCACCAGTTGAGCTGGCACATCGGCGCCGAGTACCAGGTGTCCCGGTGCGGATGGAACGCGTAGGCGATGCCGGCGGTGAGGTAGTCGTCGCTGGTGGAGCTGCGCATCCGCGGCACGTCGAAGTACGTCTTCGAAGGATCGCACCCATGCTCCCGCAGCATGCGCTGGATGCAATCCTTGGCGCGCGGGTGATGGATGAACTTCGGCTTCAGCTCGGCCAGGACCGCGGCGTACTGCTCGACCGGATAGTCGTATTGCGCGAGCTCGGGATCGTGGCCCTCGAAGGCCCGCTCGATCATCTCGCGCGCCAGGTCCACCAGCGCGAGCGCGCCGGGCACCGGTCTGTCGACGAAGAGATCGCCGGCGTACAGCCGCGCGCGCCGTGCCTCCTCGTCCATCGCCGAATCGAAGTGGATTGCAGTCATCCCTCGGAGCCCCCCTTCGAGCCCAACATGGTCGGCATTCGCCAGCGAGAGCAGAGCATGTTGGGTCCCCCGACGCGTCCAGGACCGGTCGATAGCCGGAGTGATCAGCTGTCGCCGGCGAGCACGCAGCGCGCACACACTACAGCGTGCCGCCCACCGGAATCCAGCTCCATTGCATTTCTTCACATGTCGGCCGAAGCGTGTAGCGAGTTCTCAATAGATTACAGGCGCTTCGGAAATCCAACGCTTTCGCTGCTGCAGCGTTGCCGGAGCTCGCGGGCGAGAAAACGCGTACAGGAGCACCGCAATTTCGTGCTAGCGTCCGCGAAGCTCGCGGGGGGACGATGTCAGAACTGCAGTTGCGGCGCGGCGATCTGGTCGAGGTGAAGGGCCCCGCGGAGATCCTCGCCACGCTCGACGAGCGCGGCGCGCTCGACGGGCTTCCCTTCATGCCGGAGATGGCGGCGTACTGCGCGCACCGCTTCGCAGTCGAGCGGCGAGCCGAGAGGATCTGCGACACCATCCACTACTCGGGCAGCCGCCGCCTTCCCGAAGCGGTCCTCCTCGACGATCTCCGCTGCGATGGATCCGGGCACGACGGATGCCAGGCCGAGTGCCGCCTGTTCTGGAAAGAGGCGTGGCTGCGGAGAATCGAGACCGGGGCGCCGCCGCCAAGAGCATCTTCGGCCGCCGATCTGGCTGCGCTCCTCGAGCGGACCTCGCGCAACGCGCGCCGCCGCGCGGTCGAGGTGTCCGGCAGGCCCGAACCGCGCTACGTCTGCCAGGCCACCGATCTGCCGAAGTGCACCGAGCATTTGAGGACGTGGGACGCAAGCAGCTACGTCCGTGAATACACCTGCGGCAACGTCTCGCTCGCCGATTTCTTCCGCGTCAGCTCGCGGGCCGCGGTCGGGGAGCCACTGCGCAAGCTCGGGGTCATCCCCGAGGTCCACCTGCCCGGCACCGCCGCCAAGGGGCAGCAGTTCGAGGTCCTCGATCTCCGGCCCGGCGAGCTCGTGCGGGTCAAATCGAAGGACGAGATCGCGAGGACCTTGAACGCCGAAGGCAAGAACAAGGGCCTCTGGTTCGACCGGGAGATGCTGCCGTTTTGCGGCGGCACCTACCGCGTGCGGCAAAGGGTAAGCCGGTTCGTTCACGATCACGACGGGAAGATGATCGTGCTGAAGAACGACGCCATCACGCTGGAGGGCGTGGTCTGCTCGGGAGAGCGGAGCCTGCAGCGCTGGTTCTGCTCGCGCGCCATCTATCCCTACTGGCGCGAATGCTGGCTCGAGCGCGTCGAGTCGCGGCGCGAACCGCAGCCGCTGGCGGCCTCGTAGGCCGTACCCGCCAGGAAGGCTCTAGAACACCGCCTTGCGGCAGTAGAACGCTTCGGCCAACCCTTCCGGCGCTGCGCACTCCATCCCCCGGATGCGGGGGAGCGCGCGAAACAAGTCCGGCGTGAACCAGGGCTTCCCGGATTGGCTGGGAAAGTGCCGCAGGAGCAGCGCGATCTTCTGCTCCAGCACCGCGGCGGAGAGCGGCGCGAAGAAGTTCGGAACGCCGAGATCGCCGTCGTACTTGGGGATCTCGTACTCGAGGATCAGGTGCCTGCGCCAGGTGTTCCAGGTCAGCTCCGACACGACGCGATGGTCCTGATGGAGGTCGTGCCGGTAGTGGGTGAAGATGAGATCGGGCGAGAACCCTCGCCCGATCGCCTCGAGCTCTTCCTTGACCGCTGCCCACTCGTCGGGAAGGAAACCGTCCCGGTGCCCGCCGATGGTGACGTCGGCGCGGGCGACGCCTTGCAGGAAGGCCGCGGCGGACGCGCGTCCCTCTTCCGCGCGCGGCGGCGTGGAGGAGAACGCCGCCCAGCGGACTTCGAGATGATCGCGCTCCGCCGCCAGCCGCAGCAGCGTCCCGCCGCAGCCGATCTCGATGTCGTCGCAATGGGCGCCGAGCGCCAGCACACGCAGGGGCGCGCTCCGCTCCCCGAGGAGGGAGATGGGCTCCATCGTCAGCGCGCCCTGGCCACCGCGGACGGCGGCGACGATTTCCACACTTCCCAGGGGACCTGGCCTCGCGCGTACAGGTCCTCCAGGAGCTGCTTGTCCTTGAAGGTGTCCATGCACGCCCAGAAGCCGTCGTGCGGATAGGCGAGCAGCTTGGCCGCCGCCGCCAGCCGTTTGAACGGCTCCTCGACCAGCTCCTCGCCGGGGCGGATCCAGTCGAAGATCTCGCGGCGGAACGCGAAGAAGCCTCCGTTGATGCGCATCCCCACGTCCTTGACGTGCTGGATGCTTTGCACCACCCCGCCGTCTTCGACGCGGACCAGATGGAACGTCTGGGTCGGCGCCACGCCCGCGAAGCAGGCCACCGCGCCTTGCTGTCTCTGGAAGTACTCGACCATCGAGGACAACGGCAGATCGGAGAGGCCGTCGCTGTAGTTCGCGAGGAACATCTCCTCGCCCTCCAGATAGCTCTGCACGGCCCTCAGGCGCATGCCGATGTTCGAGGTCAGCCCGGTATCGACGAAATGGATCTTCCAGTCGTGGATGTCGCTCGCGACCAGCTCGACCTTCCGTCCGCCCTCGGTGAGCACGAAGTCGTTGGAGATGGTCTCGTCGTACTCGAGGAAATACTTCTTGATGGCGTCGGCCCGGTAGCCGAGACAGAGGACGAACTCCTTGTGCCCGAAATGCGCGTAGTAGCGCATCACGTGCCAGAGGATCGGCCGGTAGCCGACCGGCACCATCGGCTTCGGGATGTTCTCGGAGAACTCGCGCAGCCGCATGCCGAGGCCGCCGCAGAACAACACCACCTTCATCGGTCCCCCCTTTCGACGCCGGGCACAGTCTAACTTCCTCCACCGGCCGGCATGCAATCGCCCCCCGGCGTGGCCGGCGCCAGGAGCCCCGCCGCCTGCAGGGCGCGCGCGGCCCGATCCACGTCGCGGAACGGGAGGTTGGCCCGCTCGGCCACGTCCAGGAGCCCGCGGGTCCCGTCGCTCTGGTTGAGGACCCAGAGCATCGCCATCTGGCTCGGGACCGCGTGGCTCCGGCCGCCGACGGCCCCGTAGAGTCCTCGCTTGCCCAGCTGCGGTTCGCCGCGGGGCGAGAGGTTGATCCAGACCCGGTTGCCTTCCAGCACCTCGAACACGTTCAGGTAGGCGCGGAAGGTATCGACCAGCTTCTCGGGCTGGACGAGGCCGGGATCGTCCGCCGACGTGTGGTACTCGGGATACTCGCCGTAGGGCGTCCGCGTCAGCGAACCGACGGGCAGGTCGAACCCCGGCGAGCAGTACTGGCGCTCGTCGTATCCGTACGGGCTGAAGTCGCGGATCTCGTGCCGCTGCCTGCTCTGCGCGAGGACGTGGACGGCGGCGCGGTCGATCTCCGCGTTGCCCCGGCGGCTTCGTTTGTAGGTGAGGCCGCCGGCATCGCCGGCGCAAGCCGCCACCAGCCCGTGCGCGACGCGGCGGGCACCCTGCTCGTTCAAGGCCAGCCAGGCGATGGCGCCGATGGTTCCAGGGACGAACAGGAACCGGTACGTGTAGCGCGGCTTCATCCCCGACAGCAGCCGGGCAAGCGCGGCGCACATCGCCATCCCCGCGCAGTTGTCGTTGGCGAGCGAGGGATGGCAGCAGTGGGTGGAGACGAGGACCTCCTCGCGCTGCCGGCCGGGCACGAGCAGCTCGCCATAGGTCAAGGACCCGTCGGCGAGCTCGGTGTCGATCTCCACCTCGTATTCGCCCGGCTTCAGAGCGCGGCGCTGCTGCTCGCTGAGGCAGAATCCCCACGCCTCCTGGTAGTAGCTCGTCCGGTACGGGACGAGCGCGGGCCGGTCGGGAAGGGAGTGCAGATGCCCTTGCAGCTCCTGCAGCGAGACCTTCCCCCGGAACGGCTGGCTGTAGTTGAGCACGTGCAGGTTCAGCTTCGCGGCGTCGATCACCAGCTCACCGCCCGGTCCTCGCAGCCGGGCGGACCGGAAGCTCCATTCGCGAGGCACGATCCAGTCGAAGACCTTGGTGCCCGTGGGCACCTCACGCAGCTCGAGCGGGGCCACCCGCTGGAGGATGCGAAGCGAGCGGCGAAGGCCTTCCCCCGTGATGCTGCGGCAGATCGGGTATAGCTCGCGCACCAGCGCGTGAAGCTCCACGCCGAGCGCCGCCGCATCGGTCGAATCGGCGGCCAGGCGCAGGTCTTCGGCGGCGTCCTGGAGCGTGCTCATGCGAGCGCCCGCAGCTCCTCGAGCGCCTCGGGCTTCAGGTCGGGATAGTCGCGGTCGCGCGCCGCGATCACCTCGACCGCGGCAGGCCAGCGGATGGCGAGGAACGGGTCGTCGTGACGGACTCCGCGCGCGCTCGCGGGCGCGAACGGGGCGGACATCAGATAGGAGACCTCCGTGTCGTCGGCGAGGGTGAGGAATCCATGCCCGAAACCGCGCGGGACGTAGAGGGCCCGGCCGTCCCCGGCGGCCAGCTCGATCCC
>Ga0070708_100000851_pt1 | contig 22967 bp, 24 predicted proteins | sample KBSK5503metaG_FD_65469 | JGI IMG/M metagenome (GOLD analysis project Ga0070708, IMG submission 65469) | Corn, switchgrass and miscanthus rhizosphere microbial communities from Kellogg Biological Station, Michigan, USA - KBS K5-50-3 metaG | ecosystem: Host-associated > Plants > Roots >... | reverse complement strand
GCGCGGTTCAAAGCGGCGCCCAACCAGATACACTCCTTTTACTCGAGCATCCACATACGCTGACAATCGGTCGCCGCGGCGACAGTACGGCAGTGCTGGGGCGTGAGGAAGCGCTGAGGGAACGGGGAATAAGCGTTTTTGAAACCAATCGCGGCGGCAAGGTAACTTACCACGGCCTGGGCCAGATTGTCGGTTATCCAATAATCAATCTGAGTCCTGAACGCGAAGATGTTCATCGTTACGTGCGCGATCTGGAAGACGTCTTGATGCGGACAATGACCGATTTCGGCATTCAGTCGTTGCGGATTAAAGGTCTTACCGGTGTACATACTTCGCAAGGTAAGGTGGCGGCCATCGGGGTTCATATTGCCCGTTGGGTCACTACCCATGGGTTTGCGCTAAACGTCAATACCGATCTCAGCTATTTCAATTTGATCGTCGCCTGCGAAGGTGAGCCGGTCACTTCAATGAAAGAGCTTCTGGGCCACGAGGTAAACATGCAGCGAGTAGAGGACCAGATTGCGATACATTTTGCCGCGGTCTTTCAGATGGAATTAGAGGAGCAGGAAGTGATCATAGGCTAGAGCTAGAGATGCTAACTATTGAACTGATCCAGCAAGCCCGCAAACGTATTGCTGGCAGGATTCATCGCACTCCGGTTGTTACTTCCCGCTTATTTAATGAAGTCGCCGGGAGAGACGTCTTTTTCAAGTGCGAGAATCTCCAGCGTGCTGGCGCATTTAAGATTCGCGGCGCAACTAACAAGATCCTTTCGTTGGGGGGTGAAGAGAAGCGCCGAGGTGTGGTCGCTTTTTCTTCAGGCAATCATGCCCAGGCCGTGGCGGTTGCTGCCGGCGAGGCCGGCGTCCGTGCATTGGTGGCAATGCCGGAGGATGCTCCGAAGGCCAAGGTCGCGGCTACGCGCGCGTATGGGGCTGAGATCATCTTCTACGATCGACAAAAGGAGGATCGCGAAGCGTTTGCTCTAGATCTTGCGGAGCGTGAACAGCTCGTTATGGTCCCTCCATACGACGATTACTTGGTTCTGGCCGGCCAGGGTACATGCGGACTGGAGTTGTTGGAAGAAGTGCCCGATCTGGATGGTTTGCTGGCGCCTTGCAGCGGCGGGGGTTTGTTTGCAGGTGTGGCCGTCGCAGCGAAGGACGCCAACCCGGGCATCCGGTGTTTTCCCGTCGAGCCTGACACTGCGGACGATACACGACAGTCGTTCGTAAAGGGCGAGCGCGTTTCCATTCCGCCACCGCCGACAATCGCGGATGGTTTACGCGTACAGTTGCCGGGAGCACTCACGTTCCCAATCATTCAAGATGTCGCGGAAGACGTTTTGACAGTGACTGACAATGAGATCATCGCCACGTTGCGTTTTATGCTTTTTCGCATGAAGTTGTTGGTTGAGCCGTCGGGTGTAGCCGCTGCGGCTGCAGTCATGTTTCAGAAATTACCGAAGGACATAAAACGGATAGGCGTCATATTGTCTGGCGGCAATATAGATCCCGAAGCGCTCGCGAATCTAATCAATGCTGGACAGGATTAACAAAACTGACAGGATAAGATGGGAAAGAACGAATAGAAATATTTAGTTATATTTAGTAGATTGGCGGGCACCTCGTTCAGAGCCGTGCGCAAGTACTTCAAAGTGTCAGCTGAAATTTGCAAGCGAGCCTCATAGGTTTTAGCGTCGGGCACGATTTGCAGACTGGTATGGAGGATGATCTTGCTCTCAGGGGAAGGTTTCGGCCGTGCGATGTCGGCGAGGACCGGCAAGGCTCCCATCAACAGGACCACTGTTACGGTGCTTAGAGAAAGAGCTGTTTTCATGGGGTGATCTCCTTGGAGGAAATTTGCTACAGCAATAACTAACCGATCGCGGTAGAGAGTATGTGAAAAACTCAGAGTGATGCCACAGCCTTGTGCCGTGGAGGCTCACGCTCGCGGCTACAAGATACGTTAAAAGGTTGTGTCGATGCCACGGCCTTGTGCCGTGGAGGCTCACCTTTGCTGTCCACCTCTGCGCTAATTAGGAAAAGCAGTGGTTTTCTAATTTGAGATTGTCTTAGAGCATTCTCTGAACACGGAGAACCCAGTGGAACGTGAAATTAGGACACCTCGGGGAACCCTGCTGTGTGCTGTTCGCTGTTTGCTGTATGCTAAGATCCTGAACTACCAATCAAATCAGAGGTAAAATCGTTGTCCCGCGAACTCCGCGTAATCAGCAACAACCAAAAAACGCGCCCGCCAAAGCCAGAATGGCTACGAATTCGTCTGGGAGACCCGACGAATCAGAACAATGTCTTGAAGTTGATTGAAGGCCTCGGCCTTCATACTGTCTGTCAGGAGGCGCGTTGCCCCAATATTTTTGAATGCTGGTCGGATCGAACTGCCACATTCATGCTCGGCGGTGATATTTGCACCCGGCATTGCGGCTTTTGTGCGGTGGGGAAAGGCGAGCCCGTTCAGCTCGATCCTCAGGAACCAAGACACGTCGCGGAAGCGGTTGCGCATTTGAATTTGGCACATACCGTCATAACGTCAGTCAATCGCGACGATCTCCCTGATGGTGGTGCGTTCCACTGGGCCGAGACGATCAGACAAGTGCGTACCTTGAATCCCGAATGCAAGATCGAAGTTCTCATTCCTGACTTCAATGGAGACGAGGCAGCGCTTAACACTGTGCTGGATGCGCGGCCAGATGTGCTCAATCACAACACCGAGACCATTGCGCGGTTGTACCGTCGTGTTCGTCCAGATGCCGTCTATCAGCAATCGTTAACACTGCTTCAACGGGCTGCCGCCAGACGTGACCGCGAAGGTCGAGGGATGCTGACAAAAAGCGGAATCATGGTTGGCCTCGGCGAAGCCTTCGAAGAAGTAGTGGACTTAATGAAAGACCTTCGCACCGTCTCGTGCGATATCATGACCATCGGTCAATACCTCCAGCCACATGCTCGCCGGCTTCCGGTTGAACGGTACGTCACCCCAGAAGAATTCAACCAATGGCGTGAAATTGGCATGAGCATGGGATTTCATCACGTCGAGTCGAGCCCGCTCACACGTTCCTCCTACCATGCGCGTCAGCAAACGCAGGGTGCAGTTTCGTGAAGTAGAACACTGCTCGCCGCCGCTGATAGTTGCAATCTCAACTCAACCACCTAAAATCGCAAGTCATGAATGCCACCATTTTCAAGCATCACGGCGGGCCAGAGGTGCTCGAGTACGCGGAAGTCGCCGAACCAAAGATTCTCGCAAACGAAGTCTTGATTGAAGTCAAAGCCTGCGCTCTGAACCACCTCGATGTTTTTGTGCGTGGTGGGCTTCCCGGCATCAGGATTCCTTTACCTCATATCCTGGGCGACGATATTTCGGGCGTCGTACGAGAGGTCGGTCCGCTCGTCACCTGGGTAAGAGCTGGCGATGAAGTTATGGTCCAGCCGGGCGTCTCGTGTGGACACTGTATCGAGTGCCTGCGTGGCCGCGATAATCTTTGTCGAGAATACGACATCATTGGTTACCGGCGTGATGGTGGTTACGCTGAACTGGTCGCGGTTCCAGGCGTGAATGTCATACCCAAACCTTATAGCCTGAATTGGGAAGAGGCTGCGGCTTTACCTTTAGTTACGCTTACCGCATGGCACATGCTCGTTACTCGAGCCAACCTGCAACCTGGCGAAGATGTGCTCATTCATGCCGCAGGCAGCGGCGTGGGTTCCGTTGCGATTCAGATCGCCAAGCTGCGGGGCGCGCGTGTGATCACCACTGCAGGTTCTGACGACAAGCTTGCCAAAGGCCGAGAACTTGGAGCGGACGAAACGATCAACTACACGAACGAAGACTGGCCTAAAGAGATAAAGCGACTAACGGATCGTCAAGGCGTGGATGTTGTTTTTGAGCACACCGGTGCCGCGACGTGGCAGGGATCGATCAGTTCGCTAAAAAACAATGGCCGTTTGGTAACTTGCGGGGCCACTAGCGGGTTTGAAGGACTAACGGATCTACGGCAAGTCTTCTACCGCCATCTGACAATATTAGGTTCTTTCATGGGCTCAAAAGCCGAACTGCTCGAGGCGATGAAGTTTGTTGAAGGGGGGAAGATTCGGGCTGTAGTGGATCGGATAATACCGTTGGCTGAAGCACGACTTGCACATGAGTTACTGGAAAACCGGGCGCAGTTTGGCAAGATTGTGCTTAGGCCGTGAAAAAAGTCTGGAGTCTGGTCTTGGGTTTTTAGGCCTAAGTCTTGGGCCAAGACCAACGACCAAAACCCCGTTACTTCCCCGAATAGTCTTCGGCTACAAACCGCTTCTTAAGCAAGTTCAGGTTTCCTTCCTCGAGATTGAAGTTCGTCCCACCGATCACCTTTTTTCCTTCATCCGTTGTGACCCAGTCAACTACTTGCGGCGCGTTTGTTCTCAGGTAGCTCGCATCGTCTTTATCCAGGGGTTTCCCGTCTTTGCGTGAGAAGATCCAGACATACGTGTATTGACCATTTCGTATGTACTGAAGGTCCTTTTCGAAACCAGTTAGTGGCGAAGCTTTGGGCGACGTTTGCGTTCGTGGCACATTGGCCGGAGGCCGAGTTGATTCCGAAGTATTCTTCATACAACCGGAAAACAGCGAGATAACAACCAACAAACCAACGGAAAAGCAAATAGGCTGAAAAGGTTTTCGCTTCATTTCGATTACCCTGATAAGTAACTAGGACATTAAACAGCACTCAGCTTCATCAAACTGGAATTTGTCGTTCACGGTGGCAATTTACGGTTCAGGATTCACTGGATTGTCTTCGTCCGGAGGCACATCCGATTCGGGTTCGTCCTTTCCTGGCGCCACGGCTTTCTCGTCACGGATATGCATGATTGTGCATTGCGGATCCTCGAAAACAATTTCAAACCAACCACTCTCTTTGGCGTTTGTGAAAAAGTCGTGATGAGAATTATCGGTGAATACATAACGCGCACCGAACCGATCGCGAATTAGAGGGCCGGGGTCTTCTTCCTTGCCGAGCGTGATGCGCTCGTACAGTCGCGACAGATCAGGATTCTTATCGAAGAGATAAGTCGGATCAAGTCCAGAGACGTAGTAATGAGTCTCATCGTAATAGAAGAGCCGTGGGAAGTCGTCCCAATCAGTATTAAATACAATTTGGTGAGGCGGAATATTAGCACGCATCCAATCGGCCCCGGCCTTGTAGTAGTTATGTGGCTCACTCGAGGCAATGTCCTTAACTGTTACCCGCAGATTAAAAAACAGGACCACGGCGAGCACCACGGCAACGACAGCCACCGCTATTAACCGTATCAATTCCTGTTGTTCAGTTTCGCTTGGCGGGACCGGGTCGCCCTCGCGATCCAGAAAGGGCAGAAGTTCCTCCAGGATGTCAGGAGGTAAACGAGTAAACACCGAGCGGGTGCCAACGAGCCATGGCTGCAGGGAAAAAGCTGAAAAGAGTACCGCGAACGGCGGCCAGTATTCGGCGAACCTTCTCCAGCGAGCAGCCATGATCAGGAGCGCGGTCGAAAAGAGCAAAAAGAAAAAGGAATGGTGAGAGCGCTTTCGTTCTTCGAGTTCGAAAGCGACGTAACCAACCACCATCGCCACACAAGCTACAACCGAATTTACCAAAAATTCCCAGGAGTCGTAGGGATACCATTCTGATCCTACTTTGGTGGAAAAGTCTGAAGCCGTGAGTTTGATTTTCAGGTGTTCAAAAAGTAGGTGCAAGTTGTGTGGGAAATAGGGATTGATAACCAGGCCTGCCGCCGTTCCGGCCGCTACCCACACGAATGGCCGCCATTCAAAACGTCGCTCCGTCCATGCAATAACGATTAGCCAAATAACCGCGGCCAGAATGAGCAAGACGAACGTGTCATAGGTCAGCGTGAAGATAAATGCCAGCGGCACGAGTGGCCAGTATCTCTTCGTGAATAGCAAATAGATTCCGATAATGAGGTAAATAATGGCAAATGGCGGCGCCTTGGCCATGTTGAGCCGGTACAGAAAGGGAGCGGAGCAGGCAAGCAGCGCGACTAACCACACCAGCAAATAACGAATTCGATAGCGTACCAGCAGCCCGTAGCACGAACCAACGGCAAGGGTGGCAAACACAACTGAGCCTACCTTCGTCCCTAATCGCAAATCGCGAAATCTGGTGAACGGAATCTGAAGAATGTGAAAGAGCAGATGGTGGTCGACGTAATCGTGCGGATTGAGAGTCGTAAGCGGCAGCCACGGGAACCCCGGTGGAAAACTGCGATCGCGGATAGACTGCCAAACGATCCGGCTCCACTTGGCATGATAGTAACCGTCAAAATCTCCACAACAGATCGCCGAAGTCGAGAATTGAAGCCACCAAAAAATCAGGCCGATCGCAATGGCGCCGACGACAATCTGAACAGTGCGTTTGGCCGATTCAGAGTCGAGCGCTGCTAGTTTGGCTGAGGTTTTCATTTATCGCCAAACCATTTTATAGAGGATGGGCTCACAGTTGTTCGATTAGGCTGAGCAGGGCTTCCGGGTCGATAGGTTTTGTCAGGTGGGCGTTGAAACCCGCGCTCATAGACTCTTGTTTGTCGTCGAACATTGAATAACCGGTAACGGCGACCATGGGCACAGTTTTATATCCCGGAAGCGAGCGGAGGGCACTGGCCAATTGGTATCCGTTCATTTCGGGCATGCCAATATCCGAAATCACTACGTCAAACTGGCGTTGGCGTGCGGCTTCCAGGGCTGCCGGTGCCGAAGATGCGGTAACTACTCGATATCCGGCGTGAGTAAGGAAGATCGACAGCATGTCGGTCACATCGGCGACGTCGTCGACTACCAGTGCGGATCGTTTGTCGCTAGATTCAGTTCCTGACTTCTTGCTGTTAGTTGGATAAGATGGGGATTGGTCCGTCGCGCCTGGCAAAAACTGACTCACGGCCTGCAATCGGTAAGGGGAAGCGGAAATCACTTGGGCGGGGTAATGATCTTGCATCGTTAGCCTTTCAGCCAAGCTGGATCCATCAGTGTTGTTTGGGGGCGGGCATAATTTAGCCGAAACGGGCGATCCGTGTCTACGCTTTGATCAGAGAACAGCACAACTTCCGCACATACAGACAGGCGGTGCCGAGGCCGTGGGAGAGAGAATAACAAACATAAATCCGTTTCGTTTTTAAAGGTGCGTGGACATCGCGAAGTTATTTTGCTACGTTGTGCGAAATCCAAGCGAAACCGCAGGAGGGACAGGACATGGCAGCTAAAAAAAGCAGCAAGAAGGCGAGAGGTGCGCGAAAAGGTGGAGCCAAAGGCTCAAAAAAGAAAAGTGCCGCAAAGTCGCGGTCGCGCAGCGTAGCAGCAAAGAAATCCACCAAGAAATCAGCGAAATCCGCTGCAAAGAAGACCGCAAAGAAGGCCGCAAAGAAGACTGCGGCACGGAAAACTACGGCAAAAAAAGCCAGCAAAGCTCCCGCCAAAAAAGCGGGCAAGGCCAGGAAAGCAGCAAAGAGCAGCAAGGCCGTAACGAGAGGTGCAGCGAGGACACAGAAGCGAGCAGTGAGCGCACCTTTTGCGCCGTCCACCCCGGCTCCAGAAAGCACGAGCGTGCCGGAAGCTCCTGTCCAGGATTCCTCTAGCAACTTGGGAGGGTTGGACCAACCAAAATTGGACAATGGAGATAGCGAAGGCGAATAAGGAAAAAAGCGGATCAGTTGTCAGTAGTCGTTGGTGTTCCGAAAACTTTGTCCTTGGAGCTTTGTCCTTTGTAGTTAACTTTTATCGAAGGCTCAGTTGTAGTCCAAGAAATGCAAAGCACCAAGTACCAAGCTCAAAGTACAGCAATCGACAACTGACAACTGATCAATATCTTACTGGCCACCCGCTGATTTCCCTCACAAACCGCACCAATGTATCCAACCGGTAATCTATTTATTCCGGCTGAACACGGAAGACTTGAGGCAATTCTCAAGCAGCCTGCGGCTGGTTCAGTGTCTGGCGTAGCGTTGGTGCTTCACCCTCATCCCCTGGGTGGCGGCACAATGCACAACAAAGTAGTTTTTCGTGCTGCCAGCGCCTTGAATGATGCCGGCCTCACAACTCTTAGAATAAATTTCCGCGGAGTAGGCCAAAGCACCGGTGAGCACGATGAGGGTCGCGGAGAAATGGAGGATGTTCGCGCCGTACTGAACTATCTGGCTGAGAATTATCCGCAGCAGAGCATAACAGTTTGTGGCTTTTCATTTGGCGCTTGGCTCGGACTTCAAGTTGGTATTGGCGACGATCGGGTAAGAAACCTGATAAGCATCGGGACCCCGCTTGATAAGTACGACTTTAGTTTTGTGATGAGTTGTCGCAAACCGCTCCTCTTTGTCCATGGCTCCATGGATGAGTTTGGCGATGTGGAGAAGTTGCGTCAGCTGGTCGAGAAACTTGAAAGCCAAACGCAGGTGCAGTTAATTGTGGTTCCAGAGGCAGATCACTTTTTCGAAGGTCACCTGGACGAACTCAAGCGGGCAATTATTGGTTGGATATCTGTTCAAGCCGCGATGAATCAGTGAATCGCGAATGATGAACCTACTGGCCGGTGACGTTTCCGCGACCATCTCCAATCTTTACCTTTTGGCCATTCTTATCAACCGCAACATAGATCACCTCAGCTTCAGTGACGCGGATCCGCTCGCTCTTAAGTCCGAGTCGCTCGGCTTCCACGATCACGCGCACCGTGATTGATGTTTTCCCAACGCGGATAGTGTTGGCGTAAAAACTTACTAAATCACCAACACGCACTGGCTTGTGGAAAATGACTTCTCGCATTGCTACGGTGACGAACCGTTCCATCATCGTGTGTCTGTGAGCTTCGATCGCGCCGGCAGTATCGATATAACTCAGAATGACGCCGCCGAAGATGGTGCCTTGAGAGTTAGTGTCACGCGGCAATAATGTGATGCGGATGGCTGGATCTCGATAGGAATTCATGGCCCTATCGTAGTCGTTAAAGCACAGGCTCGTAAAATCGCGTGCGTCATAGTCCTCACATTTCGCGGAACAAAGAATTCGATACGGTGTCTAAACTCACGACTCCCCGGTTCGCGAGAGCCGTGCATGAAAGGTCGTGTTGTGATGACGTTGTTCTTGTTCTTCTATACTTCGATTTTGTTAATGAACTTAATACAAGAGCTAAGTGACACAGACTTCAACGATCTTGGGAAGCTACTACTTGGCGGTTTCGCGGTAGCCGTCGCATTTGCCATTGCCTTCACATTTGTCAGACTGCGTTTACGGGACAGCAAACCGTCAGCATCCACCTTCCTTAGTATCACCGACCTGCAGAACAAAGAGCGGATCGAGCGAACCCGGTCCTAATCCACAGACTTCGCAGATTAGAAAGACACGAGGCAGGAGCAGTAGGCAGGAGCAGGCAAAGCGATCAGAACGGTGCCCTATGTCCTGCCCCTGTTTTCTGCTCCTGCCTCCCTTTCATTTGTCTGTGGAATCTGCGTAATCTGTGGATTAGCTAATTCACTCTTGTTTGCATGCGGCGAAGCGCTACTGCAGCCTCAGCAAAATCGGGGTTTTGCTCCAGCGCAAGCCCGTAGTGTTTAACTGCATCGAGAAATTTTCGGCGTGTTTCATAAACGCGCCCCAGATTAAAATGCGGAAAGGCGTAGGATTCATAGCGTGGCGCGAGTAACGCGCGCTTGAACCATCGAACCGAACCATAAATGTCTCCTTGCGCCAACAAATAACTGCCGATGTCGTTGTAAGGATTGCCCAGTGTTTCATCCACCCTGATAGCCGCCAAACACTCTTCGATAGCCTCATCATATCGCTGCTGGAAACTGTAAACCCATCCCAAAAAAGTATGGGCTTCGGCCGTCGGATAAGTTTCGATGGAGCGTTTGTAGAGTTCTATCGCGCGATCATATTCGTGACCAAGCTGGGCTTCGTACGCCTCATGAAACAGCTGTTTGGCTGCTAACCGAACATCGGATGAAACTTCGTCGTCGTACATGTTTTCCTCGAACACTAAGGAGCATGCCTATGTGCTATTCCAGACAAAAGCGACTGACGATTCTTATTACCTTAAGGTGTGAATTATACTCTTGGCGATTGAGGATTGCTTTCGTGTGAGATATGACAAGTGACGAGACATATTTTATTACTGGTTTCCCCGGCTTTATCACCAACCGTCTGTTGCTGCGTCTGGCAATAACAGGTGGTCAGTTTCTTCTGCTTGTTCAGCCGGCACTGGTAACGCGCGGCCAACAGGAGATCGCACGAATTGTCAGCGCAACCGGCTCACCGGCAACAAACTTTCACATAGTCGAAGGAGATATCAGTCAAACCGGCCTTGGAATGAAGGTTCACGATTTGGAATCTGTGCGGCTGCGGACGACCAGACTGTTTCATTTGGCGGCAATCTACGATCTGGGAGTAGCCAGAGACTTGGCATTGAGTGTGAACGTCGCGGGCACGCAACATGTCAATGAGTTAGCACGCTCATTGCCGCACCTCCGCCATTATCATCACGTCTCTACCTGCTATGTTGCTGGGAAGCGAGAAGGGAGGATCCTGGAGACAGAATTGAGACATGAGGCGGGCTTCCGAAATTTCTACGAAGAGTCGAAGTATTTGGCTGAAATTGAGGTTGACTCGCTCAAGAGCGAACTACCTATTACGATTCACCGGCCGTCGGTAGTGTGCGGCGACTCCCGTACCGGCGAGACTGCCAAATACGATGGTGTCTACTATTTGATCCGCTATCTGTTGAGGTGGAGCAGTCTGCTTTCGCAGTTCAATATCGGCAACCACGATGTTTGTCTCAATCTTGTCCCGGTTGACTTTGTTGTCGAATCGCTGGCGGTATTGGCTTGCGACGATGCTGCCATCGGGAAGACTTTGCAGCTTGCCGATCCAGACCCGTTAACCACCAACCAGCTCTTCAACGCAATCGCGAAGTCGATCAATGGCAGCCATTCGCGTATCACGATTCCGCCGTCGTGGGTCCATTACTTTCTCATGCTTCCTCCCTCTCCAAAGACTACTGGTCTGCCGCATCACGGCGTGCCCTACTTCTTTGTGAAGCAAACCTACGATTCCACTCAGGCGCAACGGCTACTCGCAAGGCATCAGATCGCGTGCCCGCCATTCAGTAGTTATGTCGACAAGATTGTTAACTATGCAGCAGAGCATCCAGCTTTGTGAATGGTCAATCCCACCCACTGGAGAGACCGTGTGAAAAATCAGTCGAGTGAGGAAGGACACCAACATGATCGCAACTAAATACAGTACCGCGAGCGAAGCGACCGGATGCCGGCACTCGATAATCACAAGAACTCTTAAAACGCTGGTTGAGTGCCGGCATCCGCGCGCTTCGCTCGCGGTACTGTATTGGGTGGCGACACCAATCGCATAATTCATGCTCAATCGCCAAGTTTCTACCCACTCGCGACCGAGGCTGTGTGAAAACTCAAATTGATGCCACGGGCTTGCCCCGTGGAGTTTCACGCTCGCGGCTACAAAGAAAGTTGCGCAACGCTCCTAGATGCCACGGGCTTGCCCCGTGGAGTCTCACACTTGTGGCTTTTGGTAACTAACGTCTTAGCTTCAGTAATAAGCGTGAGTCCACGGCACAAGCCCGTGGCATCCGCAAACGCTGCTGACCTTTCATTGTAGCCGCGAGCGTGAGTCTCCACGGCACAAGGCCGTGGCATCAGTTTGAGTTTTCACACGGTCGCGGTTGCCGGTGGGATCGCTTGACAAATATTTGAATTTGGAATTAGTCTAAGTCTAATCATGGAGGATCGAAAAAAACTCAGCAAAACTGAAAGGGAAAAGCTTACGCCCCAGCGGGAGGCCGTCCTTCAGGTGATTTTGGAACGGGAGGATCATCCGACGGCGAATGACATTTTCGAGGCGGCGCGCCGGCGTTTGCCAACGATTAGTCATGCCACCGTCTATAACTCATTGCGCTATTTGAGAGAATCAGGTCTCGTTCATGAAATTAGCTTTGGCGACAGCGCCAGTCGTTACGATCGCGAGACCGAACGGCACGATCATGCAATCTGCACGGTCTGCGGGCGACTCGTAGATTTCGATTTGCCAGAGGCGGCCGAACTGATCCGGGCAGCCGCTCGCAAGTCTCGCTTTAAGCCCGAGTCCGTTCATTTGACACTTAGGGGCCTCTGTCCTGATTGTCGCGAAAAGTAGTAGCAGATCATTTGGTCTAATAGAAACAAGTTCAACTAAATTTGGAGGAAACATGACAGCAGCAACAGCAGTAGCAACAGAGAAGGCGATGGTGGGACAACCGGCGCCTGATTTTGATATGGCCTCAACCAAGAATCTTGAGAAGCTTAATGAGAACGTGAAGCTCTCTGACTACAGCGGTAAGTGGCTAGTGCTCGTCTTCTACCCGTTGGATTTCACTTTTGTGTGTCCAACTGAATTGACGACGTTTAGCGATCGGTATCAGGATTTCCAGGACATTGGCGCGGACATTATCGGTATCTCAACCGATTCGGCCTATTCGCATCGTGCGTGGCTCAACACGCCGCGTGACAAAGGTGGTGTAAAGGGTCTGAAGTATCCGCTGGCGGCTGATGCAACCAAGAAAGTTGCGAGCGACTACGGTGTGCTGATCGAAAATCGGGGTATCGCACTACGAGGTCTTTTCGTAATCGATCCTGAGGGCGTCCTGCGCTACAAAGTAGTGCATGACTTGAACGTTGGTCGTTCGGCGGAGGAAACTTTGAGAGTGATTCAGGCCTTGCAAACAGGCGGGCTCTGCCAAGCTGAGTGGAAGCCAGGCCAGAAGACACTCAACTCGTAAGCAGAAGGACTGTAGTCCAGGAAGAGAATGGGTAATGGGTGACATTCAACGTAAAGGATGTCACTCATCCTTCACTCTCAGTGAGGCAATTGATTATGGCAATGAGAATTGGAACCGAGATGCCCGGGCTCGAGGGAGCGACGGAATGGTTTGGAGGAACGCAGGCCCACGCAGAAGAAGCAGCGGTGGGTCATCCTACTCTTGTACACTTCTGGTCGGCGAGTTGCGGAATTTGCAAAGAAAATTTACCGCGTGTCGGACAATGGCGCGACGAGAAAAGAGAGCAGGGACTTCGAGTGATAGCCATCCATATGCCCCGGTATGAAGCCGACACAGACGTCGAAACCGTGCGCGATTTGATTAGCAAGTTTGGCATCACCGAACCTTGTGCGGTGGATAACGAGCACAAGTTAAAAGAAGCTTTTCAGAATGACCAGGGCTTTGTGCCGGCTTACTATCTGTTTGATGCGGAAGGCAAACTCAAAAGTTTTGCCGCCGGGGAGCGCGGGTTGGATATGTTGAAGTCGGCCATTGAGCGGGTGCTACCGGCAGTCGAGGAACAGGCGATCGTCTAATTGAGATGGAACCTATCTGGTAATGTTGGAGATTTGTTCTGCGATTTTAATCAGAATGTAGATACTGACAAACGCGGTGCCTATTGCAACCCCGGTGAGGCCCAGAATGATTGCGCCGACAAACAGCCAATCACTCATTCGTCCTTTTCGTGCCTCCGCGGCGGAGACAGTGGCTCTCTTTCGCAGCAGCTCGACATTCATCTGATTCGACTTCCACCAGGCGTCGAATAAGTCGCCGACGACGGGTAACGAACCCAGCAGGTAATCGATACCGATGTTCAGTCCCATCCGGAGCATCGTGATCTTGGGAACGCGGTAGCGAACGCCGGCGGCCAGAATATAGAAAGAGACGAGTGTAGTGGCAGTGTCGCCGAAACCGGGGATTAATCCAACCACTGCATCAAGTCCGAAGCGCCAGCCCAGCCCAGGTACGCGAAACAGATCGTCCATCAGCCAGCTCAGGCGCTCCAGGCTTTGTTCAACTTCGGCGCCTTGCACATGCCGCCTCGCGGGTGCGAACGGAACCTCTTCTAATTTAAAGGCCCTCATCATTTAGCGAATGCGAGTCATCTGCTGCCAGAAGAATTTTCCTACCCGGGCAAGCGCCGTAAAAGCGTTTTTTTCGCCCGATTTCTGCTGACTTTGCCTCGGAAGTATACCGAGAGACGCGGCCAACTCCTGATCAGGCGATGCGATATCTTCGTCGCCTCGTTTCGCGGTAAGCCAGCGGTTAAAAGTACGCGCCACCATTCTTCTTTGTTCAATTGGCGCCTCGGCGATAAAGGCGCCTCGCAGGTCTTCAAGGTCGGCTATTTCGTAAAGATTCGCCTGATAGTAGTTACGCATGGCGGCAAAGATCTTGTCGTCGCCAAGCGATCGCTGCAATTCAACGAACATCAACGAACCCTTCGCTGTAACAATAGCGGCATATTGAAAGGAGTTTCGATAATCGCGGGAGGGTCGATTAGCATCCATGTCGTCGCCGCCAAAAGTTCGATATAGACGATAAACTCCTCGCACTTGGTCATCCAAAACGGCCGCGGCTTTTTCGTCGCCGTAGGTCATCTTGTAATAGAGCAACGACGACCAGCAGGACAATGCTTCATCAAGCACTGGTTCGCGCGCTGGATCGTTTCCGACGGCGGCGCCCCACCACTGATGGGCGATCAGATGGGCTACCGTCCATTCCAGGCTCTCTTCTACGGATGGTCTCTGTTCGCGAATTATTTCCGGCAGGTTACGCATTGACGGAGAATCGAAGTCAACGTAGTACGCGCTGGCAATAACGTTGAATCCAGAAAACTCAGTGCTCCCTAATCCAGCAACCAGGGGAGCTTCAGTGACGTTGACCTCTTTATATGGCAGCGGACCGAAGAGCGTCGTGAACACTCGTAAGGCATTGGCCGCGACGGTCAGGGCGCGTTTCCCGACATGCTCGTGTTCCGCAAGGTAAATGGATCGCACCTTGACCCCTGCGGCTTCAATCTCTTGACTCCGAAGATTACGGCCAGCCAGGATTGCAAAATCGCGCACCGCTGAGGCACTGAAGGTATGTAACTCATTTCTGGATTTGGCCGGTATTTCAGTCCCTGCCGCGAACACTTCAACGCCCGCTGCGGCAGCGACTGTCACTTCATAATCCGCAGATTCATTAAAGATAATATCGCCTACGCTTGCTTCTATCTTGCGTCGCCAGTCGTCGCCGTCGTGAACAGCCAGAACCGGATAAGCCGTTCCGAGGAGCATTACTCCGCGGCAACGGAAGTTGATGTCGCGCGCTTGCCTGATCTCGCGCTCGCTCCGCAGCGCCGCGCTCACCTGCTTGACGACGTGGGTTGTCAGGCTGGTTTCATCAGGATCGATTTCCGGTACCGTTCCTTTAAACTTAATTTTGATTTCGGCGATCCCCTGCGGCGCGACCGACTCATGTAGGTTGACGCGAAGAGTTGTGCCTTGATCGTCCAGCGAAAAGGGGAGCTGGCTATTGGTAGATGAAGTACGCACCTCCAACACTTCCATGCGAGGCTCATCGACTTCGGCAGTCGCGTTGTTGAGAGCGACATTTGGCGTGGTCTGCTCATTTGTGCGCAAATTGGAGTAAAGGTGGAAATATAGAACAGAAGCTGATTTGTCTCCGAGATTGATCCAGCGGACGTGCTCGAACCCGGTGTAAGACAGCGCATCAAAGTCGATTTTTAGATCGATTTTGTACTTGTATCTTTCGGAAATCTTATCGGGGGGTTTATCCTGGATTCTTGCCGAAGGAGAAGCAGCGCTGGATTTGATTATTGATGCGAACAACGAAAGGCAAGTTGAAATCGCTAACGTAAGAACAACCCTTCGCCAGCGGTTCTTTGGCCCGCTGCGCTGAGTTCTCCTGGCTGGTACTTTGCTTGCCCTCACCTTTTATGACTTCTTATGACTTCGATTGGTGCTCTGGATAATTACTATAGACCGAATAACGTCGCCGCGCACGATTCTGTCCACCACTTCCATACCGGCCACAACGTGACCGAAGACCGTGTAGCCGCCGTCGAGGTGAGGCTGGGGGGAATGTGTCACGAACCACTGTGAGCCGCCAGTGTCTTTGCCTGATAGCGCCATGCCGACAGCCGCACGATCATAAGGTACTTCATTGATTTCGCAACGAATTTGATAACCAGGACCGCCGTTCCCCTCTCCGCGGGGGTCGCCATCCTGAACTACAAAGTTTGGCACGACCCGGTGAAAAGTAAATCCGTTAAAATAACCACGGTTTGCCAATTGGACGAAATTATCGACATTGAGCGGAGCCTCGCCGGGTAGAAGCTCAACCGTGAAAGGGCCTTTTGTTGTGTCGACAACGGCCTGAACGGACATACCGATGCGCGCCAGCGCTCGTTTATAGTCGGCCACCGTGTTGCGAGTTTGCACTGTCCCGATGCGCGAAGAAAAATCTCCCGCCCCGTTTGCTTTCAACACCGTCACGGCCTTGCGACGCAAGAGGTGATCTCTGGAATCAAGTGCAGACTTGATAATCTCGTTTGCTGCCGGGGTTTTTTGTTTGCCAAGGGAGTCGAGGATTGCCAGCGCGGCGTCATTGAGTTCGTCTTTCATGGCTCGCGGCAACGCTCCCTGGAGAGCACGAGTATTAGCTTCGCTTGGAAGATCGCCTAACAGTTCAGCGGCAGTTGCGCGGATGATGACGTCGCTTTCGTTTAGTTGGCTGCGCAACACTTCTCCGAGATCCTTGGGTTTGAAGGCAGCAAGAGCACGAAGAACATCGGGTATCGCGTATTCCGAGTGGACTGCGACAAGCGTATTGATGTTCAGGCCCGAGTTCCGGTAGTTAAGCATTGCGCGCAAGAGCGTTTGCGCGGCGCCCATGTGGACAATTCGGTTTTTTACTGACTCGGGAAGGGTCCCGATCTCGCCAAATCCCTGAGCAAGACACGAACCCGCGCGCCAGTTGAGGAGAAGTATCTCCTGGACTTTTCTCTTGGCGGACGCCTCGTTGCCGAACTCCGCAAGATAAGCCTCAGGTGATATTCGGGCAAAAGCAATCTCAACTTCCGGAGCCATGTGGTCAAACGTCTCGCGCAACTTTCGCAACCAATCAAGTGTTCTTATCTTCCTTTGATTGAAGGAAGCGACCCAAAGTATTTGCAATCTCCAGAACCTCATTAGTTTCCGCGGAACGCTCGCGAAGATCGCTTTGAGCAAGCAGCGCGCCTCGTTTCAGCAAAGAATCGGCCGCACGTGCATCTTTCAATGATCCCAGCGCTCTGATCGCACTCACTCTAACTCGTGCATCATTGTCATTGAGTGCACGATCCAATAAAGAATCGAAGGCGGGCTTCTCTTCAGTTGCTCCCAACACGCGCGCAGCATTTGCACGGACGATCGGGTCTACATCAGCGGTTAACAGCTTTCGCAGTTGCTCGTTTCCGTCCTTGAGACGGAGCCGGGCCAGGGTATTTGCAGCGTCAGCGCGTATGCGTGGATCTGCATAGCCCAGGAATCTCGCTATGACCGGACCTGCATTTGCCGGCTTTGCCCTCAGCGCAGCGGTGAGTCCTAACAGAATTGTCAGACGGTTTGGGGCCGAGCGCCGGCCAGACTCAAACTTCAACGCTTCCAGAACAGCCGCTCCTAACTCGCGCGCGCGTCTCCTGTTCCTTTGGTAGTGCCGCCGCAATTTTACCTAGTGCTTCGATTGCTCGCGCTCGCACTTCGCCCGGCACGCTTGAGTTTATGACCGCAAGCAACGCGTTCGTTCCCGCTTCTGATTCACTCTCACCCATGGCAAAAGCGGCCATTGAGCGCACATCCACGTTTATGTCCTTTTGCAGTAGCTTGGTTAGCTCGGGTACCGATTCTTCGCTGCCAATCCTTCCAGCCGCGAGCGCTGCCCGCCGGCGTACAGGTGACCTGTTACTGGTCATTAGATCGCGCAAATCACCATCCCAACGACGCTCGTCTTCGGCCTGAATAATGCGCAGCAAGAGAGCTTCAGGAACCGATCGGTTATCAATTTCTGGCCGACGCTGAGCGACACCACTAGTAGTCGACGACGCAACGACGCAGCAAAGCGAAAAAAGAACCTTATTGCGCGACCATCTTGTGCCTGACAAACGTGAGATCGGGGTTTTTCCTTATTGGTTATTGTCGCCGGCCGGAAGCCTGTATCAAAACTCAGCAATTACCAATGCATAGACGTTGACAGATCTAAAAACACCAAGGCGCTTCGCGGAAAACAGCGAAGCGCCTTGAGGAAGTATGCGAGATGCTCCGGACGGAGAGGTTTTATCTTGCGACGCTCGAAACGCTGGGCATCTCTGTTCGCTTGGTTGCTTCAGCGCTAACAGCTGGCATTTTCGAGGTGTCGAGAGGTGGCTGTTCGCTCTTTTCCTTCTTTGCCTTGTCTATGGTCGCAGACATTTGCGCCATCTTACAAGTGCCTTCGAAAACCGCACCCTGCTCAATTATCAACGAAGGAGTTTGAATGTTGCCATTCACTTTTGCAGCCCGGCCGAGTTCAAGGCGCTGAGTGGCAATAATATCGCCGTTGATGGTGCCGTGAATAACGGCTACGGCAACTTCGATATTGGCATCAACTTTTCCATTTGCGCCGACAATGAGCGTGCCACTGCCGGAGCTGACGCGCCCCGACAAATGCCCATCTACTCTCATCATCGCTTTAAAATTGGCTTCGCCGGTGACGACTGTGCCACTGCCCACGAAGCCGCTGAGCGTTCCTTCCTTAATGTCGCGCGCCAGCGTCTCGCTCTCGGTCAGCGCACGCGAAGAGCCAGGTGTGATTTCGGCTGTCGGTTTTGTTTCCGCACTCGTTCCCTGGTACGTAGAGTAGGTTCGGGGTGTGCCATATTCCGGAACCTCCTGCTTAGAGGCTGAGTTCTCGTTTTCGTCCTGATCCTTGGGATTCTTTCCTATCCTGAGCATTATTTACCTCCGTAATTTGGGGGGCGCGAGATGTTCAGTCACCCGGTGCCGCGGGGAACATAGAAGCAACAAAACGACGCGCTTGCCTGTTGTTCGTGGATTTCTAGCTTTGATAGCTAGTCTGAGTGATCAACCGCCCAGATGCGGTTATCGTTAATGATAGACAAACTGGCCTCTCAGTGTCCAGCCTCGCAATCAAAATGTAATCCAAAACTGACCAGATCTTTTCTCGTACAATTCCCGGGCAAAACTTTACCGGCCGGTTTATCTGACCAAGAGTGAGCGTCCCTCAAAGGGTTAATTTGCTTTCGCTTCTCCGATCATGCGGCATAGGCCCTCAAAGATTGCTCCATTCTTGATCACGATCGATCGCGTCCAGATGTTGCCGTAGATTCTTGAGGTTGGTCCAAGCTCCACTCGTTCTCGCGCAACGATGTCGCCTTTGACTGTTCCGTTAATAACTGCCACCGCCACGTCGAGAGCGGCCTCGACGTTCGCCTCTGTATCGACAATCACCGTCCCTTTGCTCGAGTGCACGGTGCCGGCGATGTGGCCATTAAGCCGAATCATGTCCTTGAAACTAATGTCTCCGCTTAACTCCGGTACCGAGGCAGATAGCGGAGTCGATCTCTGCTTTACAGTTACGCCGCTGCTGGAACCCAATTGACCTGACAACGACCCGTCGACGCTCAACGTGCCTTTGAAATGAGCCTCTCCGGTGATTGCCGGCGATTTAGCTTGAAAGATTTTCGGTTCAGGACTTGAAAACGGGGAAATCGCGGAGACTGGTTGCGCAAGGATTGCCTTTGCGGCTGGCTGTGTCTCAGCAACACTGTCGCTACGGATCCGAGTTCCTGCAGACGATGTGCCGTGTCCATAGCTGGGGCTAGCCGGTTTTCTCTTAACGTCGAGCATGCATCTCTCCGCCGAGACTAACTGCTTGGTTCCACCTGGTTCGGGTATTGATTGTGGGAGTGAAAGCCTTGCTTAACCCGGGCCGGCCGGGTAAAAGCCGCTGAAATTACGAAAAAGAGTGGTGCAAGTTACCACAAGCTTATTTCTTTCCACAAGAGTTGTTTTCAGAAGGTAGTGCTCCGTTCATCGTTCAAGTTATTAGGCGGGTTAGTGTTGGTTTCCTCCTAAGGGCGAATATGAATCTCTGTTTGGTATCTTTTTTTACCAGGCAGCGGTTATTCCATTGTTAAATGGACGTTCGCGGGGTTCCTAATAATGAAACCACCCGCGAAGTAACCTTGTACTGCGCGGGTGGTCCATGTCGGGAATTTTCCTTGGCTAGGTCTCTTTATGCTTACCAGCTTTGCGACGTTTACGCGCCTTTGCGGCAACTCCGGCTAAGCCCGTACTAAGCAGAAATATCGTTGCTGGTTCCGGCACAGCAGGGTCGCTGACAAATTTATACGTCACTCCAAAAGCTGCCCCAGCAACGAAGCCGGGTTGGTTCGCCGTGGGGGTGTAAGTGAACGAGCCGTCAGGGCCCTCAGCAAAGGTGACGTTGTTAGTATAAAAAGCTGTTGGAAAGCCGGTGTCGGCGAGCGAACCCTCTCCGGACAGAGAGTAGAAAACCAGGGTTCCATTGGGGTTGAAGCGCAGGACGTCGCCGGTCCCACCGCCCTCTGTAAGTATGACGTCCCCAATCACGAGGCCAGGAGGCCCCAGCAGGTTGTAAGTCAGCGCCGAGGATTTGCCGCCGGGGCCGGCATCCGCTGCCATGGAAGCAGGAAGAACAAACACACCTGACACTGGATTGACGAGCGAACCATGACCATTTTCATCAACGGTGAGGACAATGTTGTCTGCGAACGCATTGCTCGATGTGACCAGCAACAACGTGGCGAGACACAAACCGGCAAAAATGTGGCGGCAAAGCTTTAGCATAGGATGCTCCTTTGGTAGAGACTTGTGGGTGCAAAACCGATTAAAGATGATTAGCCCAACGTCGAATTAGTGACGTTGCCGAGCAGGCCGTCGTGACTGGCGCGTTATGCAAACTCTCCGCACGGAAGACGCGGCTTGCGGCAATAACTATTGCCTCAGGCGGTCATGGCTTAAGGATTACAGACTCGTTCGCGGCAAGTTTCATTCCGGACGATCGCCGAATTGCCAATGAGAGAATGCTTTATATTTGCTAAGACTTCGCGGATAGAGAAGCAAGAGTAGGATAATCCGTCTAGATTCCGGATCACATTCTAGACTTCAGACGGCTTGAAGCATCCTGAATTGGCCATCAGATGGATTCCTAAACAGCTTCCTGTTCTGCCGTTGGGTGATTCTTGCGGTGTAGTTATTCGTCCTTTACTCGCCCTCCGTCTATCTGCGTTTTTAGCGCGTTTGTAAGTGCGCAGGCGGACGTGGCATGCTGGTGCAATCGGGGTTGAGCGGAATTCCAGGAATGGCTGAAGAGAATAAGACAAAAACCAAATTGCTGCGCCGGATGGGCAACGCGATTTCAGACTTTGGGATGATCGGGGATGGCGATCGTTTGATGGTTTGCGTCTCAGGAGGTAAGGACAGTTACACACTCCTCGATTTGCTCCTGGATCTGCAAAAACGTGCGCCGGTCCGTTTCGAACTGCTGGCGGTAAATCTCGATCAAAAACAACCCGGATTTCCGGCCGAGGTGCTGCCCTCGTATCTATCTACCCTCGGAGTTCCTTTCAAAGTTGTTGTGCAGGACACCTATTCCATCGTCAAAAGCTTGGTCCCGGAAGGAAAAACATATTGTTCGGTCTGCTCACGTTTGCGGCGTGGGATACTTTACAACCTGGCCGTTGAAGAAGGTTGTAATAAGATTGCCTTGGGCCACCATGCCGACGACATCGTCACCACTTTCCTGCTGAACCTGTTTTACGTTGGTACCCTCAAAGCAATGCCTCCTATCCTTCGTTCAACTGATGGCCGTAACACAGTGATTCGGCCGCTTGCCTATTGCGCCGAAGCGGATATCGCTGAATATGCTGGCGACCAGGAGTTTCCCATCATCCCCTGCGATCTTTGTGGTTCCCAGACAAATCTGAAGCGGGCCCGGATTAATAGATTGATTTCCGATTTGGAAGAAGAGATACCGCATATTCGCGCTTGTATGCTGACCGCGCTAGGCAACACACTCCCATCGCACCTGTTGGACCATCAGTTATTCGACTTCAAGAAGCTGGGCGCGGCAACAGGAAACCTGGAATCTGAATTAGACCTTGCGCTTGGCCACACTGATGAAGACCTCAAGCCAGCGCTCGTGTCACTGTAATCCCTACTGATCTTCAAATACCTATGGGAAAAAATCGCGAGCTCGATCTTAGTGGGTTTCCACCAGGTACTATTACTGAATACACGACTCTTGTTTGTCTCGCCTGCATCTTCGATATCTTCACCAAACAAATTCGCCTCGCTCCGCGTTCGGCCTATTCAGAAATCAAACGCTATATGCCTTCCATTCAAGAGTTAACATCACCGAAGGCCGTTCGCCCATTTTTTGATAACGAGGAAAAATATCCACGCTGTCCCTACTGTAATGCAGCTAGGCGTTGGCACGCCCGGCTCGATATTTATGGAATCGAAGGAGGCAAAACGACCGATGCTGCTCGTCGCGCATTCCTTAAGACCCTTCCCAAAAAGGACGATCAGTTTAAGCTTATTGAAGTGAAATCCGATCGCCGAAGCGCCTTTTTTGCTTGGTTGGATAGTCTGCGAATCTCCCTGGAACTCACCGATGACAACTGGTTATTGGAGACGACGCGATCTTTCCTGGAACGACGCGAGCCGAAGACGAACTGGGTAGAGACATTTGAAGCTCTACGCTCGGTTCGTCCGTCTGCGCGTTTGGCGGAAGGCTGGGAGCGGAATAATACGCGACTCTTTCTTGCGCCTGCTCTCTACAATGAAACCTTACTTGTTCAATATCTTGTCAGTCGTTCACATGAGCACGGTGGCCGTACTCTGGAAGGCCGGCTGACACTGGTAGAGTTAATCCGCAGGATGCGTAGCGGAGGATACTTGCAGGCCCACGGGATTTCCTCGACGGACCCGTTCGAAACTCTCGAGAAGTTGTTGGATGAAGTGGCAGGCTCGGGTAAACTAAAACTCTATTTTATTGTGGACCGGCGAGATTT